>ERZ1031159.37-NODE-37-length-28326-cov-16.140214_pt1 | contig 28326 bp, 31 predicted proteins | sample MGYA00516706_ERZ1031159 | MGnify/ENA primary metagenome ERZ1031159 (study PRJEB33719, sample SAMN04262508) | wastewater metagenome | biome: rural village; feature: composting latrine chamber; material: composting feces with ash | place: El Salvador | collected... | reverse complement strand
AGTGTACCGACACCGATCTAGCTACCAAGGCTGGTGCTCGCAAACAGGTTGAGAAAATCAGGAGAATGATCGAAACCCTGAAGAGTAAAGGGGGACAGGACACCCCACAAGAGGCCTCAGAAGCCTCGCAGGGAGCCTCAGAGCGAGAGGTAACTACTGAGACCACCCAAGCACCTCAAGAGGTGTCTACGGGTCCTGGGAGCGCCCAGGACCCTCTTGTGGAGCCCAGTGAGAGACAAGGCGATAATAGTGATGAGGACCTTTTCTTGTCCTTGGCTAATCTCTAGAAAGTAGCTATTGACTCTAGAGAGATTCACACGGTCTACCCGAGGATGGCAGGGTAGAGTGGTGGTTTGGTTTAGGGTCGAGATAGATAGGAAGATGTGATGAAAGTTATTCCAGAACTCAACGCTTATGAGACGGTTCTTAGTTACCCCGTCACTAACAAGCGTGGTTTCATGGTGAGGGATTACTTCTTGCTGCCGGGTAGAAACCCTGAGAAGTCTTTCTACAGAGCTGCTACTAGAGTGGCTTTGCTGCCAGTCCTGACCTTCTTTGTGATGTTCTTGGGGTTGATCACCTACTTTACCCTCTCCTCATCTTTCGTAAACCAGGACCCCACGACACCCAACGTCGTGTCTTCGATTGTCATTAGTTTGTTCGTATCAGCCTTTTGGTCATTCTTCCTAATGGCTCTGATGTGGGTACTCATCAGCATCGTAGTTTCACCTAAAGCAGGACCAGGTTCGGTTTCTATTCCTGGTGGGTCTTTCGACTACGACGTAACCACCCTTACCCCACGTCAGCGTGATCTCTTAATGGTCACTTACTACGAGGCCCCAGAGTTGTTCTCTATTCAGTTGGCCGAGTTCTGCTCAGCCAATGAGATCAAGAACGAAGAAAAGAGGGTAAACGCCCGAATTGCTCTTGATGACAAAATCACTAGTTACCTCAGCCAGAAACTTGAAGTCCCTGCTCCTGCCAAAAGCACACCTTTCGCTACCGGACCTTGGCTCCGCCCCATGGGTTTATCCCCTTACATGGCAGCATCTTCCCCATACGTGCCTAGCGAAGAGCTAGATGGAGATGTTTTAGAGGAGGTTATGGAGCGGGAAGAAGAGACCGTCGAAGAAAGAGTCAATGAGGACGAGGTTCCAACTCAGCCTTTCGTATTCCCTAAAAAAGAAGAGAGTTTGGCTCTTTCTCCATCTCCTTGGGGCCAAGAGGGTCGTGAAGACCTTCCCGAAACAGTCGTATGGGAGCCTTCTTTTGAAGAGACAATTGGTTTAGCCATGGTAGTGGAAGAGCAAGAACCTGAGTCTAAGAAGTAGAGGGAAAAGATCTAGTGTCAGGAATAGAGTTTGGTGACTTAGTTTCTAGTGCTGGACCTAGAGACAAGAATCTTCATGCCAATACGGCGGATGCTCGGGCTTACGCTGATGCCTTACGCAAAAAGTGGGCTAAGTCAGTTTCTTTAGGTGAGGTCTCTTTTGATGAGCTTATGACGAAAGCGACCGGTACATCTGATGACAGCCGCTACCTTCGCAAAATACGCCTCTACGACTTACTCAAGAACCGTAAAGGGTGGACCGAAGATCGGTCTTACATTGCCCTAAAAAGTATTGGGGTCACTCACCTAACCAATATCCAGGATGTCATGGTGGCTCCTGGTCTATTCACCAAGTTTGTTTCTCTGTTTGAAACAGAGGGGTCAGAGTGGGACCCCACCAACCTCAGAGTACAAAGACCTGAGATGCCAGAAGGTTGGCCTTGGTTTGATCGGATCACCGACATTTACGATCAGATCAAGAGACAGGAAGAGGAGAAGGGCACTGGGGAAGAGCTTGAAAAGGTTGCAGTAGAGATAGTTGAGGAAGAACCAACACCTACTCAAAGGCCTACACCAAAGCCAGCTCTTTCTTACCCATACCCAAGTAGGGCATCTCTCCATACAGCTACACCTGAACCCGAAAAAGTGGAGGACTCTTACCCTATTCATCCCGAGACACCCGTTGGACAGAGCACTCCAGAAGAAGACGATGATGAGATGTCAGAGATCGACCAAGAGCTGCTCGCTTTGTTCATTGATGATGATGATGGCGAGGAGGAACAAGAAGATGAAGTCTATCCGACCCCTTCCCCTAGATCTAGTTCCGGTAGTTCAAGAGATGACGAGATAGATCGTCTACTAGGTCTTTAGAGCTGATCACCCCCGCTGGTTTTCCAACGGGGGTGAGTCTTTTTACTTGACTGCTAGATAGGCAGCAAACTGGAGATCTCTCCAAAACACCGTGGTTTTGTAACGGTCAAACCCTGCTTGTTGAAGCAGAGCCTTGTTCCCCTTGTTTGTCTCGGGGACTAAGAACCTTTCGATTGCTCTCCTCTTTTTGTCTATCGCTTCGCGTGACATGCCGTTTCGGTCTTTGGAGTCGTAGTAGAGCTTAGTTAAGAGCTCCTCAGAGAAGTAAGAGTTAGCCCTGATCTTCTCAACCCAAATGAAAGCACCCCCAGGTTTCAATGCATCATAGATCTGCTTGATGATTGCTTGACGATACTCAATCGGGGTGAACTGGATGGTTAGGATAGACGTGATCAGACTTTGGTTCCTGAAGTCCCCCAGCACACCTTGGGTAATGTCATCAACTTCGTAGTTGACGTGTTGGTAGGCAACTTCCTCTGGGATTCCTACTCGCTTCAGCATTGAGACCGTGCTGGACTCGGCGGAGGCGATCATCTCATCTTCAATGTCGATCCCAATAAACAGGGAGGATTCTAGTAGCCTCTCCAGTCCCTCGACACCCTCCTCTTGCTTGACCGCCCTAAAGATCTCCTTGAACATCTCACCTCGTGAGCATCCAATGTCAAGAACTCGATTCTCGTTTTCTGAGATGAACTCAAGAGAGGTCGATAGGACCCTTTTTCGCATATGGGTGTACCCAGGAACTTGGGGCCTTAGTACGTCTTGCTCAAACCTTCCAACTGTTTCTCCGGTGAAGGAGTACATCTCTCCTTCTTTTAGACGCTCGTCAGGACTGTTGAGCTTAGGTATCTCAGGAGCCTCTACCTCTTCTTCAAGGTCGAGCACCAATTGTTCTACTTCTTGCTCGATTATCTCTTCGTCTTCGGATTGCTCTAACTGGTCCAAAACCCCTAGTACCGCTGCGGTCTCTTTTGCCTTAGCATCCTTCCTTTGAGCTGCTAGCTTCGCCCTTTTAGTGATGTTCCCTCTCCAGGTGCGATGGCTTCTACCTAGTGAAGCCCAATAGCGTCTTTCGATTGCATCTTCGCTTCCAGTTCTTTCTAGTTCAGGGAACCGAGCGAATCTTTGGTTTACGTACCCCATGGATGCGAGGGTTTCAAAAGCATCCTTCTCTTCAATGAGTCCTTTCCTGACTAGGAACAAGGCTAGGTATTCCGGTTCCATCAAAAGGTGATGATCAACTTCGTCAAGGAGCAGTCCCTGTAAGAATGATTCACGGAACTGTTCTAGGAGGCTCCTGTACTTGTTGGGTTCAAATGGATCTGGGACGTAGGTAGCCTTCCATCCATTTGCCGACGATGATCGTCCATTGCCTTGAGACTTCCTAGATTCAACGACGGCTTCCCTAAGAGATGAGCACACCTTGTCGTTGCAATGGATTGTTCGCCAGTCTTCGATTCTTCCCGGTATAGCCTTCTCTCTTGAAAGCGCTGATGCTCTTCCCGGCTTCATCCCAAAGTAAGCGATCTCCCCGATGCGAGGGGTAGTGTCCTTTGAGGCCAACATGAGTGCTAGGTGGAAAGGTGTCATCCTTATGTCCTGTGGCGAGGGTGATCTTTCATTAGTGTCATGTCCGCTGATCTCTTTTGGGTCAAACAGGTCTGGAGCACCGTATTGAACGGGTTGCTTGAGAGATCCCTGGGTAGGGTTTTTCACTCTTGGTCCTTTCGATAGTTTGTTGCTGAACTAGGACCGTAGATTACGGCCAAGCTCTTTGGCTATAGCTCTCATCATAAACGGTGGAACACTTCTTCCGATCCTTTCGCCCTGCTGTTCTCGATCTCCAAGGAGTTGATAATCCCTAGGGAATGTGAACAAGGCTTTGAGTTCAGTAAGAGTGAACTTCCGAGGCTCCTTGTAGTGGGAGACTCCAGCTGCCGGGATGATTCCAGCAGCTGTCGCCGTGATGGTTGGTGCTGGTCGCTTCGGGTGAGCAAGCGTTAGTTGGTAGTAGCTATCTTTTGGTGATCCACCAGGACCGATTCGCTTCCACACTGTGCCAATGGAGAACCGATCTTCATCTTCAGGTATATCCGCTTTGGCTTTCCATATCTCTTCCACTAGGGAGGGATCTATATGGGGGTAGGCATCAAAGAGTTCCTTCTTTGATCCTATCCAGAACTCGACCAGCTCCTCATCGGGTATCTCTAGGTTTTCAAGTGCTTCATCAACCGAATAGCGATACGACATCCCTTCGGGCCAGGTTGGAACGATCTGGTTACCATCTTTGTCGAGTTCACCCTCTTTGATGCCTTGGATGAATAGCCGGACCCGCTCTTGTGGGACTCCAAAGTCAGCGGCCATTAGGACACGGTAATCGACAATGTATCCCAGATCGCTCATGGCTTTAGAGAAGGGTTGTAGTACATCTGCTTCGGATTGTCCAAGTGCTAATCCCTCGACGTTTTCGGCCAAGAAGGAGCGGGGCTTTAGTCCATCGACTAATCTCAAGTACTCAAAGAACAGGTCATCTGATTTTTGTTCTCGCTCGTCACTGTATTTGAGAATAAGTCCCCATTTTCCCTCTCTGATCCCAGCGGCTGAGAATGACTTACAGGGAGGTGATGCTTCCCAGCAATCAAGTTCACCGGGTTTTAGATCGAGAGCTTCCATAAGAGCAATAGGGTCAAGCCCTCTAACATCATCTCCCCAAAGCAACATCTGTCCGGGCTTTGCTACCCCAGTCCACAAGGCATCAAAGACTTCCTTGTTCACTGCGTATCGAAACTCGGAGTAAGCGTTTCGGGCCTCTTCGTCCATTGAGAGATTGTCTTGAATCCTCTCCCATGACAATGATGGTGGGATCACCTCTCCTCTAACCAAGGATTCCTTATTCTCGATCAGTTCAAAGTACTGACTGTAGTAATCCGCGTTCTCTTCATACACATCTTCTGCTATCTCTAACACGTCTTGGGGATGGATAGTCAGGTAGTTGTAGTTACTCGATAAGGTTTCCCGAGCATTATTCACGAACTCTGACGCTGCGATCTCTTTCCAACCGGCTAGCGAAAATCCGGTTACAGAGCCTCCAGCACCAGTAAATCCCGAGATGACCGTAAGACCGTTAGTGCCTGCTACTTCTTCAACATCCTTCATGTCCACTCTGGTTGAATCGAAGGGCTTGTACTCATTCCCGGCTATCTCTTCAACAGAGAACAGGGTTGGAAGCTTGTCTCTCGCATACCTTCTGGATAGCGGTTCTGCTTCAGGTTCCTTGATGCCCGTCTTACCCCTAACTCTCTGCTTGGCATCAACTACTACTAGTCCAGGCTCTTCAATGGGAGACTCTTCTTCGTCGTAGAGTCCTTCAAATAGATCTAGTCCCATCGTTGCGTCCTTTTGTTTTCGTCCTTCATTCTAGTTGTGGTAATCATCGAGTACTCGCTTTTCTGCCTTGGCTAGATACTCCGGGTCTGCCTCGATAGCTACTGAGTTCCTATTGGTGCGGGCTGCTGCCAAACTGATTGCCCCGCTTCCGGCGAATAGGTCTACTACCCAATCACCCTCATTGCTGTAGGCCTCAACTAGCCGAATCGAAAGGTCAATGTTTTTAGGGGTTGGGTGCCAGCCCACAAAGTCTTTGCTCATCGTGTGATTATTAGCCTCCCACACACAGGTCGGGATGGTCCCCTTCTTGTATGCCTCTCCAGTCCTGATGTTCTTGGTGACTTTTCGAGCCACTCTCACATCGTCTGCATTAAACAAGAACTCAGGCCCCTTTGAGTAGTTCCAGATCAGTTGGTGCTTTCTCGCAAAGTTCTTGTTTGAACGTCCTCCCCAGTTGTAGGACCAGATGATCTCATTTTGGGGGTAGAAGCCTTCTAACTCGTTGAGGACTTCTAGTTTGAACCGTAGGAACAGATCGGTTTTCAGGGTGCCCCATACAGATAGCATTCGGCCTGGTTTCAATACGCGAGCACACTCACCTACCCATTGGCGGCACCAACCGAGATACTCTTCTTCGGATTCCCATTGGTCATCCCAACCCCGGCCTCTATCAAACCCGATGAAGTAGGGCGGGTCAGCCACGATGTAATCAATGCTGTTATCAGGGAACTCTTTTAGAGCCGTCACGACATCTTCAAGGATGAACTTATGCACTGCTCCTCCTACTAGTAATGGCTCCACTTTTTAGTCTCCTGTACCAAGAGGGTTGGATGAGCGGTTATCCCTTCGTATCCCTCTGTCTGTATTACTTCATCATCCGTCCGCTAAGGTAGGTGCTCATTCGCCAATAGCACTTACCGCCACTAGCTGCTCTCGTGCTTCGATGAGGACAGACTCAGGGTCAGCCGGGTTAGTCAGATAAGCAGCCATAGCGGTAAGCCGTTTTCCATCCTCAACTGGTATGACGATCTCGTGTTGGCTAGCCGTGTCAAACACAACCAACTTATCTGCTACCCTCTGGATAACTAGATTCCCTCCGATATGTGCCACTGCTACTAACCGCTCCCTGTTTATCTTCTCGCTGACTCAGATACCTAATCCTGCTCAAATAGATCGGTCTGGTCTCCATGGACATCCCACCCGTCTACTTTAGTTCTTGCAAACATCTCCAGCTTACTAGCAGTTGGGTAAAGGGCCTCGATTCTTTCCCTTACTTCGTCTGGTTTCCTAGAGTGTTCACGTCTAGGAGCAAACACCGTCTGGATGACCTTTTCACTTGCCAACGGAAGGGGCCGACCAAGCTTCTCTGTGGAGGCCACGAGTACCAGTTCGGTCAGGGGTTTTACCACGCTAGGTCTAACCCCTTGTGCTTTGATTGGCACTCCGTCTTTTCGGGTTTTCACCCAGACAAAAGCAATACCTCGGTAGTGGAGTCCCCAGGCCTTGATCAGGTCCATTGCTACATCTAGCTTTGGTCCCGTTGCCCACATGAATACAACACCGGGCTTAGCTAGAGGAATCTTTAGGTCCGCCAACTCCTCGCCAGTCATCAGATTGTACTCTTTTCCTGCTGCCCCCATCTTGTTGGGGTCCCCGTAGTAGTCCCACGGAGGGTCAAGGTAGATAACCTCGTATTCCTCCATAGGACTATCGCTACCTTCAACTACTACCACTGACTCCTCCGCCTTGGTCGAGGAACTGCTGATCTCCAGTGTGAGACCGATGGTTGGAAGTCATTGATGTCTAATCCGTTGTCAGGGTTCACGTAACTCAGCCATTCCTTGAAAGCCTTTTTGTCCTGGGTCAACTGGGTTCCTGGATTCATCAAACCGATCACCCGCTTGCCATAACCCTTACTAGCAACTCTTGAGTCAAGGATTGCTAGCCCTCCAACGTCATCAACACTACGGATCAAGCGTCCAGCACCTTGAGCAAACATCTGTGAAGCATCCAGAACACCGACCTCGTTGAATACGCTGCGGTCCCCCTTAGTCTGGCGGATGTACTCTTCTCTTGCTTTAACGGCTGACGATGGATAGGCAAAAGGAATCTTGTCCATTATGACTAAAGACAGAGATGGTCCGGGAACATCGACACCCTCCCAGAAACTCCTCGTCCCAATCAGTACTGACTTCTCGTCCTCTTTGAACTGGTCGATTAGCTCGTTCTTACCCATGTCCCCTTGAGCCAAGATAGGTGACTCTTTCCAATTGGCTCTAAAGAACTGAGTGAAGGCATCCAAGCTAGCTCGAGAGGTGGTTAGGATCATCGCCCGTCCCCCAGTCTCCTTCACTAGCTCTAGCGCTGTTTGCATAGCCTCTTGACTCCACCCATAGTCCCTAGGTTCATTCTTCATGTCAGGCACATAGAGTCTGGCTTTGGATGGGTCAAAGGGGTTCTCAACTGAGTGGTGCTCGGCGTGTTCTAGCCCTAGCGGGATTTGTACCCCGTTACTCAGGGTTCCACTAGTCATCAAGATCTGTCGCTTCTCTAGAACGGCTGGGTTTTCATCCGGGGTCTCAGGTACAGGAATGTCATCCCTACCGGTCCCACCTAGCTTATCCACTTCCTCTAGTACCAACTTATGCAACTTGTGATCACTTAGTGCCTGCTTGACTCTGGGTCCAAAGTTGTTGAGGTAAATAGGGGAGAAGGCTGGAATAGGATATTCCTCGATCCCGTTTTTTCCATCCTCGATAGCGAAGTAAAACGAGTATGGGCGGTCTTCCTCTTCCCCCATCACAGTAGCCGTAACAGAGGTAGCAACTGCCTTAGCACCCAAGTCTTCCAAGAAGGTTATGAGTGCATCAAACTGCTGGAAGCTCTCTACTTTGCACTGATGGACGTAGTTACCCATATACGCTTTATCGGTTACAGTCTCGTCTAAAAAGATGGGTAGACCACTCGTCTCAAGGGTCTCGCTAATCGCGTCATTCACCACCTCATAGGTTTTCTCGGTCAATGACAGAGCTACTTCCTCCACTACCTCACGACCATGCTTGTCATCGTTTATAGGCTCAATCTTCTCTAACGAGTCCTCCAGTAGGGTCACCAACTCATCAAAGGACTCACTTGTCTTAGGGCCTATGCCCTTCACAATGTTCCTAGTCTTAGTGGACCTTGCTAATGCAGTACCTATGTCTAAACGACTAGATAGTGAATCAGTGACGATATCGGTTATGTGATGAGCTTCGTCAAACACGATTGCTTGAGGGAACCCAATCAAGGGAAAGTTGGTTACCCCTATGTTGGCTGCTACGGAGACTACGTAGGAGGCGTTGGTGATGATCAGTTCGCTCTCCCCGTATGCCTTATTCAGGGTTGCCTGGTAATAAGGAGACCGAGAGGACATCGCGTTTATGTGTCTCCAAATCTGATACCCCAACTTTTCAGATAGAGCCTCCGAGTCATACCCAGACCCTTCACCGGTCTCAAGTAACTCTTCTAGTCTAGTGATCTCCTCTTTGATCAAAGCATCAGCCTCAGAGGTCAGTCCAATACTGTCTCGCTCAATCGAGGTTAGCTTCCCTAGTCCTTCGTACCTCTTTACATCCAGGTAGTTGTTCTTACCCTTCAAGATTGTGTACCTAGGCTTGAATCCGTATATGTCATCGAGGTCTTGAACCAACCTGGGCATCTCGGCGTAAGCGATCTGATCCTGTAGTGCTTTTGTCGAAGTAGCCACCATTACCTGTGAGTAGTTCTTGAGCATAGGAATTAGGTACCCGAGGGTTTTTCCGATCCCAACTGGAGCAGAGATTAGAGCGTCATCCTTCTCCCCTACAATCTCAGACATGACTATTTGTCCTTCACGTTCATCCCAACCCCTGTGCTCTAGGACGTGAGATAGCACTTCATAGTCTGAGTAGTCCCTGATTGACTCTCTAAATGGGAATCCTTGAAGGGCTGCTTCTTCGAGGTCAACGTTGATAAGGGTTGGGGTCTCCTTGTCTTTCTTTTGCTTCTTGTCACCCTGATAGAAGACATACTGACTCCTCAGGGTCATGCTTACAGCAGCCTCTTTAGTTGTGGGTGGTTGATGGTCGATGTAGAACTCGCTATTACTGTTCATCTTCTTTCGAGGTGTCTTTCTCTTCGTCTGTTTTCTCTACTGGCACCGCTGCCCATACCGGTCGGGTGTTCTCTAGGATGACCGTGGTACCCGAGGTCTTAGCCATGACGGTTGTAGCTGTTGGTGACTTCTTTTCTACCTCCTCCACTAACACCCAGTAATGAGTCTTAGTCTTCTCGTCTAGGTACCTGAGGTAGTCACCTGCTCTAACCTTGGATGGTTCTATCAAGGTTACCCGAGTATCGGCTGGCCGGTCACTCTTTTCAACCTGTCCCAGTAACGGTGGTTGATAGGAGCTCCCTCCTTGTAATGCTCTCGTGTCGAGGTTCGGGATGGTCTCTTCTAGCCGTTGCAGATGTGCTTCATCGAGTTCCACCAACCCTTGTAGCGCCCACATCAGATGGAGTTTATCTATCCCGGATATCTTCGACACCGAGTCAATCGTGATTCCAGTTTTAGCTAGGAACTTGTCTAGTGATTCTGGTGGTGTTGTTTTTAGTTTCGCCATCCCACTAGTCTACTAGACACTCATTCGAGATCGGCGTTGAGCCCTCTGTACTTTCAAGCTAGCCGCTAAGGCCTTAGCTTGGTTGTGAGGCACTTTGTGTTTTGCAGCCTCAACGATTATCTGTCCTTCTTCGTTAGCTTTCGCAGAAACGGGGTCACCCTTTTTCATAAGTCGTTTCTTAGATTCGAGAATCTTTTTACGAGCGACGGGTCCCCATCCCCCAGCAACACCATGAAAGGGTTCCATATACCTATCCCTTACAGGCTTACTCATCTCTTCTTCCCTAACCTGATCTTCAGTCAACAATGACCAGATCAAACACTGAGTACGTGCAGGACACTGTAGACACAATGCCTTTGCTTCCATCTGCTTGGCATACTCTTGGTTCCTTTTACTTATGTACCACTGTTCTTCATTCTCATGAGCTTTTATCCACCCATACCACGGTGAACCTGGGTCCTTATCATCACTCTCATCCGGGTCTTCCGGGAAGAAGATCTCTTGATTCTCGATGTCACACTTGACTTCATTGTTTACCCTAGGGTGGATTACATCTATGTTCTCACCTATACGTTCACTCACCGCTATGGCTACTTCTGCCACCTCGTAGGTTTCACGGCGCTCAATCGTGTAGTCGTAAATCTGAAGGTCTTCTGGTAGGTCGTAAAGTTTCACTGGTATCTCTTTCTCTATTTAGGCCATATCTAGTGTTAGGCCTCGGTTGTATCCTATACATTTCCTCTTCCGCTTGTCCAGTCTAACACTAACACAAAACCGCCTTCCCCTCTCGCCTATATCTCTATACCTACACTTCCGTCTTTCCACACTACTTACTTGTCTTTCATCTGCTTGATCGAATGGTTTTGGGGAGGGTAAAAATGGTCTCTCTGTGCTGATGGACTGGGGGGATCGTGTGTTCCGGGCGTTACGGTATTTGTTCAATAGGCTGCTTTTTGTAGGGGGAAGTGTCCCCCTACGACCCCCTCTTCGTTCTGGTCTATCGACCAGAGCCGAACAGAGATCTGTCTGTCTCTGTACTCTTGAAGACCCTAGGGGGATTGCCCTCCCCCTTGATCTATCTCCACCCCTGGCTGGTACCAGGAAGCTTTTCTTCCTCGTGGTAGCACCACCATCATGTCTTTTGATTCATAAAAAGAAGAAGTATGACTCTGGTTTCAGAGCTTAAAACTATGTGTGACATAGGGACAGTTTGACTAAGGGAGTTAGTCTGACTCTTTGACTATTGGGATTAGTCTTTCCCTTTTCTTTGATCGGTATCCTTCGGTACCGGGTTTTGGTATGGCGGGGCGAGGCTTCCTGTTTTATGTCCTAAAGGGAAGCGGACCCCTTCCTTGCGTCTATTGTCACCGCTCCGCTATGGGGTATTTAGGGTTCCAAACGTTCACAAGAAAAAGGCTAGCGGCAAAAAGAAGTCTCCGTGGATTCGATGAGGAGGGGGGAATAAATACCATGGTACCCCTCCTCATCTCCCACTACGTCTTCTTTTTGCCGCTCTAAACTTGCGTCTTTCCTTGCGGCTTGCGGCTTTTTCTTGCGCCCCCCTTTCCCCCTCGACTACGTGATTAACTCCTGAATCTTCCACGTCAGCAGCCGTCTCACATTCTGGACTGAGCCCCTCGTCCATCACTTGTCAAACGGGTCCCATATGTTGAGACGAGCCGGTCTCATTTTGCTTTCCGACCAGTTTCAAACCTGTCTCACCATTCGGAAAGCGATCCGATCTTGGAGGCGGGTAAGCCGTAAGATATCGGGCCGGTGGGGATAACCTACCGGCCCTTTGTTTTGTCTAGACTCAACCCGGTCACCTTAGCTTCTCTACCTGCTTCCACCTAGAATCTGACCGGCTCACTACCCCTGTCTAACACAGTGACTTGGCTGTCTAACACAGTGGGTAGGTGACACTAACACAGTCCCTTTGGACACTAACACAAGCCAGTTATTTGACCCTATCGACACTAACACAGTGGCTCATTTGGGGGCTTCCGACACTAACACAGTGACGAATCAACGAAACACTGGGGCTGAAACTACTCTGTTGACCCCTCTGTGTTAGTCTCTGCTGTATCTGTGTTAGTCTCCCGCAAGCGGTTTTACTGTCTAGTGTTAGTCTGAGTTAGCCCTCATCTACCACCTATAAGCTAAGCCAGCACCCAGGATTACCCGAGTGCTGGCTATGTGTTTTGGTGACTCCTAGTGACTACTCAACTAAGAAGATCGCTGGTTCATCACGCCTGCCGTCTTGAAAGACAATTGCGTCGATGATCGTTCCTTCTGGTACGTCAAAGACGAGCTGTCCGGTCAAGGTGTTGCCGGGGTTGATCTTGTCGAACACTAGGGCATCTCCTTCTAGATACAGTGCATCTGAGGTTGACGGCTCGAACTCAATCTCACCTGAGAGGAGCTTGAAGCTGCTGTTTGATACCGCTGCTGCTTCGTCGCTGTCGTTAGTTACCGACACGTCAACTAACAAGAACTCACTCTGTTCATCGGTCCCAACCATATCGCTCCCGATCTTTGTTACAGGGTCCGAGATCCCTTCGACTACCACTGAGAAGCTCCCCGAGGTCATTGCCTCTCCAAGGCTTCCGACATCGGCTCCCTCACCTTCGATTACCGCTTCAACTACCTCTTCGTCGGCTACCGTTACACTACCTTCACTTTGGGTAACTGCTGCTTCGGGCTCATCGCCAGTTATCTGTTCTTTGCTCTCTCCGCTAATGGCAGCTGCGATAGCCACAAACACGACTACTACGATTGCCCAGATCCACCACTTTTTGTACCAAGGGTTCTTACCCGCTTCCCCTGGGTTGGTCCCTTGGATTGGGGTTGGCGGTCCTTGTTGGCTAGTCGCCTGATTCATTTGTTGATTTGGGTTTGTCATTTGGTCTCCTTCTACTTTGACCGACTTCCACAGTCTAGTCGATCTGCTATCTGCCCCAGTCTCATCGACTAGATCCCCAGCCGCTTTCGATCCCGGTCTACCCATGAGTAGGACCATCTATCTAGTAGCCATCTAGGCGAGTCCACCTAGCGTTCTATGGTCCCGATCCCCTTAGCGTTGATGAAGACCTGTTCGGAATCCCCAGTCGGCTTCCACCCCACAGCTGCCACTCGGACTAGGTAGGGGGTGTTGAATACGAGGGTTCCCTCTATGGTCTCTCCCGGTTCTAGCGTGGTTGGCACGAGCTCTTTGTCGCCTAACTCTTCGCTCGCTGACGTGTCCATCAAGTAGCCCATGTTCTCGTGCCCTACCAGCACAAAGTCTTGACCGCTAACTGATACTGGCTCATCGCTATGGTTAGTTAGCTTCACCCTCATCTGGTAGGTGTTCTCTTCAGGTTGGTCTGATCCCGGCTTGGTCTGGGGCGAGTAGATGATCTCGGATAACTCTTCGATAGTAAGTGAGATTCCCTCAACTGTGACAGTCTCCCCCAGGGTTGCTCCGGTAGTAGAGATCTGTCCTAGGTCTATGGCCCCTGATTCTTCGGGGTCACCCCAATAAGGTCCATGACCTTCTCTCCCAACTTCAGTTTCAGTGATGTGAGCCGATTGAACGGTGATGTCATCGCTATCTCTCATGTGTTGGAAGACCCCGCCGACGATGAGTAAGACGATGATGAGGGCTACCGGGTAGATCCACCAGATCTTGTACCAGGGAGTTTGGGCATCTGGGATCGTTTTGAACCCGGTTAGGTTGTCGTGATTGATAGGTGGTTGGTCTAGATCCTTCATACTCTTCTAGCCTCTTTCCATTGTCTCGGGGACTTCGGTTACCTCGCCGGTTTCTAGGTCGAGCAGCAGTCCATGTACTGTTGTGCCGTCTTTGATTAGCGGGCTACCTCGAAGCTTAGCAACGTCTTCAATGAGGGAGTCAGGCTCACAGATGATCGGTTGCCAGTCCACCTGCTCGGCTGCTTCCCGGATTACTGGGTCTCCCCCAGAGATGTCCTCAATGACCTCATCGGTGGTTCGCTGTTCCATACCGCAGTTGGTGTGATGGATAACTAGGATCGTATCGACATCTAGCAGATTGGTGGCAACTGACAGGGATCGCATAACGTCATCACTGACTCTCGCCCCGGCGTTTCGAAGGATGTTCGCTTCCCCCACATCTAGGCCTAGAGCCTTCTTTGGCTCTACCCTCGCATCCATACAGGTGACGATAGCGAGATTCTTTGATGCTGTTCCACCTAGGTCGGCCCGGTATCCGAACTCTTCTACATACTGCTTGTTAGCGTCTTTCATGGTTGGTTTCCTTTTCTGAGGTTGTGACTAGCCTAGCAACCTATGGGGCATTGAACCCTTCAGGTGGGTGGTTGATGTCTTGAGTCGTTGATGGGGTGGGAGCCGATACATCCATGATGCTGAGTAGGGGTGGGATGGGACCGCCTAGGGTTCGACTAGGTGTCTCATCGTGTGGGGGTTGTGGTGAGTGATAGTTAGGTGAACCGCTTGCGGTCAGGGAGTTGGGATGGGTCGGGTAGTAGTTGGTGCGGATGACCCGGCGATCTAGTTGAGATGATATGGACTGGTTAAGATGCCGAGCCTGGTTGTGATTCAAATACCTGTCTCAGAATGCGAGAGGTTTTGGTTTTAGTTTGGGTGCTGTTTTCACCTTGTGTTAGACTGAGACTGTTCGAGAGAGAAAGAGAGAACACCATGGAATTCATCTTCAAGTTCTTCGCATTGGTCTTCATTGTCGCAGTCGTTGTGAACCACCCAGTTATGGCCGGGCTGCTTATCATCGGTTACTTCTTTGTTAGTAGCCTTGCTGGGGATCGTTCCAAGGCTAAGAGCAAGAAACGTCCATAGTCATCTAGTGGGTGGGTGGGGTAGACCCTTACTGAGGAAGGTGGGGAGGGTAGGGGTCTGGACCAAACTACGGGGATGAAGGTTTTGTTGGGTAGGGCTAGTCGTAGCCGGCCGTTTGGGTCTGGTTTGAGGGTGAATCCGCGTTTGGTGTAGTTCAGGGTGGGTAGAGTGTTTTTGCGGCTACGGAATCTGGGGAACCCTACTCGCCTGGTTTTCGGGTTGTTCAATGTGCTTAGGGCGCGGTTTCTGGTGGTGGAGAAGTCTCTGACGGTTTGTTGGGCTACTGAGGACCCTTGTTTTAGCCAGTGTTCCCCAGTTTTGGGGTCTTGAGTGGTTTGTCTGAGGTGGGTGAGGTATTTGTCTGCTTGGGCAGCCCCAAAGGTTTCCAGGTTGGTGGTGTTTGGGTTTGCGACTAGTTTTTGTTGGTTGGTGACGCTGATTTGTTTGGAGCGGGCCACCATTTGGTTCCACACGTACCTACACATTCCTGCTTCGCGGTGAAGGTAGGCGGCAGTTGTTTTACTGGGCCTTAATCGGTATGTGTATCTGACTTTCACCCTCTCATTATGCCAAACTGTTTCGTATACTATGGCTATGGGTGTTGAAATGAATGAAACTCGCAGGAACCGCAACATTGTTTACCGCTGCTGGTACGACGCTGTTTGGTATACTAAGTACCGCCGCCCGGTCCTGACCAGCAACCACCCTGGGCTGGAAACACCACCACTTAGTGGTGACCCCGGCCCGGTGGATGAAAGACTCAAAGAAATCATTGGCCAACTGGCAGAAGAAACCGGGACCATCATCCAGGAAATCGAGGTCATGCCCGACCACGTTCACATGATCATCTCAGTTGACCCACAATACGATGTAGGAAAGTTCATTCGCCTCGCTAAAGGAAGAACCTCCCGCCACCTCAGACTCGAATACCCCTCCTTGAAACGGCGACTACCAACCCTTTGGACGAACTCCTATTCCGTGTCCATCATCAAACAGTACTTTGCCAACCAACGCGGCATCTAACAAGCTAGATCGGGGCTATCCCTCCCCACGCCTAAAGGCGGGGGCTTTCCGCGTTTCTTTGGTAAACGGTCAGACCTTCCAGGATTGGAACCGAACCCGTTTGAGCGGGCAGGCTTATTGACCCCCAGATAAATCCAGGGGTCTCCACGCGGGTCAATTGATGGCACGGTAAGCATTTGAGTTGTGGCAGTGATGCGCTCAGTTGAACTCAAAGCTTGTCTCTTGTCCACATCTTGAGATGGTTCGGGTAGAGACCTCTTCTCTGTGTTAGGCTGAGAACATCGAGAGAGAAGAAAAGCGATGATCACTAAAGAGATTCCCTACAACGATCTGGCAACACTTCGGTCGTTGATTGTTGGATCGCAGGTCAAATCTGTGTTCAAAGAGAACGCTGGTTGGACCAATGAGACTGAGGCGAATGGTCGGGTAGTCATCGAGCTCTCTAATGGAGTTCGACTTGAAGCCCTAGAAGCAGAAGGTTGTGGGGGCTGTAGCCAAGGATGGTGGAGCGTTGGTTCCGATGCTTCTGTTGGAGCCACAATTATGAATCTTGACCTGGTTGAAACCTATACGGCTACCGGTGGTCCAGTTACTGATAGGGATAGTGCTTGGCCGCTTGAGCAAGACTCCATGGTGCAGATCAGACTGTTTGCTCTAACTGATGGCGGACCAGTGAACCTCTTGAACTCTTTTGGACAAGACAATGGGTATTACGGCTGGGGGTTCCATTTGAAGGTGCTGCTTCCAACCCGTCATCGTGAACTAGTTGGTTGGTAAGGACTTTCTTCCTTCGGCCTGATTTTTCCCGGCGATCTCAAATCTCTGTGTTAGTCTCACAATACGAGAAAGGAGAGGCCTTGAAACTAGAGAAGGGGAAGACTAACCAATCAATGAGTAGCGCTGACAAGAGGAAGGAGAGGGCTCGCTTAGAGATCATCTCGTTTCCCTGGGTGCTAGTCGCTGTTGCTGCGGGGATGTTTGTTGGAAGGATCGTCAAGGCATCCCTTGGGTTCGGTAATGAGCCGTGGCTTGCTTATTCGGGGCTACCTGTTGAGAAGAAAGCACTCTTCTATGTCATGCTCGCAGTCATCGTCATCTCTTTTAGTGTCTGGGTGTTTTTTCAGAGGAAGATCAAGAAGCTAACTGGCTCTCTGTTCTAGAGACCAACAACTTATAGGAGACATCTTGGGTAGAAAGTACTTAGAGGGTATTGGGGTGACCCCAACCAATCAGATCACCGATAACAGTGATGACGAACGAGAAGAGAGGTGGGCAAAGGATACTAAAGTATTCGGCTTTGATGATCGGGATACCTGGAACCTAGATTCCACAATGCTTGAGTTGTTGTATGAGCGAGTCAGGATGTACGTGGAGGTCTCAGAGATTGTGAACCACGAGGCGACTACTTTGATAGTCGATGGCGTTAAGCGTCCCTTGTCCTGGGTGATTGATGAGATCCTTCGCTTGAGCAAAGAGGCCCTGACATTCGATCAGACAATTCCTGATGAAGGCTTTGAGACACTAGAGGAATACGAGCAGGCTGAGCGCCGCCTCCTTGACACCCAAAAGAAGGTCTGGTCTTTGTGGGCACAGTCCTTCTACTGCTTTTGGTGGTAGATCGACCCGCACTGTGAATAGGCAAAACAAAAACACCTACCCTCAATCGGCAGGTGGTTTTGTGTTAGGGAGCAGTTAGCCAATCACTACGTTGACTAAATTTGTTAGCGCACAAGCCCCGTCAGTAAGGGCGGATACGCGCATCTCGTTGAGGGCTTGTTCTCTAAAAACTTCTCTTTGAAACCTTTGTTTACCTGCATAAACACGGTAGAATAGACCCATGAGTTCAGCCCTTGAAAGACCCGTAGAAGACGCAGAAGCACCTGCCGTTTCTGCGACCAAGGGCATCCGAAAAAGGAAGCGGCAGAAGGGCGCTCCGACCTATGTTTTGAGTCTGAATCTCGCCCCAACCAACCGCCAAACCAAGTGGCTGAATTCCAAATTCCATGCCGGTACAAGAGTCCACAACACGGTGCTGGAAGAAGCTCTTGAGCGTTCTCGTTCGGTCAAAGATGATCCTCGCTGGGCAGAGATTCGTGATCTGCCAACTAAGACACCAGAGCAGCGGAAAGTTAGAAACGCAGCTTTCAAAGCTCTTGATAAGGAATACGGCTTCACTGACTACTCAACCCAAGCTTTCGCCAGAGGATTACGCAAGAGTTGGGTTGGTCAACAGCTTTCTTCCCATGAAGCTCAAACACTTGCCACTAGGATTTTCCGAAAAGTTCACCAGTATCATTTAGGGCTGAGGGGTAAACCCCGTTTCAAGTCCGTTCGTGCTAGGACTAAGGGGCTAGGGTCATTAGAGGGTAAGCAGGCGAATTCGACTTTCATCCCCAAGCTCTCCGAGAGCGGGGAGCTTCAAGGACTGAAGGTTGGCAAGCACCTAGTCCCGTTTGAACCACTACCGGCAGGCAATGGACGTAAGTATCAAGAAGCTTTCGAGAACTACAGCCAAGTGGTTTCCGCTATCACAGAGGGCCGATTGCTCTACACTCGACTCGTGCGAAAGATGGCTAACGGTAGGCCATACTTTCAAGCTCAGTTTGTTGTAGACGGACAAGCTCCCCAGCGTCACAAGTCGGCCCCAGAAGGCACTCGCGGTTGTGTGGACTTAGGGCCATCAAACGCCCATATCGCCCACACGGTTGTAGATCAGCTTACTGGGGAAGAAACATGGACTTCCTACTCGGTAGAGTTGTCCCCAAACACTAAGCAATACCGGGATCAGCTTCGCCGCTTGAGTAGGAAACTTGATCGACAACACCGTGCTGGTTCGCCAGAATGTTTCCTAGCCAATGGCACTCATAAGAAAGGTTGCTTGTGGGGCCGAACGAACACAGTTTCCAACCGTGCCCAACGAACTAAGACCCAAATTGGCGAGCTATATAGGCGCTTGGCCGAAACACGCAAACGAGATCACGGCAAGCTGACAAACTATCTCGCATCACAAGCCCAGGACTGGTCAGCCGAGAAGCTCTACTATGTTGCCTGGCAGAAGACTTTCCCAAACAGCGTCAAGGATAGTGCGCCATCGGAGTTCATATCCAAACTGAAAGACAAGGCTGAAAGTGCCGGTTTCTCATTTACGGATATCAATCCCTTTGCAACAGCACTGTCTCAGCATTGCTTGTGTGGGGAAAAGAAAAAGAAACCCCTGAGCCAACGAATCCACAAGTGCGACACTTGTGGACTAGAAGCCCACAGGGATCACCTTTCAGCCTTCTTAGGGCTGAACACCAGCACCCTAGACAACGGGGAAAGCTGGATACTTGATCTAGATGGAGCTAGGTCATTCTGGGACTTCCAAGACCTAGAAGACCATAGCTTCACCTATCGGGATGATACGCCCGCTCGTGCAGATCAAGCATCACCTAAGCGTCGAGTCCGAAGGTCTTTGGCTAGTCCAAGGTCTATGGTACGCATCAGAACGAGGCGACAGAGACGCTGCACGAATAGTCTGGATACAACCTACCCTACAGTCCCATTGTCTCCCCAAGGGGCCGACAATGGTTCACAGGTAGTCACGAACCAGAAGTCCCGTCCGTAAGGGCGGGAAGTATCACTTCTTTGCCCACACCCTCATCGTGAATGAGTCGGCCATCGGCATCGACTGGAATCACTTTGAGATTGAACTGGAGCTCTTCGCCTGGAAGGTACTTGATTGCATCCACGGTTGAGAAGGATGCACCTGGTTCCAAGGTGTAGATCGGGTCGGAGCCATCTTCGGGAAGCTTCTGCTTTTGGGTATCTACAGACTGGTAGCTAAGTCCCATATCCGCATATTGGTCAATCGTCACTAGTCCACCCATGTCAGATCCGTGTTCAACCATTGGGTAGAAGACATGGTTTGACAGTGGCAGTGAACCTAGGTCGATTGCTTTAGAACCATTGTTGGTAGCGATGTACTGGAAGATAGCGATCTCGTCGCCTTCTGCAACAATCGCTTCCTTGGTATCGGCATCGACAAAGACACCTTCTTGTTCCGCTGTTACTGTTCCAGCGAAGTAGATGTCAACGCGGACATCATCTAGATCAACTGTGTCGATCAGTTCACCAACTGGGGTGAAGTCTGATGCCCAGGAAGCGACCTCGTAGTCAGAGTCAACTACGGCCTTGTCTTCGCTTTGGGTCTCTTCGACCTCTTCAATCTCGGTTTCTACCGCGATCTCGCTTTGAGGGATAACCTCTTCTACTACTTCTTCTTTGGCTGTCCCACAGGCACTAAGCGCTAGTACGAGGGGAGCGATGAGTAAGAGTTTCTTCATGCTTGTCCTTATGTTTGTTCATTCAATAGGAGGGAAACGAGTGCCTCCTCCAGAGGAGACTTTATCGCATTAGTGTTCTGATCTGGACGAAGCTGGACTGTTGAGACCTAGTTGGAATAAGGGGAGGGTTTGGTCCCGGTCTCTATTCCCTGTGTTAGTCTCAGGGTAGAGAAAAAGAAGGAGAGAAAATGAATAGCAAAACGATCAAGCTATCCCTAGATGAAGAAGCTCTCTATCACCGAAGAGTCTCTAGCAAGAGCCAGGGATGCGGTAAGAATCAATACAGCGGCACTGAACCCCGTAACCGTAACATCGAGCAACTAGAAGGAACAGCTATGACAACCCAAGAGACCCAACCCCTCAATGCTATGTATTGGGACGGGACGGTTACCTCGGCCCGGAAGATAATGAGGTGGGCTGATTCTGGAACCAACTGGGAGCCTGTGCAGCTCACCCACAAAAACGGTTATCCAGTATTGCTACTAGGTGGAATCGGGGTGGATGACAACCTGGAGGCCCACCCACACACTTGGATTGTGTGGGCTAACGATGGCTACCGCTTCTACGCCCTGTCCCCCGAAGAGTTCCAAAGGGCCACAAAGCAGACGTGGTTAGATATCAAGCGTTTGGTCTGACCTCCGGTTTTAGTCCTAGGAACCAAAGCCTGTGTTAGTCTCGAAACAGAAAAAAGCCTTTCCGGGATTCCGGCTGACTACGACAAAAAGGCGGCCTATCTAGACATCACTGTTGTTGTCAGTTCCTGATGGCGGTAGTCATGTGTTCACTACCTCTAAAGGTTCCGAATTAGTTATTGACCCGGCTGTTGTGATCTAACCAGAGGAGTAGAGAAGTGAAAGATCAACCTAGTACGACCTTAGAGATCGTTGGAGACCTCGGTGCCACTGTTGTCCCCAGACTCTTGAGCACTATCCATTTTGCTAATGAGAGCCCAGTGATCAAGAAGACCCCTACGGGATATCTGATCGACCTCAACCGGACACCTCCTAGGGAAGAGGCTATCTCTCTTACGGCTGATCCCCACACAGGGTTTGAAGTCTGGTCTTTCTCTAACAACAGTGAGATCGACATTCGTATTGGAGATGGGGCTGGATTTGTCTTGGACTCAGATCAAGGCGACCTGCTACGGGCTGGACTCATTGAGGAAAGAGACCTCATGCTTAATCGTCGCAGAACCCCTAAGTACCCACACCATGCCGTCTATATTCTTGATGACAGAGGGGACCAGATACGGGTTCTAGATGAGGGCACAGGGATAAGCGAAGAGTTCTCTCGGGACACAATGAGGGTGCCATTCTTTGATGAGCCGATTCCACCCACTGAACTAGTGGCTAGAAGGTGGTTCCTAGACAACCCAGCCCTGTGTAAAGAGACAACGACAGTAAGCGATGAAGTGGTCTCATGCGACTTTCACGATGGGCACTCAGGAGATCACGAGCATAAGTACAAAGACGGTAAAGCAGTGATTCGGTGGAAGTCAAAGCCTGAACGTGCGAGGCTTTTGACTCTGTTCAAGAACTCGTTTTAGACCCCTGGTTGAGAACCCCTTTTACTGTCGGGGGTGTGTGTTAGTCTGAGTGTAGAGAAAGACGAAGAGAAGGAGAGTTAGAGAAAGATGGACAAACTACTAGAAGACTACGAGATTGACTGCTCGAGCTACTGGCTGTTCCCCATGACCAAGAAGGTTCTCAAAGGGGCTGTTGTCAGAGGGCATGACTGGGAGATTCTCAATGACGGTCAAGCAATCCTAGTCATCCACAAGAAGGGTGAGTCAGCGACTTTCTATGAGGTGGATGGTCGTGGGTATCACTACGAGGAATGGTTAAGGGTTGATGGCGCTTGGGAAGTCTCTTACACAGAAGATTTTGACAACCTTTACACACTGGATACGTTCTAGGAGGTAGTGATGACTAAGAGTGAGTCCCCAATGGACCTACTAGCTGAACTGCGAGAGATCGACCGGGAACTAGGTCTAGATGAGGCTTGGCAAGCACATGACATAGAGATGAGACGGGCACCAGGGTTGGTAGAGAGCCAGTACCCACTCGTCCGATTCACTACCGGATTTGAAGGGGCAGTCCCCGTCCAGGCCTATGGGTTTATCGGAGATGACCTACGGTTCTACTTTAGGTATCGCTCCGACAAGGCTTCTATCGCCATTGGCCCTGTAGATCACGATGGAGATGTATTGGCTGATGAGATCGCTCAGGTTGACTGGGAGGAGCGAGGAGCTGAACACTTGAAGAACTGCACCATCGAGGGGTGCCTACTATGTACCGGCTATAGGAGACCGCATCGGCGTAGGAACCCTGACATGGATCGCTACTACCCATACAAGGTTCTGTTTGAAGGGGAGGTCTCTGATGTTACGGGAGACCCGCTCATGGGAGTCTTTGGAACGGCAGAAGAGGCAGCAGGTGTGTTTAGCAGAGTGCTTGAGGTCTCTGGTGTGTTAGAGAACCTGTCTTGATGGGCAGCAAAAAGGACTGGTCTCAATGTGCTGTTGTATCCTAGTGAATAATGCTAAGTACGTTTTGAGAAAACAAAGGAGATAGTAATGGCAGGTAGGTCCTGGTGGAGAAGGCTTTGGGATGGTCCCGAAGATAGTCCTCAGAAGATTGAAGAAGAGGTCGATGCTTTCGACCCGGAAGACCTCGACATGGAGCTAATAGCGTTTCTGGCTGAGAGATTGGGCGTGACCCCGGAAGACCTTGATCTTTCCCCAGAGCAGGTTGAGGAGATTATTGGGTATCTCCCAGAGGGCTATGAAGGGTTCGTCATCGGAGAGGAACCAGTGGAGGTTGTCGAACTATCTGTAGAGATAACTGAAGAGCTGCCAGAAGAGCCAGAGCCAGAAGAAAAAGCAGAACCAGTGAAGGAAGAACCAGTGAAGAAGACAACGAACACCCGTCCGACGCTACACATCATGGTGGATCTCGAATCGCTAGGCACAGACACTGATGCCTTGGTAACAGAGATCGCTGCGATGACATTTGAGATGGACTCTAAGGAAAACCAGCACCACTTCTCGAAGATGCTGCGGCTTGATTCCCTAGACACCATTCCAGTGAATGTGTCTACCTTGAACTTTTGGATGAAAGACAAAGCCAATGCCGACAAGCTCAAGAACCTGTTGAATCCAACGCCGCTTGAGGCCACTCGCCGGGTTGGTCCAGCCTGCCTATGGGCTGAGTTCCACTCATGGCTATCCGCTGTCGTTAAGCAGTACCCAGATCACGACATCCGCATCTGGGGTAACGGGATTGGCTTTGACATTGCCAAGATGAACTACAACTTCGAGCAGATGGGCCTGAAGAGTCCCATCTCGTTTAGGGGTGAGATGGACATGAGGACACTGCTGTATTACGCCGGTGTTGTGTCCGGGCAGAGGCGAGATGAGATCAACGCTAAATTCAACAACCGGAACCCACACAATGCGTTGGCTGATGTCCGTTATCAGATCGAGGTCGTTCAGTACTGCAATGCGGTGCTGACTGAGGGGTAATACAACCGAACAACAAACACCCCGCATTGCTTGATCGGCAGTGCGGGGTTTGCTGTAGGCAGGTCAGGACAGTTTGCTGCCTTTGCTTAGCCAGTCCTGGATGAAGGAGGAGATCGGGCTTGGGGTGTTGTAGGGGCTTATTAGTAGGTCCTCTGTCTCGATCTCTGTTGTGTCAACCCCACTCACTTCACCCCAAGAGTCTAAGAGCCAAAAACCAGGGCCATTTTTGAAGAGCATCCAGTTGAGGCCATTGGGGTTGTCCGTGTTCATAGACTTAGTGCTGGTTAGGATGAGCATCTCACTATCTTTGGGTCCAACTAGCAGCTCCCCGGTATCGGTTAGGCTCCAGGACAACCCAGTCTTGAGGCTATGGCTGATGACATCTAAAAGGGCTGTTTGGAGTGACTCATCCAGCGTACTGGAGTTCGTTGGGGTGCTCGTTGCTAGTTTGGATAGATCAGCCTCTATCGCTAGTTTTTGGAATCGCTTAGCGCTCTCGGGAATGGAAGTCATTGATGCCTTTCAGTTGCTAGGTGCGATCTTCTCGATAGGGCCGGTAGTGAACTCTCTAGGTAGTTAGTGCTTGGCAAAACCGGCCCCTCATTAGCTAGGACCATCTTAGCGAATTCCCACCCGCCATCCCTGTTAAGATTGACCTTGCGCCTTTATCCCGCTCCGCTCAGGGTTCCAAAAATGTTTCACCCAGATCCCTAGGGGAGGGGGTGCGGGGGAGGGGATAAACTTCGTAGTGTTTTCCTCCACTGACCCCAAACAGTGTTAGACTGAGATCGAGAAAGAAGAGTCAGGGATACCCAGAGAGGAGAAAGCCTATGTCATTTTTGATCCTGATAGTTGGCTTCTTCCTACTTGTCGGTGCCTTAAAGCTGTTCTTCAAGGGAGTGGGCTGTCTGTTCTCAATAGTGGGGATAGCACTAAGTGTCATGGTGGTGCTGTTCGTCTTGAACGCTATCTCTAACGCGGTCTTTTGGAGCGGGTACTAGTCAGTAGAAGGGCATTTTTAGGCCCAAAACATCCCCGCAAAATCAACGAAAATTGCCATTCCGTATGCTGAGATCTTTACTCAAAACGCTTCAGAGTGTCGGTGAAAACCAGTAAACTCATAAGCGAGAGAGAAAGAAGGAGAAAGAAAATGGCAACCAAGATCCTTAGCAATGTAGCTCAGTTGATGTCACCCAAAGATCGAGTAGCAGAGATCTACCGGCGTAATGGGTTCCTCCCTATGGCTACAGGTTCCCTCGCTGCTAACTGTGAGAAGAGAGTTCCTGCTCTAGCGGTTTAGGCCGGTCCCTTATCAGTTCAAACAGTATCAGGTAATCTAGTGTTCTCTAGCATTACTCATTAAGCAGCCGCTTTTACACGACTACTAGCCCTACTGCGAGGGCGTGGTGTGGACCGCTCTTGGAACTGGTCGAAGGTCAATCCCCATCTCTGGGTGAACCTTTGATCTAGTACCTCAAGGGCGTCTTCTTTGCTGATGGAGCCACCAAAGCTCGGAATAGAGCGTCTATCCCTCACCACTTTGGCAGCATTCACATCAGCATGAGACTTGTTACCACAAAACTTACATTGGAAGACAGGTTGAGACTTACGGTTCTTCTTGCTTACATACCCACAAGAGAAGCACTCTCTACTTGAGTAGAAGGCTGGAACTTCTGTTACTTGAACACCTGTGTCTTCGCTCAACTCGCTTAGTCTTTGCCTAAGCACTTTTCGACCGGCTCTAGAGATGATCCTGTTGAGTCTCCTAGATAGCCCGCCCCCACGAAAATCGAGACTCTCTACCGAAATGTGGGCAAGCTCCTCTTTGCCGAGTAGGTTGATAATTCGACCAACCTCATTGATTACGTGGTCTCGGATTCGGCGGTTCAATCGGCGGTATCGCTTAGAGCTATTGAGCTTCTTTATGCCAGACGCTTGTAGTTTTTTGGCTAATTCGGTCAATTCTTTATCTCGGTCGAGCAGCCAAGTGTAGAGATGAGACCCATAAAGTCTTCCGTCACTGGTAGAGATGAGATTCTTCAGTCCCCAGTCCAGACCAATCTCTTTAGTTGTATCTGGGGTCTTAGGTTCGTAGTTATCAACCTTGACCACTCGCAACTCAATGGAGTCTTCACCCAGAACCTTAACCTGGATCATCTTAGAAGACCCAGGTTGACTGTCTAAGTACGGGTTGTCTTCTAACGGCAGGTACACCGGATCTCTATCGGGCAAGGTTACCCGTACCCATTCTTTGTAGGCTGTGTTCTTACGGGCCTCTTGAATTGGAGCAATGAGATTATCCATGAGCATAATCGTCGTGTGCTTATAAGACGGTAGCGGAACGTCCGTCTCAATCAACCCTTCTACCATTTTTGCAAGACGATTGTCCTTAAACCACTCACCTCTGAGATTCTTTTTGAATAGCTCGTGTCGGTCATCATCATCAATGTCGAGCCCGAAAATCAGTGGTTTGACCTTAGTCTTAATCTTGGCTTGCCAACTCAGTAGGTCATTGTTCACTTGATTGGTTACGCTCTTCCATTGACGCGCTCTAAGGTAATTAGGGAAGTCGGTGGTAGACAACCAACTAATTCGCTCACCACGTCTGATTCTATCGACCTGCATGTCTCGCACAAAAGAGAGACCTTCTCTCCAAGCTGGCAGGAGTGCTGCAACCAACCTCTTTTTGTCTTTGTTAGCGGCTGTCTTGGTAACAATCGACCGGAATCGCTTAGTCATAATCCACCCCGAGCGAATCAGCAATCTTCTTGGTCTTGTTACGAGCTGACCTAAGTCCGTACATCCGAGCAGCAAAACTGTAGATGATACTCAAAAAGTCATCCATCAGATCAGTTTTTTCTTCGACACTTTGGTTAGCGACAAGAATGGTTTTACCATCCATCTCAAGAAACAATTTGAACCAGTTATACCCAACCCTAGTGAGCCGATCTCGATGCTCAATTACTAGAGTTCCCCATCCTGGGGTCTTCAACAACTTAGTTAGCTTCGGGCGCTCATCATTGACTCCACTAGCAACCTCTTTTACCGTGTGCTCAATCTGCAATCCTCTTGATAGAGCAAACTCAGTCAACCGGGTAGCTTGCCGGTCAAGATCATCCTTTTGCTTGTTACTAGAAACGCGGGCATAAATAACAGCCTTGTTCTGGTCCTTCGGTGGATGAACAGGAACGACAATATGTCCAACATCATCCTTATAGGCACCGGGAATTTGGCCCTTGTTAAATCGGTTCCAAGCAGCTCGGTACTTGATGCCGTGCTGCCGCGCATATTCGCGGAGACCGATTCCCTTATTCATACTATTAGACTACAATAGAATACAATAGAATGCAACTAAATCAACGAATATGTTTACCCCCTTTGCGTTAGGCAGGGGTGTTTTTCTATCTCAAATACTGAGACAAACCCATTCCTGATCAAACAATCTCTCTCTTGCTAATCTCTAGGTAGGCAACCGGTAGGAGAACCCAATGGCTATGTACCCATGCACTAACCCCAACTGTCCTAACAAGAGACACAAGGCCCCAACCTGTCCTAATCTTCCTGCTCGGGGTAGACGAGGATCATCTGGTCGAGGGTCTTCAGGGTCCAGTCCGCTAACCCCGCCCCCTTCCGGGACGAGGGAATCTATGGAAGATCGGCTCAAGAGGGGAGCCGCCGCCTTTGAAGCTCAACTGCGTGAGCGAGGGAATCCTTACCGAGACAAACTAGAGGCAGCAGGCATTGAGTACCCAGACCATTGGGATGAGATGGGCTCAAGCGAAAAGGATCTGTGGGAAGAAGAGCAGGTAGCCAAACTCGATGATGACTCAGTGGCTTCATTAAGACTAATCGCTCCTATTGATTACCAAACCGGCCAGCCGTTGCTACTGACCAACATGAGCCCAGTAGCAGAGCGCCTTGATAATGAGCAGTACTTAAAGAACGCGATACGCTACTGGTCTACCGCCTTTCGTCCAGAACACAATCCGCTTTTGGAGTGGCCCGATGAGTATCCTCTAGAAAAGCTAGAAGAGATCCTTCAGGAATACGGCTTTGAGGAAGACGAGGCTGGGTACTTCCCAGACGAGGATGAATTGCGAGAAGAGATCTCGTCGCTGTTGGAAGAGTTCATTGAACACGAGGCCGAGACTAACAAGGGAACCCTGTTGGAGCCCTTTGGAGAGCACTATGAGATGGAGAGAACCCTTCGCCCATTCTTGAAGCGAGTTGCTAAAGACACTCTCACTAAGTCAGTAAACAAGGCCTATACCGTGAACAAAGAAGGTCGTGCCACGGTAGACAATGAGGCTTACTTGAAGGAAGTCAAGGCTTCAGGAATCCTTGAAGAGCTGTTTAGCTAACGCGACTTTTGCTCTCTAGTGTCTGTCGCCGTGT
>ERZ1031159.35-NODE-35-length-28979-cov-6.573192_pt1 | contig 28979 bp, 25 predicted proteins | sample MGYA00516706_ERZ1031159 | MGnify/ENA primary metagenome ERZ1031159 (study PRJEB33719, sample SAMN04262508) | wastewater metagenome | biome: rural village; feature: composting latrine chamber; material: composting feces with ash | place: El Salvador | collected... | reverse complement strand
TACAAGTGAGCTAACTGCCAGGCCCACCTTTTGGGGGCGTGGGGGCGGGGTGTATCCAGACATGGCGCGCCAGCCTATCACCATGCACGGATGAAAGGCGAAACCCCCAGGGGTTTCCTGGGGGTTTGTTCTCGGTATCGGTTTGAGGCCAGGTGATTGGCCTCCAGGACTCTTAGCGGACGTAGACGTCCAAGTGGTTGCCCACGGTCCCACGATCGTAGATCTTGCCGGGCCAGCCGAAGGGTGTCGGATAGACAGTTCCCTTGGGAGCTGAGCCTGCCAACACAATGTAGCCGTCACCGTCAGAAACGTAGCCACCGGCGTTCACATGGCGCCCGGGAATAGCCAGGCCGCCGCCGGGTAGCACCGACTGGGAGTAATACGTGAACTTGTAGCCACCCCAGTTGATCACGCCCATCGACAGGAACTGGCTAAGCGAGTATTGGGCACTCGTGCTGGCAATATCACCAGTCGGAGCCTGCGACTCTCCCCTGTCCGCAGTTTGCCCAACCTCGGCATCCACCAAGGATTCAGGTTCAGGTTCAACGACCGGCTCCGGCGCTGGGGTCGCCTTGGGCAGTTCCAGCTTGGTCCCGCGATGGATTATCCGGTCCTGAGGCTTTTCCGTAACCAGCTCACGGAGAATGAAAACGCTGTCCTCGGCGTATCCTCGCGTCGCAAAGATCTGCTTTGATCCCAGGAGGCCAGCTTGTTCTTCGACTTCCACGTCCGCTGGCAAGGAGTCATCCTCCACCACAATCGTCTTGAACGGAACAGACTCAATACGAATCAGAGCGGTACCGTCAGCAGTGGAGGGCGACGGATTCACAGTCACCGTGTTCGCTACCGCAAAGGTCGCGGGAAGAGCCAACGTGAAGGCTCCAGTTGCTCCAAGCAGCGCAACGACTCGGCTCTTAGCGAAACGTTGAAAACCCATCAGCACCTCTTTATCCATCCACACGAAGATTAGACGAACATGGGGTCATTGCTCCACTGTTTTGGGACCAATGCCTCACTGGCGCACGCGCGCCCGCTACCGGAGCGTGTCCCCCAGGAAGGCGGCGGATCTCAGTGTCCTTCTGGGTCACCCAGTAATTGCGCCACGTGATCCGGGACATAGGGCGACAAGTCCTTGGGGGGCCGGTGGTAGTTACTGGTGTTATCCGGCTCTTTAGGAATGTAGACCTTCTCCACGGGAACGTCTGTGTAGGGAATGGTTGAAAGAAGGTGCGACATCATATTGAGACGTGCGTTCTTCTTGATGTCGGACTCGACTACGTACCACGGGGACTTGGGTGTGTCTGTGTGGATGAACATGTCATCCTTGGCGCGCGAGTATTCTTCCCATTTGGTCACAGATTCAACGTCCATGGGCGACAACTTCCACCTGCGCACCGGATCATCTTGACGGTTATGGAAGCGCTTGAGCTGCTCATCTTCCGACACTGAGAACCAGTACTTACGCAAAAGAATGCCATCGTCAATGAGCATGTCCTCAAAGATGGGGGTCTGGCGCATGAAGAGGTTGAGCTGCTGCCGGGTGCAGAAGCCCATCACACGCTCTACTCCAGCGCGGTTGTACCAAGACCTGTCGAACAGGACTATCTGGCCGCCAGCCGGCAGGTGCTCAACATAGCGCTGGAAATACCACTGTGTCTCTTCGCGTTCAGTTGGTGCCGGGAGCGCTGCAATGCGTGCGACACGCGGGGACAGGTATTGGGTGATGCGCTTGATGGCGCCGCCCTTGCCGGCAGCATCACGTCCTTCAAACAGGACGACGATGCGGTTCCCCGTGGCTTTCACCCACTCCTGAACCTTCACGAACTCAGTCTGAAGGCGGAATAGTTCAGCCTCGTAGATCTTGTTTGGGACTTTTTTGGTTGGAGTCGTCTCTGACATGCGCCTAGTTTACGACGTGTCTCCGCGTTGGGGGTCCAAGTCAAAACACAGCTGAGCGGAGAACCTCTCAGGAAACAAATGTGACCTACAGCTTGAACGCACTCACCCGTCGCATGTCCGAGGGTGAACCCGACATGGTGTGCACGCGAATCGAGTTCGAATTAGCGTGGATCCCCGGGGGCATGCCCGCAACGATAACCAGCTTTTCCCCGCCTTCCGCGATTCGTGCCGCACGCGCCACCTGGTCCACCTGGTTCACCATGTCATCAGTGTGGTGAACAGTGGGAAGCTTGTAACACTCCACTCCCCAGGACAAAGCCAATTGTCGCCGCGTTTCTTCCAGTGGACTGAACGCAATCTGGGGAATGGGGCTACGAAGACGCGACATCTGCCGTGCCGTCGTCCCCGAAAGAGTAAAGGTGACCAAGTAACGCGCGTTCAGTACCTCCGCCAGGGACGCCGCCGCCTGACAAATAACCCCGGATTGGTCCGATTCAAAGGATGTGAGGGCCGCAATCCGATCCCCACCGTGTTCTTCCGTATTTTCGATAATGCGGGAGACAGTTCGAACCGCCTGGATCGGGAAAGCTCCAACAGAGGTCTCCCCCGACAGCATTACTGCGTCAGCACCGTCCAGGATTGCGTTGGCGCAGTCAGAAGCCTCAGCACGCGTGGGGCGCGGATTCTTGATCATGGAGTCCATGACCTGCGTTGCGACAATGACCGGTTTGGCTTGTTCACGCGCCATTTCAATGGCGTCCTTTTGAACCAGCGGGACCTCCTCTAGCGGCATCTCCACGCCCAGGTCACCACGAGCCACCATGATGCCATCAAAAGCCGTAACAATGTCTTCCAGGTTTTCCACTGCCTGAGGCTTCTCGATCTTGGCGATCACGGGGATGAATTTGCCTTCTTCGATCATGATTGCGCGAACATCATCCACATCCGCGGCGTCACGAACAAAAGACAGAGCAACAAAGTCCGCGTCTTGATGAAGAGCCCAGCGCAGATCCTCGCGATCTTTCTCCGAAAGAGCAGGCACGGAAACGGCGACACCCGGGAGGTTGAGGCCCTTGTGGTCTGAAACCACGCCGGGAATTTCGACTCGCGTAACGACGTCCGTCTCAGTCACATCGATTACGCGCAGGCCGACGTTACCGTCATCGATCAAGAGGCGATCACCTGGACGGCAGTCCCCTGGCAACCCCTTAAACGTTGTCCCGACTAGGTCCTTGGTTCCGGGAACATCGCGCGTGGTGATGGTGAACTTCTCATCCATCTCCAGCATCTGCGGGCCCTCGGCAAAAGTCTCCAGCCGGATCTTCGGGCCCTGAAGGTCAACTAAGACTGCGATCGCACGCCCGGAGTTGTCGGCAGCTCGACGTACCCTCTTGATCACCTTCTCGTGATCCTTCGCTACGCCGTGACTTCGGTTAATGCGTGCCACGTCCATGCCAGCGTCGACTAATGCTTGAATCTGTTCGGATGACTCCGTTGCGGGGCCAATAGTGCAAACGATCTTCGCGCGACGCATACGCTCTCTCCAATGCGACTGATGGGGTCCGCCAACGAACAGCGCAGCAAAGGCAACGCCAGAGCGCCGGCAAGGATCTTCAGTTAGCTTAGCCTGTTTTGTCCTGCGATCCCGGAGCCTGGTCTACTTCGTCTTCTCCCCCGTCGCTACTGGGCAAAGTCTCCGCACCAGAGTCAAGCACACTCACGTCCACGATCTCAGTGCTTGAGGTGTCCGCACCGGCCACCTCCGTCTGTTTTCCCTTGCCCGAGCGCTGCGCCACCACTGCTTTGAAGCGGTCGACTTCCTCGGGTGAAATGCGAGTGGGAGCGCCCACCTTTCCACAGATAAAGAACGTAATGACACCGGCGATCAGCACCACGATGGATGTAACGGTGTTGAGTCTGAGACCAAAGAGCACCTTGGCTTCATCCATACGCATTGTTTCCATCAGGATACGGCCGAGGGGATAGACGACCATATAAAGGGCCATGAGCTGCCCAGACTTGAAGCGGATGACTCGTCCCAGGTAGATCAGGAGAAGAGCCATGGCAACGTTCCATATTGCCTCATACAAGAACGTGGGGTGGAACAGGGTTCCTACGGCATAGCCGCTGGGGAGATGTGCTTCGTCAATCTCAAGCCCCCACGGCAACGTGGTCGCCGAACCGTACAGTTCTTGGTTGAAGTAGTTGCCAAAGCGTCCAATGGCCTGCGCAATCAGCAGACCGGGAGCCAAGGCATCCGCAAAGGGGCCCACCCGCTGCTTGTCGCGCCGGAGACTAATGATGGCACCGAGCGCACCGAAGCCGACGGCGCCAAAGATGGCCATACCGCCTTCCCAGACTTTGAACACCGCCCACGGGTCACCTCCTGGCCCGAAGTATCCGTATGGCGTTGTCACCACGTGGTAGAGCCTGGCCCCAACCAGCCCAAACGGGATGGCCCAAACGGTGGCGTTGAGAGCAACGTCGCCGTCACCACCACGAGCCCGATAGCGCGCCCACGTGATCCAGCCCGCCACGAACATGGCGAGGGCCATCAAGAGACCATAGGCCCGTATCGTAAGGGGTCCCACCGACCAGCTACCGCTGGAGGGCGAGGGAATCGAAGCCGGGATTACCGAACCAAACATAGCGCCTACCACGCACCCACCACCCCTTGCTTGAGGTTGCGGGCAAGCTCGGCGAGGCCCCTCTTCCCGTCCGCCCAGGATGAGTCCATCTCATGACGAACAAAAGCAGAGCCCACGATGACACCGTTGGCATACCCGCCGATCTCTCTTGCCTGCTCACCGTCCTTCACGCCAATGCCGACGCAAACCAGGTCCGCACCCGCCTGCCTGGTTCGCTCCACCAGGGTGCGTGCCGCCGAATCCACCACGGCCCGGTCCCCGGTCACGCCCATGGTGGAGGCCGCGTACACCCAACCATTGGACGCGTTCGCAATCAAAGAAAGTCTCTCTTCGGACGACGAGGGTGCAGTTAGAAAAATCCTCTCCAACCCAAACTCATCCGAGGCCTCGACCCATGCACCTGCTTCTTCGGGGGGAAGATCCGGCGTAATCAGCCCGGCACCGCCCGCCTGCGCGAAGTCTTTCGCAAACTCACGGACTCCATACCAGTGGACGGGATTCCAATAGGTCATGGACGTGGTGGGCACCCCATAGTCGGAGAGCTCAGCGACCGCTTGAAGGAGGTCTTCCAGGTGCGTTCCTCTATCCAAGGCCTGGACCGTGGCACTTTGGATAACCGGTCCATCCATACCCGGATCGGAATAGGGAAAGCCCAGTTCGATAACGTCAACCCCATTGTCAAAAATGATCTTGGCAGCCTCAACTGACTGTTTCACCGACGGGAACCCAAGCGGTAGGTATCCAATGAGGGCAGAATCCCCATTCCGGTTGGCTGTCCTAATTGCCTCAGCACTTATTCCCATCAGTTGGACTCCATCTCGCTATCAACGTCCGCATCGTTGCTGGTGGTCTGGCTGGACTTCCCACCCTTTGCGGAGGGATCGATACGGTCCAGAACCGGCTGGCCCAGGTCAAACCACTGCGCCGCAGTTTCCATGTCCTTATCGCCACGCCCAGACAGATTCACAACCAGCACAGGCGCATCTTCGGGTGCTCCCTCTGTTGCGTCCGCTCCCTCCTGCACGCGAGCAACCGCCCACTTGAGGGCGCCGGCAAGAGCATGGGAGGACTCAATGGCCGGAATGATCCCTTCGGTGCGCGACAACCGCAGGAAAGCGTCCATGGCCTCCGCATCTGAAATCGGCACGTACTCAGCGCGGCCGATCTCTGCCAGGTGTGCGTGTTGGGGCCCCACCCCGGGGTAATCCAGACCCGCGGAGATGGAATGTGATTCCTTGGTCTGACCGTCACGCCCCTGAAGCAGGTAGGTCTTGGCGCCGTGGAGGATTCCCACCTGGCCCTCGGTTATCGAAGCGGCATGACGACCGGTTTCAAACCCGTCACCGGCGGCCTCGCACCCGACCAGTTCCACGCCCTCGTCGGGAACAAAAGCAGCAAACATGCCGATGGCATTTGAACCGCCCCCAACGCACGCAAAAACGGCATCAGGCAGACGGCCCGCCTGCTTCAGAATTTGTTCGCGAGCCTCGTTGCCAATCACACTTTGCAGGTCACGCACCATTCCGGGGAACGGGTGGGGACCAGCCGCAGTCCCGAAAACGTAATTGGTTGTCTCCACGTTGGTGACCCAATCACGGAAAGCCTCATTGATCGCATCCTTCAACGTGCGCGACCCCTGCGTGACGCCAATGACTTCCGCGCCCAAAACCTGCATGCGGGCAACATTTAGTGCCTGACGCTTCGTATCTTCCAGGCCCATGTAGACGGTGCAGTCCAGACCCAGGAGCGCCGCAGCCGTCGCCGTGGCAACACCGTGTTGGCCCGCACCCGTCTCTGCAATTACCCGCTTCTTGCCGATCGCTTTGGTCAAAAGGGCCTGGCCCAAGACATTGTTTATCTTGTGAGAACCGGTGTGGTTCATGTCTTCACGCTTTAGGAAGATGCGGGTGCCGGTCCCTTCCGCGAAACGAGGCACCTCTGTAAGTAGCGAAGGACGTCCCGCATACTCGTCCAAGAGCTTGTGAAAGTCATGTTGGAATTCCGGATCTGGCCAAAGCTGCTCCCACGCCCGGGCCAGGTCCTCAGTTGCACCCATCAGCGGTTCGGGCAGGTAGCGTCCCCCGAAAGAACCGAAATAATAGGAGTCATTGGTCGCCACTTATGCCTCTTCTCTTGCGTCACGCACCCGTTGCTTGCGGTCGGTTAGGAGCGCCGGGTGTGATCCTGCCGACACCATGTCGGAAATCTGTTCCAGGGGGCTGGCCGCAGTGACCAGAGCTTCCCCGACCAACACGGCATCTGCACCGGCCAGCGCATAGTCGCGAACGTCTCTGCTGTCCCGCACCCCGGATTCGGCAACCGCAACGACGTTTTCGGGGATCACGTCAATGACTTCCTCAACCGTCCTGCGGTCCACGGTCAGATCCTTGAGGTTGCGTGCATTGACCCCAATCAGGTCGGCGCCCGCGTCCAGAGCACGGAAGACTTCAAGACGGGAGTGAGTCTCAACCAGTGGCGTCATCCCCAACGACTTGGTTCTCTCTATCAACGACTCCAACGCAGGCTGCTCCAGGGCTGCCACGATGAGGAGCACCGCATCCGCCCCGTAAGCGCGTGCCTCATGGATTTGATACGGAGTGACAATGAAGTCTTTGCGGAGCAGGGGAATGTCGACGGCGCGACGCACCTGCGCCAGGTCCTCGAGGCTCCCCCCGAAACGGTCCTCTTCCGTAAGGACCGAAATCATTGCTGCGCCACCGGCCTCATAGATCTGGGCCAAGGCAGCAGGCTCAGGAATGACAGACAGGTGACCTTTCGAGGGCGAAGCGCGTTTGATCTCGGCGATTATGGACACCGCACCGGGCCCGTCGCGCAACGCGGAGATCACATCTTTCGCCTCGGGGACCTCCAGTGCCTGTGCACGCAGGTCCTCGAAGGAGACTCTGGCTTCGCGCTGTGCTAGTCGCTCACGCACCTTCACGACGATCTCATCAAGAACCGTCATTTGTTCCCTCCTGATTGCCGCTGCCACTTTTGGGCTCGGTGCCTTGAGCATCCCGGAGGTCTGACTGTGTGATCAGTCCCCCCGCATCAAAGCAACTGCGGGTGCCAGTGTGACAGGCTGGCCCCTTCTGCTCAACTTGCAGTAAAAGGGCATCGCCATCGCAGTCCAGCCGGGCTTCGATCAGATGCTGTGTGTTTCCGGAAGTATCACCTTTTCGCCAGTACTCCTTTCGGGAGCGAGACCAAAAGGTGACCCGGCCTTCCCTCAGCGTCCGCGCCAGGGCGACGTCATCCATCCACCCGACCATAAGCACCTCGCCGTTACGGTGATCCTGCACGACTGCACAAACCAGCCCGTCACGGTCTCTTTTCAGCCTGTCGCCTAGCTCCCTGGCTACACCTTCTACGGTGCCGGTCACAGAGTGGTGAACCCCGCTGTCGAGAGCGCGTTCTTTACACCCTCTATGGAGATTTTCCCCGAATGGAAAACGGACGCGCCAAGGACTCCAGAGGCACCTGCCTGTGCGGCAGCAACAAAGTCTGCTCGCTTTCCAGCGCCCCCTGAAGCAATCACCGGGACGTCCACGGCACCCGCCACGGCGGTGACCAACTCAAGATCAAATCCGCCCTGAGTACCATCTTCGTCGACGGAATTGAGCAGAATCGTCCCGGCGCCTTCTTTGGCCATTTCCTTGGCGAATTCAACGGCGTCAACGCCAAGACCTTCGGTCCCTCCCGCCCCCATCAGCTCAAACTTCAGATCGGCTTCACCGTCACTTTCGGCTTCCGTGAACGCTTCCGTGCCCGGAACAATGCGCCGTGCGTCAACAGACACGCCCACAACGCCAGAACCAAAGCGCTCAACTGCGCCGGCTACCAGACCCGGGTCGGTGTAGGCCGCAGTTCCAATGAAGACGGTCCGCGCCCCCATTTCGAGGAGTGCTTGAATGTCATCAACAGACTTGACACCGCCACCGGCTGACACCGGAGCCGTAGAGTTCTCCACAACCTCCCGTACCACGCGGTGATCCGTTGGGCGCTCTTCTCGGGATGCCGCCACGTCCAAGACGACGACTTCGTCGGCACCATGCTTGCTGTAGTACTGCGCCAGTGTAAGAGGGGTCCCGACGTCCTTAAGGTGCTGGAATTTCACTCCCTTAACGACTTGTCCATCCTTTACATCCAGACATGCGATCACCCGAACCGTGCGTGCCATGGGTCTACCTTTCTTAGCCTTACTCATCATCTATTTCTAGGTCTGTCTCTAAGTCTGTTCCTGTCGAGGGCATTACGCCCAAGATGTCCACGACAATGCAAAGCGTATCCTCACCCGTGGCCTTCTCCGGGGGGATCGTCACCGCCAAGCGGCTACCAACCCGCTGATCGACCAGGGCTTCTCTAAGGCCAGGCATAACCTCAGAGATGTCAACGATGCTGGGCGAACCATCTTCCCATGTCGAGGACACCGTCCGCCCATCGCTCCACTGGACGGCCAGAAACTGCATGGCCACGTCATCACCCAGAGTGACCTGGGGTCCAGATCCCTCAACGAGAGTCTGGATGGTCACCGCAGCAGGGGGAGCCGACGAAGAATGTTCGATGGTGAAGCCTGATTCGTCAGCCACAACTGTCAGAGGGCCGGACTGATCATCCACCGCCGTGCCCTGAGCGATGCTGGAGAGCACGTCTACAACGTTTATCTCCGTCGCACCTGAATCCAGCTCTCGCGCGACGACAAATCGTGAGCCCTCGGCGGCTCCCAGAACAATGTCGCTAAGTGTTGAACCGATGGATCCCGCATCCGCGTGTCCCAAGACTAAAATAGGGCGCCCCTGCTGATTCAAGAGTGCACCGGATTTGGCGTCGTAAGAGGTAACCGACAGCAGAACCGGACTTCCCTCACTTATCACTCGGCCGTGCCCCGCGATGTCCAGTCTCGCCTCGGATCCCTCCACGTCCAGAGGTTCTTCCAGCGTCACAACCGGCAGCCCTCCCTGATTTCCCGCTACATGCACGCCATCCAACGTTTGTGTGACCGTCAAGACGGGAGGGTTGCCGGCATTCCACAGAGTGTGTGCCCCGACAAGCAAGCCCGCGACAATAAGGATTGCAAAGGCTGGGAGGACTCCCCATTTGAACCATCGAGAGGGTTTCGGCTCTCCGCCCCTGTGACTTCCTTGGCCCGCCGAACGACCGTGCGCGGGCTGGAGATGATTCTGCGCAGCCCCGCGATGAATGTCGGCCCTGGACGGGAAGGTCTTGCCGCCGCTCATATCCTCATTTTAGGCACTGACATCGCCAAACTTCGAAATCAGATCATCCACGCGAGTATCCTCCACCGCAAACGGATCTTGGAGCGCAATGACAACCCCGTGGGTATCTTGGCGCAAGTTGACCCAATCCACGCCAAGATCTCGACGTGCCCTTGCCGCCGCACGGATCGCATCGCCCCTCAGTTTGGCCCGTGTGGTCTGCGGAGGGAAAACCTCCGCGCCATCGACTTGCGCGGAGTCTGTGAGGCGTAGAACGACCCCGGCATCTTCCAATTTGGGAAGCAAGCCGGCCCGGGTGATGTCGTGATAGGAAAGCGCCAATCGCGCCACTCGTGGGTCGGCCCAAGTCGCACCCGAACGGCTCATGTAGGCAGTCAAGAGCTTGTGCTTGATCGCAAAATCGATTTCTGTAGCGATCGGTCCCCAGTCGCCCCCCTCGACCGCCGTGATGGCTCGATCCCACAGCCCTACCAAATAGGAATACAGGGGTGGGAGCGTCTCAAGAGGAGCAGCCCTCAAAGCCCGTTCACGAATCTCGGACTGAATTTGCGCCGCGGTCAGGCGTCGCCCGTCCGCAAGCGCAACCAGTTCTGTTCCGCTCAGGTCTGCGGAAATGGTGCGTATCGCACCCAGGGGGTCGGCGAGGGCAAGGTCATCGAAGCTCACTCCGTTTTCAATGGCATTGAGGACGAGGTCTGCACTGGCAACCTTTAGCGCGGTGGTTGGCTCCGCCATATTGGAGTCACCAACGATTACGTGGAGGCGGCGGTAAGCGTTGGATTGGGCAAGGGGTTCGTCACGGGTGTTAATGATGGGACGCGACCGCGTCGTTGCCGATGACAACGCGTCGTGCATCTGATCGGCTCGTGCAGAGAGCACGTAGTGGCCCTCTCCGTCGGGCCCTATTCTGATGTCGCCGGCCCCTGTAACAATCTGCCGGGTGACAAAAAACGAGACTAAAGAGTCGGCGACCTCTCGGAAATCGCGGCGCCGACGCATTAGGTAATTCTCGTGGCAACCGTATGAGGACCCCTGGGAATCGCTGTTGTTCCCGAACAGGTGAATCGTGACGTCTTCGCCTTTGTCCAGAGCTCGGGTGTTCGCCTCGTTCGCCAAGCCAGACAGGATTTGGCTGCCCGCTCGTACTTGAGCAAGGAGATCCCACAGCAGGTCGCATTCCGCGGTTGCGTACTCTGGGTGCGCGCCCACGTCTAAGTAAAGACGGCCGCCGTTGGGAAGGAAAACGTTGGTCGACCGTGAAGCCTCCAAGACGGGCGCGAACAACTCGCGGGCGGCTATCTCTGCGTCTAGCACCGAAGTGCCGTCCGAAGCTGCCGCAGTGATGCCGTATTCAGTTTCTATCCCAAAGACGCGGCGGTTCATCTACTGGCCACCCTTTTGCACGAACCCTTGGACAAATTGTTCGGCGTTTTCCTCAAGTACTACGTCAATTTCGTCCAGGATCGAATCCAGCGGGTTGACTTGGACCTGCCCACCTCCGGTTCCCAGACCTCCCTGGTCGTCGTCCTCGTCTCCGGCTCCCCCGCCATGGATTTGTTCCTGTTTCATCGTCGACTCCTTGTTGGGTCAAAGTAATGTGCGTGCTCGTTTGGGTTGTTCGAGGGCCCGCTGTCAAAGGGTCTTCTCGCGGAAGATCTTCGCCCCGGTGCTTCACTGCGAGAATTGGCTTCCGCGTCTTCGGGCGGCCTACAGTTTTGTGGCTGGGGATCTGCCAGGGGGACCCGGACCCTGCTGTCTGGTTCGACGTCGTAGACAAGAGAAGACCACGACGCCTGCCGGAGAGCGCGGTTGTGCGCTACCTCTGTGCCACGTTTCGCTGCTCGCGTTGTCGGGGGAGGATTGTCGGCGGCCCATCGGACTTTGTCTTGGGAGACTAATCGTTTGACCAGCCCTGCTTGGTCTAGTGCTGCAACTATCGATTTGTCCGGACGCAGGTCGCCCCACTGGATGTCCATGGCCGCAAGCACTGGTGCGTCCCAGTCAAGACCGAGACGCTCACGCTGGCGGTTGAACATCACGTATTTTCCCACCCATTCGACTTCGCTTGCCAGACTGGTGGGGTCCGTTTGGAGACCTTCCAGCACCGACCTCCAAGTGGACAGGACTAAGCGCTCACACTCTGTGATGCATCGGGCGGATTCTGTAGTGGTCTGTTCCAGGCTGCGTTCCACCAGGTCGAGATACAAGCCCTGGATTTCAAGCGCCGTTAGGTAGGAGCCGTCTCTCATTGCAAGAGGCTGCCGCAATGTCAGGTCGCGGGAGACTTCCTGCGACGCGTCCACGGGGTTCATGAGATCCAGGGTGTCCCAGGACATGTCGGTGCCGCGTTGGATCGCTTCAAGTACCAGCGCGGTTGTTCCCAACTTCAACAGGATGGATACGTCAAACTGGTTGGCGTCTCCGCCAATGACGTGGATGCGCCTCCAGTAGTGATGGTTGGCGTGTGGTTCATCCCTGGTATTGAAAATGGGTCGGTTGAACGTGGTCTCTAGTCCAATGTCGTTCTCTACGTAATCTGCTCGCTGGGATATTTGGAACCCCTTGCGCTTCGAGTGCTGGCCTATCCCAACGCGACCTGCCCCACAGATGATCGGTCGTGTGACTAGGAAAGGGATCATGAAACGGATGACCTCGTCCAGATCTGTGGATCGAGGAATCAGGTAGTTCTCATGACTGCCGTAGGTCGCTCCCTTGCCATCAACGTTGTTCTTGACCAAAACGACTTCGTCGTCACCCTTGCCGATGAACTCCATTGTGCGCCGAGCAATTTCATCTCCCGCGCGGTCCCACATGACGCCCTCCAGGGCCGTGGCCACCTCCGGTGAGGAGTATTCGGGGTGCGCATGGTCGACGTAGTAACGCCCTCCATTGGGGAGGACTATGGACGAGGGACGCGACAAATGCAGCTCAGCTTCCGTTGGGCGTGAAAGTCTTTCCTGTCCTCCGGGAGGTGCCAGATGATAGGGATCATCAGTCAACATCGACGGGTCGACGTGGGCGCGACTGAGCCGCATCCCGCGCATGTCGTTGAGGGGATCCTCGCCTACGTAGTCCCAGCCAACCGGTCCCCAGTCGCCTCGATAGTGGCTGGCATAGGTTTCCACAGCCAGCGTTGATAGCGCGATCGGGTTAGCGGCCAGGTCTGTGGGCCGGTAAATCCCAAATTCGGTCTCCGTGCCGACAACGGTGCACCCGGGCGCAACCTGGTTGGCACGCGGCGCTTCGCGCCTGTCTTTCCGCATGTTCATGAGGTCTGCTCCACGGGATCAACGGGAATGACGGAGAGGACCTTACCGCCGCGTAACCCCACGGTGCGTGCCCACTCATCTGGGCTGGTTGTTGACGCGAGTTCGGCGGACTCGCGCATTTCCTCGCGAACCCCACGGAGGACATGTGCCGTTGCTAGCCCTCGTCCCCCATCAGAAATTGTCTCCTTGATGGCGTGTGCCTTTGCACGCTTGACCGCCCCTGCGATCATGGCCCCAGAAACTAAATCCGACATGTAGACACGTCTGTGGGATCCATCGGCCAACTCCAGGTCGAACAGCATTGCCTCATCATCTCGTGAATACAGCAGGGCAATGCTGGCATCAATCATCTGATGCACTGCGGCCTGGGCACCTCCTGCTTCTGCTATCAATTCGGGAGCGATTGGGAGGTCGGCGGTCAGGTGCTTGCTGAAGATGTCGCGGGCCTCCTCTCTCCCGGGGCGACGCACTCGGATCCTCACGTCGAGGCGACCGGGACGGAGCACAGCTGGGTCAATCATGTCGGGGCGGTTAGATGCCCCAATGACCACGACATTCTGCATTTCCTCCAGGCCATCCATCTCCGCTAGGAGCTGGGGGACAATCATGGTCTCCACGTCGGAGGAAACGCCGGAACCTCGGGTGCGGAAAAGCGCCTCCATCTCATCGAAGAACACCACGACGGGACTGGCAGAACTGGCTAGCGATCGAGCCCGAGCAAAGATGGATCGGATGTGTCGCTCCGTTTCACCGACATATTTGTTGAGGAGCTCCGGGCCCTTGACGGAAATGAAGTAGGGCTTGTGTTCAGATTCTGCATCTGCAAGAGAAGCCGCAACTGCCTTTGCGATCAGCGTTTTCCCGGTGCCTGGAGGGCCGTACAAGAGGATGCCCCGCGGCGGACGCAGGTCGTAGTCGGCGAAGAGTTCCGGATGCTGGAAAGGAAGCTCAACAGCGTCACGCACCTGTTCGATCTGTTGGTCCAGACCCCCAATGTCGGAGTAGGAGACATCGGGGACCTCGGGAGTCAAAAGCTGCTCTACGTGTGAGCGAACGACGCGCTCAAAGGCAAAACCGGTTCTGACATCCACCAAAACCGTATCCCCGGGTTTCAAATTCCCGTGGCGAAGAGGACCGGCCAATGTCACAACTCGTTCGGTTGAGCCATCGACAGCCACCAGTACGCGCTCGGTTCCCAGTAGTTCTAGGACAGAGGCGAGCGCGCCCTCGCGTGGGAACTCCATTGCTTCAACGGCAACATTCTTTTCGTTGATGCGCACCAGCTGACCTGAGCTGATGTTGTCGTAGTCGAATTCGGGTGCGGTGGCGACCCGCATGGGCCGTCCCCCGATGATCACCTCAACTTCGTGTCTGTCGGGGTGGGCCTGGACATAAACACCGATGTGGGCTGGTGGAGAACTTACTCGATCCAGTTGGTCATGTAATGTCCGGAGCTGCTCGCGGGCAGCCAACAGTGCCCGGGTGAGATTAGCGTTCTTCTCTTCCAACGCGGACACCTGGAGTTCTGCCCCTGTCATTGGGGCTCCCCTGCCTGGATCACTCATCCCCGTCCTCCTTCACCGGTTCTTGAGACGTGGAAATCCACTGGTCTCTCTTCGCCGTCACGTCACGTTTGACGCGGCGTACCTTCCGGTCACTTGACCGCCGCTGCCCCAAAGAGGCTTCGTCCCACGCTTGGTCCTCATCCCACCCTCCGCTTGAGCCTTCCGCGGCGGGAGCAGGATGTTTGGCACGCTCCAGGGGAACTGCTCCCTGGGCCAGCGACCGCGCGAAGATGAGGTAGCCCGTGTGGGCAATCATCCGATGGTCTGGACGCACGGCCAATCCCTGGACATGCCACTGCCGGTTGGTGGTGTCCCAGGCACTTGGCTCCGTGAAACGTCCCGTTTCCCGAAGTGATTCCACGATGCGTGACATTTGGGGCACCGTCGTGACATAGGCGCAGAAAACCCCTCCGGGCACCAGCACACGAGCAGCCTCTTCAGAGAACGACCATGGATCAAGCAGATCCAGCACCACCCGGTCGTAGGTGCCGTCCTCCATATGCTCTAGTGCGTCTTTTAGTTCCGCCACTTCGAGAGTCCATGCGGGATGTTCTTGACCAAACCACAAATCCACATTTGCTTTTGCGATTTCGGCAAAGTCCCGGCGTCTCTCAACCGAGTGCAATAGGCCTTCTGAGCCAATCGCAGAGAGCAGCGACAGCGCCAGGGCTCCCGACCCCACACCTGACTCCAAGACTTTCGCTCCGGGAAAGATGTCTGCCATCTGGATGATTTGGGCGGCGTCTTTGGGATAGATGATCGCCGCCCCTCGCGGCATCGAGAGCACGTAGTCAGCTAACAGCGGACGAATAACTTGGAAGGTTCGCCCTTCACCCGCCGGTACGACCTGACCGTCTGGTTTTCCCAGCACATCGTCATGGTTCAAAATCCCGCGACTGGATTGGAAGCGTCCCCCGGGAATCAAAACTACAGTGTGCATACGCCCCTTGGGATCGGTGATTTGAACACGGTCCCCAGGAACCAACGGTCCGCGGCGGTTCGCCTGTCCTATGCCAGAGGCGGCGTTGGGTTCCGAAGCAGACGCGGTCTGCAAGTACCAATCGGAACCCATAACGAACTCACTTTCTGCTCCCGTTTTCAGGTGCTCTTGGTCAGCCATGACTGCCCGCGGCGGAGCCAGCTTAGCGAACCGATTTGGTTGAGTGACCTGGCGGTCATCGCTGCCCATGCGCTGCCGATCGACTCCTCTGACCTCACACCTCCGCCAAAGACTCTCCGCTCAGCTCTCCCCTGTGCACGGGGAGACCATTTCGTCGGAGTCGCACGCTACCTTTAGTTCATGACTAAGGGACACAAGAAACGACGTCATCCCGCGCTGTCGGCGAGTCGAGCCAAGGACTACATGCAGTGTCCGTTGAAATTCCGCTACTTCGTGGTTGATGCATTGCCGCAGCCGCCATCGACCCCCGCCATTAAAGGAACAGTGGTCCATGATGCTCTGGAGCGCCTCTTCGACTTACCTCCGGCGGAACGGACCCCTGAAGTGGCAATCTCACTTCTTCCCCAGGCGTGGGAAACAACACTGAAGAAACAGCCGGAAGCCAAAGAACTCTTTGTCAACGAACAGGATTGGGTTGAAGCCCAAAGCGACTGCGAAGCGTTGGTCGAAGGCTATTTTCGGGTCGAGCGCCCTCAAAATCTGCGCCCTCGAGGGAGGGAAGAATTCATCGACGCACGCCTTGACAGCGGGGTCTTGCTTCGCGGAATCATCGACCGCCTGGATGAAGCACCAGACGGGGCCCTCAGAGTGGTCGACTACAAAACGGGGAAGGCCCCCAGCCAGCGATTCATCAATGATGCCCTCTTCCAAATGAAGTTCTATGCCCTGTTGCTACGCCAGACACGGCGACTTCCTACGCGGCTACAGCTTTTGTATCTACGTTCAGCCCGGGTACTCACCCTGGACCCCGATCCACGCGAGATCGAGGCGTTTGAACAAGAAGTTGACTCGTTGTGGGCACGGATCAAGGCAGATGCCGAGTCTGCGGATTTCCAGCCCCGGAAGTCCCCGCTTTGTCCCTGGTGTCCCTTCCAGTCGCTATGTCCTCAGTTTGGGGGGCGCCAGCCAGCGGTTCCGGCCGAGGGCATTGAACGACTCCTGAGCATCCAACATTCCGCGTAGCTTTTGGCGCCCCGCGTTTGTGACGGTTTATTCCAAGCGGTCAATGACCAGTCCCTGAGCGACTGCCTCGAGGTCCTGAACTGTCAGATCGTGAGCGGAGGCGACACGGGAAACTCGCGGTGAAGAGTCCAGGTCAGCCATGCATGGGATCCCAATGACATTGGCGCCCGCGCGGAGGCCCGATTCGATGCCGGCGCCAGAATCTTCAATGACGACGGCTCTTGATGGGTCCACGCCCAAAGTGTTCGCCGCCAACAAATATGGTTCGGGATGAGGCTTCAGATGAGTCACGTCCTCTGACCCGACCACCACTTGGAAGGTACCCGGTGGGAGTCTGCTTATGATCTGGTCCAGGATCTGACGCGTTGAAGAACTCACTAATCCCAGCGGGATTTTCTGGTCAGTCAGCCGGTTGACGAGCTCTTCCATGCCCGGACGCCAAGGCAACGATACGCTCGCGATGCGTTCAATCACGCCTCGGTTCAAGATGTCTGTGATCTCATCGACGCTTTCAGGTGCGTGTGTCCACTCTTTGAGGGCGCCACTGATTTCCGACATGGGTCTGCCCACAAATGTCAGGGCTTGCTCCGGCGTAAAAACTCCTCCGCGCTCACGCGCGAAGTTGGCTTCAACATCAAACCAGATGCCCTCGGTGTCCATAAGGGTTCCGTCATTGTCGATTAGGACAGCCGCAGGGAGAGTCGGTGTTGGACTGTTCCCTCGGACTCTTTGGCCAAAATTCTCTTTGCCCATGGGGCTCTGGAGGCCGTCGTACCCAGTGGAACCACGCGTCTTTGTCATCAGGACTGTCCTAGACCACAAGTGAGGGCGACGCCGCCAAGAAACCGGTCAGAAGCAGGATCGCGATGAGCGCCGCAAACCCCAGGCGGTAGATGACGAAGGGTTGAAATGAGCCCGTGGAGATCCACTTCAAGAACCAAACGATCACGATATAACCGACCACAAAAGCAACCAGAGTGGCGATTAACGTCGGCGCTGCTCCCACCGCAGATTCGTCTCCCACTGCCTTAAACAACTTGTAGAAACCGGATGCATACACGGCGGGAAGGGCCAGCAAGAACGAATATCGAGCCGCAGATTCGCGAGTGAACCCCATCAACCGCCCTGCGGTTATGGTCCCGCCAGAACGGGAAACTCCCGGGATCAGCGCCAGAGCCTGCGCGAATCCGTACCCAACCGCCTGACCCCACGTCATGGTGTCCAAGGTGTTAACGCGCCGCCCCACGCGGTCAGCCCACCCCAGAAGGAGACCGAACCCGGCCAGCATGACTACAGTGACCCACAGGTTTCTGAAGTTCGTGTCGATCCATCCCTCCAGGAAAAGCCCCAGGATTCCGATTGGGAGGGTGCCAACAATGATCATCCATCCCAGACGGGCATGAGGGTCCTTAGGAGACACCCGCACAGCACTGCCCTGGAAGGGCAACGAAAACCACCACTGGCGCAAAATCAACCAAATCTCTTTGCGGAAGTAGATCAGTACCGCGGTTTCCGTACCGATCTGAGTGATGGCCGTGAAACCTGCGCCGGGGTCACCGGCACCAATTAGTTCCCCAACGAAACGCAAATGCGCCGATGAGGAGATAGGGAGGAACTCTGTCAGCCCCTGAACCAGGCCCATGATCAGGGCGTCAAGCCAATCCATGAAAGCTAATCGTAGTCTGTAACACCGCCACGACCAGCACCGTGTTGGCATCGGGCAGGCAGTGAGCTTAGGCGGCCAGCTAGACTCGCCAGCATGGAAATTCGACGGCTCGGAACAAGTGGGCTCGCGTTATCATCCGTGACACTGGGGACCCTCACCTGGGGCCGCGACACCGATGAGCACGAGGCCGACGCCCTTCTGGCAACTTATTTGGAAGCGGGGGGTCGGTCAATAGACGTGCCCTCGGACTACTTTTCTCCTTCTTTTAGCGGTCGCTGTGCACTAGTGGGCCAGACTCTGAGCCGACAGGTAGAAAGAGATGAAATCACCCTGGTCGTCCATTCCGGCAGCCCCACTGTTCCCCATGCCTCCGTATCTGGGCGCCCTACACCACCGGGCGCAGCCACTTCTCGGCGTAATCTCCTTCGTTCCCTAGACCATGCGCTGAGTGAACTTGTAACCCCGTTTGTCGATGTCTGGGTCATTCGCGGCCCTCGGCGACTGGTGCGTTACGAAGAAATCCTGGCCGCCGCAAAATTGGCGGTCCAGTCGGGACGCGCGACCTACGTCGCCTTCGCTGATTTCAGCCTGTGGGACCTGGGTGCTCTCACCCTGGGCGCTCAAGATGATCGGATTCCGCTCGCTGCCTTGGCAGGCAATCTCTCGCTCCTGTCAGGCTCTATTCTGGAAACCCAGATCCCACACGCCATTGAACAGGGCATCGGCTACATTGCGTTGGCACCGCTGGCTCACGGAGTGCTCACGGGCAAATACCGCAGTGCTACTCCACCCGACTCTCGAGCAGCGACCACCCATCTGGGAGAAATGGTTCAGCCACATCTCACGCCAGAAGCAGACCGGGTTGTGGAAGCCGTTTCCCGCGCGGCGGCCCAACTGGACGCGACACCGGCTCGTGTCGCGTTGGCCTGGTCGTTGGCGCAGCCCGGGGTAGCGACTGCAGTTACGGGCCCCAGAACTGCTCGCCAGCTAGAGACGCTGCTTGAGGGTCCAACCCTCAAGCTTCAAAAGGAGCTACGTTCAGTGCTCACGGAGATTGCGCTGCCCTAGTTCTACTGATCAGCGCAGCAATTTAGTCGAAAGTGATCTCTTCGTCAGTGCTGATGTCGACTAGCTCGATGTCATCATCATGGATCAGGGCGCCTGGGGCACCGGAATCGAAGTCATCATCTTCGTCGTCCTCATCGTCGTCGAAGTCGTCATCGAGGATCTCAAAGGGCAACTCAACCCCGTAGTTCGTGAACAGGGCGTCATCGTATGTAAAGAAGGCATCCCTAACTGCATCCTCAGAACGTTCCAGGACAGGTGTCTGTACCGCATCGGATTTTTCTGCAACGTCCAGGTGGTGCTCGAGAGCAGCGATCAATCGATTAAGCGCCTCACGCGCATGTAGAGCCATGAAGCCAGTCTAGTTGGCCGTCAAGCCAACGTCAGGAACGAAGATTGTCTCGATCTGGCGGCGATTAGGGCAAACCGAGCTGAGAGCGCACCATGGAGACCATTAGATCTGCTCCCTTGATTTCTGCGGTCTGTGCGGGTCCGATAACACGGGTGGTGCCGTCTTCGTCGACCAATTGCGATGCCCCCCAGTCCGGGCCGAGCGGCAGAACAACCCAGTCACGCCGTGGCGTGTACACGGAAGAGGGCTCTTCACCCTCCAGCATGGAAGCGATGTTCGCGATGACCACTCGCGCCTGATTGCGGGCAGCATCAGCACGTTTGGACTCGCTGACGTCAGTTATGTCGCCCACCGCAAACGCATGATCGTGACCTGCGACCTGAAGGGTCGGCAAGACTCGAATGGTCCCATCCTTGTTCAAAGCGTCCTGATAGTCGGTGCCCTCCAGGTATCCCGTCGCCGGCTTAGAGCCAAAGAACTGGAACCAAATATCGCCCTCGACAGGAACGCCTTCCAAGGTTTCCACCTGGAAACGTCCCAGCTGACCGGGGCTGGTCGCAGGGAGGTACGCCAAAGAAGAACCTAGGACAAACTCGACGCCCAAATTTTCCGCCTGTTCACGCACCGAAGTGCGGAACTCATCCGTGTAGCCGGGCCACGGCAGGATCTGGTCTGCCTTCTCTACAACGACAACCTTTAGGTCCGGGAAGGCCGCCTTGAGCTCTCCGGCCATTTCTAGCCCAACAGTGCCTCCACCAATCAGGAGTGCACGATTTGCCTGTCCCAGATTTTGGCGCAGATCCTCCAGGCGTCGCTGTGCGATCCTGGCCTGGTTCGTAATCTGCTTAGCGGGAAACGGGTAGGTCGACCCCGTGGCAAACACAACGTAGTCGCCCTCAATGGGCTCACGTCCATAAAGGTGGACTGTGTTGCCCTCCACTCGCGCCACCGTCCCCTGGACGATGCTCCCGCGCTGCAACAGATATGAGTAGGGCATGAACATCGACTGCTGCCACACGTCATCTACCGTGGCGCGCAGCGCCGCAGCGTGATGAACAAACTGATCCTTACTTTCGATCAGCACGACATCGGCCACCGGATCCAGACCCTTGGCGACAGTGATACCACCGTAGCCACCGCCGATCACGATTACTTTCGCCACAGGTGCCCCCTCTTACTTGGCCTGTATAGGCCCTCAGCTTAGGCAGTGTGGGACGCGGTGATTTAGTCCTGAAGTCCGTTGCTGGGGCCAGTGTGGGCTCGGTTGTGCAAGTCTTGGTCACCCACACCCTCAACCTGGGACGTTGTTCCCGGACTGCTCAACAAAAATGCCCGACCAGGTCGATCAACTGATGATGCCCAGGCCGCGACGCCGCACCACCGCGTCGACCTTGGGGAGGCGTCCCTTAACCGCGATAAACGACTCCAGTGGATCCCGTGAATTCCCTCGTGAAAGGAGTTCTGCCCGGAGCTTTTCTCCTGCCTCCCGGTTCAGACCACCGTCATCTTTGGCGGCCTCGTTGCGGAACCACTCCTCCAGCTCTGCGACCATCGCCTCAGCCCACATGTAGGAGTAGTACGCGCCGTCATATCCGGAGTCGAAAGAGTGAGCGAAATATGGCGATCGGTAACGTGGCGCCACCAGACAGTGGTCAACTCCCACTTCTTGGAGGATCGCATTCTCGAATTCTTTGATTTGCTCCGGGCTGTCTGGGCGTGAAGTCCCCTCTGCATGCCACGCCTGGTCGATCAGTGCAGACTGCACGTATTCCATCGTGGAGTAAGGCTGGCCGAAGTGCTTCGAGTCGACAATTGCGTCTCGAACATCTTCTGGCAAGGACTCTCCTGTTTCCCAATGACGTGCATAGTGGTCAAGGACCTGCGGGTGGAAAGCCCACATTTCATTGAGTTGCGAGGGCAGCTCAACGAAATCTCGCGGAACATTCGTTCCCGCAGTCTCTTCGTAGTAGGTCTGTGACAGAAGACCGTGCAATGCATGACCAAACTCATGGAACACCGTCTCCACGTTATCCCAGCTCAGCAACACCGGTTGACCGTGAGGGGCTTTCTCAAAGTTGCAGTTGTTGGTGATCACCGGCAGTCTTCCGGTGCGGCCGCATCCGGATTCAAGTGAAGACATCCACGCTCCGCCGCTCTTGCCGGAACGCCTGAAGTAGTCGGCCATGAAGAGTCCCACCGCGTGTCCGTCGTCTCCGAAGACCTCCCATGTACGGGTTTCTTCGGACCACCCCACGACGTCGGGACGTTCCTTGAACGTCAGACCATAGAGTTGGTTCGCGGCATAGAAGATGCCGTCTTCAACCACGTTTGAAAGTTCGAAATACTCCTTGAGCACGTCGGCATTCACGCCCAGTGACGCTTGCCTTGCTCGCTCTTCGTAAACGGGCCAGTCAGCGACAGTGAGTTCTACTTGTTCCTCGGCGGCCTGTTGGCGGTATACGTCCGCTTCTTTGTTGAGTGAATCTTTTGCCGCCTGCCCCACCGTGGACAACAGTGCGCGGGCTTCCACGGGCGAGGGCACTGTCTCCTCATCCATCACCAAGTCAGCATGGGAGGCAAAGCCAAGAAGCTTCGCGCGCTGGGCACGGAGGTCGGCCAGCTCGATGATCAGTGCGCCCGTGGCAGTCTCACTCTCTGCATCACCGTCACCGCGGTGCAAAGAGACATCCAAGAGGCGACGTCGTGTTTCGGGATCCTTCAACCCGGCCAGCTGAGGAGGAATGGAGAAGTTTGGGACCCCAAGCTTCCAGGCAGCTCCCTCTGACTTCCCGGCCTTTTCTGCCGCTGCCAGATCGGATTCAGGAAGGCCATCCAACTGTGACAGGTCATCGCCGGTCAGATGCGTGACCACGAGTTGTCGGCCAATGCGTGTATCAATCCGGGCCTCCAGGCCTGCAATTTCCTGGTTCAGTTCCCGCAAGCGCTTCTTACCCTGGGCACTCAGGTTGACGCCTGAACGTTCAAACTGATGCAGCGTTTGGTCAACTAACCACGCGGTTTCCGGATCCAGATCTGGGAGAGTGGCGACGTGCTTGTACCGCTGGTACATCCTGGTGTCTGTGTTGAAATCATCAAAGTGGGCTGCAAGAAGTGGGGCCAGTTCCTCTTGCAGTTTGTCGAGCTCTTCGCCGCCTATGGAACTTTCCAATGTGAAGAAGACGGCAGATGCGCGCTCCAGAAGGTCTCCCGCCGCATCGACAGCAACGACCGTGTTCTCCACCGTCGGCTCATCGGGGTTTGACGCGATCTTTTCCCAGGCCTCTTTCTCCAGGTGAACACCCTGGCGTATTGCGGGCTCCAGGTGCTTGATCTTGATACGCGCAAAGTCAGGCACGCCGAAGGGAAGGTCAGAAGGTGTCAGCAAGGGGTTTCCCACCAGGGCGTCACGCGCGGCAATCACCGTTTTGATTTCTGGTTCACGAAAATTGGGGCCTTTGAGAATCTTCCCGTCCTCACGCCTACGAACGCTGCCATCCGGCATCAGTTTTGACAGATTCGATGAGTGGACCTCGGCAAGAACGGCGTCAAGATCAATGCCCGATTCCAACGCCATTCCATAGATGACGTAGACCAGGTCCGCCAATGCGTCAGCAGTTTCCACAATGTCACGTTCGTTGTCGTCGGGGGCGCTCGCGAATGCTTCAGCGATCACCTCCCCCGCGCGCGGCCCATAGACCGCGGTCATCAGCTCGGTTACTTCTTCACTAATGAGGGACATCCGCATCCCCAAGCGCTCATAGTCAAGGCCCGAGGGCTGGCCCGAGGCAATACGGTCAGGCATCCCATAGATCGCATGGAACTCCGAGACCAGGCGGGCGGGACGGCTGCCGTCGATTTCAAAGGCTCCGCGCGGCACCTGGGCCGCAGCCGAGGAACTTGGCGTTTCGCTGCAGGAAGACTCAACCTTGGGGGTTTCTTCCGGGACGTTGTCAGAGTGAACTGAAGGGGTTGTCAATGAAACCGCGCTCCTCTGCGAAGTCACTTACCTAAAGTTCTTCGCGCAGACTGGTGTTGCCGGTAATGAAGCCTACTCGTTTCGCGCCACCGCATCCGAAGAGTGGCCCTCGCCACCAATCGCGGTTTTGAGTTTCGCCGCGGGTCGCGGCGTGCTAACTTTGAGTGGCTCAAAGAGCAATACTCCGTGTAAGCGCGGGTGGCGGAATGGCAGACGCGCTAGCTTGAGGTGCTAGTCCTCGTATTAGAGGGTGGGGGTTCAAGTCCCCCTCCGCGCACGTAGTAGGAATGGCTCCTGATCGGCGTATTTGTGCGTCGGACAGGGGCCGTTTTACTTAGTAGGAATCAACTACACATGACTCCGGGCAGCCAAGACGAGGCCCGGTTGTACGTAGGACACGTTTGATGGAGGGAACCATGAAGATTCGTCACTGGGTTGGAGCAGGAGTCATCGCCATGGCCTTGGCCGTTCCCTTAGCGGGATGCACGAGCTCCCAGCCGGCAGAGCCCTCGGCACAAAGTGTTGAGGACACGATCCAAAGTGAAGACGTCGCTCAGAGCTCGTCGGAAATGGAGGAGTCAGCCATGATTACCGCGCAGGCGCTGGAGGGCACGTGGAAGCTTGTCGGCGCATCCGGCGCGGAAGGTGTGGTTTCTGACCTTCCCGAAGGAGCCTTGATCGTCAATGACGACCAGAGCTTTAGCTTCAGCGCTCAATGCAACAAGTTCGCTGGGACGTTGACGATTGACGAAGAGTCCGTCAAGACAGAACTGGGCTCTGATGGAGTGGTTTCCACTCTAATGCTGTGTGACGGCGCAGTTGGCGAGGTCGACGATATCGCCGCTGCCGTTCTCGGCGACGTCCAGTCGGCAACACTCACGGAAAGCGGTGAGCTCACCTTGGTGGGGCCTAACGGCGACGCTCTGGTTTTCCAACGCGACTAGCACCTTTCGGTCGCTGGGCCCAGGCGCTGACGAGTCCTCGCAAGCAAGCAAGCAAATTGCCCACACCTAGGTCGGGGGCGAATCTGAATTCCGTAGTGAAAGAAGTGTCGCCCACCGGCCGTGTCCTGGGCATCGACTTAGCCCGCTTTGTTGCCATCGTGGGAATGATGGCGGCCCATCTTCTGGCGCCACGTTCTGGGGCTGGCCCCTACTCGATTGGCTGGCTGACAGCGCTGACATCGGGCTTGCCGTCCGCCCTGTTCGCGGTGGTGGGTGGCTTTGGAGTCTACTTCTCGTCCCGTCGGTACCTGGCGCACGACCAGCGTGCCGCCGCGGTTGTCTCTCTGCTGATGCGGGGCGCAGTCGTGATGATTGTCGGTTTCGCCCTTGAACTACTCCCTGACCATCCTATCGCTGTGGTGCTGGTATTTTTCGGGCTGGCAATTGCCTGCTGCGCTCCCCTCGTCCTTCTTCCGACGTGGATACTTGTTCCGATTGCAATGGGCCTGCCGTTCCTGGGCACTGTCGGCGGCTACGGCTTGTCCCAGGTCTTGGTGGCCAAAACTCCCCAGGCGTCTTCTTCAATTCGTGAGGCTGTCAGTGCGCTGTTCTTCACTGGCTACTACCCGGCTGTGACCTGGGTTGCCTACCTGCTGGTTGGGTTTGTCGCGGCCCGTTTTCTTTTCGACGAGGGCCAAGCACGCCCCCTGGCACCGCGCGCACTTCTCTTGGCAGCAACTGGTGCCATCGCATTTGGCGTTGGACGTCTGATATCGGCGCTTGCGATGCCGTCAGCCGTTGAGTATTTGTGCCAGACATATGGGGTCGGTACGGACCGAGCGCAGCAGTACATCGCCGCTTACCACCGAGGGGTCCCTCTGGTTCCGCCACCGCTGAGCTTCGCGCTGGCCGCACCTCACTCCGGGTCTCCGGCCGATGTGTTGGTGAGTTCGGGCGTGGCTGTGGCTGTAACCGGACTCCTTGTCGCCGCTTTCTCACGGGCAACTTCCGTGCCACGTGTTCTAGCTCCTTTCGCATGGACAGGGGCGGCACCGCTGACCATTTATTCGCTTCATGTTGCGCTGACTGCAGCCACGTGGTCTGCCACTGATGCTGGGGCATCCGGAGGTGCCGGGAGCTGGTGGTATCAAAGCGAGTTCTGGGGACAAATGATCATCATTTTGGTCGTCGGGACGGGCATAGGGTTAAGCGGGAAGAGAGGTCCCCTTGAAGCGTTGACTTCCTCTGCAGCCCAGCAGGCTGCCAGGCGTTTCACCGCGGATCCATGAACGTCATATGAATGCTGACGCGTGGGACACGCGTCAGCCGGTAGCCTTCCAACTATGCTGGTGCAGAAAGGGGGTTCCATGTCTTCCGATGCCTCGAAGTCAGAGACCGCGCTCAAGGCAATTGCAGAAGCAAACAAGAACCTTGCTGCTGCTCTGCGGGCCAAAGTTGGCCCCGAGCCTGAACGCACCACCGTGACCCCGGACGAATCGGAAGATGGAGCCGCGATTGTCACGGCGAATATGGGCCCTGCGGTTCCGGCCCCCCGAGAGATTGCCCCGTGGCTTAAGAACGCTGGATTGGGTTCTTGGGCCGTCATCGGTGTGGTCATCGTCATCGGCGGCATCGTTTTCGCAACCGCCAAAATCTCGGCTGTTTTCATCGCGGTCTTCATTGCCCTCGTCTTCACTTCTGTTCTGAACCCAGTGGTTAACTGGCTGAACAAATATCTGAACCGTGGGCTCTCCGTACTGTTGGCGCTGCTTTCCGGTGTCCTGCTCTTCGCTGGCATGCTGACCTTCGTCATTGGCTCTATAGCCAGTCAGTGGAATTCGCTGTTGCGTCAGCTGACCCATGGCATCGACAAAATCAGTGAATTCGTCGACAAGCTCCCCTTCAACGTCTCTATTACATCTGACCAGATCTACGACTGGTTCACCGACACGGTGCAAAGGAGCCAGAAGTACCTAACAGATAACTGGCAGGCATTGGCCTCTAAGGTCATGTCGAATGCCGGTGGAATAGCCATCTTCTTCACCATTGTTGGCCTGGCTATCTTCGTCACCGTGTTCTTCTTGCTCCAGGGCGGACAGATGTGGCGCTGGTTCTTGAACATGCTTCCAACAGATAAGAGGGCCGTCACCAACCACGCTGCACAGGCGGGTTGGCATTCATTCTCCGGGTATGCGCGCGGCACCATGATTATCGCCGTCATCGATGGTCTCCTAGCGTGGATATTCTTGGAAGTCTTGAGCGTTCCGTTGGCGCCTGCCCTGGGCGTGTTGGTGATGATCGGTGCTTTGATCCCCCTGATTGGTGCTCCCGGCGCAATGGTCATCGCCATGATTGTCGCGTTGGCAACTGACGGGGTCTTGACCGCATTGATTGTCGGCATTGGCATCGCCCTCATTGGTCAGTTGGAGGGCCACGTCCTCCAACCACTGATCATGGGACGTCAAGTGTCTTTGCATCCCGTAGTCGTGGGTATTGGAGTCATTGCAGGTACTCTGCTTGCCGGGCTCTTGGGCGCCATCATCGCGATCCCGATCATCGGGGTGGTCTGGGCCGTATTCAACGCCTTGTATCACAGAGATCCACCCATTGTGGGACCGCTCCCGGACACGATAGAGGACAACAGTTCTAAGCGCACTCGCGGCAAGATCGCACTCTTCTTCCATAGACTCTTCCACCCTCGTCGCAAGAAGGACGACGCCTCTTCCGAGCCGTCAGCTGAAGATGCCGCCGCAATCGAAGAGTCCGAGGGGACAGATGCCGTGAAGACCGTTGTCGTAGCGGCGCAAGCAGAGAGCGACGATGCAGACGGCGATAAAGCCGGCAATGACAAGGCAGAGGGCAGCAGCGAAACGAAGGACCCTGAAAACGAAGACGCTGAACAGCCCTCGTCGAAGAACTAACGAAAATCTCGTGACCTTGTCGCCACGGGCAAAGGTAGGGGCTGTAGTTTCTGCGCTATCAAGCCGATGGCGCCGTCCCCGGTTTCAACTTGGCCTTGCACGATGATTGCGGGTGACTCCACTGCGATTTGGCGGTAGCGCTTCCACAGGCCCGGCGAACAAATCACGTTAGCTAACCCCGTCTCGTCCTCTAGTGACAGGAACGTCGTTCCATGGGCAGTTGCGGGCCTCTGCCTGTGAGTGACTACCCCACCCACTTTCATCGTGACATTTGGTTCCATCTGCGAAAGTTCAGCAATCGCAAGTACCCCCTGCTCCTGCAATTTTTGACGTACTAACTCCATGGGGTGCTTCTTTGTGCTCAGCCCCATCGCCGCAAAATCTGCCATGACCTCTTCTGCTTCTGTCATCTCCGGGAGCGAAGACTTGACCAGCCCCGGTTCCGTCCCCGGAATATATGGCTGTTCCCACTGAGGGCGCCCCACAACTGAAGCCGCCCATAGTCCTTCACGGCGGCTCACCCCAAGGTCCTCAAGTGCCCCTGCTCGCGCCAACTTCTCTACCTGTGATTCAGTCAAGGCCGCTCTGGCGGCAAGATCGGCCAAAGATGCCCACGGCCCTGCTTTGCGGGCCTCGCAGATTCGGTTAGCAGCCTCTCCCAGTCCGTGAATAGTCTCCAGCCCCAGTCGCACCGACTGGTCGTCATGGGCCAGGACGAGTCTCTTAGACACGTTCGTTCTGTGCCGTGTCGCTGCCGCCGCGTCTTGACCTCGTTCACCACGTTGCTTCTCCCCCTCGTTCTTTTGGGGAACAGTGAGCACTTCTGAATACACAACGCTGGGAGGGTTGACTTTAACCCCGTGGCGCCGGGCATCCTCAACCAACGTGGACGGAGAATAAAATCCCATTGGTTGACTTGCTAACAATCCGGCATAGAAATGCTCTGGATGATGCACTTTGAGCCAAGCCGAGGCGTAGACCAGGAACGCAAAAGAAAAAGCATGTGATTCGGGAAATCCAAATTCTGCAAACCCTTTTAGTTGTTCAAAAATCTGCGCCTGAACATCGTCGGGGACACCGCGCTCAGTCATGCCCCGGTCAAGCGCAGGTTTCAGGGCCATCATCCGGTCGCTGCTCCGCTTAGACCCGATTGCTCGGCGCAACTGGTCTGCCTGCCCGGGAGTGAATCCCGCTACATCAACCGCGATCTGCATTAGTTGTTCTTGGAAGAGAGGCACCCCCAATGTCTTCTCCAGCGCCGGCTTCATCAGGGGATGCAGGTATTGGACGGGTT
>ERZ1031159.33-NODE-33-length-29469-cov-6.621949_pt1 | contig 29469 bp, 21 predicted proteins | sample MGYA00516706_ERZ1031159 | MGnify/ENA primary metagenome ERZ1031159 (study PRJEB33719, sample SAMN04262508) | wastewater metagenome | biome: rural village; feature: composting latrine chamber; material: composting feces with ash | place: El Salvador | collected... | reverse complement strand
GGTCATCAAAAACGCCGGGAATGATGTAGTTCTCTGAGAGCTCATCTTCAGCGATGACATTCGCGATGGCCTTGGCGCTGGCATGCAGCATGCCCTCAGTGATTTCGCTAGCCTTGGCGTCAAGAACCCCACGGAACAAACCAGGGAAAGCCAGCACGTTGTTGATCTGGTTCGGGTAGTCACTGCGGCCGGTCGCGACGATGCGGGCGTACTTGTCGGCCTCATTCGGGTCGACCTCAGGCGTTGGGTTAGCCAGTGCAAAAACAATCGCGTCGTCGTTCATCTGCTTCACGTCGTCGCCGGTCAGGATGCTGCCAGCAGAAACCCCAATGAAAACGTCGGCGTCCTTCATACCTTCCTGCAGTGACCCTGTCACCTTGCGGGGGTTGGTGCGGGAAGCAAGCTCGCGGCGCGACTCGTGCGCGGACTCATCCATCTCATCAATCATCAGGGCGCCGCTGCGGCCGTAAGCAACGATATCCTTGGCGCCAGCAGCCTGGAGCAGGGAGATGATTGCGGAGCCTGCTGCGCCAACGCCAGACACAACAATGCGGACGTCCTCAATGTTCTTGCGAACCAACTTCAAAGCGTTCAGCAAAGCTGCAAGCACAACCACTGCTGTGCCGTGCTGGTCGTCATGGAACACCGGGATATCCAGCTCATCACGCAGACGCCGCTCAATCTCAAAACAGCGGGGAGCTGAAATATCCTCAAGGTTGATGCCGCCGTAACCGGGGGCAATCGCTTTCACGATAGAGACGATCTCATCAGTGTCGGTCGTGTCCAGAACCACTGGCCAAGCGTCAACATCAGCAAAATGCTTGAACAGGACTGCTTTGCCCTCCATCACAGGCAGGGCGGCTTCGGGGCCAACATCACCCAAACCCAGGACAGCGGTGCCGTCCGTGACGACCGCAACCGTGTTCCCCTTCATGGTCAGCAGGCTGGCCTTTGAAGGCGTGTCAGCGATAGAACGTGAAACTCGGGCAACCCCGGGGGTGTAGATGCGCGACAGATCTTCACGGTTTCGGAGCGGAACGCGCGACTTCACCGCAATCTTGCCGCCAATGTGGTCCATGAAGGTCTGGTCGGCGATGGTGTCAACTTGGACGCCCTCAAGGTTGTTCAAGAGCTTCTTGATCTTGCGGCGGTGGTTAGAGTTCTTCAGGTCCAAGGTCATGTCTAAGACCATGCCGCTGTCTTCAACCTCAGCAATGTCCAGGCCCTTGATCGCCGCGCCGGCCTCAGCCACAAGAGCAACGATGTCCGCAACGCGGTGCATGGACTCATCCAAAGTGAGGCGATAAGACGCTGTGTAAGACGGGGACATTGCCATGTTCGACTGCTTCCTTCACTGAGCAAAAGTCTGCTGCTACCAACTCTGCTACTACCAAGTAAGGCCGTGCTACCAGCCTCACAATGCTCGCTAGCTACAAGCCACAAAGACTGGCCCGGTCGGCGGCAAGTCGTTTCGGACCCAGCTGGCTTGCGAGCCCACCACTAACTAGCCGCAATGGCTGAGTGGCAGGGACGTACGCAGCCGGAAGCCGGTTCGCTAGCCGACAGGGAACTGCGCCGCGTCCGTGCCGGTCTAGTCCCCCAGCAGCTCCATGATCAGTTCCCGGACGCGGGCTGCATCAGCCTTGCCCTGGGTCTGCTTCATGACGCCACCAACTAGAGCGCCTACAGCTTGAACTTTACCACCCTTGATTTTGGCGACGACGTCGGGGTTCGCGTCAAGAACACCCTGGATGATGCCCGTCAGCTCGCCATCGTCAGAGACCACGGCAAGGCCGCGAGCCTCAACGATTTCGCCCGGTTCACCCTCTCCAGCAAGCACGCCGTCCAGCACCTGGCGGGCCAGGGAGTCAGTGAGCGTGCCAGCGTCAATCAAGCCCTGCAGGTCAGCAACCTGTTGGGGGGTCACAGAAAGATCCGTGAGGCTCACGCCCTCACGATTCGCGACGCGGGAAAGTTCACCCATCCACCACTTGCGGGCTGCAGCAGGCGTTGCACCAGCAGTAACCGTGGCTTCGATGGCGTCGAGCGCGTCCGCAGCAATCACGTCACGCATCTCTAGGTCGGTGAAGCCCCAAGCGTCATTCAGTCGCTTGCGCTTCGCAGCAGGAAGCTCCGGCAGCTCAGCCCTCAGCTGCTCAATCCACTCTTCAGAAGGACGCACCGGCGGTAGGTCTGGGTCTGGGAAGTAGCGGTAATCATCCGCGTCCGACTTCGGGCGACCCGACGAAGTTGAGCCGTCTTCTTCATGGAAGTGGCGGGTCTCCTGAGTGATCGTTTCGCCAGCGTCTAAGGCTTGGGCCTGCCGCGCGACCTCGTACTTCACAGCGCGCTCAATAGACCGGAAGCTGTTGACGTTCTTCGTTTCAGTGCGGGTGCCGAACGGGGCATCCGGGTTTTCACGGAGTGAAACGTTGACGTCGGCACGCAGGTTACCGCGCTCCATCGCAGCATCAGAAATGTCTAGCGCAACCGCAATGTCACGCAGGGCCTGCACGTAAGCTGCAGCAACCTCAGCAGCGCGGTCACCCGCTCCCTCAATCGGCTTCGTAACGATCTCAATCAGAGGCACGGAAGAACGGTTGTAGTCACACAGGGAGTAGTCGGCGCCGTGGATACGCCCGTCAGCACCCCCAACATGGGTGTTCTTACCGGCGTCTTCTTCCAGGTGAGCACGCTCAATCTCAACCCGGAACACTTCCCCGTCAGCAAGCTCAACGTCGAGGTGACCGTCGTAAGCGATCGGCTTGTCCGACTGGGAGATCTGGTAGGCCTTCGGCAAGTCCGGGTAGAAGTAGTTCTTCCGTGCGAAGAAAGAATCCCGTTCAATCTCTGCATCAAGCGCCAGGCCCAAGCGGATGCCGGCTTCGATCAGTTTCTCATTCGCCACGGGCAACGAGCCCGGGAGACCCGCGGAAACCGGGGTGACAGCCGTGTTCGGCTCTTCCCCGAAGGTCACCGGCGCAGTGTCGAAAGCCTTCGAGTTCGTGTTCAGTTCAACGTGAACCTCAATACCCAAGACTGGGTCGTACTTGGAGGTCGCTTCTTCGTAAGTCATCTGCTTAGCCATTAGTTGGACTCTCCCTCACTCACTTCGATCACCTGCGGGCAAGCCTTCACCCGGTCTTTGATCAGGGACTCAATCAGGGCTGCAACGGCGTACATGGCTGCATCACCGTGAGCTGGCGCAACTATCTGCAGGCCGGTTGGCAACCCCGCAGCGTCAACACCGTCAGGCATGGATAGCGCCGGGACACCCGCAAGGTTCGCAGGGATTGTCGCTACGTCGTTCAGGTACATGGAGATGGGGTCGTCGATGCGCGACCCGATCGGGAACGCAACCGTTGGGGTGGTTGGTGAGAGCATCACGTCAACTTGCTTGAAGACCGCGTCGTAATCCTGCTTGATCAGGGTGCGAACCTTCTGAGCGGCCCCGTAGTACTCGTCGTAGTGTCCGGCAGACAGGACGTGCGTGCCAAGCAGGATGCGCCTCTTGACCTCATCCCCAAAGCCCGCTTCACGGGTTGCACTCATGACATCCGAAGCCGTCGGGTTCGGGACGTCCGGGACGACTCGCAGCCCAAACCTCATGCCGTCAAAGCGAGCCAGGTTGGAAGAGGCCTCCGCCGGCATGATCAGGTAGTAGGCAGGGAGTGCGTACTCAAAAGAGGGCGTTTCAACCGGAACAACCTCTGCCCCCGCGTCCTTCAAGGCCTGGACGACGTGGTCGAAGTTGTCGCGGACCTCAGCCTGGTAACCGTCACCAAGCAGGTGGTCCGGGATGCCGACACGCAGTCCCTTCGCACCCTCGGAAAGCCTCTTTGTGATCGCCTCTTCAAGGTCCGCAGGGTCCGATTTGAGCGAGGTCGAGTCAAACTCGTCATGGCCCGAGATCAGTTCTTGCAGAGCAGCCGCATCGCGGATGTCGCGGGCAACCGGGCCTATCTGGTCAAGCGACGAAGCAAGCGCGATCGCCCCATAACGGGAAACCGCACCGTAAGTGGGTTTAACGCCGACCGTGCCGGTGAAGGCTGCAGGCTGGCGAATGGAGCCACCCGTGTCGGAGCCCAGGGCAAGTGGGACCATGTAAGAGGCGACAGCAGCAGCGGAGCCTCCCCCACTGCCCCCCGGGATCAGCTCCGGATTCCAAGGGTTGTGCGTCGGACCGAAAGCCGAGTGCTCTGTGGAAGAGCCCATCGCAAACTCATCGAGGTTCGTCTTGCCCACAATGGGGAGGTGAGCTTCCTTGATCTTCTGGATGACGGTTGCGTCGTAGGGAGGCTTCCAGCGATCCAGGATCTTGGAAGCAGCAGTCGTGTCCAAGCCCTTCGTGACGATGTTGTCCTTGATGGCAATCGGGACCCCGGCAAGCAGCGGAAGGTCCTCACCTGCTGCGCGACGTGCGTCGACGTCGATGGCAGTGGCGCGCGCCCCCACTTCGTCAACAGTGATGAAAGCGTTAACGGTTGGGTCAAGTACCTTGATGCGTTCCAGCGAAGCGTCAACCAGCTCAAGCGAAGTGACCTCACCGGCGCGAAGGCCAGCAGCCATTTCTAGTGCGGTCTTAAAAATCCAGTCGCTCATTAGTCTTCCTCCAGAATCTGCGGAACCTTGAACATGCCGTCTTCCGACTCCGGCGCCCCGGCCAAGAGTTCATCGCGGTCCAGTGGGGGAAGTGCCACGTCAGGGCGGAGCACGTTCTCCAAAGAAATCGATTGGAACGTTGGTTGGATGTCCAACTCCGCCGCCGCGGAGACAGCTGAGGCATAGTCGGCGATCACTTCCAGTTCGCCAGTCATACGCTCAATCTCTTGATCCGTCAGGCCAATCTGAGCCATTGCCGCAAGCGCGACCACATCCTGCTTTGAGATTCTCGACATAACCATGAGTCTAAACTGCCGCGCCATACACTAAGAACATGGCTGCACGTAGTGACCAACGCGACTTCGATCCCGGAGCTGCCCTCCCTAGCGCTGCCCCGTCCGCTTCCTCTCTCACTGGCGGCTCTGTTGCTAGCCCTTCTTCGACGAAGCGTTCGCAGGCTTGGAAGTGGACCCGGCGAGCGCTCCTTGGAGCTATGGCCGCGCAGGTCGGCGGCGTCGCAGCGGTCTACGGCGTCGACCGGGTTCGCAAGCACCGCTCCCCCGGCGGCTTCAAAGGCTTCCCAACGCTTTCCCCCAAGGACGTCACCGTCGACGGTAACGAGCTTCGGATCTACACCGAAGGCTCCCGGCTTTACCACGACCAGATCCAAGCGATCGACAACGCGAAAGAAACCGTCTACTTCGAGACGTACGTGTGGCGGAGCGACCGCGCGGGAAAAATGTTCAAGGATGCGTTGTACCGCGCAGCCGATCGCGGCGTGAAAGTCTTCGTGATCTACGACGGCTTCGGCTCATTCAAAGCAAGCCCCCACTTCAAACGTTTCAAACCCCACCCGAACCTGTTCGTCCACCGGCTCGCAGAAGTCCGCAAAGGAGTTGTCTCAGCGAACCCTAGGGCGACCGGGCGCGATCACAGGAAGCTTCTAGTCGCAGACGACAAGATCGGTTTCATTGGCGGTTTCAACGTCGGCGTCGACTTTGGGACCGAGTGGCGGGACACCCACCTGCGGATGAAGGGAGACGCCGTCACCGAGCTGTCGCTGGGGTTCAGGCGCTTCTGGAACACGTTCCGCGACAAGGACCAGCCTGAGCTAAAAGACTGGGACGAACTCCCCTGGTCAGGCCCCATAACCGCAGCCTTCAACCTGCCCTCAAACCTGCTGTTCCCAGTGCGCGGCCAATACCTGGAAGCGATCGACAAGAGCAGTGAAAGCCTGCAGTTAACAACCGCCTACTTCATCCCCGACCGTGAACTACTTGGCGCGCTAATCCGTGCAAGCAAGCGGGGCGTGAGGGTCCAAGTGTTGATCCCCGAATACTCAAACCACATCCTGGCGGACTGGGTCGCACGGCCCTTCTACGGGCAGCTGCTTGAAGCCGGGGTTGAGATTTGGCTGTACCAACACGCTATGATCCACGCCAAGACTCTGGTCGCTGATGGCTTCCGGTCAATAATAGGGACCGCGAACATCGACAGGCTCTCAATGGTCGGCAACTTTGAGGTGACCGTGCAGATCGACTCTGAAGAGTTCGGCCACCAAATGGCCCGAGTGTTCGCAAAAGACCTCACGACGGCCCGCCAGCTCAGCCTTGAAGAGTGGGAAAGCCGAAGCCGCGGCACCCGCATGCTGGAAACGCTGGTCGCTCCCTTCTCCTTCATCGTCTAGCCTTCACGGCCGGTGAACCTTCAAGCTCGTGTAGGCGGCAGTCGACAGGAAAAGTAGCGTCGCGCGTTACTCGCCCACCACCGCTTCCAGACCGTGGTCCAGCAGATCCTGGAACTTCTCCGCAGGGATCACCGGGACACCCAAGGATTCAGCCTTCCCAAGTTTGGAACCGGCGCCGGGGCCCGCCACCAGAGCACTTGTTTTCTTCGATACGGACGAGGACGCCTTAGCGCCGCGCAGCAACAACTGGTTCTTCGCTTCGTCCCTGTCGTAGCCGGGCATGGTGCCGGACACGACGATGGTGAGGCCATCCAGAGTCTTCTCCAGTTCCAAGACTTCTTCGGCACTGACGAGCGCGCCGGCAGCCTGCCACTGGGCAACGATCTCCCGGTGCCAGTCAACGTCAAACCAGTCGCGCACAGACTGCGCGATCACTTGGCCCACACCGTCGGTCGCGGCAAGCTCCTCAACAGACGCGGCTGCGATCTTTTCGATCGACCCGAAACGGCTCGCAAGAGCCCGCGCCGCAGTTGGCCCCACGTGCCTAATAGAAAGCGCGACCAAAAAACGCCACAGTGGTTGGCTCTTCGCAGCCTCTAGTTCGCCCAGCATGATGTCGACGCTCTTTCGCGGCTTCGTTGGGACAGCAACCATTTTTCCGTCGCTCCCCTTCTTGAAGGCTTGCGACCAGAAGAACCGGGACTGGCGGTAGTCACCGCGCCAAACGCCCTCGTGCCGGACGCGCCGCCACACCATTACGTCCTTCATGTCCTCTGCCGTCAAGTCAAAGAGGTCTTTCGCGTTTCGCAAAACAGGTTTCGCCGGCGGTGGGAGTAGCTCTTCGGCGCGCTTGTAAGAGACGCGTTCGTCACTCACGTCGTCAATCCGCAGCTCGGTCCCGTCCTCTAGGAAGACGCTGCTGCCCTCCGCCAGCCGCATGACAACGGATTCGCGCCCCATCTCGGGTTGGGTGAGCGCCGCGGCCGCTTCGGTCCCCAAACCCTCAACGTCCAAGGCGCCGCGGGAGCCGACGTGGATCAGCCGCTCGGTGATTTGGGCAGGGCAGGAAGCAACGTTCGGGCAGCGCAGATCAGCGTCGCCTTCCTTTGCGGGGGCCAAGGGGGCGCCGCACGAGGGGCAGTTCGTCGGCATCTGGAACTCCACCTCACTGCCGTCCCGGTTCTGCACCACGGGGCCCACTACTTCAGGGATGACGTCCCCAGCTTTGCGAACAACGATGGTGTCGCCAATCAGGAGACCCTTACGTTTGATTTCGCTGGCGTTGTGAAGGGTGGCGTGACGCAGGTGAGAGCCTGCAACCAGCACTTTCTCAAACACTGCGAACGGCGTCACCCGGCCCGTGCGGCCAACCTGGACGCGGATGTCGAGCAGTCGCGTGAAGACTTCCTCGGGCGGGTACTTGTAAGCGACTGCCCACCGGGGAGTGCGGGACGTAGCACCAAGCTCCCTTTGCTGTTCAAGGGAGTTCACCTTGAAAACAGCGCCGTCAATGTCGTGGTTGAGCGTGGCGCGCTGCTCACCGATCCGCTTGATCGCTGCCGCAGCTTCATCAAACGTGGTGACGACCTCGGTGTCGGGGGCAATCGGGATGCCCCATTTTTCGATCTGCTGGTACCAGTCATACTGGGTGGTCGGGTAAGGACCCGGGCCCTCAACAACGCCGATCCCGTGCGCCATGAAAGAGAGGCGACGCTTTGCGGTCTTCGCGGGATCCTTCTGGCGAAGCGTGCCGGCCGCAGCGTTGCGGGGGTTCACGAAAGGTCTCTCAAGGGCCGCAACCCTTTCCTCGTTCACCCGCTCAAAATCGTCAAGACGGAAGTAGACCTCACCGCGGATGTTCGCGACCGCCGGAGGGTGTGGGTCGTTCAGCCGGTGCGGGATGGCGGAGATTGTTTTGACGTTCGCGGTCACGTCCTCACCCACAAAACCGTCGCCGCGCGTGGAAGCTTGAGTGAGAACGCCGTCCAGGTACTCCAGGTTCACTGCGAGCCCGTCAATCTTCATTTCCGCGGTTGCGGGGACTTCGCTAACGCCAAGGCGGGTGCGGGTTCTTGCGAACCAAGTGTCGACGGCTTCCAGTGAGAAAACATCGTCAAGGCTCATCATCTGCGTGCGATGCTTGACGGGGGTAAAGAGGTCTGAAGCCGTGCCACCCACGGTTGCCGTTGGCGAGTCAGGGACGGCTAGCTGCGGGTAGCGAGCTTCAAGCTCTTGGAGCTCCAGGTAGTACTGGTCGTATTCCGCGTCCGAAATGTTCGGTTCGTCGCGGTCGTAGTAGGCGGCGCGGGCCTCGTTAATCAGCTCGGCTAGATACACCCAGCGGGCCTGAGCAAGCTCAAGCGTAGAGACATCTGGGCCAGCCTGATCTTCGGCGATGAACTCTTCCATTGGACCCCCTTCGCCCGCCATTCTCCCATCACCGCGGCAGGCTTTGGTCCTGGGCTGGCCGGGAGGGTCCTCCACAGGCGCGCACTTTGGCGGGTTTCCACAGGCTGATGACGCTCTTGAGTCGGGGGAGGGTAGTTCTGGCAGCGTGGCGGGGTGAGCGAGGTGAAGTTGCAGTCGGCAAGGGCGTTGGGGAGCACCTTCCACCTGGCGTGCGTTTCTGGCCCCGACCTAGGGGCGGTCCTGGCAGCTGGGCCAGGCGCGATTCTAGGTCGGAGCGTAGGGCTGGAAGACCCGTTCACGGACCACGTTCAGCTGGAGCTTGCTGTCCAGCGGGGCCGGGTGGTGGCCCGGGACGTGGCGAGCACTAACAGGGTTGGGGTACTCCGTCGCACGTTTCCCCTGACTGTAGGACGCACTATTCGCGTTGGCGGCAACAAGTGGGTGCTGAGAAAGCGTGCCGCCACGTCCGCGTGGGAAAACGCCAAAGCACCAAAGAAGTCCCAGCAGGCAGGCCGGATCCTGCGGTTCGTCATGCCCCTGGTGATTCTGGCTTCCCTGTCCAGACTGTTTCTCCCTGCAGGCCTGCTCCCACTGCTGTTGGTTCCCCTTGTTCTCCTAGGTGGGGGGAGCTGGTGGTGGGACAGGCGAAAAGGCAGGCTGCGAAGCGATCCCGCGAGCTTGCTGCTAGAGGTCGCGGCGCGCGTGCTTTCTGAAGCCCCTAGTCCTGGAGTTGACAACGGGAGCGGCCCGGAGGCTGGCTTGGAAGCGGTTCACGAAGCAGTTCCGTACTACGTGGAGCCGGCAGGCAAGCAGGTTAGCGGACTGGACCCGGACGGGTTCGCGGTGGTCGGAGCTAGGGCACGTGCGGGCGCGCTGTGGGGAGGCGCCCAGGTGTTCTTAGCAACCGGGCGCTTGCCGACGCTTTCATGGGCAAAAAGCGTGGAGCATCTGCGCAGCCCCGCGGCGCAAGTGGTGCAGGCAGGTCGAACCCCGGGCGCGCTCTGGGAGCTAGAGATGGGAGAACTCTTGTTAGCAGGCGGCCGTGAGAAGGAGCTGCCAAACTCGCTGGCCCTCACGGACCTGTTGGGAGCCCCTTCCCCCGAGCTGATCCAAGCCAGGTGGCAGGTGGCGGGCGCAGACCCGGAGAAACTCTGGGCCGTTCCGCTGGGGCTAAAGGCCGGAGCTGAGCCGTTCGCCTTCGACCTGGTAGCAGGAGGTCCACACGCACTGGTCGTTGGCGGGACAGGCTCAGGGAAGTCAGAGTTCCTCACCTCACTGGTTGTGGGGCTAGCAGCCTCCAAGCCACCAAGCGACCTGCGTTTCGTCTTCATCGACTACAAGGGAGGCGCGGGCCTAGCGCACTTGGAAAGTCTCCCCCACGTCGAACTGTCACTCACCGACCTAGAGGGCACGCAGACGCCATGGCTTCTGCGTGCTTTGAAAGCAGAGGTCCGAAACCGCAAAGAAGCTCTGCGAAAGGCTGGGTTTCGAGACCTAGAAACCTGGCAAGCCGCCGGTGCCAACCCCTTGGGCAAAGGTGCGCTGCCGGCAATAGTCGTGGTGGCAGATGAGGTGGCGCTGCTTGCACAGACCAGCCCGGGACTCCTTGACCAGCTTGGCCAGATCGGAGCGCAAGGACGTTCCCTTGGACTGCACCTTGTCTTAGCTTCTCAGCGAGCAGGCGGCGTCATCACCGCGAACCTCAAGGCTGTCCTTGACCTGCGGGTTGCCCTCAGGTGCTCTGAAGAACGCGACTCAATCGACGTCGTCGGGGACCCGAGTGCTGCGAGACTGCCGCGCCTGCCCGGCCGTGCAATCGTTCAAAGCGAAGGGAAACGCGCAGAAATCCAAGGCGCGTACACGGAAGATGCACCTAGCTGGGTCACTGCGATCAAGGACGCCTGCACGGGCGAGCACGCCAGGCGTGGGAACTTCTTCCCGCGTCCCCTCCCTGCCTCTTACAACCCCACCGTTTATGGTAGGGGTTCTTCTAGCCCGGGGTCCTCAGTTGGGCTTTACGAAGACCCTGAAACTGCGGGCCTTGCCCCGCTTGTCTGGGACGGCAAGCCCCTCTCCCTAGTGGGACCAGACCAGGATCAACTACAAGCCCTTGCTCGCGGGCTCGTCGAGGGCACAAGGGGCCCCGTCATCTGGGCCGGACCAACTTCAGGAAACTCGCCGCACCTTGGCGACACCCTCTTTTTACTTGAGGAAACACTGGAGGAATGCCGCGAGCCCACCCAAAAGAGTGAGGAAATCCCAACCATCGTCATTCCGGGGTTTGGCCCGCTGCTTGAACAAACGGGTGCGGCAGCCGGTGTAGCCGCCAGCGGAGAACTGCTGCGAACCCTGACGGATTTAGGAAGCCGGAAGGCTCTCCGACGGATCACCACGGACAACTAACCGGGCGCAGCCACCAGGGCCTTTCCATGGAGGGTCCTGCACCTGCCGTCCCCCGACCTGCTCACCAGGGCGGACTACCTCTCACTGCTCCCCGCAGCGGGCGGAGCGCAAGAACGAATCGCCTGGGTAAGCGAGCTCCCGGGGCGGGTCGTCGTTTTTGGCCCGGGTCTTTCGGGCGTCCATGCCCAACTCGCCCTGCCGAAAAGGCAGAGCGTGGTGGCGCAAGGGGGACACTTCCACAGCCCCACAAGCTGCCGGGGTTTTGAGTCCCCCGGCCCCGAGTCGTCCCAGGTCCGCTCCCTGACGGTCGTCAGCGAGCACCCGGGGGACCTTGCCCTAGTGCAAGCACTTCACGGCCGGGGTTCTGCCTTCGAAACGCTCCGCCACCTGCTCCCTTCTCAGTGGGTGCAGATCCCTCAAGCCGCAGTTGACGCGGTCATTAGCATCGAGCCGAACCGCGAAACGGTGCGAATGATCACATCACCGCTACGAAGAGCGCCGATTTGGCCTCTTGCGTCGCTGCCTTTCGCTGAAAGAGTTGGAATAGCGCGGTTTGGTCAGAAGCTCACCCGAGTGCTCCTGCCGGAAAAGGTCCCAGATTCCCCAGTTTGTGATCGGTCACACTCAAAAAGTTAGGGTGTCTTACTCAATTCCCTTGCGCAAGGTGGCGTCTTGGCAGAAACTAGCGGTTAGTTGTTGCAATCCACGTGGAACCCACGTGTCACCTAGGAGCTACTTGCATGGACTGGCGCAGTGAAGCAGCGTGCCTGAGCGTTGACCCCGAACTGTTTTTCCCAATAGGAAACACCGGGCCCGCTCTGACACAAGTCACAAGGGCCAAAGCAGTTTGCGGTTCCTGCGTCGTCGAAGAGATTTGCCTCCGCTGGGCCATGGAAAACAACCAGGACTCCGGCGTCTGGGGTGGTAAGAGCGAAGAAGAGCGTCGCTCACTGAAGCGTCGGGCAGCCAGAGCCCGCCGCGCCTCCTAACCAGGCTGGAGACTAGGCCCTTCCCGCCGACTGCGGGTTGAACCGCAGATCGGCCACTGTTCCCCCAAAGCGGTTTCCGCTCCAAGTGATGCTGCCACCTAGCTCACCAGCGACCATGGCCTGCACAATCTGTGTCCCAAGCCCGCGGCTAAGCTGCTGAAAATCCTCGTCCTTCCCGTCCTCCCCACCCTTGCCCTGATCCTCAACAGCTATCTTTAGTTCGTCCTCGCTCCGGGTTGCCCGCACTGAGACTGTTCCGCCTTTCCTGGGGGTCCCGTGCTGCGCAGCATTTGAGATCAGCTCAGCAAGGACGGTTGCCAGAGCGGACGCCTGCTCCGCACCTAGCACACCAAAGTTCCCAGAGACATCCAGGCGAACCGGAGAGGTAGCCGTCGCAACCTGTGCTGCCATGTTCAAGATACGCGGAGCGACCTCGTCAAAATCAACGACCTCGTTGACGTTCTGGGCCAGAGAGTCATGAACGGTCGCGATCGACTGGACGCGACGACCAGCGTCCTGCAGAGCTTCCCTCACCTTCTTTGAAGTTGAGCGTCTCTCCTGCATCCGCAGCAACGCTGAAACCGTCTGCAGGTTGTTCTTCACCCGGTGGTGGATTTCGCGTATCGTAGCGTCCTTCGTCATCAGTTCTTGTTCGTGCCTGCGCATATCGGTCACATCGCGGGTCAGGATGACTGCGCCGGCCCGTTCCCCAGCACGGAGAAGCGGGATGGCGCGCATCGCGACCGTCACCCCGCGAGAAGTGACGTCGACGCGCCAAGGAGCCTTCCCCGCCAGCACGACCGCCATCGTTTCTTCGATCCGTTCGCCGCGAACCATCGCCTCGGTTGTCGCTTCGATGAGGGAGGAGCCCACCAGGTTCGAAGAAACACCCAGCCTCCGCATCAGCGAGTTCGCGTTCGGGCTGATATCCACGACCTTGCCTTCGGGATCCAGCAAGATCGCCCCGTCAATCACCCGGGGAACCCCGTGAGCAGAGGATGTCGGTGAGTCCGCGTCCGGGAAAGTCCCCTCCGAAACCATCTCCAGCATCACGTCTGCTGCCGCCGTCGCCCACCCTTTGGTGCCAGCCTGGCGCGGGGCCGCAGACATGTTTGCCTCTCGGCTGATCACGGCCAGTACCTTGCCGTCCCTCACCACGGGAACGTAGGAAATGGACGAGGAGTACAGACCGGCCCAACGAACCGAATCCGCTTCGACAATCTCCCCTTCGCGGTAAGCACGCTCTAGGATTTTCGCCTGAGCCGCAGGAGCATAGAGCCCAATCACGTCATCCACGTGCAAGGTGGAGGCAGTCGCGGACCGGGCAAGTCCAGCGGCGACAAACCGACCTTCTTCTGTTGGCAGCCAGAGGACCAGATCGGCAGAACCCATGTCTGCTATGACCTGCCACTCTGAAAGAAGCATCTGGAGCCACGCCAGGTCCTTCTCCCCAAGAGGAAGGGCACCAGAAGTCCCCATCAGTTCTTTCACCGTTTGCATGGGTTCAGCCTAGCCAGCTCAGCTCCCCATCGAGTTCCGGGGCGCCAGGCCCTAGAATCGTGATCGTGGCTAGACCAACGCACCTCGAAGGAGACGGGCTATGGAGTTCAAGGAAGAATACGTTTACGACGCACCAATAGACACGGTTTGGGGGATGTTTGCTAACCCCGACTACTCGAGACTACGGGCCCAAAAACTCATGATGACAGGCCCGGACGTCCGAAACGTCGCGGGCGCCGACGACATCCAGGTGACAACCACTGGCGGCATTCCCCAGGACATGCTCCCTGCAGCTGCCAAGCGGTTCGTGAGCCCCTCAACGAAAGCCGTAATCACTGAGGAATGGCATCGCGAAGGCCCTGGGCGGGTAATCGGGGCGCTCTCCGTCACCGGCCAAGGAATCCCTGCAGCACTCAAAGCCAAGGTCTCCCTCACCGCTGACGGCAACAAGACGAAGGCCGTCATGGTTGGCGATCTCTCCATTCACATTCCGCTCCTTGGCAAGCGCCTGGAGAGGGAAGCCATCGGCTTCGCTCCCGAGTTAGTCAAGGGCGAAAAAGAAACGGCAGCAGAGTTCCTCGCGAAAGGAAAGTAGGCAAATCCTATGGATACCCCCTCAGTGACACGCACCGGCACCAGGGAATACGTTGCGGACAACGGCAAGGGGAGCACGCTCGAAATCGGTTACGGCCCCGGGCAGTTCAGTCCCGGAGACCTGCTGAAGCTAGCGGTGCTCGGATGCAACGCTCTGTCCTCTGACGCGCGTTTCGCGAAAGCCCTTGGCGACGACTTCGAACTGTTCGGGTCCATCACCGCGGAGTACCTGCAGTCCGAGGACCGGTTCACTTCTTTCAGTGTGGACCTGTCCCCCGTCATGCCTTTCATAGACCCGGAAGCTAGGGAGCAGCTGCTCCGCCGAGCGTCGAAAGCGATCGGACGAAACTGCACCATCACCCACACGGTGACGCAGTCTGCGCCGGTGTCTTTAGAAATCGACGGCACTCCCTGTGACTGAAACCGCCCTGCCGGACGACCAGTACGAACGACTACTAGAAGACGTCCTTCTGCACGGCACCAAGAAGACCGACCGGACAGGGACAGGAACCCTGTCGGTTTTCGGGCGCCAACTCCGCTATGACCTGTCAAAAGGGTTTCCCGTAATCACCACCAAAAGAGTTCACCTGAAATCCGTGGTTGGTGAGCTTTTGTGGTTCCTTTCCGGCTCCTCGAACGTGTCTTGGCTGCAGGAGAACGGGATTCGCATCTGGAACGAGTGGGCTGATGAGGACGGCGAACTGGGACCGGTCTACGGCGTGCAGTGGCGATCCTGGCCGGGCCCGGACGGAGAGGGAATCGACCAGATCACAGAGCTGCTGGAAACGGTCAAGAGCGACCCTGACTCCAGGCGAATGATGGTGTCCGCTTGGAACGTGGGGCAACTGCCCGACATGGCGCTGATGCCCTGCCACGCCTTCTTCCAGGTCTACGTCGCGGACGGGAAACTCAGCTTGCAGCTGTACCAACGCAGCGCCGACCTGTTCCTGGGGGTCCCATTCAACATCGCCTCGTACGCTCTGCTGACGACAATGCTTGCCCAGCAAAGCGGGTTGGAACCGGGGGAGTTCATCTGGACTGGCGGGGATTGCCACATTTACCTGAACCACCTGGAGCAGGTGAAAGAGCAGCTTTCACGCACCCCCTACCCCTTCCCCACCCTGGAGTTAGTCCCAGCGAAATCCATCTTCGACTACGACTTCGACTCCGTGGTGGTGAAGGACTACCAGCACCTCCCAGCGATCAAGGCGCCAGTGGCGGTTTGAGGTGAGTGATGTGAAGCTCGCAGCCATTTGGGCTCAAGACCAGGGTGGTGTGCTGGGTGACGGCACCAGGATGCTGTGGCGGGTACCGGCCGACCTGGCGCACTTCAAAGAGAACACCATGGGATCAACTCTGTTGATGGGTAGGTCCTCATTCCAGTCACTCCGTGGAGGCCTGCCGGGACGCCAGATTGTTGTGCTCTCAAGGCAGGTGGGCTACGAACCGGCTGGGGCGGTAGTCGCGAACTCGCTCACCAGCGGTGTCCAGCTGACGCGTGAACTGGCCCGGGAACGCGGAGCAGACACAGCTTGGGTCACGGGTGGAGGCCAGGTCTACGCCCAGGCAATAGGCCTGGTGGATGAGCTGGTCGTGACCGACCTGGACTTTGCTTTCGAACCGGGTGGGAGTCGGGCGCAGCTGGTTCACGCACCGAAAATCGACCCGGAAATCTGGGAAGTTGACGCGTCGCGGAGCGACAGCACCTGGCGGGAACGTTCGGGGGACGGGCGCTGGCGCGTCACGACCTACGTGCGGCGTTAGTGAAGGGACTGCCGAAACTTCAGGATCTCTTCGTAGCTCGGGAGCAGTCCGGCGTCCTCTGCCTCTTTCAGGGTGGGTGCGTCCCGGTCCTTTTCGGAAAGGATGGGGGCGATTGACTCTCCGTTCAGCCCCTTGGTGGGCCAGTCGATTCCGATCGCTGGATCAAACGGGTTGACCCCAAACTCGCGGCCAGGCGCGTAGCCGCTAGAAACCAGGTAAGCGACGGTTGAGTTGTCGGCAAGGGCAATGAACGCGTGGCCCAAGCCTTCAGAAAGGTAGACGGAGGTTGGGTCCGCTGAGTCCAGCAGGACGGCCTCCCACTTTCCGAAAGTTGGGGAGCCTGTTCGGATGTCAACAATCACGTCTAGGACAGCTCCAGAGAACGCAGTCACGTATTTGGCTTGGGACACAGGGAGCACTGAGAAGTGGATGCCGCGAATCACTCCGGCCTTGGAGTTTGAAACGTTCATCTGCGCGATTTCTAGCTCGTGGCCCGTGGCTTCTTCAAAGGGTTCCTGCTTGAACCCTTCCTTGAACCACCCGCGGTCATCGGGATGAACCCTTGGGGTGATCTTCCACGCACCCTCTATTCCCAACTGTTCCCACATGCCACTCACACCCCAAACTGGCCATTTTCGAGGGCAGCCGGTGCTGCCCCGGCCAGCTTAGCTGTATCGTTGCTCGCGAAGCGGGCGAAAACTAGCTGGCCTCAGGAGGAACGTCGTGAAAATCTTGGTAACTGGTAGCTACGGGATGCTGGCCCGCGACGTGATTGCTGAGCTTTCCTCGCGCGGACACGACGTCACTGGGGAGGACCGCGACACGCTGGACATCCTGGACTTGCTGGCTCTGGACGCCCGGTTGCAAGAGCTGAACCCCGACATTGTGGTGAACTGCGCTGCGTGGACCAATGTTGATGCTGCTGAAGAGAACGAGTCCGGCGCATTTCGACTCAACGCCGTTGGACCACAGAACCTGGCTCTTGCATGCGAGAAGTCCGGGGCACGCCTAGTACAGATCTCAACCGACTACGTCTTCGACGGAGAAGGGTCCCTCCCCTACCAAGCAGAAGATCCGGTAAGCCCTCTCGGAGCCTACGGGCGAACAAAAGCTGCGGGTGAATGGGCAGCCAGGGCAGCCTCCCCTGAAACCATTGTCGTCCGCACGGCGTGGCTCTACGGGGCCGGCGGGAACTGCTTCCCGAAGACGCTCGCGAACGTACTGGAGAAGAACGGCAAGGCCTCGGTTGTGAACGACCAGAGCGGACAGCCGACATGGACGGGCGACGTGGCGCGGGTTACCGCTGACTTGATTGAGTCAGAAGCTCCTGGTGGCACCTATCATGCAACGAGCGCCGGCGAAACAACCTGGTGGGGCTTCACCCGCGCGATTGCTCAAGCTTTGGACATGGATCCGGGTGTCGTGGCTGCGGTGACTTCGAAGGAGTTTGTGCGCCCGGCACCGCGCCCCACCTACTCCGTCCTTGGTCATGACTCGCTAGTAGAGGTTGGCGTCGATCCGATCGGCGACTGGGAAGGACGCTGGAAGCACGCGGCTCCGGAGGTGCTTGCCGCCCGCTAGTTCCCTCCGAAACATCCGACGAACGGCCCATACTCAGACCTTTGACCTGAGTACGCTTGTTAGTGGCCAGGAGCACATTTTAGTTCCTGGCGCCCCTTGCTTATTTGACGATGAGGTCGCAAATGAAAGCCGCAGGTACCGGGTCCTTCCCCAAAGCTGGAAGCACGCACGCTTCCCCTAAGAAAGCGTTGGGGGTGGTTGGCCTCGCGCTAGCAACGCTTGCCCTAAGCGGCTGCGGAGCAAGCGGCGGCGAATCCCACGCAGCTGGCGGTGAGGCGGCGTTGCAGCTACCGGACCTATCCACCATGGTGACCGCGAGCGGGCTTGGAGGGCGCACGGTCCTGTGGATCGGGGTTGGGGTAGCCCTATGTGGATTGGTCTTCGGCTTTTTCAGCTACGCCAAACTTCAAAAGCTCAGCGTCCACAAGTCCATGTTGGAAATCTCTGAGCTGATCTACGAAACCTGCAAGGCCTACCTGCTAAAACAAGGCCGGTTCCTGATGATCCTCTGGGTCATCATCACCTCCGTGATCGTCGTCTACTACAAGTTCTTGATCGCGTTCCCGTGGGGGCGGGTCGGCATCATCGTCTTGTTCTCACTGCTTGGGATGGCCGGGTCCTATTCCGTCGCTTGGTTCGGGATCCGAGTGAATACCTTTGCGAACTCCCGGATGGCTTTTGCGTCTCTTCGCGGGAAGCCCCTCCCCCTGCACCAAATCCCCATGCGCGCAGGCATGTCGATCGGCATGGTCCTTATCTCCCTAGAGCTGCTGATGATGCTTGTCATCCTGTTGCTTCTGCCCGCGGAAATCGGCGGCGCCTGTTTCATCGGCTTCGCGATCGGCGAGTCTCTGGGAGCTTCTGCCCTGCGCATCGCAGGCGGCATCTTCACAAAGATCGCTGACATTGGTTCCGACCTGATGAAGATCGTCTTCAAGATTGACGAGGATGATCCCCGTAACCCCGGCGTCATCGCCGACTGCGTTGGTGACAACGCCGGTGACTCCGTTGGCCCTTCCGCTGACGGTTTCGAAACCTACGGCGTTACCGGTGTTGCCCTGGTGACGTTCATTGTCTTGGCAGTCCCATCGCAGGAAGTGCAAGCACAACTGCTTGTGTGGATTTTTGTTGTGCGCGCGGCGATGCTGATCGCTTCGGCCATCGCCTACTGGATCAACGCCGCCTGGGTGAAAGCCCACTACAAGAACGCGACCGAAATGAACTTTGAGGCACCGCTGACATCGCTTGTCTGGGTCACCTCGCTCATGTGCATCGCGTTCACCTTCGGGACGACGGCACTAGTGCTGGGCAACTCCGACAACGGGCTCGGTTGGAGGCTAGCGGCAATCGTCACCTGTGGGACCCTAGCGGGGGCGTTGATCCCTGAACTGGTGAAGGTTTTCACTTCAACGAAGTCCCGTCACGTCCGCGAAACAGTGAAGTCTTCACGCGAGGGCGGAGCTTCCCTCAACATCCTCTCGGGCCTGGTTGCTGGTAACTACTCGGCGTACTGGCTAGGCGTGACGATCGTTGGACTCATGGCTGTGGCTTTCGGGATTTCCACCACGGGCCTCTCTGAGTTCATGACGGCCCCCGCCGTCTTCGCTTTCGGTCTGGTCGCGTTCGGCTTCCTGGGTATGGGACCCGTGACCATCGCAGTTGACTCATACGGACCCGTCACCGACAACGCCCAGTCTGTCTATGAGCTCAGCCAGATCGAGCAAATCCCGAACATCGATCAAGAGCTGGAGAAGGATTACGGCTTCACTCCGCAGTGGAAACACGCGAAGCTGATGCTAGAAGAAAACGACGGGGCTGGAAACACCTTCAAGGCGACAGCAAAGCCGGTCCTGATTGGGACGGCCGTAGTTGGTGCAACAACCATGATCTTCTCTATTGTCATTGGGCTCACGAACGGTCTACTGGATGGCCTCCATCAGCTGTCGATCATGCACGCACCGTTCCTAATGGGCTTCATCCTTGGTGGCGCAGTGATCTACTGGTTCTCCGGCGCGTCCATCCAAGCCGTCACAACTGGCGCTTACAGGGCCGTTGAATACATCAAGGCGAAGATCAAACTGGATGAGTCGAGCAAGCGCGCAAGCATCGAAGATTCCCGGAAAGTCGTTGAGATCTGCACGTCCTACGCACAGCAGGGCATGCTCAACATCTTCTTAGCGGTCTTTTTCATCACCTTGTCCTTCGCGTTTGTGGAGCCTTTCCTGTTCATCGGCTACCTGATTTCGATCGCGATCTTCGGGCTCTACCAAGCAATCTTTATGGCTAACGCGGGTGGCGCCTGGGATAACGCGAAGAAGGTCGTGGAGGTTGACCTCCACGCGAAGGGGACCCCACTGCATGACGCAACGATTGTTGGGGACACGGTTGGAGACCCGTACAAGGACACCTCGTCCGTTGCTTTGAACCCGATCATCAAGTTCACGACACTGTTCGGCTTGCTGGCTGTTGAACTCGCGGTGAGCCTAGTGGCGGAAGGCAACCAGCTGCTGGTTTACGTCCTGGCGGGTGTTTTCTTCCTGATCGCCAACTACTTCATTTACCGCTCCTTCTACGGCATGCGAATCGACTCGCGTAGGGGAGACCTGGATATGCCACAAGAAATCCAGCTGCCAGAGGGCGACTCCCCGCTCCTCACCAGTGGCAGCAAGTGACCGACCAAAGGGACTAACGCAGACGAAGGATGGAGACCAAGATGAGAGTCGCGGTCAAAAAAGACGACATAACTATCAACAAGCGCGGCCGGATCACGGGGCACGCAGCAGGCCCCACCCTTGTGCGGCGCTTCTTGCGCATCTTTCCAGGTTCCCTGGTGATTGGGCCGGCCGCGCGTCGCTGCGACGGTTTCGACGTTGTTCCCCTGTCCTACCTGGACCCGGAAGACACGGTCATCATCAACATGGACGTGCTGGACTCCCCGTCGGTGTGGAACAGCATCTACAACGAGACCGGTCTTCCTGCGAAGATCATGAACTTTGTCTGGCGGCCCATCTCAGGTCTGGTCCATCCTCAGCAGAGCGCCGCTGTGGCGCTGTCTTGCGCAATGTTCCCAACATTTGCCAACTCAGAACGAACTGCGACGGAGGTTCGGGAACTAGTCCACAAGGAAGCAACACCCGATCTGGAGCGCGGCATGCGTCTGTCCTGGGTCAACTTAGGCTTCCGCGTCGACCACATCAAAGAGCGCGTGGAGGTGAAGACCCCTACCGTTCTTTACCCCGCCATCTACCTGAGCCCCGTGAAACGTCCTGGCCTGTTCATGGAAATCGTCCAGCGAGTCCACCAGCGCACCCCAATCGAAGTTGAGATGCGCTTGGCTGAAAGCTCGCTGGTCAGTGAAAAGGCGATGGAAATTTCGCAGTTGCCGTGGGTTTGGGTCGGGCCGCTAACGGCGACCCGTTCCGGCTACTACGAAGCGCTCGCCGCAACCACGGCGTTCCTTGCGACGGCCGTAGAAGAGTCTTACGGATTGTCCTACGTGGAAGCCTTAGGAGCCGGGGTCATCGGCGTGTTCCCGGACGAGGAATGGGCGCGTGCCTTGCTGCCGCTTGACTACCCGTTCTTTTACCGCGACAAACACACCGCCGAAGCGATGCTCTTCAGGGCCGTTACCGCACCCGAGGAATGCGCAGCTGAACTCGACACTGTCGCTGGAGGATCGTTCTACGACTGGCTGATAGCGAACCACTCCGACTCGACGTTCGACCGCGAAGTCGAAGCGACCGTTGCGGAGTGGTTCGGCAAGTAAGCCCTGCCTCAGCGTTGCTAGTTTGAGTTTTCTTGGCCTAGCTCGGCCGCGACGTCTAGTAGCAGACGTGCCCCATAACCTGTGGCGCCAGGCGTCAGCCAACGGTCCGCGCTAGGGGATGACATTGGGCCTGCGATGTCGATGTGGGCCCAGGGCACGTCCCCAACGAATTGGGACAGGAACAGGCCAGCGGTGATGGTTCCTGCTGCGCGGTTTGACATGTTCGCGTTCGCAATGTCCGCGATAGGCGAGTCCATTATCTTTAGGTAGCGTTTTTCAAGCGGGAGTTCCCAGACCTTTTCTCCCGTTTCCTTCGCCGCGTGCTTCACAGCCTCAACCAGCTGAGGGTCATCTCCCATGACCGCCGCGATCTCGGTTCCTAGGGCCACCACCTGCGCGCCGGTGAGGGTTGCCATGTCGATCATCCACGCCGGGTTGGACTCCGCCGCTAGCGAGAGTGCGTCCATCAGGACCAGTCGCCCCTCAGCGTCCGTATTGTTTACCTCGACTGTCTTCCCGTTCCGCGCAGTCAGGATTTCACCGACACGCAAGGAATCGCCGGAGACCATGTTGTCGGTGGTGGCGATCCAACCTTCAACGGGGATCTTAACGCCGAGTGCTTTGAGGGAGCTGAACGCACCAAGCACTGCGGCCGCCCCACCCATGTCCATCTTCATTTCCATCATGACGGGCGCGGGTTTTAGGCTCAGCCCGCCAGAGTCGAACGTAATGCCCTTCCCTATTAGCGCCAGGTGCTTGGCGTCCTTGTCGCACTCTTCCGGCTCGTAGCTGAGCTTGATCACGCGCGCTTCATACTTTGAGCCGCGGTTGACCCCAACAACGCCCCCGCAACCCATTTCGTTCAGTTCGTCGAGGTTGTACAGGCGAACTTTGAACCCGAAACGCTCTCCGAGCGTGGTCGCGAGCTCCCCGAACTTCTCAGAGTTCAGGTGCGCTGGTGGCAGGTTTGTGAGGTCGCGAGCGACCATGGCAGCGCGAGCATAGATTCTCGCTTCAGCCACGGCGCGGTCTGCGTCCTCTACTCCGATTCCGTCTCCGGTGACGATGGTGAGTTTTTGCAGCGGAGGCAGGACTTTGCTGTCCTCCCCGTTCGCAGCCTTCGTGATGAAAGTGTCGAAGTTGTAACGGGCAAGGAGCGCACCTTCAACGAAAGCGTGAACGTCCTTTGCGGTGCCGCGGCCTTCAAAGTTCACGCAGCCAGAAGTTTTCCTTCCAAGCGCCCGCGCGAACGCCGCCCCAGCCTCACGGAAAACATCTGCGTCTGCCTTGTCAGCGTCCCCTATTCCGACCAGCATGTTCGCTGCGGCAGTCGAGTTAGGGAACACGAAAGTCTGCCCGGCCTTGCCCGCAAAACCGAACTCTTTCAAGTCCTCCCATGTCCAGCCGTCCGCAGGCGGTTCGTCCTCGGTCGCCGCCAAGAAGGCGACTGCTGAACGAGGGTCGGACACGCACTCCAGGCCGTCTACCGAAGCGACAACGTCGATTCGAATGCTAGCTAGACGGTGGAGGTTTGGGAGGAAGTTGATTTTGAATGTGTCTGAAACCGAAGGCACGGAGTAAAGCCACCTAACAGGGTCGAAGTAGATAAATGAGATAAGAGCTCGCGGCATCCCGCGGCGCTTCCATGTTATCGAACCCGCACAAAGCCCCTTGCTCCCAGCTGGCGAGGCCTGAGCCTCGACTTAGGCCATGACCAGGTCGCGGGCCACTTGGAATGCGCGTGCGGCTTCCCGAACGTCTTCCTCGCTGTGGGCGGCGGAAAGCTGAACGCGAATCCGAGCCTGACCCTTCGGCACGACCGGGAAGCTGAAAGCTGTCACGTAGACGCCTTGGTCAAGCATCGCCTTAGCAATTTCGGTTGCCTGGCGCGCCCCGTCATCGCCCGGGAACATGACTGCCACTATCGGGTGGCTGCCAGGAAGCACCTGGAACCCCTGCTGCTCCATCAGCTCACGGAACAGGTCGGTGTTGGCCTGGAGTCTCTCCCTAGCGTCGTCGGCATCTCTGGCGATCCGGAGGGCCTCGCGGGTTCCAGCAACGATGAAGGGGGCGAGGGTGTTTGAGAACAGGTAGGGGCGGGCGCGCTGGCGCAGAAGGTCAACGACGCCTTGGTGCGAGGCGACGTAGCCGCCGGAGGCGCCTCCCAGGGCTTTCCCGAAGGTGCCTGTGAGGATATCGACGCGATCTTCTACGCCGAACATGGCGGGGGTGCCTCGACCTTCGGGTCCGACGAAACCGGTCGCGTGGGAATCATCAACCATCACCATTGCGCCGAACTCGTCCGCTAGGTCGCAGATTTCCGGTAGTGGTGCGTAGTAGCCGTCCATTGAGAAGACGCCGTCGGTGACGATCACGGCGTGCTTTGCCCCGGCGTCTTTGGAGGCTTCCAACTGCTTCCGCAGGTCCGCCATGTCGCGGTTTGCGTAGCGGTAACGCTTTGCTTTGGACAGGCGGATGCCGTCGATCAACGAGGCGTGGTTGAGTGCGTCAGAGATGATCGCGTCATCCGGGCCGAACAGCACCTGGAAGATGCCGCCGTTCGCGTCAAAGCAGCTGGAAAACAGGATGGCGTCCTCGGTGCCCAGGTAGTCTGCGAGTTCCATCTCCAGGTCCCGGTGCTGCTCTTGTGTGCCACAGATGAAACGGACCGAGGAAAGGCCGTACCCCCAATGGTCAAGGGAATCAGCAGCAGCCGCAACGAGCCTTTCGTCGTCAGCCAGTCCAAGGTAGTTGTTGGCGCAGAAGTTGAGGGATGGACCCGCTTCCGTCTGTATTTTCGCGCCTTGGGGGCCTAGCAGTTCGCGTTCCTCTTTGTAGAGTCCGGCGTCTTCGATGGACCTCAGTTCGGCGTTGATTCTGTCTTGCAGTGCGTACATTTCTACTCCCAGGTGATCAGGACTTTGCCGGCATCCCCGGAAGAGGCTGCAGCAAAAGCTTCTTGCCACTGCTCCGGGGCGAATCGGTGAGTCACGACGGACCGGAGAGCGTCGCGTAGCTCCGGTGATGACTCAGCCATGAAGGTCGCCAGGTACCAGGTGTCGAACATTTCCCTACCGTAAACACCCTTGATGGTGAGCATGTGCGTGATGACTCTTGACCAGTCAACCGGGAACGGCTGCGCAGGCAGGCCAAGCAAAACCAGAGTGGCACCGTGGTTGCAGGTGTCGATCAGGTCGCGCATGGCTGAAGGCGCCCCGGACATTTCTAGCCCCACGTCGAAGCCTTCGGTTATCCCCAGGCTTTTCATGGTTTCCCGCAGCTCTTTCAAGTCTGGTTTCAGTGCGGCGTCAGCTCCGACGCTTCTTGCAAGTTCAAGCCTGGATTCGTTCAGGTCGGTGATGACAACGTTGCGAGCTCCCGCGTGCTTCGCGAGCGCGACGCAAATGATCCCGATTGGCCCCGCACCCGTAATCAGCACGTCCTGGGCGCGAAGGTCAACCTGCTGCGTGACGTGAACCGCGTTCCCGAACGGGTCGAACAGCGCACCCAGCTCAGCGTCTATCAAATCCGGTTGGACCCACACGTTCTCGGCTGGAACCACCACGTAGTCGGCGAAAGCTCCGTCGCGGTTCACCCCGATCCCCTTAGCGCGCAGGCACATGTGTTTGCGACCGGCTCTACAGTTCCGGCAGCGCCCGCACACGACGTGGCCCTCGACAGAGACCTGCTGGCCGATGTGAAGGTCTCCGGGTTCTTCCCCGTCAGGCACCCCCGGGCCCAAGGCGACGATGGTTCCGAAGAACTCGTGCCCCAAAGTCATAGGGGGAGTGAGTGAGCCGGGCGCTCCCCCATCCCAGTTCAGTAGGTGCAGGTCGGTTCCACAAAGGCCGGTCGCTTGCACGCGGATCAGGACCTGGTTCCACCCGGGCTCTGGAACGGGAATGTCCACTAGTTCAAGGCCGGGTCCTTCTTCTAGCTTCCGCAGCGCCCTCATGTTTCCTCTCTTCGAACCCACGCAGTAGCAGAGCTCTCTGGCGACCCCTGTGTCTTCCAGGATAGCGAGCCGGAGATATCGTAGAGGAGGCCTAAAGGGCGTTTTGGGTGGAGGACCAAGTGGGAAAAGACATGCGTGTCGGTGTAGTCGGTTACGGCCTGCGAGGCTCTCTGGCGAAAGAACTCCACGCGGCAGAAAACGCAAGAGTCGTGGCAGTCTGTGACCCTAGTCCCCGAGCACAAAGGGACGCTGCCCAGGACTTCCCGGACGCGTTTCTGACGGACTCGCTTGAAGAGCTCCTGGAACTAGAGCTAGACGCTGCCCTTGTCCTCACACCCGACGAAAAGCACGCAGAAGTAGCTCTCCCACTTCTGCGCGCGGGGATCCCTGTCTTCTGTGAAAAGCCTCTCGCTACCTCTCTTGAAGATGCCGACGCGATCTTGGAGACGGCGTTTGCGACTGGGACTCGCCTTTACGTCGGACACAACATGCGCCACATGCCGGTGATCACTCTGATGAAGGACCTGGTGGACCAGGGGACTATCGGGGACGTCAAGGCCGTTTGGTGCCGCCATTTCGTGGGGCACGGGGGCGACTTTTATTTCAAGGACTGGCACGCAGAGCGCTCCAAATCTGTTGGTCTCCTGCTACAAAAGGGCGCTCACGACATCGATGTCATCCACTGGCTGGCCGGAGAGTTCACGGAGGCTGTGCAGGCCGTCGGGTCCCTCAGCGTCTACGGGAGCATCGCTGATCGCCGGGACCGCAGTGGGGAGCGGATGCCCGACTGGTTCAGCTTGGACAACTGGCCACCAACAGAGCTAAAGGGCTTGAACCCCATCATCGACGTTGAGGACATTTCGCAGCTCAACATGGTCTTGAGTGGAGGGGTCCTGGCGAGCTACCAGCAGTGCCACTTCACCCCAGACTACTGGCGGAACTACACGGTCATCGGAACAAAGGGGCGGCTCGAAAACTTCGGCGACGGGCCCGGCGCAAAGGTTGGAATCTGGAACCGGCGGCACTCCGGGCAAAGCGAGCCCGACAAGGAGTTCGTGGTGCCCGAAGCGACCGGCGGACATGGGGGCGCGGATGCCCTGATGGTCGAAGAGTTTCTTCGTTTTGTGCAAGAGGGTGGGATCACCAACACCTGTCCTGTTGCGGCCCGTAACTCCGTTGCAACGGGCCTAGTTGCCACCGCTTCCTTGCGCGGCAACGGTTGTCTGCTCTCCGTTCCTCCCCTTCAACAAGAGCTCCGGGATTACTTCGCCCAGGGGCAAGTGAAGAAGTGATGGCAGACCGGGCGTTTTTGAGCCGAAGGGAGGAGCGCGGCCTCAAGTGGGTGTCCGTGGCCCTCATTTCCCTAGTTGCATTTGAGACGCTTGCTGTCGCGACCGCCATGCCTACCGTTGTTCGGGCCCTGGACGGCGCGAACCTGTACGCGCTTGCTATGGGGATCCCGATGGCGATTCAGCTGGTCGCAACCGCCGTGGCGGGACCCTGGTCTGACCATCACAGTCCGCAGTCTTGCCTCTACGCCGGCGTAGTCCTGTTCGTCGCGGGCCTAACCGTCTGTACTTTCGCCCCCTCCATGTACGTGTTCACGCTGGGCCGAGCCATCCAAGGGTTCGGCGGAGGCCTTTCGATAGTCCCGCTGTATGCCCTGATCGGTCACCACGTTCACCCGAAAGCGCAGCCTTCCTTCTTTGCCGCATTCGCTGCCGCGTGGGTGCTCCCCGCAATGATTGGACCCGCAGTGGCAGGTTTAGTGGTTGAGCACGCTAGCTGGCGCTGGATCTTCGGGTTCGTGCCTGCGATTGCCCTGCTGACCTCCCCGATCCTGATAAGAGTGGTCGGCTCGCTACCCAAGACCCAGCCGACGCCACCCAGTGAGTCGATCAAACGGAAGGTGCTGTTGGCCGCGGGAGCGGGGGTCTGCGTTGCAGTCTTGCAGGTGCTTTCCGGTGGTGAGCCGGATTCTTTCTCTCCCCTGGTGCTAACTGTTATTGGGGGGACCGCGGTCCTCACCTTCATTTTCGTGCGCCCACTATTGCCAGCAGGCACGCTTGGCGCCCGCCGCGGCCTCGCATCCACTGTCCTGCTGCGTGGAACCGCTAACGGGGCGTTCGTAGGGGTAGAGGTTTTTCTCCCTCTCCTTTTGCAAGTGGTCCACGGTTGGACGCCGGTAGCCGCCGGATTGGTGCTGACCACAGGTTCGCTCACTTGGGCGGCCGGTTCCGCGATCTCAAGCCGGATCACCGACCCTGGAATGCGAGGCAGGATCGCCCTTTTCGGGGTAGCGACACAGCTTGCAGGCACTACGGTCACTTTTGCCGGGGTTTTCGCCGGTGTCTCCGGCATCGTTGTCATTGGAGGTTGGGCGCTCACCGGCCTTGGAATCGGACTCATCTACCCGACCATGACTGTTCACGGCCTTGCGATGACACCGGTTGAAAGCAAAGGAAAGACGTCCTCTTCCCTGCAGATAGCAGACACGTTGGGTGCCGCGTTCTGCGTTGCCGTGGCCGGAATCGGCTACGCCCTGGCAATGCCAAACGTGACTGCCTCGTTCGCTTCCGTCATCGGTCTCATGATTGTTGTGCTCCTTGTGGCGCTCCCGGTTTCGAGGCGGATCCGCCCCCTTCCAGGGTCCGCTGAAGAAACGGAACTGGCAGCTAACGAGGCTCTCTAAGATCCATAGACACTTCGCGTGTAACCTTGGTTTACATGGCTGCAAACAAGATCGGCTTCGACCGCGACAAGTACGTGGCCCTCCAGACGGAGAGCATTGAGGCTCGTCGCGCCCAGTTCGGCGGAAAGCTTTACCTCGAGTTTGGCGGCAAGCTCTTCGACGACATGCACGCATCCCGCGTTCTTCCTGGATTCCTTCCCGACAACAAGATCCTGATGCTGGAGTCGCTGAAGGACGAGATCGAGGTCGTGGTAGTGATCTCGGCGCGAGATCTTGGAAGCGGCAAACTCCGCGGTGACCTCGGGATCTCTTATGAGGCTGACGCTCTACGCCTGATCGATGAGTTCCGCTCTCACGGGTTTCTAGTGAACTCGGTCGTCATCACCCAGATCGGCGACGATGACCACTTGGCGCAAGAACTGCGCCGGAAACTGAAGAAGCTGGGACTTGATGTCTACCGGCACTACGCGATCCCCGGCTACCCGCACGACATCCCGCGCATCGTTGGTAAAGACGGTTACGGGCGAAACGAATACATCGAAACCACTCGCGACCTCGTCGTCGTCACGGCACCAGGCCCTGGTAGCGGGAAGATGGCGACGTGTCTTTCCCAGCTGTACCACGACCACCAGCGCGGAACCGCCTCGGGTTACGCAAAGTTTGAGACGTTCCCGATCTGGAACCTCCCCCTCGCCCACCCCGTAAACGTGGCGTATGAGGCTGCGACTGCGGACCTTGACGACGTCAACATGATCGACCCGTTCCACCTTGCCGCCTACGACGAGCAGGCAGTGAACTACAACCGCGACGTAGAGATCTTCCCCGTGCTAAACGCCCTTTTCGAACAGATTTCGGGGGCGTCCCCCTACAAGTCACCGACCGACATGGGCGTCAACATGGTGGGGCTTTGCATTTCGGATGATGAAGTCTGTCGTGAAGCATCTAAGCAAGAGGTCATCCGCAGGTATTTTCGGGCGCGTGTTCAAGAGGTTGCTCTGCAAGAGGAAAGCACGGTTTCTGACCGGATCGGCCTGCTCATGGGGCAAATGGGGATCACCGTTCACGATCGCCCCGTGGTTGACCCGGCGCTAGCTCTACAAGCAAGCAGCGGGGGCCCAGCCGCAGCCATCGAGTTGCCTGATGGTCAGATCGTTTGTGGCAAGACGTCAGCGCTGCTTGGGAGCAGCTCCGCCATGCTGCTCAACGCACTGAAGGCACTGGCGGGAATAGACAAGGAAATAGACCTGCTGGCTGCAGAAACCATTAGGCCCATCCAAGAGTTGAAAACTGACCATTTGGGAAGCCGGAACCCGCGCCTGCACACGGATGAGGTCTTGATTGCGCTTGCGGTTGCTGCGACCACCGACCCGAACGCTAAGGCGGCGATGGACCAGCTGCGTAAGCTTCGGGGCCTGGACGTTCACACGACTGTCATATTGGGCAATGTTGATGAGGGGATCTTCCGCAACCTGGGGGTCCAGGTGACGTCGGAGCCCGTCTACCAGTCAAAAAAGCTCTACCGCAAAC
>ERZ1031159.32-NODE-32-length-29523-cov-7.313221_pt1 | contig 29523 bp, 23 predicted proteins | sample MGYA00516706_ERZ1031159 | MGnify/ENA primary metagenome ERZ1031159 (study PRJEB33719, sample SAMN04262508) | wastewater metagenome | biome: rural village; feature: composting latrine chamber; material: composting feces with ash | place: El Salvador | collected... | reverse complement strand
CACACCCATACACAACCACTGTTATGTCGATGTCATCCGACGTATGCGTTCGGTTGGGGGACCACTACCCCGCCGTACGTTCGGTTGGGAAACAACCACCCCACCGTACGTTCGGTTGGGCTCTGCTGACTCCGATGGCAAGGCACGTTGCTTAGAGCACGCACGTTGAGGGGACAACAAAGCCCCGAAGCGATGTTCAACAGAACAGGCTTCGGGGCTTTGTGTGGTTAGCCGAAGAGGCTACTGTCAGGCAGCGTCTTCTTCAGGAACCAGGTCACGCACCTTGGAGGTGTCCACCGGAATTCCAGGACCCATGGTCGTGGAGATGGTCGCCTTCAGGATGTAGCGTCCCTTTGACGAGGCCGGACGCAGACGAAGGATTTCGTCCAGAAGAGCCCCGTAGTTCTCGGTGAGCTGCTTCGCAGTGAACTCGGTGTTACCCAAGACCACGTGGACGTTCGCGTGCTTATCAACACGGAACTCGATGCGGCCACCCTTGATATCGGTGACGGCCTTCGCGACGTCCATGGTCACGGTGCCCGTCTTAGGGTTTGGCATGAGGCCACGCGGGCCGAGGACGCGGCCCAAACGGCCAACTTTGCCCATCATGTCCGGGGTTGCCACTGCAACATCAAAGTCCGTGAAGCCGCCCGCGACCTCTTGGATCAATTCGTCCCCGCCAACAATGTCGGCGCCAGCTTCCTCAGCCTGCTTGGCTTTGTCACCAACGGCGAAGACCAGGACCCGAGCGGTCTTACCGGTGCCGTTGGGGAGGGTGACGGTTCCGCGAACCATTTGGTCAGCTTTCCGCGGGTCGACACCCAGACGGAAGGAGCCTTCGACGGTCGAGGGGAAAGTAGTGACGGAAGTTTCCTTCGCCAGCTGCATTGCCTCGAAGGGGGTGTAGAGCACACCGGGCACGATTTTCTCGGCCGCTGCGCGGTACTTCTTTGAGCGCTTTGTCATTCTGCTGTTCTCCTTGCAGTTGTGGGTCGCGGGCTGCGCAGCCCTACCACTTCAAAATTCTTGTTCGCACGCCAGGTGAACCGATCAACCGGTTCGGGAAAGTTACTTAACTTTCACACCCATGGAGCGAGCGGTACCGGCGATGATCTTCATCGCTGCATCAATGTCATTCGCGTTGAGATCAACCATCTTGGTCTCGGCGATCTCACGCAGCTGGTCCTGGCTCAGCGTGCCAACGGTCTCAGTGAATGCGTTGCCCGCACCCTTGGACAGACCGGCTGCCTTCTTGATCATCTCGGCCGCAGGAGGAGTCTTGGTGACGAAGCTGAATGAACGATCTTCGTAAACCGTGATCTCCACGGGGACGATGTTGCCGCGCTGCGACTCAGTCTCTGCGTTGTAGGCCTTGCAGAACTCCATGATATTGACGCCGTGCTGGCCAAGAGCTGGGCCCACTGGGGGCGCAGGGTTGGCTTGACCTGCGGGAATCTGGAGCTTGATCAGCCCGATTACCTTCTTCTTCCGTGCCATTTGTTTCGGGTCCTTCTTGTTGGTACAGATGTGCGAATCTTTCGCACACAAACGAAAAGCTTACCGCGCCGGAGCGCACCTGATTCCGCGAGTTACGCCACTTCCCCATGGGTCCACAAATGTTCGCAAGCCTGCGACCTCAAACGTATGTGGGGGCGGACTCCCGGTTCGGAAAACCCCTACGAGTGCTTGCGCACCTGATCGAAGCCCAGCTCCATGGGGGTTTCACGCTCAAAGATAGTGACCAGAACCTTGAGCTTCTGGGTCTCCGGCATGATTTCGGAGATTTCCGCGGTCATTTCCTCGAAAGGACCGTCGGTAACGGTCACGATCTCGCCAACCTCGTAATCAACGATCGGCTGGACCTTCGGCTCGGCGACAGCCTTCGCCTCTTGGCCAATGGCCAGTCCAGGAGCCAACATGTCGACAACCTCATCGATGCGCAATGGCACTGGGTTGTATTGGTCGCCAACGAAGCCGGTGACCGCCGGAGTCTCCTTCACAACACGCCAGAGCTGGCCATCCATCTCCTCGTCAAATCCCGTTCCTCGCATCTGGACCAGGACATAACCAGGAAAACGAACTCGTTGCACCTTCTTGCGCACCGTGTTCTTGATCTCAACGACTTCCTCCATGGGGACTTCCACGCGGGGGATCCGCCGGGTCAGGAAGTGGTTTTCGATTCGCTGCTGCAGGTTGGACCTCACCTTGCGCTCGTGGCCAGAGAAGGTGTGTATCACATACCATTCCCCACCCTCTTCTTCGAGCTCTGCGCGCAGGGCCTCAACGGGGTCTGCGGATTCTAAGTCTGCAATCGCCTCTGCCGATTCAATGATGGAGCCAACTTCGTCTTCTACATCAGCGGCATCATCAGCGATTTCCTGGGCCTCTTCGACCACTTCTGCCTCGTCAGCAGATTCATCACCGGTACTGAAGTCCAGGTCAAAGGGGTTAGCGCCCCCAGGAACCTGGGTGTTTGCTGCCCCGGAGGCAGGTTCCCCGTCTTCGTCTTCCTCGTCGTCGCTGGGACTCTCCAGCTCCTCTTCGATCTGGCCGATTGCCTCAACGTCGACGTCAAAGTCTTCTGGGGCGTCCATGGGGCTTGGGGTCTGGTTGTCTGTCACGGTTCCTCCTACTGCGTCCGGACCGCAGGTGCCCTTAGGGACCTGTCAGTTTTAATCACCGAAAAGAAACCCGCCTGCAGTTATCTGCCGGCGGGATCATTCGTTAACCAAATACTAGCCTAGAGAGTTCTCCAAAACCGAAGTCCAGGACACCCGTGAAGAGCATCATCGCCGCGACGAAGATCAGAACCACCAAGAAGTAGGTCCAAAGCTCCTCTTTAGTCGGGTAAATCACCTTCTTCATTTCGGCAATGACCTGACGGACGAAGATAGCGATGCGCTCAAAGACGTTTGGCTGCTTTTCCGCTTCGTGATCATCACGACGGCGAGTAGCCGCTGACTTGGTACGGTCCGTGCGCGCAACGGGGAGGCTGTCCCCGGGGAGCTCAGGCAAAGATTCGCCGCCTGGAAGGCTGCTCGTCTGGCTCATTACCGCTCCTCTTTACTACTACCTCAGGGCTATTGTGGGCCGCCTGCGTTGCTGTGACGTACGGGGCGTTCCACCTATTTTCATGTCTGGCTTCAGTTTAGCTTGTGGCCACTAACGCCGACAGGGTTACAGGTCAGACAGAACCGCTTCTGCGGCTCACACACCTCACTGTCGCAGGGCAGGCGAGACTCGAACTCGCAACCGCCGGTTTTGGAGACCGGTGCGCTACCAATTGCGCCACTGCCCTACACGTCGAAGCCGAAACAAGGAAACACCAAGGTCTCGGCGACGCTCGAATGATTCTAGTTACGCCATGGGGCACTGTCCAACGGTTGCCAGCCTTCCAGGCCATTTGGTGCCCCAGTTCACGTGCGGACACCCTACTTTGAGGGCAATCCCGCACCCATGGGGCAACCACAGACCTCAAGACGCCGACTTGCAGTGAAACGTTTCACTTTATTCAAGGACCGTGGCACGCTAAGAGGGTGAAAAAGAGCCCAAACCACCGCGTATCTGCCCGACTTGGCGCCATCACGCCCTCTGCCACCTTGGCTATAGATTCCAAGAGTAAGGCCCTCAAGGCCGCGGGCGCCCCAATCATTAATTTCGCTCCCGGAGAACCAAACTTCGCGACACCACAGCACATCGTGGATGCAGCCCTGGTCGCAACCGCTGACCCTGCGAATTACCGATACACACCCGCATCCGGCCTCCCCGACCTACGCCAAGCCATCGCAGACACGGTGGGCAACTTCGGAGACTCACCACTAACCATCGCCGACATCATTGTCACCAACGGCGGTAAGCAGGCCGTGTTTCAGGCCTGTGCAGTTGTAATTAACGAAGGCGACGAAGTCCTGCTTCCCGCCCCCTACTGGACCACGTACCCAGAAACAATCTCCCTGGCGGGAGGAACCCCGGTTCCTGTCATAGCTGGATACGAAAACGATTACAAGGTCACGCCCGAGCAGCTAGAAGCAGCCCGCACTGACAAGACGATCGCCATGATCCTGTGCTCTCCGTCCAACCCCACCGGGGCGGTTTACACCCCCGAAGAGCTCAAAGCGATCGGTGAGTGGGCGCTGGACAATGGGATCTGGATTATCGCCGACGATATCTATGACGAACTGGTCTATGACGGCGCGGTGGCCGAACCGATTTACAAAGTGCTCCCGGAGATAGCAAACCAAACCATCGTCGTGAACGGGGTCGCAAAGACCTACGCCATGACCGGTTGGCGTGTCGGTTGGATGTTTGGCCCCTCCGACATGATCAAGGCCGCCAACGCATTCCAGTCACATCTGTCCTCCAACGTAAACAACATTGCTCAGCGCGCCGCCATTGCCGCATTAGAAGGTCCCCAGGACGCCGTCGAAGAGATGCGTCTGGCCTTTGACCGCCGTCGCGGAATCATGGTGGAGATGCTTCAGGAAATTGAGGCCTTCGACGTCCCTGTGCCCAAGGGTGCGTTCTACGTGTACGCCAGTGTTGAGCGTGCACTGGGCCGTGAGATCGCGGGTCGTGTTCCCACGACGTCAGCTGAATTAGCTGATCTGATTTTGGACGAGGCCGAAGTTGCCGTCGTTCCCGGCGAGGCCTTTGGAACTCCGGGATACATCCGTTTGTCCTACGCGGTGTCAGACGAGGATGTGGTCGAGGGGATCTCACGTATTCAGGCGTTGATGGCCTCCTAGACACCACTGCCCCCGGGTCTTCTCCAGGGTCCGGGGTCTTCGATTGCACCAGGCGTTACCCCTCGCCCCTTTTGTGCTCAAGCGCTTGAGCGTGAGGGCTACGAGGGGTAACCTGAACGCGGCAAGATAATGGCGTCGACCCCACCGAGCCATTTACGCCAAGCCATCGATTCGCGGCCACCGCCAAACCTAAGGAACCGTCTTGAGCAAAGAAAAGATCGAACTTTTCGATACCGATGCCTCGTCTCCCGCCGACCCCACATTCCTTGCTTGGCTAGAAGATCACCGGGAAAAACACCTGGACTTCTACCAGGGTGGCGCCATCTGCCCCGGGGGCGGAATCTCATGGCTGGATGATCGCGGGATGCCCCTCGACGAAAAAGGATTCCAACAGTGGTTGAGCGCACGCATGATTCACGTGTTCTCCATTGCTTCCATGCTGGGGCGAGAAGACGCAGACCAGGTTGTTGAACACGGCTTGGACTTCTACGTTGACGGCCCCGGGCATGACGACACCTACGGCGGTTGGTTCCCCATTGTTGGCAGTGACGATCCCTCGGACGCGAAAGAGCTCTACGGATTAGCACACATGCTCTTGGCTGGGTCCAGCGCAACACAGGCAGGCTTCAGCCGAGGGCCCGCAATGATGAACGAAGCGCTGGACATCATTGACCGCTACTACTGGGACGATGAGCTGGGGCGCGGCGTTGAGAGCTACGACCGCACCTTCACAGAACTCGATCCCTACAGAGGGCAAAACGCCAACATGCACTTGACGGAGGCGTACCTGGCAGCATATGAAGCCACCGGAAACCGTCTCTACCTGGAGCGTGCTACCCGAATTGCAAAGTTCATCGCGGGGCGAGCCGTTTTGAGCGCACCGGAAGTAGACGCGCCCTGGCGTCTGCCCGAACACTTTGATTCTGAGTGGACACCTGTTCCCGATCACAACATTGACGACAAAGCCCACCCGTTCCGCCCCTACGGCACCCAGGTTGGACACTGGTTGGAGTGGGCCAAGCTCTGCACACAAATCCATGATTTCGGCGTCGATGAGCCCTGGCTGATTCCGACCGCGGAGCTTCTTTTCCAGAAGTCGATTGAAGAGGGCTGGGCAGAAAACGGAGGCTTTGCCTACACCCTGGACTGGGATGGCAACCCCGTGGTTCCCGAACGCTACTTCTGGATTGTGGCAGAGGGCATTGGGGCCGCAAATGCGCTGTTCCAGGCAACCGGCGATCAGTACTACCTAGATTGGTACAAGACACTGTGGCAGTTCGCCTACGACAACTTTGTTGACCACGAAAACGGCAGTTGGTATTCAGAGCTGGATGAGGCAAATGAACCAACGGCAGTGACCTGGACCGGCAAGCCAGACCCGTACCACGTCTACCAGGCGACGCTCTATCCACTGATGCCAAGGGGTGTTGGACTAGCTCAATGGGCTCACGATGTAAAGGCTGCGCGTACCGCTCAGTAGCCCGCTTGTGGGACAATGTGCCCATGGAGCTGCTTTCATCTTTCGCAGATACAGACAAGCCGCGCGGCAGCGTTCTAATCGCTCACGGGTTTGCGGAACACCACGGCCGTTACACCAACCTCAAGCGTGCGCTCAACGACGCCGGATACGACGCATGGTTTTTTGACTTCATCAACCACGGCTCCGCACCCGGAGCCGCTGACCCCAAGAAGCGGGCCCGCGTTGATGTCGGGCGCCTAATCGGGGAACACCTGGAGGCCCGCAAGGAACTGCTAAACGTGGTCCGAACACCTCGAATCTTCTTGTTTGGGCATTCGATGGGCGGCCTGATCACGCTGGCGTCCACTCTCCTGTCGCCCCACCACATTGAAGCTGTGGCCGTGACGGGACCGGCACTGCGCCCTCTGCCCGCTATCAACTTGCAGGTGGCGAAGATGGGACAGAGTGTTGGCCGACTGCTGCCGGGGTTGAACACCGTGCTGCTGGACGACACCCTTTTGTCTCACGACCCAGCCGTCGTTGACGCCTATCGCGCAGACCCGCTGGTGTACACGGGCAAAGTCCCGCTGCTCACTGGAGCATCGATGGCAGTTCAGGGAGACTATGTCATTGAAAATGCGCCGATTTTGGCTCGTCCCACGCTGATCCTGCATGGGTCTTCCGACGGTTTAGCGGACATGGTGGGCTCGGTAGAATTCGTGGACAGGGCTAATGGTGAGGCCGAGCTGGAAATCATCGAAGGCGCCTACCACGAGCTGTTGAATGAGCCTGACCGCGAGCAGTTCGAAGCGCGCATCATCGACTGGTACGGAAAGTTCTGAGTCGAACCAAAAGTGCCCCTTTCTGAAGACCTCGAACCTCTGGGACGGCTGCCGGACGCGGATCTAGTTTCCCTGCCGAAAGCACATCTGCATCTGCATTTCACCGGTTCCATGCGTCGTCAGACCATGCTGGAGCTGGCTGAGGAACAAGGTGCCCGCCTCCCCTACCATTTGTTGGAGCAGGATCCGTTGTCGGTACCTGCAGACGCCCGCGGGTGGTTTCGCTTCCAGCGCTCCTATGACGCGGCCCGCAACCTGGTGCGTAGCGAAGAAACGATACGTCGCGTAGTTCGTGAAACAGCGGAGGACGAAGCCGCAGAAGGTTCTGTTCACCTTGAACTCCAAGTCGACCCGACAACGTACGCACAATGGGTAGGAGGGCTGACTCCGGCCCTGGAGATCATTTTGGACGAGGCCAAACAGGCTTCAACCGACACTGGCGTCGATATTGCGGTAATCGTCGCTGCCTCCAGAACTCGGCACCCGTTGGATGCACGCATTCTTGCTCGTCTAGCGGCCAAATATGCGGGTGATCAGCCAGGCGAAGTGGTGGGCTTCGGTTTATCCAATGATGAGCGTGTCGGTGACACTGCTGCCTTCTCCAATGCCTTTCAAATTGCGAAGAGGGCGGGTCTGGCCGCCGTTCCCCACGGAGGAGAACTACTGGGCCCAGAGTCCATTCGCGATGTAGTGAGCCACCTGGGTCCGCAGAGACTGGGGCACGGGGTGCGTTCCGTAGAAGACCCCGAGCTCTTGGAGCGCTTGGTAAAAGACGACATAGCCCTTGAAATCTGCCCCGTATCAAACGTGCAGCTGGGAGTTTTTCAGGACCAGTCACAAGTCCCGCTGCGCACCTTGGTCGACGCCGGAGCAACCGTGGCGCTGGGGGCAGATGACCCCCTACTCTTCTGCTCTCGACTGGCTGATCAATATCAAGCGGCGCGTGACATACACGGTTTTTCGGATACCGAGATCGCGGCGCTAGCCCAATCCAGCATCAAAGCGGCCTTTACCTCAGACACAAACAAACGCAAGTGGGCCAAGGAGGTTGACGCGTGGTTAGCCAGTCAGAAGACGGACTAGAGCCAGCGCGCCCCCGCTTCTTGTTCGGAGAGCCCGAAGAGGCCGCGTTCCGCGACCCCTTGGAAGGCGCTCATGCCCTGGTTGATTGGAGCCGAGGATGGCGAATGGGGCTTCGCGCCCAAACACGACGTGCTCTCCGTCTGACGATTCCAATTCCTGCAAACGCGAACAATAGGGAAGACGAGGGCCACAAGGTCGCCCTCGTCCTTCCTGGCGTCTGGGAACGAGGAGAAGTACTGGAGCCCTGGGCACGTGCCCTAAGGGCTTTGGGATGGGATGTTCGAACAGTTCCTGACCTGGATCTTCAGATTGGTTCTTTGAAGGAGCTGGCCCAGCGTTTGGAAGACTTTCTACAAGACCAATCCCTCCACGATGTCTTAATAGTGGCTCATTCCAAGGGCGGCCTGGTCGCTAAGCAAGCCATGGTCGGGAGTCAGGGGTGGCGGATCTCCCAACTGATTGCATGCGGTACCCCGTTTGATGGGGCCCCCATAGCGAACCTCACCGCTCCTCAGCTCAAGATGCGGTCTCTGGTGCCTTGGGACCCAGAGATTCAGGCGCTCGCGGATAACCACGAGCCCAACCGCAGGATCGTTGCCATCCAGGCGCAATGGGACCAAAACGTGCCTGCTGACCCCGTGTTGCCAGGGGCTACGCTGATCACCGTAGCCGTGGAGGGGCACAATGCTCTTCTCACTGCCCCCGAGGTCATTGCTCTGATCGCTTACTTTGCGGGAAGCGGCCACTGAGGCCGGGAGCGGCCCCGCGTCCCTCCGATCAGCAAAATACACGCACTGACAGACTGCGTCAGCCAGGAATCCCCGTTGCAGTCCAGGGAGCGAAAACCAAGATGGCGATCCCCACCAAGATGTAGACGGCTGCGTCCGGGCCTCGACGCCGTGAGGCAAACCAAGGGCGTCCCGGCCAGGCGCCGCGAAGAACTCCTAGAACCAGCGCCCCTAAACCAACCGCCACTGCGCTGCGGTAAGGATGGCTGGTGAGGGACAGCACGATGGCAAGAACAAGTATCACAGCGGTCCAAATCGCTGCTGCAATCCCAAAGAAAAGCGTTGCCCTGGGCGAGGGGTTCCACTGTGAGTTCCACTTGGTTCGGCGATCGATTCGGCGGGCACCGCTGACACTAGCGGCTCCGACAACGGAATCAAATGAGACGTGTGCGTGCACTGGCGCATGTTCGCGCTGGGATTCTTCGGCCGATTTTTCGGCGAGCTTCTTGAGCTTCTTTCCGCTCAAGCCGTCTTTGGATCGGTTCTTTGTTTCTAGCTTGTGCTTCGACTTGTGCTTCGAACCCTTCTTCTTTTCGGACGCCATGGTCCTATCCTGCCTCCCCTGGAGGAGACTCGGCACCTGATTCGCGTTCTTCTGGCGCGGCGCTTGACTCATCGGCAGCATCGACTAGAGGGACGATGTCCTCGTCCTCTTCCACGGAGTCGGCCTCGACAGAAGCAGCATAGGTAGGAGCATCCGAAGGCTCCTCCGGCACCGTCGGCTCACCATTACGCGACTTGAGCATGCGTGTCACTGCCGCCCCTCGTGTAGCCGTGATGGCACGTAACCCAGGTCCAACCCAGGCCTTCGCCGTAGCGAAGGTCTCCGGATGGATAAGGAGAGCCACGACGGAGGCCGCTACTCCCACCTCCAGCACTACCAGAGGCCAGGTCGTCGTAACAGGACCGAGCTGCGCCATCTTGTGGGAACCCAACGAACCCTGTGATAAAACCACCCAGGCACCGACAAGAAAAGAGAAGAAAAGGAGCGCCACTCCCAGCCGACGGGCAAGATCACCAAAAGGCAGATCTCGCTTCCAGAGGCCCACTACCAGTCCGCATCCGATGCCCACCAGAACTAAGACCAGAACGACGTGACCACCAACGACGGTGGTCGGCACCGCTTGGGCGATGGGGAACGAGGGCAGCGCCACATCCACCACAGACGACGAAGTGAGAACTTGACCGTCACCGATCATGATGCCTGCACCTGAAAGCCACCCGATTGCCCATGCCGCGAACACTGGGACATAAGCGAGCTGCACCAAAACTAAGAGCACAGCGGAAAACCCTCCCGCTCCCAGTTCTGCTGCAACTTCCCCCATCTGCTGTCGCGAAGCCACAGCGCTAACACCCAGTGCGATGAGGCCAGTCAGCGCCACGGCAAGGAACCACCAGCCCCCTGTCCGGACGCCGCTCCATACCCAAGATATCCGTGTCCACCACCGAGGAAACACAGAGGTCTGGGATAAGACGGCCCACAGGGCGGCAACTCCAGAGACGATCACAGAGCCAATGACAATTGCTCCCGGACTGTCTATCCCCGGGGCGGCCACCGCGATCAGGACGGTGGTGAGAACGAAGAACGGGATAACGAACCACGACGCAGAGGCGGAGTTGTCCGCGCCCCCAATCAGAAACGCTCGAACCAACAGGACCTGAATACCGGACCAGAGTAGCGGCAGCAGACTGATTACCATGCCTCCCACGGCAGCGGGTGCACCCAGGGATAGACCCCAGAACTGTGTGCCCACCTCCGAGGCCTGCGACATATCGACGTCGTGAAGGAACGGATTCCCACCCTCAGCTAGCAACCCCAGCACAGCAAGCAAAGCTGGAATCGCCCAGCCCAACAGACCTGCTTCCACACCCGACAATGCGGCACGCGTCCACCCTTTGGGCATCGTGATGGTCACGGTTGGGCGGGCAGGACTGATTTTCTGACGGAGGCGATATTCGCGTTCCGTCGCAGAAACCTCAGAAGGTTCTCCCAGTTCAGTCACCGAACCAGTCTAAGTTGGCTAGCGGTGTAGCTCCGCGTATGCCTCCCTGGCGAGTTGAGCCGTTTGGCTGGGCGTACGCCCCACGGCGACCCCGACCTTCTCCAAAGCGACCTTCTTCGCTTCAGCAGTGCCCTCGGACCCAGAAACGATTGCGCCGGCATGACCCATGGTCTTTCCCTCAGGTGCCGTGAATCCCGCAACGTACCCAATGACGGGCTTCGTAATGTGGCCTGCAATGTAATCGGCCGCACGTTCCTCCGCGTCACCGCCGATCTCTCCGATCATGACAATCAAGTCGGTCAGCGGATCATCCTGGAACGCCTTCAGCGCATCAATGTGAGTAGTCCCAACCACCGGATCGCCGCCAATGCCAACGCAGGTAGAGAAGCCGATGTCGGAAAGTTCATACATCATCTGGTACGTCAGAGTCCCCGACTTGGAAACCAGGCCAATCCGCCCGTGGCCAGTTATGTCGGCAGGCGTAATTCCCACGTTAGATTGTCCGGGACTGATGATCCCCGGACAGTTGGGGCCAATCAGCCGAACGCCCTTTTCCAGCGCGTGCTGAACGAACTCAACAGAATCAGCCACGGGGATGCCCTCGGTAATCACCACGACCAGCCCGATCCCCGCGTTGATTGCTTCCACCACAGCAGCCTTCGCATGCGCAGGTGGCACAAAAACCGCCGAGACCGTTGCCCCCGTCGCTCCCTTCGCTTCGGCAACTGTGCCAAACACCGGGATTTCTACAGGACCGGCATCCACCAAGCCGGCCTCACCACGCGGACCGTAGCCCACAACGTCGAAGGTGACGCTTTGACCTGCTTTACGTGGATTCACCCCGCCCACGATGTTGGTTCCCGCGCCCAACATCCTCAGGGTGTGCTTCATCCCCTCAGCGCCTGTCATTCCCTGGACAATGACCTTGTCCGCTTCATGAAGGAAGATCGCCATTTCCCTACTTCCTTTCCATCGCATCGGCGGCCAGATCAGCGGCAACTGCTGCGGCCTCGTCCATCGAATCGACTAGTACCACTGAGGCGTGGCCACCGTCGCGCAAAATCTTTTTCCCTTCACCGACGCGGTTCCCGTCAAGGCGGACCACCAGTGGTTTGGTGGCAGCGTCTCCGATAATGTCCAGCGCCTCATTGATGCCCATCGCGACCTGGTCGCAAGCAGTGATGCCGCCGAACACGTTCACGAAGACCGAAAGCACCTGATCGTCACCCAGAACGACCTGAAGGCTGTTCGCCATAACCGCGGCGGACGCACCGCCTCCGATGTCAAGGAAGTTGGCGGGCTTCACGCCCCTCTTTTCTCCTGCAAGTGCGACAACGTCCAAGGTGGCCATGACCAGGCCTGCGCCGTTGCCGATGATCCCGACTTGGCCATCAAGTCGCACGTAATTCAGGCCCATTCTTTGGGCTTCGACTTCACGCTGGTCTTCGCTGCTTCGGTCTTCCAAGTCGTTGTGTGCACTGTGACGGAATCTTGCATTGTCATCCAAGGTGATCTTGCCGTCTAGGGCAGTGATCTCACCGTCTTGCGTGAGCACCAGCGGGTTGACTTCAACTAGGGTCGCGTCCTCAAGGCGATAAACATCCCAGAGCGCCTCTAGCGCAGGCGCAACTTTTTGGGCCAGATCATTGTCAAAACCGGCCTCGCCCAAAATCGCAAGCGCAACATGGTTGTTTATCCCGATAGCGGGGTCCAGTTCAACGCGGGCGAGCGCTTCAGGACGCTCCTTTGCCAGCGTTTCAATGTCCATGCCCCCTTCTTTGGAACACAGCGCCACGTGGGTGCGTGCCGCGCGGTCCAAGAGGATGGAGAAATAGAATTCCTGGTCAATATCGACACCGGCAACCACCAGAACCGAACCGGTCTTATGGCCACGAATTTCCAAGCCCAGGATGGAGCGCGCACATGCGGCGGCCTCATCTGGACTGAACGCCAACTTGACGCCCCCTGCTTTTCCGCGGCCGCCGATTTTCACCTGCGCCTTGACCACGACGGGGAAGACGCCGATCTGTTCGGCGGCCTCTCGCGCTTCTTCAGGCGTGGTGCAGACAACGCCTTCCAGAACCGGGACGCCGTGCGCGGCGAACAGGTCCTTGGCTTGGTATTCGTATAGGTCCACTCCGTTGTTCCCTTCTGATGTGGCGGGCTAGCTAACCAGCGCTGTCCCCGGCTGCATTGACCATCCCGCTATACGATTATGCCGCGCCCCACACCACTTTGTGAGGTCATGAGTCGGTCGAGGGGAACTCCTGCGACCTTTCGGGCCCCTCCGGCCCTAGGCCAACGTCAACGGAGCCATGCGCAGCAACAAACGCTTGGTTGTGCTCCCAAAGAGGACGTCCGCAACTTTCTGACGCCCAGAATGCTGCGTCCCCGTCACAACACCTTCTCCAAGCGTCGCGTGGAGCACCCGATCCCCCACTTTCAACGCCAGGCGGGGATCTGCTGCCTCCTCGGTTGCGGCGCCTGCACCAACGCTCGCTGTCTTTCTCAGGCGTGTCGGGCTGTTTGGCGCATCGGATGCGCCTCCCTGACGAATAGTGGAAGGTCCCCTCGAATACCCAGAGTCCTGCCTGCCTCGGCCGGAGCGTGATCGAATGGTTGTACCTCGTCCAGAACCAATGGCGGGGCCGAAGTCGTCGTCGCGGCGGGAAGAGGACCAGGTCTCGTTGCCATAACCGCCCCAATCTGAATCTTCAAAGAGACTCTGAGCCGCTTCATCTCTGGAAGCCCATAGCCGCTGTCGTGTGCTCTGCTGGCGTTCTTCAAGATTCTCCGCGGGAATGTCGCTGAGGAACCTCGATGGCGGCATCTCTTCCGCGGCACCCCAGAAACTGCGGCTCTCAGCACGGGTCAAGTAAAGACGCTTCCGTGCCCTCGTCAAGGCGACATAGGCTAGGCGTCGTTCTTCGGCCAACTCCGATTCATCATCCATGGACCGCTTGTGCGGAAATGTCCCGTCCTCCATTCCCGTGACAAAGACGTAGGGGAACTCCAATCCCTTAGCAGTATGGACAGTCATCAGCGTGACCTGACCTTGACGTTGCTCCTCGTCCGGGATCTGGTCTGCGTCCGCGACCAACGACACGCGCTCCAAGAACGCCGCGAGCAATGGCAGGGGACCACTTTCTCTGTCCCCTGCCTCCCCTGTTGAGTCAATGGACGTTCCTGACCCCGTCGCCAGGGGTACGCCTTCCTCCGCGAAATCCTCCGCTACGGAGACCAGCTCAGCCAAGTTATCCACTCTCGATGCATCCTGAGGATCCTCAGAAGCCTTGAGCTGATCCACGTACCCAGTTTGCGCGAGCACGCTTTCTAATATGGCTGCCGGAGTGTCCCCCGCCCTGTCGCGTTCACGCATTTGCTCCAGGAGTGTCCAAAATGCCGCCGCGGACGACCTGGCTCGCGCCGCCAAACCTTCGACAGGGCGCTCGGAGCCCTCCAGCGTGTCCGCCAGGGCCTCGCCAAATGACAGTCCATAACGCTCTGCGTGCGCCGCGATTGCCGCCTGGGCCTTATCCCCAATCCCCCTGCGCGGGGTATTCAATACGCGGCGAAGCGCCACTGTGTCATCAGGGTTAGAAATGGCTTGTAGGTATGCCAGGGCATCCTTAATCTCGGCCCGTTCGTAGAAACGCGTTCCACCTACCACTCGATAGGGGATCCCGGCCCGCATCAGACGGTCTTCGAGGGCGCGCGATTGCGCGTTTGTCCGGTAGAACAGAGCCACTTCTCCCCAGTCGACACCGGAGAGCGCAAGACGATCCAGTTCTGCGACTACCAGGCGTGCCTCATCATGTTCGTTGTCCGCGACATCAAGGACAACCTTTTCTCCCGCCCCCTCCGCTGTCCAGAGTCGCTTGGGACGACGCCCTTTGTTCTTTGAAATTACGGCGTTGGCCGCGTCCAAGATCGACTGGGTTGAACGATAGTTCTGCTCCAGAAAGACGGTCCGGGCGTTCTCAAAATCTTCCTCAAATTCCTCAATGTTGCGGATGGAAGCGCCACGGAAAGCGTAGATGGACTGGTCGGAGTCACCGACAACTGTGAGCTCCGCGGGCTCCACCCCGTCGCTGCCGTCCCCCACCAGTTGCCTTATCAGCTCATACTGCGCGTGGTTGGTGTCCTGATACTCATCAACCAGGATGTGACGGAAACGTCGATGGTAGTTCTCCGCGACGCCCGGATGGCTTTTGAGCATCTGAACTGTCTTCATGATCAAGTCGTCAAAGTCGACTGCGTTCGCACGGGCCAGTCGCTTTTGGTACTCCACGTAAACCTGGGAGACAAGCTGGGAGACGGGATCACCAGCTGCCATCTCCGTGTATTGGGCAGGGCCAGTAAGTTCGTTCTTCAAATCTGAGATGCGCCCCAACACGAAGCGTGGAGTGAAACGCTTGGTGTCAATGTTGAAGTCACGCAGGATCATATTTATCAGCCGAAGTTGATCCTGTTGATCATAAATGCTGAACGTAGACTTCAGTCCCGCCGCCTCTGAATGCTCACGCAAAATCCTTACGCATGCGGAGTGGAAGGTGGAAACCCAAATTGCGCGCCCCGCAGGGCCCACCAATGACTGAACGCGCTCTCGCATTTCTCCTGCAGCCTTGTTGGTGAAGGTAATGGCGAGGATCTGTGCGGGCCGAGCACGACCTGTGTCCAATAGGTAGGCGATGCGGTGGGTCAATACGCGGGTCTTCCCTGATCCCGCACCGGCCATGATCAGCAGTGGTGCGCCGCCGTGAATCACCGCTTCCTTCTGTTGGGGATTTAGGCCTTCAACAACCTTGGCACCACCTAGGGGAGCATCGTCAGATCCCCAAACGTTCGCGGGTGTCGCCTTGGGCGTCTCTGTGGGAAGTCCCCCGGAAGTCCGTGCGGGCGCCGAATGCTCCTGCACACGATGGCGCAAAAAGTCCGTGGCACTCTGGGGCGCCTGTTGACCGCTGGGCATCATGGCATCAAAGTCAGCACGGTTTACTGGCGCCCCGGGATAAACCGAAGGCGAGCTGTCGCTCGATTTCCAGAGTTCCTGGTCCGGGGCACCCGCCGACGAATGAGCTGCTGAAGAAAAAAGATCGTTGTCCATGGCGTCTCAACTCTAGAGCAGCACTCCGACGTCTAACGCACACGTTCCTTCCAGCTCTAGTTGCTCCCGGAACGCATTGACTGTGCCATGTGGAGCATGTCTTTGGCTGTCATGTTGGGAACGTAAGCGTGAGCAATAGCCAAGCCAACGGTGGGAAGTGAAGTGATATCCGGCACCGTCAGGAAAACCGGCTGATAGTCCGGCTTGAATTTCGCTTTGAAACGCAGGAGAGAGGAGAAGCCGTAAACCGGCTCCAGCGCTTTACCCAGGATCTGCAAGATAGCATCCAAGAATGCAGCAGATGAGCCCTCCAGTGCGGGATCGTCACCGCCGTCTTCCGCATTGGCATTAGTTGCGGACTTGGCTTTGGCTAGCGGTGCGCCGGATAGCGACAGAACCTCATAGTGCTCTCCCTGAGCCCATAGTGCTGCTTGGGCGATCAGGTATTCCATCACCGGCTTGAACCCATCGTCCTTGCGGCGCATGAAGTCCAGTGTCCATCCAGTGATCTCACCGTCATCCCAAATCGGCATCCAGGAGGTGACACCTTGGATCTCATCATCGCTGTTGATGGCCATCAAAATGCGAACATCTGGATCGTCAAGCTCAGCGATCCCTCCCAGCGTGAAGCCCATTTCTGGCAGGCTCTTGTCCCCTACCCAGGCTGCGGAGATGTTCTCAATCTGGTTACGGTACTTATCCGGGCAGTCTTCCCAATAGGTCCAGACGGGGCGGATGCCCTCTTTGGTCCCGTGATTGAGCGCCGTGCGAATGTCCTGGAAAGCTTTTCCGCGGAACGCGAGGTCAGGGAGATGAAGCACCGTTTCTTCAGCGACCTGCATGCGGGGCCACCCCCATGAATCCGTGATCTCCGCGACCGGCGGGTGAACCGAGTAGAACGCGGGGATGAGATCCTGGTCAACGGCAAAATCCGAGAACTCTTGGAGAACTGCTGGGAGGTCCTCAAGCCGGGCAGCAGGGTCCGACACAGTTAGCGCTACGCCCCCGTCGGGTCGATAGGCGATAGCCGCCTCGTGATCAGCTGAAGCCCAGTAATGGTTTCCTTCCCACGTCCCCATCCAGCTCATTGAACCACCATCGGTTGCACGAAGAATTTCCATGAAACGCTCCCTCGTGATCGCACTGGGGAGGTAGCGGTGACTGAACGAAACGAGCAGCAAGATAGAACCAGCAACCCAGGGCACGATAGGTGCCCACTCCAAGATGGTCAGAAGAACCCGGTTATCTATCAAAGATTGGGGAGCGACCAAAGACAATACTGTCGACGGCAAGAGCCGGACAAAGAAGTCCACAATCATCATGCCGGTTTCTTCAAGCCAGTGGGTTCTGTCGTGGAAAATGATCGACAGGATGATTGCCACCACCAAGGTGCCGCCAGTTATGGCAGCCATCAAGCCCCAGAACTTGCGGTACGTCCCCGGAGCGGCCCTAACCGTAAACAGACTTCGGGTCGCGATGAGCAAAACGATGATCACGATTGGCACCACAATGGGCACAATGAAGCGAGCAGTGGGATGACCAAGGCTGTTGAAGCCCATCAGTTCTGCGGCGAGGGCGTCATCCCTGACAGTCACCGCAACATAGATCAGGTGTATCGCTGCGATGATCGCGGACAATCCCTGAAGTCCCAACGTGCCCCAGTAGGCTGCGCGGCGCCCGCCACGAAGCCCCCAGGCAAGCACCAGTTGAGCAATCAGTGGCATGATTGCCAGAATCCCAGACCCGACCCCGCCTGTACTCTGCAAGAACCGGTAGTGAGCGCACTGCCCCTCTAGCGCCTCCACCGAGCACATTGCATCAATCGATGACGCCGGGAACACCGTATCGACGAAGCTCCAACGCATGGAGCTAAGCGCACCTGTAGTTTCAGGGGAGCGCAGTGAAATAAATATGCCGATGACAATGCCGGCGACTATGAGCGCCACCATGGTTCGCCCGTCACTCTTGTGTCCGCGCGCCGGGGACCGGTCACGCTGACGTCCCCACACAAAGGAACCAATCAAGAGGCCCAGTAGCGCGGAGAAAACCATGGCAAGCGTACTCAGGCTTCCCGCGAAGCCAACCATCACCAACAAGATGGTTGCGGAAACAATCCACACTCGGTGACGCCAGACTGTTTCCATCTTGACGCTGGCTGCCAGTGCCGCCCCGATTAGGAAAATCGTTACCCCGGCAACTGCCTGGTGTTCCAGTGCTGCTCCCCAGGGCTTATCAATGCGTGCGATTGCAAGAGCTGCACCGATGGCAGCAAGCGAACCAAGCCAGTACGACACGAAGCCCGATACTGCGTACCAGAGCGAGCCCACCATCCGCTCAAGGAAAATACCGACCACAAGAAGCAGGAAGACATCGGTGACCAAGTGAAGGAATGAGGTAGGCCAGACTACCGCGGTGAAAATGGTCCACCACTGATGGCCAACACCCACCATGACGTGGGGTCCTAAACTATCGCGACCGACGATCATGCCGACAACAAAGAGTGCGATTAGTGCCGCAGATAGCACCAGGGACACAGGGCCCGAGATCAGCCACTCACCAAGTCGCAGCAGACCGTGTTCAATCACGGCATAGCGACGCTCCCTCTTTGCTGTCCTTACTGCTTTGCTCTCTTCGCGAGCAGTGTGACGCTCCGATCTAGCCTCAGCTCTGGCCCGCGCAGCTTCCTCCCGCTTCTGTGCCCGCAGGACTTTACGCTCGGCGCGACTCACTGTCGCCGAGGGGGCTAGCTCATCTGAATCATCGCCAACAGGCGTGATCTGGTCCGGTTCCGACACCTTGTGACTCCTACTATTGCAAGATAGCTACGCTCGCACTCAAGGCTTGCGCCGTTCAAAACTGTACCGTGCCCAGGCAACTCCGGTGGCGCCGCACCTTGTCTCCATCTATCTGGCACGATTGAACCAGATGGGCTAAACCACCATTTCTGGAGCTGCGATGAAGACACCAAAATCCACGGACCTGCGTAAACGACCCTTTGCGAACCTGCCTGCTAAGGAATACGAGGGAAAAATCGGGTCGATGACTTTGGCAGACGGACGCAAAATCACCTGGCATGCCTATGGACGCAAGCACGGATTCCCCGTCTTCTACTTCCATGGGACGCCTGGATCAGGCGTGGAGGCAGCAGTGTTTGCCCGGGCCGCCCGAAAGAACGACTGCCGAGTTATCGGCATTAATCGTCCCGGAATTGGCGACTCTGACTTCCAGCCGGACCGCAAAGTGGCCCAGTGGCCCGACGATGTTCGTCAAGTTGCTGATCACCTTGGCTACGAAGAGTTCTCCGTCCTGGGGTGGTCTGGCGGAGGGCCCCACGCCTTGGTAACTGGCGCTGAGCTGAAGGACCGCGTTCGCGCTGTGGGACTTATCCGCCCGCAGGGCCGCTACGACCCGAACAGGGGGAAACTGGACAAGTCACTGAGTCGCGTGTGGATGCCCGCTCTGAAGGTTCTGGCCGACACACCTAATCTGGGCCGCAGGTTGATTGGAGCCGCCTTCCGATACTCCGATCAGCACCGGCACCGACGCGCTGACACCAGTATGTACGAGAACATTTTTGCTCGCTCCCTCCAGAACTCCCAGAAGAACCACACCAGAGGAACCATCCACGACAACGATGCACTCCTTGAAGACTGGGGCATTTCGATGGCGCAGATCGCGGCTGACCTGGAGAAGGCGTCTCCCCCCATCCCCGTCAGCATCTGGCAGGGGCTCAAGGACATCTATGTCAACCCAACAGCGACGAAAAAGATGGCTGCTGAACTCCCAGAGTCGACCATCATCATCGATCCGTTTGCCTCTCACCTAGAAGAGCTGCTGGATCACACCGACAATGTCATGCGCCTCATGAAGAGAACTCGCGAGGAAGCCGCCAAGTCCGACCAGTAGCGCCTCTTCAGGAAGGCCCGCCTACGTTACTTCGAGTATCGAGCCAGCTCCTCCTCGATGACGCTCACGTCAAGTTTTTGGAAGATGGGCGAGGGCTTAGCTATGACTGTGCCTGGCACCACCGGGTGACGGCGCCAAGAAGGAACATCCTTGTAGTTGCCGGTGATGATCGGATACTTCTTGCTCACGGCTCCGCCAGATGAGTCAGTGGCTCCCGCTACCTCGGCAGATCCCTCTACCGCCCCAATCTCAGATATCAAGACCGTCTCTTCGACCCATTCCAAGCGGGGCATAGGCGCGACCTTGCCCTCGCCCCCCATGACTTTGTCTACGGCATTGGCACCATGAGGCAGGAACGGAGCCAGCATCAGATTCAAGTCTGAAACTGCTTGCGCGAGTGCCCACAGCACGGTTCGGAGACGACCGCCTGGCGCCGAGTCTGCCTCATCCTTCATCTTGAACGGCTCAGTCTCAGCAACATAGCGATTTGTCTGCCCTACCAACCGCATGATGGCCGCAATCGCAGCCTTCTGGTGGTTAGCACGGATTAGGTCCGAAGTCGCCTTGAACCCGGCTTCAAGTTCATCAAGGAGAACCTGGTCGACTGGCTCCAGTTCACCGGGTTCGGGGATCGCACCAAACCTCTTGAAAATCATGGTCGCTGTGCGGTTGACCAGGTTTCCCCAGCCCGCGACAAGTTCGTTATTGGTTCGCCGCACAAACTCTTCCCACGTGAAGTCTGCATCGGAGGTCTCCGGGCCAGCCGCGGAAATGAAATAGCGCAGTGCGTCTGGCTGGTAACGGTCCAGCATGTCACGCACATAAATCACGATTCCGCGGGAAGTGGCGAACTTCTTGCCCTCCATGGTCAAGAACTCAGAAGAGACAACTTCGGTCGGCAGGTTCAGCGTTCCAAACTCTCCCGGGGCTCCGCCCTTGTCTCCCTGTCCGTTGTAGGCCAAGAGTTCAGCCGGCCAGATCTGGGCATGGAAAACGATGTTGTCCTTGCCCATGAAGTAGTACGACAACGCCTCGGGATCATTCCACCAGGCACGCCATGCTTCAGGATCACCAATGCGGTGAGCCCACTCGATAGATGCTGACAGGTACCCAACTACGGCGTCGAACCACACGTAGAGGCGTTTTGTGGGCAGGTCTTCCCAGCCCGGCACGGGAATGCCCCAGTCGATGTCACGGGTCATGGCACGCGGACGCACATCCTCAAGGAAGTTCTTGGCAAAACTAATGACGTTGGGACGCCAACCCGCCGCTTCGCGTTGGTTAAGCCACTGCGTCAATGCCTCCGCAAGCGCAGGCAGGTCCAAAAAGTAATGTTTGGTCTCCACGAACTCCGGGGTCTCCCCGTTGATTGTCGAGTGCGGATCGATAAGATCTGTTGGATCCAGCTGATTTCCACACGCGTCACACTGATCTCCGCGAGCGCGAGCGGTCCCACACAGGGGACATATGCCCTCAATGTAGCGATCCGGCAGAGTGCGTCCCGTCGAGGGGGAAATAGCTGAAAGCGTGACCTGTTCCAGCATGTAGCCGTTGTCGCGTACCACTTCGAACATGGCACGTGTGACCCGGTGGTGGTTCACGGTGGTGGTTCGCGTGAACAGGTCGTAGGACAGACCCAGCCTCACCAGGTCCTCGACGATGATCAGGTTGTTCTCGTCAGCCAGCTGGGCGGGGGTCTTCCCCTGTTTCTCAGCTTCAACCAAAATGGGAGTCCCGTGTTCATCGGTTCCCGAAACCATCAAGACGTCGTGACCCGCCATGCGCATGTGACGAGAGAATACGTCCGAGGGGACACCGAAACCCGCCACATGGCCAATATGACGAGGGCCATTTGCATAAGGCCAGGCCACTGCCGACAAGATATGAGTCATGGAGACCAGCTTAGTTCTGCACTCGCAGCCAGGGGAAACTCGGTGCGGTACGGTATTAGTGCTGCTAAGCACTCGCAAGTTAACCAGGAGCACAAATGGCTCGCGCCTTACTCATCGTGGATGTTCAGCCAACCTTTTGCGAAGGCGGTTCTCTGCCCGTAGAGGGCGGCAACGCCGTTGCCCAACGCATTGCGGATTACGCAAGCGACTCCCTTGATGACTACGACCTGATCATCACGACCCAGGATTGGCACGTTGATCCAGGTAATCATTTTTCCGGTGAGCCAGACTTCGTGGATACCTGGCCACCGCACGGAGTAGCAGGAACCCCAGAAGCTGATCTTCATCGGGCACTCGACGGAATCCCATTGGACTACAGCGTCAAGAAAGGGGAGTACAGCGCTGCATACTCCGGCTTTGAGGGAGAATGCCCCGATGGGACCTCTCTGGCAGAAGTCCTCTCAGATGAGGGTATTGATGAAGTCGATGTCTGCGGTCTGGCGCTATCCCACTGCGTCAAGGAAACTGCGCTCGACGCCGTAAAGCACCCGGGCATGCACAGTGTGCGAGTGCTAGAAAACCTGACGGAACCGGTTTCGCCAGAACTGGGCGAACAGGCCCTGAAGGAACTGAGAGCCGCCGATGTGGAGATCGTTGCTGTTCCCCTCTAGACCCAACCGCTGGGCTTTCTCCTGGGAGAGTCTCTCCCAGGAGAAACCCGAATAACCCGGCTCAGTGATCGTTGGTGTCTGACGCAGTGCAATCCAATGCCGCCTGCATGACCTGGTTCTTTCTGAGTCCCTCTTGCTGGGCGACCAGCGCCGCAGCATCCTTTAGCCGTAGCCCCTGGCGCTCTGCAATCTGAACTACTCTGCACCCCAGTTCCTGTGGATCCCATTGCTGGGACTGCGTGGTAGCCCCTCCGACCACAATCGTTATCTCCCCCAGAACTTCCTTCTCGGAGGCCGCCCGAGCAAGCTCTCCTAGTGTCCCGCGAATAACCTCCTCGTGCGTTTTGGTGAGTTCTCGGCAGAGGGCTGCGGGTCGGTCCAGCCCAAAATGCTCACTCAACGCACGCAACGTAGCGGCAGTGCGCCGTGGCGATTCAAAGAAGATTAGGGTGCGCGGGTCCTTTGCTAATGAAGTAAGGCGGCGACTCTGCCCAGCTCCCTTTCGCGGCAGGAACCCCTCGAAGGCGAAGCGGTCGGTGGGCAACCCTGCGACACTAAGCGCTGCCAATGCGGCGCTGGGTCCGGGCAGCGGAACCAAATTCACGCCCTCGGCGGCCGCCCTCGACACCAGGTGATACCCAGGATCGGACACCGTCGGAGTCCCCGCGTCAGAAACGACCAGAATCAACTTCCCAGACAGTGCCTCCTCAACCAGCCATTGGGCGCGAGCTGCCTCATTGTGATCATGCAACGCGATGACTTTTGCCCTGGGCGCCAGCCCCAAACGAACACAGAGGCTACGGAATCTGCGTGTGTCCTCCGCTGCGACAATGTCAGCGGCTTCGATGGTGTCGCGAAGGCGAAATGTCGCGTCACCGGCGTTCCCGATGGGGGTCGCCGCAAGATAGATCGTGCCCCCACGTTCAGTGTCGGAAGGACCCATTTCCGCAACGTAAGTTTCAGTCATGCAACAAGGATGGCATGTCGTTGACCACGCTGGGGTCCAGGAACGGCAAGACAATGTGGCGACGTCGGTTGGGCCCTCGGACGGACTGTGAGAGAAGAAACAGGCCGAAGATGAGACCGCACAGACTGAAAAGCCCTAGGTCCCGCACAATTTCAGTTCGGGGGGACCAAACTAGAGGTTGTACTCTCGCTTAACTCAGCAACGAGTCAAGCGATGTCGCAGCGGACTGAATTTCACGGGAGGCGCGGTGAAGACAATCGACGCTGATGTCGTTGTCATAGGTGGCGGGTCAACAGGCGCAGGGGTGGCACGCGACGCTGCTATGCGCGGATTTCGCACCGTTTTAGTTGAACGTGGTGACCTGGGCCAGGGAACGACTGGACGTTTCCACGGTCTGCTTCACTCCGGAGGCCGCTATGTCGTCTCTGATCCCGAATCTGCCATGGAGTGCGCGGATGAAAATGCGATCCTGAAACGGATCCAGGCGGATGCCATTGAAGCCACGGGCGGCCTGTTTGTCACCACTCCGGAGGACTCGGAGGACTACGCCGACGGCTACGTCCAGGCGTGCATCGACGCGGGTGTTCCGGTGGAAGAAATCAGCATCGCTGAGGCTCTACGTCGGGAACCAAAGCTCAATCGGGGCATCAAGCGGGCGTTTGCAGTTGATGACGGAACCATCGATGGTTGGCAGTTGGTGTGGGGTGCTGCGCGCGGGGCGGAAGCCTACGGCGGTAAGACGCTCACCTACCACCGGGTGAACAAGATCGAACGGTCTGATGACCAGGTCACCGCAGTTTTGTGCACCGACAGGCGTAATGACGAAGAAGTGCGCATTGGGTGCCACTTCGTTCTCAACTGCGCTGGCCCATGGGGCGGTGAGATTGCGGCGATGGCAGGTTGCTCCGACGTTGAAGTTGTCCCCGGCGCGGGCATCATGATCGCCATGAATCACCGGCTGACTCAATCTGTGCTCAACCGTTGCATCTATCCCGCTGACGGCGACATCTTGGTCCCCGTCCACCCCGTATGTATCATCGGCACAACCGACGGTATCGCTACCAGCCCTGACGATCTCCCTATCCCCCGCGATCAGGTCCAAGAGATGATGGACTCTGGTGAGATCATGACACCGGGATTCCGCAAGGCCCGCGCGATCCACTCCTGGGCCGGGGCGCGTCCCTTGGTGAAGGACTCTCGAGTCTCTGACGATGACACCCGCCACATGGCACGCGGAATGCAGATCATTAATCACCTGGATCGTGATGGTCTGCGCGGGCTGCTGACCATTGCCGGCGGAAAGCTCACGACCTACCGTCTGATGGCGGAACGCATTGTCGATGTCATGTGCGACCAGTTAGGCGAGGAGCGCGAGTGCCGCACCGCCGATGAACCGGTTCCCGGGTCAGAAAACCGCAAGCTCTACAAGCTTTCCCATCGTCTCGAAGACGTGGAGACGGAGACACCTGCGCCCTCGGGCCAACAGATCATCTGTGAATGTGAACTAGTCACACGCGACATGCTTGAGCGCGCCATGTATGAGCTCCCAGAGTTCAACCTGGACGACGTTCGCCGGCAGGTCCGCCTGGGAATGGGGCCGTGCCAGGGTGGTTTCTGCGCCTCCCGTGCGGCGGGGATTGCAAACCAACAGGGTCACTGGGATCCGGAACGCGCCACCGAGATGCTGCGTCTGTTTCTAAAGAACCGCTGGTACGGCATCTGGCCCATTCTCTACGGCGATCAGGTGAAGCAGACAGCACTGGACAGTTGGATTTACGAGGGCACTTTCGATTTGGAACACCTGCCCGCTCCCAGCAAGGAGTCGTTCTGATGCGCGACGTGGTAATCATCGGTTCTGGGCTGGCGGGCCTCACGGCCGCTGCTCGCCTAGCTGGCGAGGGGCGAGAAGTCACGCTCCTTACGAAGGGGTTGGGAGGTTTACAACTGGGTCAGGGGACCGTAGACCTTTTGGGCTACTATCCATCGACGCAGGAGGAAGGTAAACCAGGAATCCGTGAGTTCGTTTCCGCACCCCTAGAACTAATCGACACCATCGATTTGAACGAGGACGGAAGCGACCATCCCTATCGCCACTTCTCCGCAGATGATGTCAAAGAAGCCCTCGAGTGGTTCAAGGGGATCATGGGAGAAGACCTGGTGGTCGGTGACGGCACACGCAACTACCGTCTCCCCACGGCGGTCGGGGCGCTTCGCCCCACGGCGCTCCCCCAGCCAACGATGGTCCAGGGCGAACCCGACGGACGCCCAATGGTCCTTGTCGGTTTTGATCGCCTCAAGGATTTCTACCCGGATCTGATCGCCGAGAACCTACGGCGACAGACGGGCCCAGACGGCAAACCTATTGAGGCACGCGCACTCCACATCGATCTGGTTGTTGACGAATCCGAAATGGACACTTCGGGCCTTCACTTCGCCCGGGCGCTCGACAAGCCAGAGATGCGCCAGCAGTTGTGCGATCTTCTTCGCCCTCTTCTCAAAAACACCGGGCGCCCCGACCCCGACGGTGAGCCGACTGTCACCCGCGATCCCCGCAACCTCGAAGTGGTGGGCTTCCCCGCAGTTCTAGGGCTGAGCGACAAGAATGCATTCCGCGAGATCGCCGAGGGCCTGGGTCACGATGTCTTCGAGATCCCCATTCAGCCGCCGTCTGTGCCCGGGATGCGCTTCAACGAGCACCTCATCCGAATGGTCAAAGCCGGAGCGACAGAGCCCGAGCAAGTTGCCCTTGGGCCCGGACAGACCGGTGCTGTGGCAGGAAAAGCAGTTCGCGTCATCATGGGCGTCCCCGTCATCGGGTTCGACGTTGATACGGAAGGCGAAGAACAGCGAATCACCTCTGTCACCATCGCCAGTGCCGGCCACTCGCGAAAAATCGCCGCACGCGAATTCATCCTGGCGGCAGGAGGCTTCGAGTCTGGTTCACTGCAGATGGACTCTTACGGAAAAGTAAGTGAGAAGGTCTTCGACTTACCCCTCGTCGGCACCGAAGGCGAAATGATCCACGGCGACTACTGGGGCAAAGACCAACCACTATTCCGCGCGGGAGTGCGCGTCGACGCGCAGATGCGTCCACTGGACCAGAGTGGACAACCGGTCTATACAAACTTGCATGCCGCGGGCGGAATCATTGGCGGCTCCGTCCGCTGGAGGGAAAAGTCCGGCGACGGCATCGCCTTGGTTACGGGACTTCGCGCCGCAGATGCCGCAGGTGCAGCCGCAACAGCCACGGCAGAGGCGTCGGCCAAAGATGACAATGATGGAGAGACTCGATGAGCACGCAGGCACCGTCGGTTCTAGATGGCTTGATCGACCCGGAGGGGGTTGATCAAGAAAAGGTTGACAAAGCGCTCCGTGAGGAATGGGAAACACCACTTCCCAAGCACGACGCGGCGACCATCATTGATCTAGACCATCTCCGGATCCGTGACTCCCTGGATCTGTGCGTCAAATGCACGATATGCGAAACCCAGTGTCCGGTAGCCAGAGTCACTCCGTTATTTTCCGGCCCCAAGTTTGTCGGCCCCCAAGCGGAGCGCTTCCGCGGTGGACCCGTCTCAGTTGATCATTCCATCGACTACTGCTCCTCCTGTGGGACATGCACAAATGTGTGTCCTCAGGGAGTGAAGGTGGCAGAAATCAACCACCACGCCCGCACCGCCATGAAGCAACAAAATGGGATCCCGCTACGTGACAAGATCATCTCCCGAACCACGCTCATGGGGGCGGTGATGACTCCCGTTGCCCCGCTGGCAAACTGGGCGCTGCGTCAACACTGGATCCGCCTCATCGTTGAGAAGGTGATTGGGATCGCCGCTGAGGCACCCATGCCGGTGGCCGACGGTTACACATTCGACTCCTGGTTCGACAAGCACACCCCTCATCCAAATTCAGGTAAACGAGGGCAAGTCATCTTCTTCCACGGCTGTGCGGGCGAATACTTCGAGGTTGAAACGTCGATCAACTCAGTCGAGCTCTTGGAGTACGTGGGCTATGAAGTCCTAAACCCCAAACAGGGATGCTGCGGCTTGGCGTTGCAATCCAATGGCCTCTACGACGATGCACGCAAATATGTTTCCCGTCTGACAAAGAACCTGCTCTCTGTGAGCCGCGATGCTCCCATTGTCACCGCTTCTGGCTCCTGCGGCGGAATGCTCAAGCATGAAGCGCAGGAGATCCTGGGCATGGACACCGAGGACCTAAACGAGGTGGCGAAAAAGACCTGGGACATCTGCGAATTCTTGCTGGACCTGGCCGATCGCGGCGAACTACCAGACAGACTCCGCGCCTTCCACGCCACCATCCCCTATCACGCTCCGTGTCAGTTGCGAAGCACCGGAATGGGGATGCCGGCCGTGCACTTAATGGAGCTCATCCCCGGGCTCAACGTGGTTGAGTCTGAACAGCCTTGCTGCGGTATCGCCGGAACCTATGGGCTCAAGAAAGAGAAGTTCGCGATAGCGCAAGCGGTTGGTAAGCCGGTTTTCGACTTCATAAAGAGAGTCAATCCTGAGTTGGCTGCCTGTGACACGGAAACCTGCCGCTGGCAGTTGAGGACGGGGAGTGGCGCGAACGTAGTGCACCCCATTTGGCTATTGCATAAAGCCTATGGTCTTGACCAGGACCGTCAGGCCACTGAGACAAAGCGCGGCAAATTCATGCGTGGCCTACACAAGCTCGCTAAACGACCTTAGGCTTGACTCCATGATTTGGTTTCTAATATTTCTGCTTATTCTCTGGGTAGTCCTGGCGATCGTCGGATTCGTCGTCAAAGGCCTTATGTGGCTGGCGTGGGTGGCCATCATCCTTGTTGCCATCACGCTTGTCATTGGGTTCTTCGCGGGACTCTTCAGTCGCGACTAGCCGACTGTCCATAGCCAACCGCGATTAGTGCTTTAGATACGAAAATGCGGCCGCTTGACGCCAGACACCTGGCGCGCGGACCGCATTTTTGTTGAGTTTGTCTTACTGCTATGGGCTATCTGGGGAAAGAGAACCGGCTGGTTGCCTCAACGCCATGTGCGTTGCAAACAATGCTGTGTCCGGCCTGGGCATCTTCAGCCCAGGTGCCGCTTCCGAGGAACCTGTGATGTGTCTTGAGCAGTTTACGGCCGCCCTTGCCGACCTTCTCCGCGATGCCTTGCTTTTGACCCTGTAGAGCCTTCAATGCGCTCTCCCTTCGTTGTAACAAAGAAAAAGAACCAAACGCAGAAGAAATATGGTGATTTCTTCCGCGCTTAAGAGCTTATGCCCTGCCGAGCCTGCCAGCCAACAAAGGTGGCAGGACTAACGCCCCAAATCCCACGATTTCAGAGCAGACTCACGCCCCTAGGACCTAGGCCCTTCCCACATGTCCATTATTCTATGATATTGGCACGCCAAGACCGCCGGTCTTCGCGCCCTGGGGCACAACTTTCAGGCATGACCTTGATGCATGGCAGCATCCCCGAAGAGGTCTTACTACGATCGAGTCGTGACAAAGAGTCAATGGGTTGGGTTAGTTGGGCTTGTGGTAAACGCCGCGGCAGTGGGGGTCATTACTTTGACCCGCGCGGACTCCGCGTCGTTCCACAGGGGCTTCGCCCGTCGGGTGCGCCGCATCTTCACTACCATCAGCCCGGCTGCTGATTTCACCGGAACCGAATTCAACTTCGTCACCAACGTCATCATGTTCGTTCCGCTGGGTTTCTTCCTGGGGCTGTTACTCTCGCGCCGCAGGCAATGGATTGGTTTCCTTGTTCTGCCGGCAGCCTCTGCACTCATCGAGGGAATCCAATACTTCATGCCAACCCGAGGAACCCAGCTAGATGACCTAATCGCGAACTCCATCGGCGGCTGGGTTGGACTCTCCGTGGCGATAGCCGGGATCAACATTTGGGGGCAGCTGAAACAGCGAAACGCCCCGCGGAAAGCGAAGGTTCAGCTTTCCGCAGGGGCGACCAATGATGATTCTCAGTCCCTCACAAACCGGACTGATTCGCCGGTGCTAGCGGATTCAAGGATTCCCTCGACCACTTCCAGAGCAGCTAGGCCCTGTTCCAT
>ERZ1031159.31-NODE-31-length-29661-cov-7.165811_pt1 | contig 29661 bp, 25 predicted proteins | sample MGYA00516706_ERZ1031159 | MGnify/ENA primary metagenome ERZ1031159 (study PRJEB33719, sample SAMN04262508) | wastewater metagenome | biome: rural village; feature: composting latrine chamber; material: composting feces with ash | place: El Salvador | collected... | reverse complement strand
GAACTATGTCCCGCAACATAGCGGCACGATGACGCGCAACACCAACACCAAAAAAGGAACAATGACGCGCAACAGACCCGCACCAAATCAACAAAAAGTGGCGAGACACAGAGGAACTATGTCTCGCCACATCACATGGTGGCGGATGCAGGATTTGAACCTGCGAAGCATTCCGCGGCTGATTTACAGTCAGCTCCCTTTGGCCACTCGGGCAATCCGCCAGTTGCACCTTGTGGGTGCCGTGGAAGAATAACAGACGAGCGCTCCCCACTTCAATCCGGTTTCGCCAGTTGCAGTAGGAGACGCAACACAAGTCACGACGCAGCACCAAACAGGCACAAGACAGCAAGACAGAACGCAGTCAAACACAGCTCTGGGACAAGGTCCAAGCAACGGACCTGTCCAAGCAAATGCAGTGACCGCGTCAAACGGAAGGACTTTTCATGGCTGACTCCTCATTCGACATCGTTTCAAAGCTTGACCGCCAAGAACTCGACAACGCAGTAAACCAAGCTGCGAAGGAAGTGAACCAGCGCTACGACTTCAAGGGAGTCGACCCCAAGGTTGAGCTGAGCGGCGACACGGTCATCTTGGAGGCCAACAGCGCCGAACGCGTCCTAGCGATCCTGGACGTCTTGCAGACGAAGTTGATCCGTCGAGGTGTTTCACTGAAAGCCCTGGACACGAAAGACCGGGAGCCCCAGCCCTCCGGAAAGATCTACCGCATGGTTGTGCCTTTGAAAGAAGGGATTCCGCAGGACGTTGCGAAGAAGATCACCAAGGCCATCCGCGATGAAGGCCCGAAGGGTGTCCGGGCTCAAATCCAGGGCGACGAAGTCCGCGTCACGTCGAAGAAACGTGACGACCTGCAGGCAGTCATTGCCCTGCTGAAGGCTGGCGACTACGACGCCGCACTCCAGTTCGTCAACTACAGGTAGACCCGCAGGCTAGTCCTCCGCGGTTTCGTAGTCAGTGGGGCCGGTGAAGTCCGCAAACCGCTCACGGGCGTGAGGCTTACCGAGCTCCCCCGGCTTCCCGATCAGGTCGCGGCCCGCCGCGTCGTCCACAGCCTGGCTCTCCACTGCTTCCGCGGGCAGCGCCCCACGGGAAATGTCCGTCATCGCTGTGCGGGACACGACCTTGATGCGTTCACGGTCCTCACCCGACTCGGTAGGGCCGTAGCCCTCCCCCAGCGCGCGCTCGTAAGCGTCAAGCATCTCCCAGCCCTGCCACGTCGTGAAGGGCACCTGACGCTCCTCAAGCAGGGACTCAATCGGCTGATCCACGCTGGCGGCCAACCTGCCTTCCTGCGCGTCCTGCACCAGGTGAGCGATAGTTTCCTGTGCGTCCGACTTAGTTGAACCAATCAACCCCACAGGGCCACGCTTGATCCACCCCGTCGCGTAAACGCCCGGAAGGGTCTCTTCGCTTCCAGGCGACTCCACAACGCGTCCCTCCACATTCGGAATGACGCCCTTCTCCGTGTCGAACGGGACGCCGTCAATCGGTGAAGAGTAGTAACCAACCGCCCTGTAAACCGCCTGGGCGGGCCAAGTGGTCAGTTCCCCTGTGCCGCGGACTGTGCCGTCCCCGACAAGCTCCGTGCGTTCAGTGACCACGGCAGACACGTTCCCGTGCTCATCCGCCACGATCTCATTCGGCGCCTCAAACATGTGAAGGTAAATGCGCCTTGAAGCCTTCAGATCCTCGGGATCCTGAGAGGCGTAAGACGTCAAAATCTTCACCACTTGGCGTTGCTGGTTGGATGCCCGCATCGCCTTGTCGGACCCCTTGTCAAAGTCGAAATCCTGCTCCGAAACAATGACGTCCACGTCAGCGACACGACCCAGCTCGCGTAGCTCAAGCGGCGTGAACTTCACCTGGGCCGGCCCGCGCCTCCCAAACACGTGAATATCCGTAACGGGGTTCGCTTCCAACACTTCCGCAACGTTTGCCGGGATCTCCGTGGAGATCATTTCGGAGGTGTGACGGCCGAGGACCCGCGCAACGTCCAGCGCGACGTTTCCGGCACCAAAGATCGCAACCTCTTTGGCTTCCAGGGGCCACTGCCTGGGGTAGTCAGGGTGACCGTCATACCAGGACACAAAGTCCGCGGCCCCGTAAGACTGCGGAAGGTCAACGCCCGGAATGTCGAGGGCAGCGTCCCTGTCGGCACCCGTCGCGAAAATGACCGCGTCGTAGCGGTCCTGCAGCTCCTGGACCGTAATGTCGTGACCGACTTCAACGTTCCCGAACAAGCGGATGTCCCCGCGCTGCAGAATCTTGTAGAGAGCCACAATGATCTGTTTGATTCGGGGATGGTCTGGGGCGACGCCGTAGCGGACCAGCCCGTAGGGGGCCGGAAGCCTCTCAAAGAGGTCAATGGAAACGTCCAGGTCAGACTTCGCCAGAATGTCCGAAGCGTAAATGCCGGCAGGGCCCGCACCAACCACCGCGACCCGCTTGGGCTCTGCTGCCACGCCACGGCTGACTGCTCCGCTGGTTTCAGCCGCTTTGCTAGATTCAGTCACTTTGTTCTTTCGACGATCTTTGATTGCAAACTGCCTCAATCCTAGCCGCGAGTGCGACACCTAGGACGTGGGGCCTACCTCACGCAGCGCGGTCAACCATCATCATCGCGAAAGCCTCAAGGGATTCCTTAGCTTCGGAGTCAGGCAGCTCTGAGATGGCCGCAATCGCTTTGGCGGCCCACTCCTGCGCTAGCGCGCGGGTCTCACCCAGCACCGGATGAACCCGCAAAGCTGCCACCACCTTTTCCAAGGCCGCGTCCGAGTCCAGATCTTCGTCAAGAAGCTCAAGGATTTCGCGACCTTGGGGATCCAGTGTTCCTTTACGCTCCGCTTCGCGCAGAAGCAACACCGGCATGGTGTCAACCCCTTCACGCAGGTCTGTTCCCGGAGTCTTGCCCGTAACCTCGGCAGGCGAAGCAATGTCCAGAACGTCGTCAGCCAGCTGGAAGGCGACACCAACGTTCTCACCAAAAGACTCAACCATTGCAGCAACCTCTTTGCCCGCGCCGGCGTGAAGAGCCCCTAAGAAGGCTGAAGCCGCGACCAAAGACCCAGTCTTGTCGGCAAGCACCTGCAGGTAGAACTGCACCGGGTCAGCGTCAGGGGCCGGACCAAAGGTCTCATTCAACTGGCCCGTGCAGAGGCGCTCAAACGTGCGCGCATGGTACTCAACCGACTCGGGACCCAACCTGGCAACCAGCCTTGAGGCACGCGCAAACAAGAGGTCGCCTGCAAGAATCGCACGGTTGTTGCCCCACACCAGCTGCGCGGAATCCACGCCCCTGCGCGACGGCGCCGAATCCATGACGTCATCGTGATACAGCGAAGCCAAGTGGGTTAGCTCCACGGTTGCTGCAGCTTCAATGACGGCGTCTGAAGCCACCCGGTGAGGTGCTCCAAGCTGGGCAGAAATGAGCGTCAGCAACGGGCGCAACCGCTTCCCGCCCGCCCTCGCCAAATGCGAGGTGAGTCGGTCCACCAGATCGTTGAAGCCCACGACAGAGGACAGCAGCAGCTCTTCAACGGTCTCCAGAGAGCTCTGTATCGATTGCTCTAGATGCTCTTCACCAGTGCGTGGGGAGAAGTCGTTCACGGAATAAGGATAGAGATCTGCTCCACGAAGGCCAACACCGGGCCGGGCAAGACGCCTAGAACCACGGTCGCAGCTGCTGCTACTCCGATCACAACAGTCGTCATGCCCTCAGACTCAACCACTTCTACGGACTCGGCCGGCTCCTTCATGAACATGGCCATGACCACACGGAAGTAGAAGACCGCGGTCACCGCTGAAGCAGCAAGAGCGATCCCGACAAGCCACCCAAGACCACCCTGGATACCAGCAGCAAACACAACAAACTTCCCAACGAAACCAGAAGTGAGCGGGATGCCGGCGAAGGACAGCAGGAAAATCAGCATTGAAACAGCAAGGAACGGGGAGCGTTTCGCTAAACCATCCCATTCGCTAATGCCCGTGGCTTCAGCCCCCACACCAAGCCTGCCGTTTTGCTTGCGCACCAGCGTGATCACGGCGAACGCGCCGATCGTCGCAAGTCCGTAAGCAAGGAGGTAGAACGTCATCGCTCCCGCAGAACCCGGTACCAGTGAAAGTACCGCGATCATGATGAACCCAGCATGAGCGATCGAGGAGTACGCCAGCAGCCGCTTCATGTTCTTCTGGACCAAACCACCAACGGTCCCGAAGATGATGGTGGCTGCTGACATCAGCGCAAAGATCAGCGCCAAGTCCCAGCGCAGGTGGCCTGCGACGGCCACGTAGAAACGCAGCAGCGCTCCGAAAGCTGCGACCTTAACACCCGCTGCCATGAACCCGGTAACGGGGGTGGGCGCACCGGAATAAACATCCGGGGCCCATTCGTGGAAGGGGAAGACCGCGACCTTGAATAGGAGACCCGACATCACCAAGAAGACGCCGACTAGGAGTAGCCAGTCCATGTCATTCGTGATCGGAATCGCGTCCGCGATCTGCCCCAGACGCAAGCTGCCACCGGAGTAGCCGTAAAGAAGGGCTGAACCCATAAGCAGGAGAGCTGCTGAGAACGAACCAAGTATGAAGTACTTGATCGCGGCCTCGTGGCTCATCTGGCGGCGGTGCCTTGCGGTTGCTGCAAGCACGTACAGAGGCAACGACATGACCTCTAGCGCAACAAACATTGTGAGGAGCGAGTCCGAGGCGGGGAACAGCATCATGCCGCCGACGCTGAACAGCACCAGCGGGAACATTTCGCTTCGCTGGTACTTCTTCGCTGCAGAAAGAGCTTCCTCACTAGAATCAGGCCGGTCGGACGGCTGCGGTGCGAAAGCGCCGTCACGCGCCATGCTCCGGTCCGCCATGACCAAGACTGCGAAGATCGCTAGGAACGTCACCAGGATTTGGAGTCCAACCGCCAGGGTGTCATTCACGTATTCGCCGTTAGCGGACGGAGCGTCCAGCGCACCCACCCATTCGGCCGATGCAACGACGAAGGCGCCAAGTAGGACCAGAACGGTCCAGAGGATGTTCGTCAGGCGGCGATGTTTCACGGGTGCAAAAGCTTCAATGAGCACGCCCACGACCGCGCCGCCAAGCACGACGATCAGCGGCACCAGGGGCCACCAGTCGATGGTGGGTGCCACGAACTGAACCGCACCAGGGATTATCTGGTTCACTGGTCGCTCCCTTCGCTCGAATCATCCTCAAGCACGGCGCTGTCCTCAGCCACCGTGTCTTCGTTGGCTCCCGAGTCAACCTGCGCAGACACTGAGGTGTCTAGTAGCGGTGACTGCTCGGAGATCTGGTTCAGCGGCTGCAACAGTGGCGCAGACCAAATACCTAAGACGACGGTGCCGACCAGCAGTGGTGCGATCACCCATCTTTGGCGAGTGTTCAGGTCCGGTAGGTCCGCCATTTCCGGGTTGACGCGACCGGTGAAGATCCTCTGGTAAGGCATCAGTATGTAGAGGGCCGCGAGGATCACACCAAACACAGCAAAGATCGCGAGTGGTGCTGAGATCTTGTAGGTGCCCATCAGGACTAGGTATTCGGGGACAAAGCCGGAAAGACCAGGAAGTGCGATGGACGCCATGCCCGCAAACAACCATGTTCCCGCAAGCACAGGTGTCACCTGCTGCATGCCACCGTAGCCGCGAACTGAGGCGGTGCCGCCGCGTTCAATGAGCCACCCGGAGATCAGGAAGAGGGCCGCAATGGACAGTCCGTGAGCAACCATGAAGAACATGGCGCCCGACAGAGCGATCTGCGAGCCAATGAAAATGCCCAGGACGATAAAGCCAAAGTGAGAGACGGACGTGAACGACACCAGCCGGAGTAGATTCTTTTGTCCGTTTGCGGCAAACCCACCCCAGAGGATGGAGATGACTGCCAGGACCAGCACGGTTGGGCGCACCCCTGCCGCAGCGTTCGGCAACATGTAAACCAGGAAAAGAATCATCCCGTACGTGCCAACTTTGTCCAGGATGCCTACCAAGAGAACCGAGGTTCCTGGGCGGGCAGCCGCAGCCGTGTCAGGCAGCCAAGTGTGCACCGGGACCATTGGTGCTTTGATCGCGAACGCGATCAACAACGGAATGACAATCGCCATTTGTGTTCCCAGCGAAAGCAGAGGCAAGGTCTGCGCTAGCTCGTCGAAGCGGAAGGTCGCCCCGCTGGAGGTCCCAACCGACGCCACAATGACGATGACGCCTCCCAGCATGACCAGCCCGCCGAAAAGCGAGTAGATCAAAAACTTCATGGCGGCTTTTCGAGGCTTCTTGCCCGGACCAAACCGCCCAATCATGAAGAACAATGGGATCAACATGGCCTCAAACGCAATGTAGAAGACCACCAGGTCGTAGGCCGCAAAGATCATCACGATGAACGAGTAGAGAACCAGTATCAGGGCCGCGTAGCCTGTGGCGCGTTCCGGGTCCGTGTCCTCACCCTTCGCATCCGCCAGGACAAGCACAACTAGCACCGCTGCCAGAAGGAGCATCACCAACCCCAGCGCATTGACGCCAAGCGACCAGGTGATGCCGGCCTGCGGGATCCAAGCGTAGGACTCGACCAGCTGTGTGGTTCCGGACTGGCTCCAGTCGAAGAAGATCGCGACCACTACCAGGGCCACGAGCATCGCAACAGATGCCCAGAACGCGATCTTACGCCCGACGCGTCGAAGCGGCTTAACACCCCAGATGAGGGCCGCTACTAGTGTCGGGAAGACCACCAAGAGGGTCAGCCACGGGCCACTTGACGCCGAGGCTTCCGTGAGGATCGAGCCTGTAAGGCCCGGAATGACATTCATAATCTGCATGACTTTCCTTATAGGCCTAGAGCTGGAATCCCAGGATGACGGCTAGAAGAATCACTAAGCCTCCCAGCATGTATCCGGCGTAGCTGCGCACGTAGCCGGTTTCGGTGGCGGCTGCGAGCCGGCCCAGCCACGCCATCAGCTTCCCGATGCCGTTCACAGCGCCGTCTATGCCGTGCTTGTCGACCTCTGTGACGCCCTCCATGACCGCAACGCTCGGCGCCATGAACACCATCTCGTTGAACTCGTCTTGGTAGAAGTCCTTACGGACCGCCCTGGTGAGTGTGTTGCCAACGGGCACAGTCTTAGAGACCGGTTCCTTCGCGTACATCCACCAGGCGATAAACGCCGCGAGCACAACCAGAGTCAAGGTGATGATCTGGATCCAGATCACCGGCAACAGCGGGTCGGCGTGCGGAGTAGAACCAATGGCAGGAGTCAGCCAGTTGATGAACGTGTCGTTCATGGCAAGGAGTCCGCCAAGACTGATTGCGAATACCGCCAGGATGATCATCGGAACGGTCATGATCGGCTTCGACTCGTGCGGGTGGACCGGGCCGCCTTCCATCTCATCAGTCCAGCGGGCCTTCCCACTGAACGTCATGAAGAAGACGCGGGACATGTAGAAGGACGTAAGGCCCGCGGCAAACATCGCGACGAAACCAAAGACCCAGCCGGCCCACGGGGCGTCGGCCGTGCCAAAGTTGCCCGTAGCAAACGCGGCTTCGATGATCCTGTCTTTCGACCAGTAGCCGGAGAACGGGGCAACACCCAGGATCGCCAACCACCCAGCCATGAACGTGAGCCAGGTGATTGTCATGAACTTCTTCAGTGCACCGAACCGGCGCATGTTCACCTGGTCGTTCATAGCGTGCATGACCGAACCAGCCCCCAAGAACATTAGGGACTTGAAGAAGCCGTGAACAAACAGGTGGAAGATAGCGAACGCCCAACCGATGGGGCCAAGACCTGCACCGAGCATCATGTAGCCGACTTGCGACATCGTCGACGCAGCAAGCGCCTTCTTAATGTCGTCCTTAGCCATGCCGATGATTGCACCCAGCAGCAGTGTCACCGCACCGACAACCGCAACCGCGGTCATGGCGACGGGTGCTGCCAGGAAAACGATTCCGGAACGGACCACCAGGTAAACACCTGCGGTCACCATGGTTGCGGCGTGGATTAGGGCTGACACAGGTGTGGGGCCCGCCATCGCGTCCCCAAGCCAGGCCTGCAACGGGTATTGGGCGGACTTACCGGTCGCGGCAAGCAGCAGGAACAAGGCGATGATGGTCGCACCAGTCTGGCCGATGCCACCAACTTCGTCGTTCACGACCGCGAAGTCAGTTGAACTGAAGTAGGCGACCATCGCCATCATGGCGATCAGGAAACCTGCGTCGCCAACGCGGTTCATAACGAACGCCTTCTTGGCAGCCGTGGCGTTTGCTGGGACCTGGTTCCAGAACCCGATCAGCAGGTAAGAGCAGAGCCCAACGCCTTCCCAGCCAAGGAACATGGTGGTGTAGGAATCGCCAAGAACCAGCATCAGCATCGCTGCAATGAACAGGGCCATGTAAGCGAAAAAGCGCCGCTTTGCTGGGTCGTGTTCCATGTATCCGACCGAGTAAACCATGATCAAAGATCCGACGAACGTGACCAGCATGACGAAGGTCATGGACAAGGGGTCGACCAAGAGCCCGAACTGGACGTTAAATGAGCCGGCGGGAATCCAGTCAAACAGAACCTGCCGGTATCTGCGCTCACCCGGCGTGGCCTGCAACATCTGGACGAGGATCGAAAGGCCCAGTACGAAAGACAACCAGGAAGAGCCTACGGCAACCCAGTGCCCCCAGCCGTCAGCCTTCTTACCAAGAAGTAGAAGTAGCGCTGCCGCTACGGCTGGGATCACGAACAGCAGCCACGCCAAGGAAGCAGGACCCGAAGAGGTGGTAAGACCAACCGGCTCGCTCCACTGCCCGGAGCACATCAATGCGGTGTTCACTTATCCCCCTAGTGGCGCAACGCTGCGGATTGGTCGATGTCGGTTGTGGCTCTGGACTTGTAGATCACAACGACAATTGACAGACCGACAACGACTTCTGCAGCCGCGACGATCATTACGAAGAAGGCCATCACCTGTCCGTCCACGTCTGCTAAGACGCGGGCAAAAGTGATGAAAACCAGGTTGGCGGCATTCAGCATCAGCTCCACGCCCATCAGGGAGATGATGACCGAGCGTCGCACGACGACGGTGACTGCCCCTATCGAGAACAGGACCAGCGCTAAGGCAATGTAGTATGCGAGGCTCACTTCTCCCCCTCGATGTCACCAGCGGTAACTTGCTGCAAGCCAGTTGGGGCGGAAGCACCAGCCATACCCCACGCTTTAGCCTGAGCGACTTCCGGAGTGCCCCAAAGGCTCTGTTCCCGCCCGCTTGTGCGTGCTAGACGCAAAGATTCGGAAACGCCTGACCCTACCTCACCCAGTGGCTTCTCTAAGCCGCGGACGGCAAGGACACGGGGAACCGAACCCGGTGCAACCTGCAGGGTGTCGCCTGCGATCGAAGGGTTATCTACAGAGTTTGTGCCTGCGTAAACACCGGGTGCTGGCAGCTGCCCCACGTGGTGACCACGGCGCGCAAACCCTTCCATGCGCGCTTTAGCAACCGACTTCTGGTTGAGTTTCGGACCGAGCCGGTCAGAATGTGTCAAAAGCACAGCCCCAACCGCTGCAGTGATCAGCAGTGCTGCAACCACCTGGATGGTGAGCCAGTGCTCCTGGAACAATCGGGCCGCAAGAGAGGTGACCGGAACGTTCGAGTAGGGGTCCCAGTCAAACTTCCCGGGACCCGGAACTTTAGAAACCATGATCGCGGAAACCAGCAGGACCGCTAGTCCCGCGCCCCCAAGGCCAGCCGCGACGATGTAGCCGCGGCGTTGCCTGAAGTAGTCGTCCGAGGCTCCCAGTCCGATCATCATGATCACGAACAAGAAGAGCATCAGGATCGCGCCGGTGTAAACGATGATCTGCACCGACCCGTTGAAGGGAGCTTCCAGTGCGAAGAAAAGCACCGCCATGCCGACCATCACCACGACCATGGAAAGCACCGCGTACGCGGCTTTCTTAAAGACGAGCAGCCCCAGGGCCCCCGCAATCATAAACGCGGCGGTGGTCCAGAACAAGATCGCCTCCCCGTAGCCTGACATCTGCGGCCAGGCAACTGAGAATGAATCACTCATCAGTAGGCTCCTCAGTCTTCGGCTGCTCAGCCTTCTTAGGCTGCCAGGGCTTCGCTGTCTTCAACGACGGGTCATCCGGGCGGTGCTCGCGGACCCACTCGATCTGAGCTTCCGTTGAACCCTCTACTTTGCCCTCGTAATAGTCAATGTCGCTCATGCCCTCCACCATTGGGTGGGGTCCGGCGACGGCCTCATCTGGCAGAGGCGCAAGCAGCATGTCCTTGTCATAGATGTCTTCCAAGCGGGTGTACTCAGCCAGTTCGAAGTCGCCGCCCATCGTGAGCGCCCGCGTGGGGCACGCTTCGATGCAGAACCCGCAGAAGATGCAGCGCAGGTAGTTGATCTGGTAGACCTTCCCGTACCGTTCGCCAGGCGAAACCTGGTTCTCTTCGGTGTTAGAGGCCGCTTCAACGAAGATCGCATCCGCGGGACAGGCCCAAGCGCACAGTTCGCAACCAATGCACTTCTCTAACCCATCCTCGTAATGGTTCAGTTTGTGACGACCATGGAACCGAGGCGCGACATGCGCGGGTTCGAACGGGTACTCCTCGGTTTCTGAGGGACGGAACATCGAGGAGAAGGTGACGCCGTAGCCAGCCGCGGGCGCCAACGCCTGCCCAATAACTCCCTTTTCGTCCTGCTCGTAGCGCATGGTGGGCGTGACCGGTTCCCACCCCGGTTCGACAACCTCTTGTTCGCGGTCCAGGTCAGCAGTGAGTTCCAGTGCGTCTTCAGCTACGCCCTGGACTTCCTTTTCTCTGGATTCTTCACTCATGGGTGTCCTCCTCGATCTGGGGAGTTTCGCGACCGGCTGCAACTTTCGTTCTGCCTGCTCTAGGCGACGGTGGGAGCACCTGACCCAGGATTGGCGGCGCCGGGTACCCTCCAGCAAATGCGTCGAAGGGAGCTTCCGGGTCCACCTTCTCCTCATCACCGCGCGTCTTGTCACCCACCAGGTAGATGACTACGGCAACAAGAACTATCAGCCCCATCATCAGGGCGATAACTAGTGTTGTGGATTCGGGAAGCCACGACTGAACGCCGCGCAGGACCGCGACAATGACGATCCAGCCGAGCGCGATGGGGATCAGGCCCTTCCACCCGAGGTTCATGAACTGGTCGTAGCGGAAACGCAGCAGGGTTCCGCGGGTCCAGATCATGAGGAACATGAAGAACCAGATCTTCAAGATGATCCAGAACATGCCCCACCAGCCGCCGTTCACCGCGTCCCAGTGGCTGAACGGCCAGGGTGCGTGCCACCCGCCCAAGAACATGGTTGCCGCTACCGCGGAGACGTTCAGCATGTTGATGTATTCGGCCAGGTAGTACCACCCGAACTTCATCGAGGAGTACTCGGTCATGTGACCCGCAACCAGCTCGCCTTCGGCTTCAGGCAAGTCGAAGGGAAGCCTGTTTACTTCGCCGACCATTGAGATCAGGTAGATCACGAAGGCTGGGAAGAGCGCGAACGCCCACCAGATCCGCCCCTGAGAGGCAACGATTTCCGAGGTGGACATGGAGCCGGAGACTAGGAACACGGAGACCAGTGACATCCCCATGGCCAGTTCGTAAGAAATGATCTGGGCCGAGGAACGGACAGCACCGTACAGCGGCAGAGTGGAACGTGCTGACCAACCACCAAGAACCACGCCGTAGACGCCCAGTGAGGTGATCGCCAGGATGTAGAGTGCCGCAACCGGCATGTCTGCGACCTGGAGCGGTGAGCTGTGACCGAACATCGAAACGTTCGGCCCAAACGGGATGACGGCCATCACCGAGAAGGCCGCGAGAGCCATGACGGTTGGAGCTAAGAAGTACAGGAACTTATCTGACCGCTTTGTCCAGATGTCCTCTTTGAAGAGCATCTTGCCCGCGTCAGCTAGGGCTTGGAACAATCCCCACGGCCCCGCGACGTTCGGTCCCTTACGGGTTTGCATGAGGCCCAGGCCTCGGCGTTCCACCCAGAGAGCCATGATGACGGAGACAATCAGGAACACGACAATGAAGACAGCTTTGATCAGCGTCAGCCACCACGTGTCATCTGAGAAGTCTGCTACTTGGTAGTCCGGGACACCAGCAGTGAAGAGTGCCTGGGTCACGGGGTCACCTCCCTAATCGGAGTGATGGAAACCGGGGAGCCGGGCTCCCCCAAATCCACGTTAATGCCCTGCCCCACCGAACACTCCGGGACCCAGACAAGTGAGTCTGGAAGATCCGCGGCTTCAATGGGTAGGTCCATGGTTCCACGCGGGCCTTGGATTCTCACGGTGTCGTCCTGCGCTACCCCAAGCTTTTCGAGCGAGGCTGCAGAGACGAAGGCAACGGGCTTGCGTGCTGCCAGACGCAGGTCTTTGGCCCCGTCGATCATGCGGCCAAGGTCGACCATCACCTTGTGAGAGATGAGCCTGAACCCTTCTGGCGTTTGACCTTGAGTCTTGGGTTTGACCCTGGGCGCGTCGCGGCGGTCCCCTCGCCAAATCATGAGCGGATTGACCTCGGCATAGATTCGCCGGAGCGAGTCGGTCCCTAGGTCCTGCCCCATGTCTTTAGCAATCATGCCTAGGACTTCACGTTCTGGCAGAGCTCTTGACGCGATCGCCTGACCGAACGGACGCAGACGCCCCTCCCAGTTGATGAACGTCCCGTTCTTTTCAGCAGGCGGGGCGACGGGGAGGACCACGTCTGCTAGCTCGGTCACGTCGGTGCGGCGGACCTCAAGGGAAACCACAAACGGAACGGCCTCGATGGCTTCCTTTGCAGCTTCGGGGTCGCGCCAGTCGCGTAGATCCAGGCCGCCCGTCACAAGGGCCCCCAGTTCTCCGGCACGGGCTGCTTCCAAGATCCCCTGCGTGTCCAGCCCACGCTGGGTGGGAAGTTCACCCCAGTGCATGGATTCGCGCGCACCAATGTCCTCTATCGGACGCCCGAATGGGAGCAGTCCGGGAAGTAGGCCAGCATCAACCGCGGCGCGATCCCCCGCCCTGCGGGGAACCCAAGCAAGCTTTGCGCCGGTGCGCTCCGCAAGACGGAGGACAGCGGATAGTAGGCCCGGGGTTCTACCGGCGCGTTCGCCAACCAGGATCACTCCGGACTCGCTGAGCTTTTCAAACAGCTCAGCATTCTTGCCCTTCTTCTTGATGGACTTTACCGCCGCAACCTGGTCCTGAGGCCCAACCTGCAATAGTTCTGCGTCAAGTTTTGCGTTCCCGAAGCTGAGCCACGGAGACACGGTTGCAACCGAGGTTGTGCCAGCCGTGAAGGCTTTGCGCAGGCGCAGGAACACGGCACCGCACTCATCTTCTGGCTCAAACGCGACAAGCAGCACCTGGCCTGCCTGGTCAAGATCGGAATAAGTGGTGCCCAGGCCGCGCCCCGCGACCACTGCGCCAAGGAAATCCTCTTCCTCGTCCGCGGCGCGCGTGACCCGCCAACGCGCGTCGACGTTATTGGTGTCCAGGACGGTGCGGGCGAACTTGGACCACGCCCAGGCGTCCTCGAAAGCTGGCCTCCCGCCAGGAAGAACGCCAATGCCGCTGTCTTTCGCGGCGGCAAGCCCGCGGGCTGCCACGTCGATCGCGTCAGACCAGGAGGTGGGAACCAACTCCCCGTCGACGCGAACCAGGGGCAGCGTGAGCCGGTCATCTTGCCTGTACCAGGGGTAGGCGAACCGGTCCTTATCGGTGATCCACTCCTGGTTCACTTCCGGGTCGTTCTCACTCAGCTTGCGCTTCACCTCACCGCGGCGGATGTCGATACGAACGGCACTGCCGGACGCGTCGTGCTCCGCAATTGAGGGCGTCGAAACAAGGTCAAAGGGGCGCGCCTGGAAACGGTAGTCGGTAGAGGTCAGCGCACCGACCGGGCAAATCTGGATGATGTTGCCAGAGAAATAAGAGCCGAAGGTCCGTCCGGCCTGGTCCTTGTTCGACGTCTTGAGTGGCCCAGAGTAGACGGAAGATACAATACCTTCGCGTCCGTACGGGCCCGAAATGTCAGTGAGTTCTGGACCGGAAACACCCTCAACGTAGTAGTCCAAGACCTCGGCATCGAAACTACCGATCTGCTCACCCATGAAGTAGTGCGCATCGGTCGGACTGCTTCCTCCGCCGCGCCCCTGCAGGGCAATGAACGGGTCTCCTGGGATTTCGTTTGCGAAACGCACGCAGCGCTGGCAAAGGATGCAACGTTCACGGTCAAGCATTATCTGCGTGGTGAGGCGCATCGGCTTGCGGTAAACCCGCTTCGCATCGATGAATCGACTTTCGTCACGCCCATCTGTCATCGCCTGGTTCTGAAGTGGGCACTCGCCGCCCTTGTCACAGATTGGGCAATCTAGTGGGTGGTTGATCAGCAGGAACTCCATCACGCCCTCTTGCGCCTTTTGCGCAACTTCAGAGGTGTACTGGGTCTTGACAACCATGCCCTCGGTGACCGTGATTGCGCAGGACGGCTGCGGTTTTGGCATCATCCGCAGGTTGCCTTCGCGGTCCGGGGTGCCGACCTCAACCAAGCACTGGCGGCAAGCCGCAACAGGCTTCAACAACGGGTGGTCGCAGAAACGCGGGATCCGGATGCCTACCTGTTCGGCGGCGCGGATGATCAGTGTCCCGGGATCTGCTTCGACCTGGACGCCGTCGATCGTCAGGTTCACCTGACCCTTGGGGGCGCTCATCGCGATCCTCCCTTCGCAAAGATTGTGGACTCTTCGGGTGGGAAAAGCTCCCAGGCGGGGGTGGTGAGTCCTGACTCAAACTCATCCCTGAAAAGACTGATGCCAGAGAGGACCGGGGTTGCCGCCGCGTCACCCAGCGCACAGAAGGAGCGCCCGAAGATGTTGTTCGCGATGTCGACCAGCTTGTCGATGTCACCGCTCTGTCCGCGGCCAGCTTCAAGACGAAGCATGATCTGCTTCATCCAGTACGTGCCTTCACGGCAGGGCGTGCATTTACCGCAGGATTCGTGCTGGTAGAACTCTGTCCACATGCGGATAACGCGCACGACTGAAGTTGTTTCGTCAAACACCTGGAGGGCCCTGGTGCCAAGCATTGAGCCTGCTGCAGCGACACCTTCGTAGTCCAGCGGCACGTCCAGGTCCTTCTCGGTGAACAGGGGGGTCGAGGAGCCGCCCGGGGTCCAGAACTTCAGCTGGTGACCGTCCCGCACGCCCCCGGCGAACTCAAGGAGTTCGCGCATGGTCACGCCGAACGGAGCCTCAAACTGGCCCGGGTTGTTCACGTGTCCGGAGACAGAGAACAGGCCGCAACCCTTGGAGCGTTCCGTACCCATGGAGGCGTACCACGGGGCAGAGTTGCGCATGACCAAGGCGACGTCAGAGATGGTTTCAACGTTGTTCACGACAGTGGGGCGCGCGTAGAGACCCTCAACGGCCGGGAAAGGCGGTTTCAGCCTGGGGTGACCGCGCAAGCCTTCAAGGGAGTCAAGCAAAGCGGTTTCTTCACCACAGATGTAAGCGCCGGCCCCAGCGTGAGCGGTGACTTTCAAGTCCCCCAGCAGTCCGGCGGCCGTAGCTTCGTTGATGGCCTCCATGAGTCGGCGGTAAACATGCACGACCTCACCGCGCAGGTAAACAAAGGCGTGGTCGCAGCGAATAGCACGAGCCGCGATGGCAACACCCTCAATAAGAAGGTGTGGGTCCGCCATGATCAGAGGAATGTCCTTACAGGTTCCAGGCTCTGATTCGTCAGCGTTCACCACCAGGTAGCGCGGCTGGCCATCATCGGGAGGCAGGAAGGACCACTTCATGCCTGCCGGGAAACCCGCACCGCCCCGTCCACGGATCCCAGCGGCCTTCACTGTTTCGGTGATTTCCGACCGTTCCATGGCGTTGGCTTTTTTCAGGCCTTCGTAGGCTCCGTTTGCGAGCGCTTCTTTGAGGGTCCAGGATTTCGGCTTCTCCCAGTTCTTAGTGAGCGCCGGGGTCAAAGGGTCAGCCTTCGTGAACTGCATTGTCCTTCCCCTCCTTAGCTTCATCGATAGCAACTGGTGCGTGCCAGCCGTGTTCAGCCGCGACGGTTAGGCCGCGGAACGTTGGGATGCCGCCGCTAGGACCCTGGTTTGCGAGCCCGTCAGGGAAACCAGCCAAGACCCGGCTGACCTCCTTGAACGTACAAAGCTCGTTAGGTCCGCGGGTCGGGTGAACCGGCGTTCCATCCCGCAGGTCATCCACCAACTGCTTCGCGGAGGCCGGGGTCTGATTATCGAAGAACTCCCAGTTGACCATGATCACCGGGGCGTAGTCGCAAGCGGCGTTGCACTCGAGTGCTTCCAGGGTGATTTTGCCGTCCGCGGTGGTCTCATCGTGACCGATGTCCAAGTGCTCGGAGAGCTGCTCGAAAATTTCTTCGCCACCCATCACGCCGCAGAGGGCGTTGGTGCAAACACCGACGTTGTACTCACCGTTCGGGTGACGTTTGAACTGCGTGTAGAAAGTCGCGACAGCGGAGACCTGCGGCTGCGAAATGCCCAGCAGTTCGGAGCAGAGAGCAATCCCATCGCGGCTCACGTAGCTCTCTGCCGACTGCATCAGGTGCAACATCGGGAGCAGTGCTGAACGCTCATGCCCCTTCGGGTACCGCGCAATGATCTCTGCGGCGTCAGCGCGAAGACGCGCTTCAATCTCGGGTGAGAATGTCATCGGTCTACACCTCCCGCGACCGGGTCGAAGGAAGCGAGCGTGACCACAACGTCGGCCAGCTGTCCCCCCTCGGTCGCCATTGACAAAGCCTGCAGGTTGTTGAACGAAGGATCGCGGAAGTGAACGCGGAACGGCCGGGTCCCACCGGAGGAAACCACGTGGGTTCCCAGGACTCCCTTAGGATGCTCAACCTGTTGGTACGTCTGCCCCACCGGCACCTTGAACCCTTCGGTTGCAAGCTTGAAGTGGTGGATCAGAGCCTCCATCGATTCAGCCATTATCTTCTTTATGTATTCGGGGTTGTTGCCCTGACCGTCGGGCCCAACGGTTAGGTGAGCGGGCCAGGCAATCGCCTTGTCCTGGATCATCACTGGCTCGCCCTCTGTCTTTTCCAGCCGAGCCAGAACCTGTTCAATGATCCGCAGCGATTGGTAGCACTCGTCGAAGCGGACCAGGGTGCGGTTGTAAGCGTCAGAGGTGTCATACGTCGGCACATCGAACTCATAGGTTTCGTAGTCACAGTACGGCGCGTCCTTACGAAGGTCCGCGGGAAGACCGCCGGCGCGCAGCATCGGCCCGGTGACACCGAGCGCCATCATTGCGCTCATCGAAAGGTGGCCCACGCCGATGAAACGCTTCTTGAATATCGGGTTCTGAAGCGTCAGGTTCTGCAGCTCACCGATGTCCCGCCGCACCATCGGTAGAAGCGAACGGATGTAGTCGACGGTCCCGGGGGGCAGGTCCAGCGGGACGCCGCCAGGACGGACGAACGCGTGGTTCATGCGAAGCCCTGTAACGCGCTCAAAGATCCTCAAGATCTGCTCGCGACCACGGAACGCGATGGTCATCATGGTGGTTGCGCCCAGTTCGTTGCCGCCGGTGCCGATCGCAACAATGTGTGAGGCGATGCGGTTCAGCTCCATAAGCAAGACGCGGATAAGGGTGGCGCGCCTGGGGATCTGGTCCGTGACACCCAGCAGTTTCTCAACCGCGAGTGCGTAGGCGACCTCTTGGAAGAAGGGAGCGACGTAGTCCATGCGGGTGACAAACGTGGAGCCCTGAGTCCAGTTGCGGAACTCCATGTTCTTTTCAATGCCCGTGTGCAGGTAGCCAATGTCAACGCGGGTTTCGCGGACCATCTCGCCGTCCAGCTCCAGGATCAACCGGATGACGCCGTGCGTGGACGGGTGGACAGGCCCCATGTTGAGAACGATGCGTTCGGAAGAGATTCTGCGGATTTCTTCGACCACGTCTTCCCAGTCGCCGCCCTGCGCGATAACTTCTGGGAAGTCGTCGAGCGTGGGGTCGTTCCCGCCGGGCGTTGCAAAGATCTTCTGCTTTGGTTTCTTCATCAGTTGTAAGACCTCCGCGTGTCAACCGGCGGCACGCTTGCGCCGCGGAACTCGATGGGGATGCCGCCTAGCGGGTAGTCCTTGCGTTGCGGGTGACCCACCCAGTCCTGAGGGAGTTCGATGCGAGTCAGGCTCGGGTGGCCGTCGAAGATAATCCCCATCAAGTCCCATGCTTCGCGTTCCGGCCAGTCGTTGCTGGGGTAGATGTGAACGATGGAAGGAATGTGTGGGTCGTGGTCTGGCACCGCAACTTCAAGGTTGATGGTCCGATTGTGGGTGAAAGAGTGGAACGGGTAGAGCCCGTGTAGTTCCCGTCCCACGTCACCGGGGTAGTTGACGGCGGAGACACCCATGCACATTTCGAAGCGAAGATCTTGGTCATCCCGGAGCTGCCGGGCAACGAAAGGCAGGTGTTCCCGTCTCACAAAAATGATGAGCTCCCCGGTGGGGTTCACAACGACCTTCTCAATGACATCGTCGACGTCCAGGTCGTTTTCCCGGATCAGTTCCTCAAGAACATCGACGGCCTCGTCGTACCAGGAACCGTAGGGACGAGGGGAGGCACCCGGCAGGGTGAACGTCTCCACCAAGCCGCCGAAGCCTGTCGTGTCACCGTCGTCCATGACGCCGAACGCGCCGTGGCGGACCGTGACGACTTCCGGCTGAGCGAAGCGTTTTGCGGGGACCTGCATCTCCCCGTCCGCGTCGGGACCAACGTAGTTTTCGACATCGGTCATGCCAGGAGTCCTTTCATCTGGTGCGTGGGCGTTGCCGCGAGTGCCGCGGCCTCAGCCTTGCGCGCGATCTCTTCCCGGTGAGCCCCCAGCGGCTCTTGCCCGATCTGTTCGCGCAGAACCAGGACCGCGTGGATCAGCGCTTCGGGGCGCGGCGGACAGCCCGGCAGGTAGACGTCAACCGGGACTATGTGGTCGCAGCCTTGCACCACCGCATAGTTGTTGAACATGCCGCCAGAGGAAGCGCAGGCCCCCATTGAGATGACCCATTTTGGTTCGGGCATGGAGTCGTAGACGCGGCGGACGATCGGGGCCATCTTCTGGCTGACACGCCCGGAGACGATCATGAGGTCGGCGTGACGGGGGGACGCACGGAAGACCTCCAGACCGAAGCGAGCCATGTCGAAGCGAGGGGTGCCTGCCGCCATCATCTCGATTGCGCAGCAGGCAAGGCCCATGGTCACTGGGAACTGGCTGTGTTTCCTAGCAAGCCCCAGCACTTTTTCCATGCTGGCCAGGCCAACACCGCTTGGAAGTTGTTCTTCAAGACCCATTGCGTATCCCTTCTAGGTCCAGTCCAGGCCCTTGCGGCGCAGCTCGTAAATGTATGGAACGGTGATGAGGGCAATGAAAAGCAGGATGGACAGCAGCCCGAAAAGTCCAAGAATGTTGAACGACACCGCCCACGGGTACATGAACACGACTTCGATGTCGAACACGATGAACGTCATTGCGACCAGGTAGTACTTGACGGGGAAACGCCCGTCCTCAATCCTTGCGGGTCCGGGGTCGATGCCGCACTCGTAGTTTTGAGCCATGACTAGGTTCTTTTGCTTCGGGCCAAGCACGGCAGAAGCTAGTAGACCGCCAAGTGAGATCGCAAGGGCCACCGCCCCCATGATCAAAAGCGGCACGTATGGGTTAGTCATTGTTCCTCCGGCGCGTTGTCGTCATGCTGGTCTAGCCACCTTGGTGAGAGCGGTGATGAGCCGGTCATCAGCGTCACCGCCCGACCGTTCGAAACCATCTGAAAGCAATTTGTTCACGAACTTCATGAGCCGCTTACGGGGCAGGCCGTAGTAGGTACAGATTCGCATAATCTTTGGATTCTCAATTAGGGCCACGAACACACGCCCTAAAGAGTAGTAGCCCCCGTAGATTTGCTGCATCTGTTCAGGATAGGCGCTCATCGCCAAATCAAAGCCCGCTTCGCTGGTCCGACCGAAAGCGCTAGCGGCCGCTTCAGCTAGGAGTCGCCCTGCTTTCATGGCCGGAGCGATGCCTTCGCCGTTGAACGGAGAAACCATGCCCCCGGAATCCCCAACCAGAGCAAGCCCGTTCGTGTAGTGCGGCTTGCGGTTGAACGACATGGGAAGGGCTGCGCTGCGCAGTGGCCCGATCTGGTTTTCGGGGGTCAGTCCCCACTCTTTCGGTAGGCTTTCGATCCACTTTGCGAAAACTTCACGGTAGGGCAGCGTGGTGGCGGTGGCGTCCGAGGACACAGATCCAAGCCCCACGTTCACGACCCCGTCCCCAAGTGGGAAGATCCAGCCGTAGCCGGGAAGAAGTTCTGATTCCCCCGGTTTGCCGCTCCACAGCTCTAGGTGGGATTCCATCCAGGGTTCGTCCCCGCGCGGGGATTTGAAGTAGGTGCGTGCAGCGACACCCATGGGGCGAGACTTCTTTTTCTCGATACCCAGGGAGGTGGCGAGACGAGCAGCCACCCCGCCAGCATCGATAACCAAACGTGCGTTGACCTGCACGTCTTTAGCTTCGCTACCCCGACCAACCTTCGCGCGGACCCCCGTGATTCGCCCGGTGCTGGAGCGGACAGCTTCGGTGACCCGGTGTCCTTCCAGAAGACGAGCCCCCGCTTCTTCAGCTTTTCGGATTAGGGCTTCGTCGAGGTCGGCGCGAGCCCTGGCCATTCCATAGGGCGGTTGAGAAGCCTGTTCAGGCCAGTCGAAGTAAACCTCGTGACCCCCTCCAACGACCCGGAGACCGCGGTTCCTGGCCCATCCGCCCGTATCGATTCCCATCAGCTGGATCTCTTGGACGGCCGCGGGTGTCAGCCCATCGCCGCAAACCTTGTCCCTTGGGAAGGTCGCTTTTTCTAGGACGACGACGTCAAAACCTAGGTTCGCTAGGTGGTAGGCGGCGCTTGCACCCCCGGGCCCGGCGCCCACGACTGCAACGTCGGTCTCTATGACCGAGTCGGAGTCAGCGTCCAAGGGATTCTCCAGTCCTGAAGGCGCCCGGACGAAAGCAACGTGTCGAACGGACGGCACAAAACAAACCTAAGACAAGCCTATCCAGATCGACCGACAACCCAAGAAACCGACTGTTTTGAGCCGCTTGAAGACAGTGAAAGACAGGCAAATAGGGAACACTCAGGTTTCTGATATCGAGCCCGCTCTTCCGACGCGCGTTCAAAACCGACACACCTTGTTTCGGCCGCGCATCCCCCGGATGCGCGGCCGAAACGGGAGGGGTTAGGGTTTCGTGCCCCTGTGGATCGCAACTGCCCCAAAGGTGAGGTTTCGGTACTCAACGTCCCTCAGCCCGGCCTCCCTCATGAGTGCCGCCAACGAAGCCTGGTCGTGCCAGTCAAAGATGGACTCCGACAAGTAGTCGTAAGCCTCCCCCGCAGGGGAAGCTAGTTTCGCTAGGAACGGCGCAGCAAACCTGAGGTACGCATCGTGAAACGGCCGGACCAGCCTCGGAGACTTCGAAAACTCAAGCACTAACACCTGTCCCCCTGGCTTCACCACCCGCACCATCTCCTTCAGCGCACCCTCCGTGTCAGCAATGTTTCGAAGTCCAAAGCTGATAGTCGCGACGTCAAACGCATCCGCTGGAAAAGGCAGGTCTGTGGCGCTCCCGAGCACGAAGTCGACCTCTGGGTGCAGCGCCTCACCTTTCGCTATCATTCCGCGCGACAAGTCCACTGCGGTGACCGCAGCTCCCGCAGCCATGAGCGCTGCCGACGAGGTCCCCGTCCCAGCCGCGACGTCCAGGACCGAGACGCCCTTTTTGATGTGTGCGGCTTGGTTCAACGCCGCCCTCCAGAGGTGGACCTGTCCCAGCGAGATCAGGTTGTTAGTGAGGTCGTAGCGCCCCGCAACCTGGTCAAACATCGCGGAGACGTCTTCCGGGTCCTTATCTAGGGTCGCTCGGACGGTATGCTCAGCTGCTTCGTTCATGGCCTGATTATCCCCGCGGTCCCGCGAACTGGGAAAGCGCGGCTCTTTCGGGACATCCTGGCCGAAGCTCTTCTGACCGGTTAGCTTTAGTGCAGGAAGTCCCATCAGGAAGGCAATGATGACAACCCCTCCCAACGCAGCGGCGGAAGAACCTGACGCAGAGTCCACTGAAGTGCACGTCCTTGCCCGCCAGACTCAATCACTTCCAGCAAACCTTGTCTCCCTTGTGCCTACCCAGGACGGTTTCAACTGCTGGCTTGGTGACCGCGTCCAAATCGTGGGTTGGGGCGAAGCTCTCCGGCTGTCCTTCAGCGGCGCTCACGCCATGCGTGAAGCGTCGTCGGCTTGGAAAACCCTGACTGAAAACGCAGACGTCGAGGTCGAAACCCTTTCGGGACTCGCCGAAGACCTGCTTGCGGAGGGCCCCTCATGGCCACTTGCCATGGCCTCGTTCGGGTTCGCTGACTCTACCCCCGGGGTGCTGGTCGTTCCGGAGTTCATGGCCGTTCGCGTCATCGGAGAAGAAACAACTGAATGGCTGGTGTCGTCCGCAATAGGTCAGAGCCCCAAAGACCCTCTGAGCTTCCTGAACCTGCCGCGTGTCCCCGTTTCAAAACCCTACGGGATGTGGACTGATCCGGGGCGGATGACGCAGTCTAAGTGGAAGGAGGCCGTGGGGCGGCTAGTGCTGATGCTGCGTTCCGGGGCCGCCTCAAAGGTCGTTTTGACCCGCGACATTCCCGTTTCAGCGGCCTCACCCATCGACCCTCGTTTCTTGGTGGAGGAACTCGAAAAGGCATACCCGACCACGTGGGTTTACGCCGTGGAGGGCCTGGTGGGAGCCACCCCTGAGATGCTTGTTTCGCTAGACCAAGACTTCTTCACCTCACGTGTGCTCGCCGGGACAGCCGCACCAGGACGCGGTGACCTGCTACTGGACTCGATGAAGAATCGGACCGAGCACCACCTTGCGGTTGAATCAGTCGCACGCGCAATCGCGCCGCTCTCAGAAACCCTGAATGTCCCCGCGGAGCCCGGCCTACTGGACCTACCGAACGTCACGCACCTGTCAACAGAGGTAACCGGCGTAGTCAAAGACGCGAACGTCCTTGAAATCGCGGAAGCCCTCCACCCCACGGCAGCCGTCTGTGGGACTCCCACGAAGCTCGCTTTCGACATCCTTGAAGGGATCGAAGGAACTCAGCGAGGTCGCTACACGGGCCCGGTCGGCTGGGTCGATGCAGCTGGCGACGGCGAGTTTGGCATCGCCCTTCGTTGCGGGCAACTCTCCGAAGATCGAACCCAAATCCGGATCTTCGCTGGCGGGGGGATCATGCCGGACTCCAACCCCGACATGGAGCTAGCCGAGACACGCGCAAAGATGCGGCCCCTACTTGAGGTTTTGGGGGTTGAAAAGCCCTAGCGGGCCTTCAGCACTGCCGTCACCTGGATGTCTTCGCCGCCGCGGACAACATCAAGCGTCACTTCGTTTCCTGCGGTGTAGCGCCGCACGAACCCTGTGAGCGCGGGGCCAGACGTCACGGCGTGACCGTCGATGCCGACGATGACATCGCCCGGTTGCAAGCCCGCCTCCGCCGCCGCGCCACCCCCCATCACGGTCGCAACTTCAGCGCCCAGCTGGCTTGAAGAACCCCTTACGACTACCCCCGACTTGATCTCCACGCCAAGCAACGCGTGTTGAACGCTTCCGGTGTTGATGATCTGGTCGGCGACCGACTTCACCAGGTCTACGGGAATCGCGAAACCAAGACCGATGGAACCTGCGGTGTCCGCACTGGAACTGTTTGAAGCTATCGAGGAGTTAATCCCGATAACCCCACCGGTCGCGTCAAACAACGGACCACCCGAGTTCCCAGGGTTAATCGACGCATCGATCTGGATGGCGTTCGTTACGACCAGCTCCGTCTGGGCTCCCGCCTGCGGGTTCGCGGGGTCGACCCCACCGCTCGCTTCTACCGTGACAGGGCGGTCCAAAGCCGAAATCACACCCGTGGTAACCGTGTCCGCAAGGCCCAGTGGTGAGCCAACAGCCATTACTGGCTGGCCCACTTCCAGCTCTTCCGACGTTGCGAACCGCGCAGCAATCATGTCGCTGGGCTCCCCAACCAACTGCAGGACGGCAAGGTCCGTTGTCTGGTCTGTGCCGACGATGGTGGCCTCGTAGATCCTCCCGTCGTGCGTGGTGACCGTTATGTTTCCCGAAGAAACCGCCGGGGAAACGACGTGGTGGTTGGTGATGATGCGACCCTCAGAGTCATAGACCACGCCCGAACCCGTGGCAGACTCATTCGCACCCTCAACCATGATTGAGACCGTAGCGGGACGCACCGCGCTTGCGACGGCCTGCCAGTCCGGGGCAGCCGTTCTTTCGGCGACGGGCGGAACAACGTCCTGGTCACTTGCGTCTTGCTCGACACTGCTTTCGCTTGACGCCGTCCCAGAGGGAGGTTCTGCTCCCCGGTCCAGCACCAGCGCTGTCCCCGCACCCAAAGCCGCAGCGAGCAGGGCTGAAACGAAAAGAGCGAACCAACCCGGTCCTTTTCGGTTCCGCTCCGCTCTTTGAGTAGCGGGCGCCGAGAAATTCGTTGCGCTCTGAGCCCGGCCGTGCGTGCCCTGAGCCCACGGAGACGGTTCGTACAAGGGAGTGGGCTGCGCAGATGCCTCTGGCAGGCTGGATGGGACGCCGACGGGTTCTTCTGACTGAATCGGGTTCTCAGGCTGGGCCGGCTGTTCGGGCTGGACCGGCTGTTCAGACTGCACGGACTCTTCGGGCAAGCCGGGGCGAATCGGAGCCCAGCGCGATGGCAATGAAGCGTGGTACGTCCCTCTTTGAACCGCACGCCTAGAGAGGCCCGGACTGAATGGGATCTGGTCGCCAGCATCCGGCGAAACCTGCGGGTTTTTCTGGTCGTTCACGGGGCACCTCCTGGATTGTCAGTCTACGCGTGGCGCCTGTGAGCAACCTTAAACGCTACAGGGTCTGCCGTGATTTACGACTCCGCCGCGGCCCTGCGAACCTCCCTGAACTGTTCCGTTGGGAAACCAAGCGGTATCCGCACCAGGGAGCGCCCCCGAATAGGAGCCATCACAGCGTCCCTGAGCTCCTCGATGCTTTCTGCCGAGCGCGCGCGCCAGCCGCAAGCTGCCGCGACCTGGACAATGTCGACCTCTTGCCTTATCCCGAAGTACTTCTGGTACGTTTCAGCGTCTGTGGAACCGCCGTGCTCAAGAGAGTGGAAGATAGAGCCGCCACCGTCGTCAAACACCAAGATCTGAACGTCGGGTTCTCCCCCTGGGCGGGCCGCGAGCGCAGCCAGGTCGTAGACAAAGCTCAGATCCCCAAGCACGACCCTGACAGGCTCTTCAGTCTGCGCTGCCAAGCCCAGCGCCGCTGAGGTGGTCCCGTCGATTCCTGCGAGTCCCCTGTTGGAATAGACGCGCTGTAGCCCGGGGGCGCTCGCTCCTAAGTCAAAGGACCTAACAACGTTTGACGCTGCCAGCCACAGGTTGGTTTCACGTGAGTGGCGCCAGATCATCCGCGCGACTCCCAGGTGGTTCAGCCCTCTTGATCGCTCCCGGACAATCATTTCCATTTCTGCGGCGATCTGCCTGCACTGCTGGAGCCAAATGCTCCGTGACTCCGCAAGCCCATCGTCTAGCGGCTGTTCGTCAGGGAGCAGGTCGGGCACAACCGCGGTCGCGGTCCCCGATGGGTCCTGCCATTGGTCTGAAGCGGAAACAACGATTTTGGCGGTGTCCGGGGTTCCCATCAAGCTGAGAAGTTCGATTACTTCGCGGGACAGGGTTGGGCGCCCCAGGACAATCACCTGCTCCGGAGCCTCATGCTTTCCAGCAAGCAGTTGCTGCGATAGACGTTCCGCGACCAGGGGTCCGTGCGGGAGCCACGATGGCAGGTCGCAAAGCCCCGACGAGGGCTCAGCCAAGATGGGGATCCCCAAGTGATCTGCGTATTCGGCAATCTTGCGCATGTGGGACTGGTCGTGCTGGCCCGGCCCGTCCCCCGCCACAAGCAACGTTCGAAGAGACGGGTCCACGACCTGCGACCAAGAGATTTCTGCGGTGTGGTTCAGGGATGGGCCAAGCTGCGGCAAAGAGGGAATCTCCTCACTTGCGCCGCTTAGGTTGTCACCCAGTGCGGGAACAAGCGGGTCGCGGAGTGCAACATTCAGGTGAACCGGACCGGGCAGCCCGCCGTGACCGCTTGCCCTGGCCGTGAGCCTTCGCACTCGCCCAATGATGGCTCGGGCAATACCGGGTTCGTCAGGGTCCTGGATGGCGGGAATCTCCGTCTCAGCAACAACTGAGGGTCCGTATATGCCCAGCTGTTGCGTGGTTTGGTTCGCGCCAACTCCGCGTAGTTCGAAGGGCCTGTCAGCTGTGACAATAATTAGCGGCAGGCCCAGGTGCTTAGCTTCTTCGATCGCAGGGTGCAGCTCTGCTACCGCAGTCCCCGAGGTCGTGATGACTGCCACCACACCCTCTTTTTCGGCTGAGCCCTGCAGTGCTCCCACTGCCCAGAAGCCTGCGACCCGCTCCTCAGCGAAAGTGAAAACTTCAACCAGTCCATCGCGTTCCAGCCTTGCCAGCGCGTATGCGAATGGTGCGTTGCGGGAGCCGGAGCAGTAGGCAACCTTTTGGACACCGCACGCAATCAGCGAGCTTGCGATAAGGCTGGCAGTTCGAACGGACGCGGGGTCGCTGGGAGTTTTCATGGGCTCAATCATTCCTGTTCCGGGTCTCTTCGGCCAGCAATACCGCTGCCATCTTCTCCAAGCGGGATCGCCAAACGTCCAGTAGGTCCCCACTTGGGGGGAGGGAGGACGAGGAGAGTTCCCCCCTATGGGCCTGCGCTGCCGCTGCCGCACTTAGGAAACCTGGGTTTTCGGAGTCGGCCCCGGACACTAGTGGCTGATCGACGACGTCCGCGGCGAGCAGCGAGCCGGTGTTCAAACCGCACGCGTAGGGCAGTTCCGGAAGCGCGGCAGCTAGGCCGACGCCCGCAGCGATCCCGATTGAGGTGTCCAGAGCCGAGGACACGACGGGGGAAAGCCCTAGTTTTCTGCTTAGGGTTTCCCCCGCGCGAATCCCTCCCAGAGGGGCAACTTTGAGGACCGCTACGTCCGCCGCTTTCATTGCTGAGACTGCTAGGGGGTTTGCTGCCCGCCGAATGGACTCGTCCGCAGCTATCGGGACGTCCGTCAACGTTCGAAGCTCCGCAAGCTCCTCGGTGCTCTTGCAGGGTTGTTCGGCGTACTCTAGCCCGCCGGCGAGGGCGGCTGCAGCGTCCAGCTGCTGGAGTGCGCGCGCGGCCTGCTCAACTGACCAGACAGCGTTCGCGTCAACGCGGACCCTGGCCAGCGCCCCGTACCTGTCAGCAAGGATTCCCGCAGCGAAACGAACTCGCTCAAGGTCTTCGTGAGTGAGTTCTCCCCTGTCCGCTACCTTCACTTTCGCGGTCGCGCACCCCGGCTGAGAGTCGATTCGGGCCTCAACAGTGCTAGCTGGCGTGACTGGCACGGTCAGGTTCAGAGGCACCAAAGTCCGGCGTGCCTGCGGAAACGGAGAACTCGCGACGGACAGTGCGCTAGCCAGCCAGGTGGCGGATTCTTGCGGCCCGTAGTCCCAGAACGGGGCGCACTCACCCCACCCTTCGGTTCCGCGAAGCAGCAGCCCTTCGCGATGGTCAACACCACGGAACCTAGTGTTCAGCGGCACCTTGAACAGGACGATCTCATCGATCTCCCCCAGCAGTGCACGCGCCAGGGGCCCAGGGTTTAGAACACCAAGTTCGGGCTTCACGCTTCTTTTCACTCAGGCCATCCTAGTTCGACCGGGGAAGGGTGGGCGCCGGGCTATATTGGGGCCGTGATTATCGTTGCGCTCACCACAGGCTTCCTTGGGCTGGTCCTTTCGCTGGCCCTGCGCCGAGACACAGGAAAGAAGCGTCCCTGGCAGGAAGGCCAAGGGCTGGCGGATGAGCAGTTCGTTTTCGCGTCTTTGCCCGGCATCTCACTATTGCTGCTGGGCATGGGGGCTTTGGGGCTGATAGTCCCGGGGGTCGGAGGGGCTCTGGGAAGCGTCGTCGGCCCCTTGCTAGCGGTTCTCGCTGCAGCCGTTGTCCTTGTGGGGCTCGTGCTCTCCTTCTACGGTATGTTCGCGCGGCAACTGCCGGCATGGTTGATCCCCGCTTGGGCCCAGCGCAAACCCAAGAAGAAGTAGGCCTAGACGCGCCCCAGGGAACGAACCATCACCGCTTTGATGGTGTGCATCCTGTTCTCCGCCTGATCAAAGACTATTGAGCGCGGGCCAGAGAAAACCTCATCCGTCACTTCTATTCCATCGACGCCGAACTGGTCGTAGACGTCGCGCCCAACCGTCGTGTTCAGATCGTGGAAGGAGGGGAGGCAGTGCATGAACTTAGCGTCCGGGCCGGCCAGGCTCATGAGTTCTTCCGTCACCTTGTAGGGCGTGAGCAGTTCAATGCGCTCTTTCCAGACCTCTTTTGGTTCTCCCATAGAAACCCAAACGTCCGTGTGCACGAAGTCAACGCCTTCCACGGCAGAAATGTCGTCGGTGACGGTGATTTTCGCCCCCGACTCCGCGGCGCGCTCCATTGCCTCAGCGATGACCTCCGCGTCAGGCTGCAGCTCCTTCGGCGCAATGATTCGTGTGTCACATCCAAGCATTGCGCCGTTGATGAGGAGAGACCTGCCCATGTTGAAACGCGCGTCGCCAATGTAGGCGTAAGAGATGTCTTTGAAGTCCTTGCCAGGGGAGTGCTCCAGCATCGTGAGGGAGTCGGCAAGCATTTGGGTCGGGTGCCACTTCCCCGTAAGACCATTCCAAACCGGGACACCGGAATCTGCCGCCAGAATCTCAACGGAATCCTGGCTCTCACCGCGGTATTCGATGCCGTCGAAAAACCTGCCCAAGACCTTGGCTGTGTCCTGCACAGATTCCTTGTGTCCAATCTGGGAACCGCTGGGATCCAGATAGGTGGTCGACGCCCCCTGGTCGGCAGCCGCCACCTCAAACGCACAGCGTGTCCGGGTCGAGGTCTTTTCGAAGATCAGCGCGATGTTCCGACGGGCCATGTACTGGGTTTCGTTGCCGCTTTTCTTCGCGGCTTTCAGAAGCCCGGCAAGGGTGATGAGGTCGCGCCACTGCTGGTCTGTTTCGTCCAACTCACACAGGAGGTTCGCGCCGGGGGAAAAATACTTGCTCACTTCGTCCATGGGTAAATGCTAGAGGCTATCGTTTGGTGCGTGAATGATTCTCCAAAAAACCCGAACTTCACCACTTCCCGATGGAAAGAGGTTCCTGGCTTCGACTTCCGTGACATCACCTACCACCGCGGCGTCTCCCGCGGAGAATTTGATGGGGCCCCTAATGGAACTCCCCTCCCCTGGGTGAGGATCGCTTTCGACCGCCCTGAGCTGAGGAACGCTTTCCGCCCTCAGACAGTCGACGAGCTGTTGGTAGCGCTGGACCACGCACGCATCCAAAGCGACGTCGCCTCGGTCCTGCTCACAGGCAACGGTCCCAGCCCTAAGGACGGTGGATTCGCGTTCAGCTCCGGGGGTGACCAGCGGGTCCGCGGC
>ERZ1031159.30-NODE-30-length-31407-cov-15.909224_pt1 | contig 31407 bp, 27 predicted proteins | sample MGYA00516706_ERZ1031159 | MGnify/ENA primary metagenome ERZ1031159 (study PRJEB33719, sample SAMN04262508) | wastewater metagenome | biome: rural village; feature: composting latrine chamber; material: composting feces with ash | place: El Salvador | collected... | reverse complement strand
AGAGTGCGGTGCGAAGTGCGTGGTAGTCGTTAGTGGAGATCAGGATCGGCGCCGCAGGATAGTCCTCGAAAACGATTGTGCTGCCAAAAATCAGGTTCTCCCGTGTTGTCGTGGATTGGTCTTCGCGCCTGATGTCGCTTTCCGGTACTCCCTTAGATAGCAGGTAATCTGCCATGGCATGAGCCTCTGGTCTGTCTTCGTCGGCTCCCTGGCCGCCGCAACAAACCAACAGCGGGGTCTTGTCCACGGCAGCCTTGCGCGCCTCATAGACTTCTAGCGCGCGGTCTAGGCGCGATGCCAGGAGAGGTGGCACTTTGCCGTCAAGAATGCGGGAACCGAGGGTCAAGATCGCAGGTTCTGCCTTTGATCTTTGCCTGAGGCGATAGAGAGAGTCATAGGTAACGAAGCTCAGAAATACGAAACCGAAGTAGGCGAAGATCCCGACAGTCATGACGCCCGCAGGCGGAACCCACACGGTGTTTCTGGTCGCAGACCACTGAACAACCCACAGCACAAATACTGGCACAGCTATCAGAAGCAAACTAACAATCAGTGGCAGGAGCGTAGCCAGCGAGACACCTTCGCGCCGCACAACGATAAGCCCATTGATTAATAGAAGAACCAGAAGGGCCACGTAGCCAACGAGAATCAGAATCGCCGGTAGAGGAAGCGCTATGTTCCTAACGCTCTGACCAAGAGGAGTGTCCAGTAGCGAAAACGCCAACACCAGAACCATCACTGACGACAGAAGCAGAACCCCCGTGCGTAGCGTGCGAGGGTCGCGAATATAGCTGATCAGGAAAACGAGGAAAAGCGCGCCGCCAGCAACAAAGAGCCACACCGGATAACGTGGACGTAGTGCATCTGCCGCTCGTTACTCTGCTTCAGCCGTCACGATCTCGTCAGTTACCGGTGATTCGTTCCCCGCCAGGTCGAAGCCAACGGCGCACACCCTCAGTGGCAGTTCGTTCGCGTTGACCATTAGAGCCTGTCGGAAGTATGGCTGATACAGATCCCGATCGGCACAGTTGGTTGAGTCGGCAGGTCCGGTCAGCCACTGGATGTCCACGATCTCAGGCATGTCGAACAGAGGGTCAATGCTGACTGCTCCGTCATCAAACCTTGTCACCGACAACTGAGGGCCCTCGGCGGGCGGAGTTGTATCAACGTTGAAGATCAGGATGGCTGGGTCTGCGCCCTCGGACCCTACACACGCGAACTGGAATCCCTCTTTTTCGGGTAGCGCCACATCGATCGTCTCACTGTCGCCCACTTCGACGGTGTACGACTCTGCGTCATCGAAGAACCCCTCGTCCATACATGATGCGGGTGAGGCGAGCCCGGTCTTCACCAAGTACGTGACAGGAGCGTTGCCTGGTGGCGTCAGCGAAATGGTGGCTGGCTGGTCGGCGGTGTCTGTGCCGTCGGCGCTGAACGTCCCGCCTCCGAAAACTCCGGGGGTGATATCAGTCGGTAACGAGCAGCCCTCACCCAAGGTGAAGACACCGCCTAGGAAGCAGGCTTCGACACCGCTCAGGTCAACGCCATAGGAGGTGTCCTGAGCGAACTTAACGGTGTCACCGTGAAGCTGGCACGGCTGGCCCAGGTAGCACGCCTTGCCTCGGTCAGTGGAAACGCCACCGCTGGTCGTGTTGATGATAGAGACGACTTTGCCGTCCGTGATCAGAGGTGATCCGGATGAACCGCCGAGGACACCGGGGCAGTCATTGATGATCTCATCCAGCCACAACCAGCGAAACTCAATGACATCAGTCTGCTTCCCCAGTTTGCAGGCACCCTCGCGCAATGCCCAGTCGTCGATCTCGATATCGGTGACCGGGAACGCTATGTTCGTAACCTTGGTGCCTGCCTTGGCGCCGCTCGGGTCGATCGGGAGCGCCTTGATGCCCTGGTTCTTCAGTTCGCCCAGGGTGGCATCCAGTCGTAGCACACCGATGTCGGCCGAGTACATCGTCGCGTACTCGAAACGCGCCACCGGCACGATGACCCGGTCAGATTCTGAGGTGTCGTGGAAGGCAAAGAAGGTTGCTTCCCCGTAGCCCTCTTCGTCAATGAGGACCTCGTTTGGATCTTGTCCATCCATCCCCAGACAGTGGCCGTTGGTGAGCACATACGCCGGGGCATCATCAATCCCCGTGTCGACGACGGTTCCCGTGCAGTCACTTGAGACGGAAAGCGCGGCCACCCCCGTGTACTCCTCACCGTCAGCGTGGTCGAGGACAGGCGCGGGGACAACAGCTTGGGGTTCAGACGACGCGCTACACCCCGAAAGTAGAAGTACGAGGGCCGCTGCGCCGGCTACGAGAATCTTCTTCATACTGCGCTCCGAATGTCGATGAACGGGGTTGGGCTTCACGTGTGTTCACTCGATCCTACCGAGGAAGCGCGTTCTTCGAGGTTTTGGGAGCGTTGATTCGAAGTAGCCCGTATGTCGGGTGCTGTCCTCGCTCATTTTAGGCACACGGATGGGACACAACCGTGTTATTGCGCCGTCCACTCGGGCTCGCGTGCCTAGAGCGGACAACGCGCGGTCATACCCAGAGCGGGCAACGCACTGCTACCCGTGCCTAGTGGCCTGCCTCTTTTTGAGCGGGCGCGTTAAGCGGCACCAGAGTGAGCATCACAGCGGAGAAAAGGAACATCAGTACACACAGACCCCAAATGGTCATGTATCCGCCGATCCCGGTCACACCTTCAAGATCCTGGAAGTTCCCCAGAACCTTCTTGAACAGCGCCCCGCCGATTGCTCCACCCACTGCAGAAAATGCGGCGTAAAGGCCGTTTGCGATGCCGGTTTTGCCCTCGGGCGCCGCACGAGATATGAGGACCGGGAGCACTCCGGAAAGCACCCCAGCAGCGAAGCCGGAGAGGACGGCTGAAACCCAAAACGCCGCGATCTGATATGGAAGCAGGACCATAATCATTTGCCCCAGAGCGCCAAGCAGAGCGGACCCCACCAACGTAGTCCTCATTCCCACACCTGCGACGATGAAGGAGGAGATGAACGCGCCCAGCATCGCAAAAGCCAAGAGCGCAGCGATGAGCAGGGCAATGCTCGCGCTGGAGGAGGAGAATCCATAGCCGAATTCCCCCGGGTCAGTGCTCATATAAGCGGCCATGTTGGGCGGGGCATCTGTCGAAAGCACGCCGATTACGAAAGCTGTCAGATACAGAGGACCCGTCGCTCGCGAAGCAACCAAGGACAGTTCGACTGCGGGACTTTGGACGCGCTTTTCCCACAGCATCCAGCCGATGAAAATGATGCCTGTGAGGAACAGGAGCAGGAAGGAAAAGCGCATGTCCCGATAGCTGATGTGGCCAAGCGTGTAGATGGTCGCCGCCATGACAAGGCCCAGTCCCGCAAAGCCAAGCCAGTCGACACGGCCCGTCCCAAAATCAACGTCTTTGGGCAGCCCGAAGAACACTCCGTAGGCGCCTATCAGGATCGCGATGGCCGGGACTAACAGGGTGACGACCATGTTCGATGTTGCGGTGTAAACGGCGCCCGCCGCGATGGTGCCCAAAACAATTCCAGCCGTAAGTGCGCCAGTGAGGATGGTGATCGCCCGGCCCGAACTTTGTTCCGACAAACGCAGGTACACGATTGCGATAGACAGAGGCAGCCAAACGCCGATGGGCCCGTGGAGAATGCGAGCAAGGAGCATGACGGGGAACGAGGGCACCAGGGCTATGACCAGGGTCCCCACGAAGACAGCGACCAACGACCAACGCAGCACTTTGCGTGAACCGACTAGGTCGCCCAGGCGCGACAGGAGCGGTACGAGGACGGCTGCCGCCATCGCTTGCGAACTTTGGAACCAGTTCATTGCCTCCACAGAGACGTGCACGTGTCTGGCGATGTTGGGGAGCAAGGGTGTGTAGTAGCCCTGCACGAACCCATTGACGACCTGCAAAATGAGCAAGTAGATAAGGATCGACTTCACGCTCACGTGCGGCGTCTTCGGGATCGACGGGTCCTCAATAGTGGCTTGGCTCATACGAGGATGTTAGGTGATGTGAGGGTCCGTCGTGTGAAAACCCGCTACTCGGACCGAAGCGCCTCCACCGGGTCGCGCCGTGATGCCGCAGATGAGGGAATCAGTCCCGCAACGAATGTCAGTAGCATCGAGATACCGACCAAAGCGATCGCGGCCTGCCAGGGGAGGATCGCAACGTTGGGGATCCCGAACTTCGCATACACAATGGCATTGGCGATTAGGACGATCACTAAGGTCACGGCAATTCCTAGTACACCCGCTACGAAGCCCACGATTAACGTCTCAGCGTTGAATACGGTGCGGATGTCTCCCTTCGATGCCCCAATCGAGCGGAGGATGCCAATCTCTTTCTTGCGTTCCAACACCGAGATGTACGTGATGACCCCAATCATGATCGAGGAAACAACCAACGACACCGCCACGAAAGCCACCAAGACCCAGGACACGATGTTGACGATCTCAGTCACCGATGACATCAGGGCGCCAACAATGTCCGTGTAAACGATGACTTTGTCCTCTTGGTCGCTATCGGCCATTTCTGCGTTGTAATCATCGAGGATCGTGATTATCTGGCCTTTGCCCTCGAAATCTTTGGGGTAGATATCGATCGAGCTTGGCCGCGCATAGTCGGCGTAGTTCAGCTTTGCTAGGTTCGCGTCGAATGAGCTGCGGGACTCGTCCATCATCGCCAGGATGAGTGTGCCCAGCTCCTCCTCGTCCATATCGAAACTGAAAGCATCCAGGAACGCTTCTTGATCAATGCTCATCGCCGAGGACATATTGCTAGCCAAACTATCCATGGCAGTAGTGATCGCCGCGCTGAGCTGTTGCTCAAGTTGCGCGGCCACTTGCGTCTGGATTTGGTAAGCGATGGTGGCCATGGCCTGTTCCATGTATCCAGCAACGGCCTGTTGAAGAGAGCTCTGTACGACGGCCGCATTCTGCTCGACCTGCTGCTGCACCGCCTTCGCAATTGCTTCAGTGACGTTCTCGAGCACCGCCTGTTGGGCAGCCTCCAACTCTTCCTGCGTTGAGGAGACGAGTTCTTCGATTTCTTCGGTTAGGGCAGTGCCCTCGTCGGTGGCAAGAAAATCTTCAAAGGACGCTTCCGGATCGGTGAAGCAGTAGTCGTCAACAGTCGCACAGTAAGCCAGGTAGGCCGTCATCATCTGGCTGGTTGCCTCGCCAAGTTCCTCCGTAGGAATAGATGGGGCGAACTCTTCCACGTCCAGGTTTTCTAGAATGGACTCAATATCAAGGTCCAACGAGTCGGCCAGACCGTCGCTGTCCATGACACCAGAAATGTCAAGGACTGGAAGAGAGCCCGGGTCGATCTGTAAGCCTTGGAAACCTCCAAGGCTCAGGTTCAGGGCGGAGGGGTCAAGACTCAGTTGGCTCTCATCGAATTGGAAAGCAGCCTGGATTGCGTCTTCATCCACACTCACCATTTGGAGCAGATCCAGGTCGTCGCGATCAGCGTCGAGGGCTTCTTCCGCGAACGTGCGGCCAGTGAAAATATTGACTGTGGGAGAGGCCAGTTGCGCCTGGACCACGGGCGTCGTGGCTGCCTCGTCTATGAGGTGGCGTGTTAGGTCCGAGGTGTAGTAGATCCCCGGCGACAGCGCTGTAGCGGTCGCATCCGCTCGGGGCGCCACGATTCCGCTTATCCCCAGATCCCAGCCTTCCTCGACCAGAGCCTTCAGGAACTTAGACTCGCTACTTCTGTCAGTCCAGATGTCATACGTCGCGTCGTAGGTGTAATAGTCGGCAGCGTTAACGACCTTGAAAGTGGTGGACAAAATGTCGTCGTAGGAAACAGAGATCTCGCCGCCTTCGGCAACGGTCACGGGTTCATCGTTCATGAACTGCGTGATCATTTTGTCGAGGTCTGCGGGATCCTTTAGCCCCATGGTGTAGAGGACAAAATCGGAGACGCGCCCTTTCGGGGTGAGAACGAGGATCGCTTCGTCGTAGGATTCAGGCCAATGTCCCGCCACCACCTCATATTGCTGTTCGATCAGGCTGTGATCATCGATCAACTCGGAGAACGCGCTCATCTTCATCCCCGGCATGAAACTCTCCATGCCGGATGCCCCAAATCCCATTGCTGCGACTGTCGAGTCTGGATTGACCTGGCGGATGCTTCTGCCCGAGGGCTGCGAGAAGATCTGCGGCGTGATGTTATACCCGTACTGGATGAGGTTCGTGTATTCGTCTATATCGCCGCCGTCCTCGTCAAGGAACGTTTTCAGGGCAGCCAGATCGTTGGCGCCGACGGAAGAAAAGAAATTAGAAAGGACCTGCATCTCTGAGACATATCCGTCCTCGCTGTCGCGGGAGCCGTCTTCCCCGGAACCTGCCGATGCGGTCATTAGCGCAGTCATGTCCAGGCCTTGGTTCTGGATACTAAGCGGGTAGACGGACAGGGTGTCCTCTTCGATGCCCTTAATGTAGTTCTGCACACCGCTTGCAAGCGCCAGGATTGTCGCAATCCCGATGATGCCGATCGATCCCGCGAAGGCCGTCATGAGGGTGCGGCCTTTCTTGGTCATCAGGTTTCGAAACGACAGGGCGATGGCGGTCCAAAAGGACATTGACGTGCGTTTTGGTGGTCTGCCTACTTTCGCGTCTGCCAGGGCTTCGGGATCGAAAGGAGCGGAATCGGCCGCAACGCGACCATCCCTGAGGTCAACTGTGCGGGTGGCGTACTGTTCCGCCAATTCTGGGTTGTGGGTGACCATGATGACCAGGCGGTCTTGGGCAATCCGTGTCAGGAGAGCCATGATCGTCAGAGACGTGGACGAATCAAGGGCACCCGTCGGCTCATCCGCCAAAAGAATCTCTGGGTCATTAATCAGGGCCCGGGCAATTGCAACCCGCTGCATCTGCCCCCCAGAGAGCTGGTTTGGCAGTTTCCGGATATGGTCTCCCAGATCAACTTCTTCCAGGGCAGCGATCGCTCTTTGGCGACGTTCCGCCCTGTCAACTCCAGTGAGCGTGAGGGCCAGTTCAACGTTCGCCAGTACCGTCTGGTGGGGGATGAGGTTGTAGCTTTGAAAGACGAAACCGATTCGGTTGTTACGGTAGGCATCCCAGTCCCGGTCCGTGTAGTGAGAGGTGTCAATCCCGTCAATCACCATCGAACCGGAGTCGTAGTGGTCCAGGCCGCCAATGACATTCAGCAGTGTTGTTTTACCGGACCCGGAAGGCCCCAGGATGGCCACAAACTCATTGTCAGGGAACGCGATAGACACGTTGTCGAGGGCAACCTGGGTGAACCCAGCGGTGTGATAAGACTTCGTGATGTCCTTCAGCTGTAGCATGGTCCCTCCCCGCGGAAAGCCTACCCGTCGCTGGGAATCAGATGGACATGTCGCGCTCACAGCGTAAGAGAGAATCTGCCCTGTTTTGGTGAGGTTGAAATGAGGAAGCCGTGGTCAAACGCCCTTGTCAGACGAGGAATGTTGAAACGAGGAGCCCCGCCAACACAGTGGCGAGACTGACAACGATCATGCCTCCCGAAAGAAGCGCGGCCGCACCGTAGCGTTTCTGGCGTACCAGGCGCGCGCTCTCTAACGAGGCTGTACTGAATGTCGAATAGCCGCCTAAGAATCCGACGCCAAGAACCTCTTGCAGCGGGTGCCATTGGGCGTGTGTTGCAAGAGCGCCAGCTACTAAACCGAGAAGAAAACAGGCGGTAGCGTTGACGACGACGGTCCCCATCGGCACCGAATACCGGTTGTGCTTGGCCACCAGAGCATCGACGAGAAACCGGCACGTGCCGCCCAAGCCTCCAGCCAATGCGATCAGGAAAAGTGTCATTGACTTGCCGCCTTGTTACGGCGTCCGTTGGGCACCAGTCGGTCTGCGACAGCCATGCCGACCACGGCCAGCGCAATCCCTGCAAACAGACTTGTCCCTGCGTATGCGATTGCTAGTGCCATTTGGCCCACCTCGGCCGAATTCACCACTTCCAGCACGAAAGTCGAATAGGTGGTGAATCCGCCAAGGACCCCCACTCCAAGCCCAAGGCGCACCATCTTTCTGCGCCCCTCATCCTTCCCCAACCGTGTTAGCGATTGGACCAGGAACCCCAGGAGGAAGCTTCCCGCCAGATTGATGCTGAAGGTTGCCCAGGGCCAGGACCCAGCCTCCGCGGGGAACGCCCCTTCAAGGATCGTGCGAAGTAGCGTTCCGAGGGCTGCCCCCGCCATCACGACGGTGGCACCCATGAAGAGGGGGCGTCTAGGGTTGCTCATTTTGTGCGCGCTTGAGTGTTAGCGAGTCTCTGTGGCCCCGAGGTCAAACAGTGAGTCCGCCATTTCTTCGATCATCTCGCGATCGTGGAGGGGAGTTAGCCAGGTTTCAGGGATTCCTCGTTCTCCGTAGTGAGCTCCGGCCAGTTCGCCACACACCGCCCCGACGGTGTCAGAATCGTCGCCCAGGTTCACCGCTAGCACCAGGGCGTCTTCAAAAGTCTCCGTCTTGAAGAAAGCCCAGAGCGCCGCTTCCAGCGTGGAAACGACGTAGCCCGACGAGGAAATTTGGTCCCGACTCTTCACTTTGTATGATCCTGCGAAGACTTTTCGAAGCGCTTCAGAACGGAGTCCGGGCCCAAGTTGTTCCCCAACGTCAAGGATTTCATTCTTGGTTGCGCCCTGGATCGCGGTTGCCATCATCGCCCCCAGAACGAAGCAGGCCTCAGCCGCCTCCGGGCTGGCGTGGGTGGTAAAGGACTGCTCTTTTGATTTCTCGGCGGCCTCCGCCACGTCCTTCCAGTACGCGATGGGAACAGGTGCCAAACGCATGATGGTCCCATTTCCGCTGCTGTTCGGGTCCCCGGTGGAAAGGGTTTGCCCGGTTTGGCGGTAGGCACCCAGGGCGTGCCTGGTTTGGATCCCAATGTCGAAGCAGGTGCCGGTAGAGGACAAGTGCCCGTGTTCCATCCACTGCAGATACCGGGAAAGTTGGTCATCCAGGTCAAATCCGCTGGCTAGGAGGCTCTCACCTAGGCACAGTGCCATTGACGTGTCATCCGTCCAGTAACCCGCAGGTAATCCGAAAGGTCCTCCGCCTTGCATCTGAGTAACAGGCGGTTTCTCGTCGCGTCGAGTGAACTCCAAGGGGGCGCCCAGCGCGTCGCCCACGCCCAGTCCCACAAGGGCGCCGCGTGCCCGATCGCTACGTGATTCATTTTCCATGGTTACCTCCCGGCTTGACACACTGCCAACCTTATCTTCGAGGAATCCGGCGGGTTCGCAATCCGGCGGCACTCATGATTGCCGAGTCAACAGAGGACATGCCCGTCTAGTATTGGCACCATGACCAACTACGAATATGAATCAAAGTTCATGAAGAAGAACCCCGACGTGGATCTGGCTGCGGAGTCTTTTGACACCGATGCGGCAATCGACACCGGGGACGCAGACGTGGCAGCAGTGTTGGGTGAAGAAGACGCCGCTGAAGATCTTCCCGAGGACATGGACTGACCTCAGCCGACAAACATAGCCGGACAACCATGGGGTAGGGGCGCCGAAGGAACGCGGCCGTTACCCCAGGTCAACCCGTTCTTCCCCCGAATAGATTGTCATCCGTGGGGGTCTCGCAAACGCACACAGCGTGAGATCAGCTTCTCTTGCCGCCTCGATCGCCATTGATGTCGGCCCTGATACGGCAACCATCACATTCATCCTTGCAGCGGTGACTTTTTGCACCAGTTCAAATGAGGCGCGACTGGAAATCACTAATCCCAGATCCTCGCTTTGCGCCGGCAACGCCCCCTCCAACATCGCCCAACCAATCACTTTGTCTGCGGCATTGTGGCGCCCAACATCCTCGCGAACCACCAGCAGATCGCCGGAACGGTCGAAGAGCGCCGCCCCATGGAACCCCCCGGTTTTCTTGAAACCGCGTTGGGCTTCCTGGAGACTCGCAGCCACTTGGCCCAGCACTTCCACCGACCACTTGGGTGAGTCCCCTCCCACGTCGTCACGCGGTGCCAGCAGACCGTCAACGCTTGTTCTTCCACACATTCCGCAGGCCGAATTCATGACGGTCGCGCGGGTGGGCGCTTCGAAGCTCACTTCTGGCGCCAAAACAACGATCACCTGGTTGTATGCGCCGGTGGCAGATGCGGAGCCGTCGCCGACGCGATGACGAATTTGGATGATGTCCGAGGGGGCCTTGATGACCCCCTCGGCATGCAACAGTCCGTGGACCAGTTCAACGTCGTCGCCCGGGGTGCGCATCGTGGTGGAGTAGGCCTTCCCATTCACGATGATCTCGAGCGGTTCTTCCCCGGCCACGTCATCTCCGCGCCGTGAAGGCGCGCTTGGACTGGCCAGGTCAACCTTGGTCACCCGGTAGCGGGCGATCTTTCGACCCAAAGTTGGCCCTTTCGTAAAATCTACGTCGCGTAAGCTAGGTGTTTGTTGCTGCTGAGGCTACGAGGCGGGGATGATCTCCGCGACGGGCCTGGATCCCATGAAGAACTCCTTGCCCGGCTTCACAGTGACTACTGTTTGCTTCGACGTTGGGGTGTTGCAAACCTCTGCCACCGACTCACGAGGAATCAGCTCATTAGCCTCCGGGAAGTAAGCCGCTACGCAACCCTTCTTCGTTGGGTAGGAAACAGCGCGGTAACCACGCAGAACCCTCCCATCCTGACCGGGCCAGTGCGAGTAAATGTCGACAGGGGAGCCGTCTTCGATGCCCAGTTCTGCCAGGTCCTCCGGGTTGATGAACAAAACGAAGCGACCGTCGGAGATGCCACGGTAGCGGTCCCCAAGCGCATACATCTGAGAGTTGTGTTGGTCGTGTGCTCGCATTGTCTGAAGTAGCAGTTGTCCTTCCGGCGCCATCACGTCGGAGGCGGGGTAAACGATGAAGTTAGCCTTCTTGTTCTTGGTGGGGAAGGTGCGAGAGTCGCGCGGTGGATGAGGAAGAATGAAGCCCTCGTCCGCCAGCATTCGCATGTTGAAATCATCAAAACCGGGGATGACTGCTTCGATCGCGTCCCGGATCAGCGAGTAGTTGTCTTGGAAATCCTGCCAGGGGATCTTCGCGTCCGAGGTCTTGCCTCGTTTTTCAAGCGCCTGCCCCAACTGGCATAGAACCGCGACGTCGCTGAGGAGAGTCGGCGCGATCGGGTCCAGGTCACCGTGGGATTCGTTGATACGACACACAGTGTCCTCGGCAGTGACCGACTGTAGGCCGCTGGCCTGAATGTCTTTTTCAGTGCGGGCCAACACCGGCAGAATCAGAGCTTCTTTTCCGGTAACGATGTGGGAGCGGTTCAACTTGGTGGAGACCTGAACCGTCATATCCACCGTGGGAATCCCAGACTCAGCCTTCCTGGTATCTGACATGGCCGAGACCAGGTTGCCCGACATCGACATGAAGAACTTAACCTTGCCGTCTGAGATGGCGTTCATGGAATCGACGGAGTCATATCCGAAATCGGACGGGGGAGTGAAATCGAACCGTGCACCCAGTTTGTCGAGGAACGGTTGTGGCATCCTCTCCCAGATGCCCATGGTCCGGTCTCCTTGAACGTTGGAGTGGCCGCGTAGTGGGGAGGCCCCGGCGCCTGGCTTTCCGATGTTTCCACGCAGGAACAACAGGTTCATTATGTCGCCGATGGTTGCTACAGAGTTCTTGTGCTGGGTAACGCCCAAAGCCCACGTGATTATTGTGCCGTTAGAGGCGATGTAGCGGTCGCCAAGTTCGGCGATCTCATCGTGGGACAGGCCGGTTGCCCGGGCCACCTCGTCATCATCAAGGGCCAGGATTTCCTTGCGGTATTCCTCGAACCCAGCACAGTACGTGTTGATGAAGTCCCAGTCCAACACCTTCCCGGGGTTCTCTTCTTCCGCCAGCAGGACATGCTTGGCGAGTGCTTGCAGCAGGTATTGGTCGCCGCCGATGCGGATATGAACGAACTGGTCCGCCAACTTCGTGCCATCGCCAACAAGTCCGGAAACCTGCTGGGGGTTCTTGTAACGGAACAACGAGGCTTCGGGAAGCGGGTTCACGGCAGCAATCTGACCACCGTTGCGCTTGCACTGTTCCAGCGAGTTGAGCATGCGGGGATGGTTGGTGCCAGGGTTATGCCCCATCATGATGATGAGGTCTGCCTTTCCGAAGTCGTCGGCAAACACCGTTGACTTGCCAACGCCGATTGCAGGCGACATCCCCGATCCCGTGGCTTCGTGGCACATGTTGGAACAGTCGGGAAGGTTGTTTGTGCCGTATGCGCGTGCGAGGAGCTGGGTTAAGAACGCTGGCTCATTCATGATGTGACCCGCGGTGTAGAACACCGCTTCGTTCGGGTCGTCAAGATCGGCCAGTTTGTCGGCGATCTTGTCGAAGGCGTCATCCCAGCTGATCACTTCGTAATGGTCGGAGTCGGCAGCCTTGTAAACCGGCTTGGTGATGCGGCCCTGGTTCCCCAGCCAGTACTCGGAACGGTCTTTCATAGAAGACAGGGAGTGAGTGGCCCAGAAATCATCCTGGATTGCAAGCGGGCTGGAGGCCCAGACGACAGCCTTGAATCCGTTCTCACAAAACTCGATTGGCCTACCCTTGACGGGGTCGGTCCAGGCGCAAGAAGGGCAGTCGAAGCCGCGGTCATGGTTGATGGTAAGACTGGTCTCAGCCGTGCGCACCGGCCCCATGTCACCGAGGGCCGGCAGCATTGCCGCCTTAATGGCGGGCAACCCCACCGCCCACGTCTTCGGGGGGCCAACCTTAATGTTCGCGTCTGTGAAGTCTTCTACTAGTGGCTCTAAATGCGACATGGTGTCTCCCAAAATCTGTTCCGTAAGCTCATGCATCTTTCAGCGTACAAACTCTGTCGGGCATCGTCTCGCAATAGCGGCCGCTTCGGGTGTTAGAGGGTGCTGTCTTTTCGCATCAATAGCCTGACCTGGCAAAACCCGGGACCTGCGTCCGGTTCTAGGGCTGTTGCCCACTGGCCGCCGGAGAGTTCGGTGACGATTTTGTTAACCATGCCGCTGTGTATTTGGCAGATGATCTCTGGCCGAGGTTGACCGGGCGTCGTCAGCGGACACTGGTGCAGATTGATCTCTGAGTCCGTTTCGCCGGGCCGCCCCTCGAAACCCAACTCAGAAAAGAAGATTTGCAGGTTTGCGGCATTTTCGCCAGGACTGTCCGACCAGGCTGGAGGAGGAAGAGTCCCGTCTTCAGGCTCGGCGGCCGCAGGGATTCCGCGATCCAAAACTTGCTGGCCCCACGTCTGTCCCAGCTTCTTGGCCGCCATCATCGGGTCCTGCGTAGTCAAAGAGATCTGTTCCGCTACCGCCTTGGTGAACCCGGCAAACTCGTTTGCGATCTGGGCCGTGTCAGTTGTGACTGTGGCCCGATACAACCATGAAGGGCGTCCGCGGCCCGAGGGAGCCTGGGGTGAGCGCTTAACCAGTTCTTTTTCTTGGAGAACATTCAGTGCGGCCCTCACAGTGTTGGTGTGAAGGTCCAAGAGTTCACCAATCTCATCTACCCGTAACGGCTCGCTAGACCTTGCCAGGGTGCGGAGCACCTGGTGCTGTGTGGGGTTCAAAGACGACGTGAGTGTCAGGGTGTTCGTCAAGGACCGGGGGCCATGTACAGCGATGAGGATGTCCTTCCAGGATTCGCGTGAAACCTCTTGACCTCAGCTCGCTTGTTTCTACTGAGGTCTCTGCAAGTGTTTCACATGACGTTCAGATCGTTAAGGCAAGCGCTGCATTGTGAGGACCACAACTGGGCGCACTGTGCTCCCCACCACACATTTTGTTAACGCTGTGGTGCCACATATGTGAGTACGTTCCACGTGCAGGGCCCCGGTTAAGGCTTGATAATCCGCCAGAAGCCATTTCTTACTGATTCTCTGTGATAAATCTTGGGCAAGAAACGGCTCCTTGGCCATGGAAAGCATGCAATGACGTTGTGAGAAACAAACGCCCTGGCTAAGGACCAGCCGAACACGTGTAGCGGATGGAGACAAGATGGGCGTCCCGGCCGAAGCCGAGCCTGCAGAGGCAAGCAGCAAATGGGTCCTTCAAAACTGGGACAAAGAAGACCCAAACAAGTGGGAATCCAAACGAGCATGGACAACGCTCTGGGTAACCACCTTCTCGCTGACAATAGGTTTTTGTGTTTGGTACCTCGTCAGTGCCGTAGCCCCCAAACTCAACGATGTGGGTTTCGACCTGAGCTCCTCACAGTTGTACTGGCTGGTGGCAGTTCCTGGGCTAAGCGGAGGAATCATCCGGCTGATCTACATGTTCCTTCCCCCACTGGTGGGAACACGGAAGCTGGTTGGGTTCACCTCTTTGCTGTTCATCATTCCAATGCTTGGCTGGTTCTGGGCCATCCAGAATCCGACTACTCCTTATGCATGGCTGATTGTTCTGGCCGCACTTACAGGGATCGGCGGGGGATGCTTCTCCGGTTACATGCCGTCGACGGGATACTTCTTCCCTAAACGCTTGTCGGGAACTGCCCTCGGATTGCAGGCGGGCATCGGCAACTTCGGGGTTTCCCTCATTCAGTTCCTGGGCCCTTGGGTCATGGGCTTCGGTTTGCTAGGGCTCGGCATGGTGGCTCCGCAAACCGCCGCGGATGGCCAAACAATGAATGTTTACAACGCAGCGATCGTGCTGGTTCCCTGGGCCATTTTGGCTTCGATACTTGCATTCGTTTTGCTGCGCGACGTGCCAGTAAAAGCGAACTTCCGCCAGCAACTGGACATATTTGGAAACAAGAACACGTGGATCCTGACGGCCATCTACATCATGACTTTCGGGGCATTCGCCGGATTCGCCGCACAACTGGCACTGATCATCAACGACGTGTTTGGGAAGAATTCCCAGTTCGCAACCTCGGGCGATTACGCGCTTGAGGCACTCCCGGTAGGAGCCAGTTTCGCTTTCCTAGCCCCACTGATTGGATCACTGGTACGCGCCCTTTGGGGACCGCTCTGTGACAAATACGGCGGTGCGATATGGACGTTCGTTGGCGGCGTGGGAATGGTGATTTCTTGTGCAGTCGCTGCAGCATTCCTAAAGCCGAGCAGCCCCTCCCAGTTCTGGCCGTTCCTCATCGCGATGCTGGTTCTGTTTTTCTTCACCGGACTGGGGAATGCCGGCACGTTCAAACAGATGCCCATGATCCTGCCCGCACGCCAAGCCGGTGGGGTAATCGGATGGACATCTGCTATCGCCTCCTTCGGCCCCTTCTTTGTCGGGGTCGCGCTAACACTCACCTCCCCACAGAGCTTCTTCATTGGAGCCACCGTTTACTTCGTCATTTGCACGGCTCTGACCTGGATTTTCTATGCCAGGCCGGGCGCCCCATACCCCGGCTGATGTGCCGGTACGTCTAGAGGAAACTGTATGAAAGACACATCGCAGGAGACGCTCCACCCATCTGTCGCCAAACTAGGCGGTTACTTGCGTCCTCGCGCTAAGGACGCTGACGCTCGCACGCTCTTTGAGGTTGGCGGACGCGACGCAGACATCTTCTACCGCCAGCGCTGGAACCACGACAGGGTTGTGCGATCCACTCACGGGGTGAACTGCACGGGTTCATGTGCGTGGAGAGTCTACGTGAGGGACGGTGTCATCACTTGGGAACACCAAGACGTCGACTACCCCACGACCGGACCTGATCTGCCGGAATACGAACCTCGAGGATGCCCGCGCGGCGCAGCGTTTTCCTGGTACACCTATTCCCCAACCCGGGTCCGCTACCCCTACATCCGAGGGGTTCTGCTGGACATGTACCGCGAATCCAAGAAGCGCCTGGGGGACCCTGTCTTAGCGTGGCGCGACATCGTTGAGGATCCCGAAAAAGCCAAGGCTTACAAGAGTGCCCGCGGGAAGGGCGGACTGATCCGAGCCTCCTGGGATGAGGCCATGGAAATCGCGACCGCCGCCCATGTTTACACCACCAAACAGTACGGTCCAGACCGGTTGGCTGGCTTCTCGGTTATTCCGGCGATGTCCATGATTTCTTACGGTGCCGGGTCGCGTTTCTACGAACTCATGGGCGGCACAATGCTGTCCTTCTACGACTGGTACGCGGACCTGCCAATGGCCTCCCCACAGGTGTTCGGGGACCAAACCGACGTCCCAGAATCGGGTGACTGGTTCAACGCGGGCTACCTGATCATGTGGGGGTCCAACATCCCGCAGACACGCACCCCCGACGCTCATTTCATGACGGAAGCGCGTTACCGTGGCCAGAAGGTCGTCGCAGTTTCACCTGATTACGCCGACAACACCAAGTTCGCGGACGAGTGGCTTCGTGTTGCGCCCGGAACCGACGGCGCCCTCGCGATGGCAATGGGACACGTCATCCTCAAAGAGTTCCACGTAGAAAGGAAAGAACCTTTCTTCCTGGACTACATGAAGAAGTTCACCGACGCCTCTTTCCTCGTCGAACTGAAAGAAAAAGATGGGAAACACGTACCCGGGAAGTTTGTGAACGCCTCCCTGTTCCAAGACGGTGCGCCGCTCGCGGGTGCCGCCGCGCTCCTGGGCGACTCCAGCGCCCCGGAATCCGAGCACGCCCAATTCCGCACCCTCGTCTGGGACAAGAACAGGGGAATTGTTGACCCCGGTGGCACGCTTGCGGACCACTTCGGTGAAGAAGGGGTGGGCAAATGGAACTTGGAGATGAGGGGCGTTGAGCCGATCATCTCCATTGAAGAAGTCCCCGACACCGTAGCCAGAGCGCCGAAGGTCGAAGGGGTAGAAGTGATGCTGCCCCGGTTCGACCTTCCCCCGTCTGACGAGCAGGAATCCATCGGTGCGGGAGTCCTCTCTAGGGGTGTCCCAGCCGTGAAACTCGGCGACACCTACGTGACAACCGTCTACGACCTTCTGCTGGCGCAGTACGGCGTGGAACGCGAGGGGCTGCCCGGAACCTGGCCCGCCGACTACGACGATGCCTCCACCGTGGGAACGCCCGCATGGCAGTCCCAGTTCACGTCAGTCCCACCTGCTGCTGCCATTCGGATCGGACGCGAGTTTGCGCAAAACGCTCTGGATTCCAAGGGCCGCTCCATGATTGTCATGGGAGCTGGAACTAACCACTATTACCACGCGGACGAAATCTACCGAACCTTCCTCGCCCTCACCACCATGTGTGGCACCCAAGGTGTCAACGGTGGCGGGTGGGCTCACTACGTGGGCCAAGAAAAGGTTCGACCAATTACGGGGTGGTCACAGTTCGCTTTCGGGCTGGACTGGGTGCGCCCGCCCCGGCAAATGATCTCGGCGGGCTTCTGGTATCTACTCACCGATCAGTGGCGCTATGACGGCACCGATGTCAGGAAGCTCCTGTCACCACTGGCAGAGGGCCAATGGGATGGTCGCACCACCGCGGACACGCTGGTGGAATCCATGAAGCGCGGGTGGATGCCCTCGTACCCCACCTTCTCAAAATCCACTCTCCTCCTGGCCCAGGAGGCTCGCGAAAAAGGCGTTGACCCTGGCGACCTTGTGGTCAGCCAGCTGGAGTCAGGAGAGCTTTCGTTCGCCTGCGAAGACCCCGATAACCCGGCGAACTTTCCGCGTGTCCTCACCTCTTGGCGAACCAATCTGCTTGGTTCTTCCGCCAAGGGGGCAGAGTTCTTCTACCGACACATGATCGGCTCCGACTCCGCGGCAACAACCCAGGAGATTCCCGAGGATAAGCGCCCCGAATCCATGGTTTGGCGTGAAGCGGCTGCCACCGGCAAAGTCGACTTGATGCTCACCTTGGATTTCCGGAACACCTCGACGACCCTTTATTCGGACGTGGTGCTGCCCGCGGCGACGTGGTACGAAAAGGATGATTTGTCGACAACCGACATGCACCCGTTCATTCACGCGTTCGACGCCGCCATCGACCCTCCGTGGGAAGCAAAGACCGACTTCCAGATCTTCCAGGACCTGTCAGCGCGGGTCTCAAAGATGAGTGAAAAGTGGTTGGGGAAGCAGGAAGATGTTGTTCCCACACCTTTGAACCATGACACTCCCGATGAGTACGCGAACCCGATGGGAATCGTTCCCGACATTGAGGAAGTCGGCCTGATCCCCGGTAAGACGATGCCGAAGTTGACCACCGTTGAACGGGACTACACCACGCTGGTTGATCGTTACAACACGATTGGCCCGCTGCCGGACAAGGTCGGTTTGATCACCAAGGGGATCGTTTTTGACCCAACCCCGGAGATAAAGTTCTTGGGCGAGTTGAGCGGTACTGCACCAAACGGTCGCCCGTTGATCGACGACGCAGAGAAGGCTGCCGACATGGTCATGTACCTGTCGGGGGCAACCAATGGGCGTCTTGCCACATCCGGGTTTGAGACTCTGGAAAAGAGGACCGGCACGGAATTGGCGGACCTCTCCTCCGGCTCTGAAGACAGAAGAATCGCGATCGCTGACCTGCATGCAAAAGGGGCGCAGTCAGTCATCACAACGCCTGAATGGACCGGATCCGAACACGGGGGACGACGCTACAACGCATTCGTGCAGAACATTGAACGCGGGCGCCCGTTCCACACCCTGACAGGTCGTCAGCACTATTACTTGGACCACGACTGGATGCGGGACATGGGTGAATCAATGCCCATATACAAACCTCCGTTGGACTTGAAGATGCTGAACGGCGGTCTGAACCCAGGCCACGTGGTCGATGACGACGGCTCAACGAAGGTGGCGGTGCGCTATTTGACGCCACACCACAAGTGGGCCATCCACTCGCAGTACTTCGACAACCTGCACATGCTCACACTCGGCCGCGGAGGCCAGACAGTGTGGATGAGCCCGCAGGATGCTGAGGCCATCGGGGTGGAAGACAACGACTGGATTGAGGCGTGGAACCGGAACGGGGTCGTGGTCGCCCGCGCCATCGTTTCACACCGCATGCCTAAGGGCACCGTGTTCATGTATCACGCTCAGGAAAGAACAATGGGGACACCGCTTTCGGAAACCTCAGGCAAACGCGGCGGCGTACACAACTCTCTCACGCGCATCATGATTAAGCCCTCGCACCTGATTGGCGGATACGCCCAACATTCCTACGCGTTCAACTACGTGGGACCGACAGGGAACCAGCGTGATGAGGTCACATATATCCGCAAGCGGTCACAGGAGGTGACGTACTAATGCGAGTCATGGCCCAAGTGGCAATGGTGATGAACCTCGACAAGTGCATCGGCTGTCACACATGTTCGGTCACGTGTAAGCAGACCTGGACCAACCGGTCGGGCGCGGAGTACATGTGGTTCAACAATGTGGAGACACGCCCTGGTGGCGGTTACCCGAAGTCCTGGGAAGACCAGGACAAGTGGAAGGGCGGCTGGAAACGTACCGAGTCGGGGAAGTTAGTGCCCAAGGGCGGTGGCCGACTCCGGTCTTTGGTGAACATTTTTGGCAACCCAAACATGCCGGAGCTGAGGGACTACTACGAGCCTTGGACATACGAGTATGACAAGCTCCTCTCCGCCCCCAAGGATTCGAAGAACTTCCCGGTTGCGCGCCCCATCTCGCAGATCACTGGCAAGCACATCAACACGATTGAGTGGGGACCCAACTGGGATGACGATTTGGGTGGGGGCGAGGATGTTCTCAAAGCCGACCACCTGCTAGGGGAGATCTCCACCAAGGTCAAAGCGGAGATTGAACAAACATTCATGTTCTATCTGCCACGAATCTGTGAGCACTGTCTGAATCCCACGTGCATGGCGGCGTGTCCGTCTGGGTCCATTTATAAGCGGCCCGAGGACGGCATTGTCCTTGTTGATCAGGACAAGTGCAGGGGGTGGCGCATGTGTATCTCTGCGTGCCCTTACAAGAAGATTTACTTCAACCATCAGACGGGTAAGGCAGAGAAATGCACCTTCTGTTATCCGCGCATTGAGGTGGGGGAGCCGACTGTTTGCTCAGAGACATGCGTTGGTCGCCTCCGCTACCTTGGTGTCATCCTTTATGACGCCGACAAGGTCGGGGCGGCCGCTGCGGTGGAGGACGAGCAGGACCTGTACCAGGCCCAGTTGGACCTGCTGCTTGACCCCTGCGACCCGGAGGTCGTCGCTGCAGCCCGAGCAGATGGCGTTTCCGATGACTGGCTGACCGCCGCTCAGGAATCGCCGATCTACGCACTCATCAAGGAATACAAGATCGCGCTTCCCCTTCACCCCGAATATCGGACCATGCCGATGGTTTGGTATGTGCCGCCGCTGTCCCCAGTGGTGGATGCTGTTACGGCGGCCGGTGCGGATGGCGAAGATCATCGAGTCCTATTGACGACTCTTGCAGAGATGCGTATTCCTCTGGACTACTTGGCGGAGTTGTTTACCGCCGGCGACACCGCCCCCGTTGAGCTTTCTTTGAGGCGCCTTGCGGCAATGCGTTCCTACATGCGTAACGTGAACCTCCAGATGGAGCCCAATGATGAGGCGGCGGGGGCCGTCGGGATGACCGGGGACCAGTTGGAAGCGATGTATCACCTGCTCGCGATCGCGAAGTACGAGGACAGATACGTCATCCCCATGTCGACCACTCAACCTGCCCCCCGCATGGCCGAATTGGGGGTCCCCACCGACACCCTTATCGGGTCCGGGGTTGAGGCTGGCTTCTTGGGGGAGGGTGCCCCAAGTGCGTGCTCCCAGGCCGCCGCGGGTGCGGATGGGCAGCGCCAACCTGTATTCATTGATCTGCGCGGATGGGAACCAGGCGGTGGTAGCGGTGTCTAGTAAGACAGGTCCCGCCGTGGGGAATCAACACCAGGTCCACACGAAGCTGGATTTGACGGAGAGGGCTGAGATTCAGCCGATGGCTCCGCCTGGCCGGGTGAGTTTCCTGCCGCGTGGCCCGGTGGACCCGATTGAACCGGTGGCTTGCACCCCGCTTCAGATCCGCACGGTTCACATGTTGCTTGCGAGCCTGCTGGACTACCCGGAAGAGAACTTTTCTCCCGCTCTTGAAGCAGTGGCGGACTTGCGGGGCGAAATCCCCGAAGCGATCCAGGTGCACTTGGACCAATTCGCTGACTGGGCCGCCGGGGTCACGACGCGGGAAGTGGCAGAGCACTACGTCGACACCTTTGACAGCCAGCGCCGCTGCGCGCTCTATCTGAGTTACTACATTGCGGGCGACACCCGCCTGCGTGGTAGCGCGATCTTGGGGTTTAGAGAGTTCGCGAACGCCATCGGTTTTGAGCGGTCAAAAGATGAGCTAGACGACTACTTGCCTCTCCTTCTTGAGCTCTCGGCCAAATCTGGGGACCCGCTGGTATGGGAACTTTTGGCCTCACACCGCGAGGGGATTGAAGTGATGCGTTCAGCCCTGGATCGCGCCAAGTCCCCCTACCTGCATTTGTTGAACGCCTTAGCCGCGACTCTCCCTGAAATCAGTGACGAGGCGCGCGAACGTTTCCACCGCCTTGTATCTCAGGGCCCTCCCACCGAGATGGTTGGAGCTTCCCTACCTAACCCTTGGAGCACCACATGAACCCCTGGGATGTCTTCCTGTTTGTGATCCTTCCGTACACCTGCCTTGCGATCATGATTTTTGGTCTTGGGTGGAGGTGGAAAACAGACCAGTTCGGTTGGACTTCGCGGTCCTCGCAAATCTACGAAAGTGCCTGGCTTCGCTGGTCTTCTCCACTGTTCCACTTTGGGATCTTGCTTGTCCTTGTGGGACACATAATGGGGTTGCTTATCCCCGAAAGTTGGACCAACGCCATTGGCATCAGCGAGAGCGCTTACCACATGGTCGCAGTGATCGGAGGTTCCATTGGCGCGGTCATGACAATCGTTGGCATCGTTGGCCTCTTGGTCCGTAGATTCGTGCTCAAGTCGGTGCGACTGGCGACCTCCCGCTCCGACATCGTTATGTACATTTTGTTGCTCATCCCGATCACTATGGGGACGGTTGCGACAGTGTCGAAGCAGATCTTCTACACCGGGGAACCATACAACTACCGGGAAACAATCAGCCCCTGGTTGAGGTCTCTGTTCTACTTCCATCCCGAAGTGGACCTGATGGTGAACGTGCCTTGGCAGTTCAAAGCACACATTGTTGCCGCGTTCCTTCTGTTCGCGATCCTGCCGTACACGCGTTTGGTGCATATCCTTTCTGCCCCTGTTGGATACACCACGCGCCCATACCTGGTGTACCGGGCTACCAGCGCCCCCGTTGGCTACCCGCCGGAGCTGCAGGGATGGCGCAAGGGGATCAGCTACGAGGACGACATTCGCCAACCTCCCGCCGGCACATTCGTCGGCAAGTATCAGTCAGCGAGCAAGAAATAACGCTACTGGTAGATCGACACGCGATCTTTGGGGAGGCGAATTTGTACGAGGTCACCTGGGTGAAAGGGCTGCCCCTCGTACATTCCTAGGTCAACCTGGGCGCTGACCCCAGGCGGATTGTGGAGTGTTACTGCGAATCCTGCCTGGCTGGCGTCAACTTTCGCCACGGTCGTCCGCCACATGTTCGGGGGCACCGCGTTCGTTTCTGAGGTGCTCTTTTGCGCGGGTACGTCCATTTGCAGTGCCCGAGGGGAGAAGGAAACCAGAGCATCCCTGTTTGTTTGCGCGTCGAAGTTTCGTCCCTCAAGTGTTATCCCGGCTGCCTCAAAGTAGGTTCCGTCCCACGTTCCTTCAATCCGGTTCAACCCTGCGAATGAGGCGGTGAAGGGCTGGCGTGGCCGCGTCAGCAGCTGTTGGGCGGGGCCGGATTCCACAATTTTGCCCTCGTCCAAAACCACCATTTCGTCAGCCAGCGCGACAACGTCTTCCACAGCGTGTGTGACCAGAATCGTTGTGATCGGGGTGTCGGCCAGTTGTTCACTGAGGATTTGGCGGAACAGGGCGGCAGCGTCGACGTCCAGAGCGGAGGTCGGCTCATCAAGAAGCAGTGTCGCAGGGTCTGCCGCAAGAGCGCGTGCCAGCGCGACCCGCTGTTGCTGGCCCCCCGAGAGGCTGGTGGGGCGCCGCCCTTGCAACGCAGCGAGTTCCAGCCGGTCCATCCAATAGGTTGCCTTGTCGGCTGCCTGCTGTTTTGACAGCCCTTGTGCGAGGGGCCCAAAAGCGACGTTGTCCGCTACGGACATGGTGGGGAAGAGGTGCGCGCGCTGCTTTAGCAGCACGGTGCGGCGCAGATTGGAGGCGACTGTGAGAGGTCGGGGCGATGTCGTGTCAGTTAAGACTTCGTCGCCGCGGCAAATGGTGCCGGTTGTTTCGGGGATGAAGCCGGCAATGGCCTCGGACAGCGTTGTCTTACCCGAGCCGTTTCGCCCCACAACCGCAGTGACCTTACCGCCCTCGAACGTGTGGTTGACTGACAGTTCAAAGGGGCCACGATGCACCGTGAAGTCAGCGGACACGTCGGCAGTTCGGGTAGCGTCGTGCCAGGTATCCTCAAAGGTCGCGGTGGAGGTTGAGCGGCTCATCGCTCTCCTCTCCCGGGGCGCCAAAGCCTAGTCAGCATGAGGACGGCAAAGGCCGCAGCGAGCAGCATAATCGCCAGCGCAATCGCGGAAGACTGGGTGACACCGCCGCCGTTGAACGCCGTGTAGATCGCCAGAGGCATCGTTTGGGTGACCCCTTCGCGGTTCCCTGCAAACAGGGCTGTGGCGCCGAATTCGCCCAGTGCCCTCGCGAAAGTCAGGATCACTCCCGCCGCGATGCCGGGGCCCGCAAGGGGGAGGATTACCCTCCGGAGGGTGTACCACGGGCTTGCCCCCAAAGTGAGGGCGGCGGTGGAGTATCCCGGGTCTTGTGTGCGCAGGACGCCCTCGACGGTGATCACCATGAACGGCATGGCCACAAACACTTGGGCAACCACGACGGCCGGGGTCGTGAACGGAAGCATGTATCCCGTCAAGTTGTAGATCGGGCCGCCGATCAACCCGCGACGACCAAAAAGCATCAGCAGGGACAGGCCGCCAACAAGGGGAGGCATCACCAGAGGGAGGTTGACTAGCACCCTCGTCACAGAAGCGACCCAGGTGTTGCTTCGAGCCAAGTACAGGGCCAATGGAATGCCGATAAGTACGCAGACGGCAGTCGAAACAATCGCGGTCAAGAACGACAGTCCCAGGGCGGACCGCGCAGCAGGAGCACCAATGTCACTTGGCAAAGTCGCCCAGTCCGCCCGAAGCAGAAGTGCCACCAGTGGTAGCGCGACGCTTAGCGCCGCCAGGCCAGCTAAGGCGAGGATGGGCGTTGGAAGCCCGAGCCTTGGGGACTGGGAGGATCTAGGGTGCCCCAAATCCAAACTCCCTCAGGATCTCCTGCCCACGGTCAGAGAGCACAAAGTGGATGAAGACGTCGGCGGCGCCTTCGTTCGAGGAGTCTTTGACCACTGCGATCGGGTATTTATTGATGAACTCGTCGTCCAGCGGAATCTCAATGGACTCTAAAGCTCCGTCGCTTGCTTGCACGTCGGTGACGTAGACGAGTCCCGCGTCCGCTTCCCCGGAGGCAACCTTTGTGGCGACTGCGGTGACGTTCTGCTCGTTAGAAACCGGGGTGACCGTAACACCAGCCGCGTCCAGCACGCTACGCGCAGCCCCTCCGCAAGGGACGTCTTCAGCGCAGAGGACCACGGAAAGGTCAGGGTTGGCGAGGTCCCCAAGCGAGGTGATGTTCTCTGGGTTTCCCGCAGGGACAGCAATCGTGATTTTGTTTGTTGCGAAGATTTGTGGTTCGGATCCGGCCATGTCGGCTTCAACCAGTGTGTCCATGTTGCGCTCATCAGCGGACGCAAATACGTCTACAGGTGCGCCTTCCAGGATCTGGGTAACCAGGGTGGAAGAGCCATCGTAGACGGTGGGGGACACGGTCAGGTTTGGGTGCTCGGCAGAAAACTCTTCTACCAGTGTGTCGAAGGCGCCCTTGAGTGAGGCCGCGGCATAAATCTGAAGGGTTCCACCTAGTTCATCGGTGGCGGTTCCTTCAGTGCTTTCCTCCGACTGAGTGGAATCCGCTTCGGAAGGCGCTTTGTTGTCTGCGGAACAACCCGCCAAAGACATGCCCCCAACAACCGATAGTGCGGCCGCTGCGACCAGGGCTACAACCTTGTTGGTCCGTTTACGGACCGCTGGGTGATGATTCACAACTCAACCTGCTCTTTCGATGATCACGGTGGTCGCTTTGACTACCGCCGCGGCCGTATCGCCTACCTGGAGACCCAGGTCGTCCACGGCCTCCCTCGTCATCAGGGAGACGAAGCGGAATGGGCCGCACTGCACGTCTACTTGGGCGGCGACATCGCCCTTGTGGATCGCGGTGACAAGACCGACAGCGCGATTCCGGGCGGAGGAACGCTTGGTGTCGTCGGCGCCACGGTCTGCACTCTTCGCGTTTTCCTCAGCAAGGCGTGCCAGCTCTATGCCGTCGACCGTTTGCCGGCCCGACTGATCCTGGCTTTGGCTCAGACGCCCCGCTTGCACCCAGCGGCGCACAGTGTCGTCGCTGACTCCCAGCAAAGTGGCGGCTTGGGAGATCCTGTATTGCGTCATAAATAGAAGATTAGCACGGCGGTTGCGTTTGATTGATCCGGCATCTTCCGCATCTGCGGACATGACCGAAGGTGCGTTGGGGGGGTGACTACGATTGGAACTGGAGGAAACAATGGGTGCAGATCACCGGTCAGACACTGAGTACACCCGCTACCAACGGCAGATTCTGCTGCCGCAGTTGGGGGAGCGGGGACAGCGCAGGCTTCGCTCTGCCCGGGTCCTGGTTGTCGGGGCCGGCGGTCTGGGCTCTCCTGTACTCCAATACCTGAGTGCTGCCGGAATCGGCACCATCGGCGTCATCGATGATGATGTGGTTGAAGAATCAAACCTCCACAGGCAAGTCATCCACAGCGTTGCCTCCATTGGCACACCCAAGGTGGAGTCGGTGGTGCGGAGCGCGCGGAGGTTTACAGGAGACCTCGTGAGCATTGAGCCACACAACTGCAGGTTGACTCCAGCAAACGTGTCCCAGGTTTTCGCCGGCTACGACGTCATTGTTGACGCGGCAGACAATTTTCCCACCCGATACCTGATTTCTGACGCGGCCTCGAAAACGGGTAAGCCAGTGGTGTGGGGGTCGATTCTGGGTTTCCATGCGCAAGTGTCAGTCTTCTGGTCTGATCCTCCAAGCGGAAAAGGGGTCACGCTCCGCGACTTGTTTCCCGAGCCTCCGCTTCCCGACGCTGTCCCATCACTCGGCGAGGCCGGGGTCGTGGGGGCACTCTGCGGTCAAGCAGGTTCCGTGATGGCGATGGAGACCATTAAAATGGTGGCGCGGATTGGGGAGCCCCTGCTTGGCCGAATCTTAGTGATCGATTCCCTGCGCGCTTCTTTTGACCAAATAGTTATCAGCCCTGACGCCGCCTTGGGTATTTGGAGCGGAAGCTGAAATGATAATCAGAGGGTTCGCTGACGTTGGACTGAGCGATGCAACAGTGTTAGGTAAACACTCTTGGGAGAGCCAAGAACTGACACGCGGATTGGAATCAAGAAAGGTAGAGGCCTTTGAATAAGCAGAGGGCAGACCTGGCGCCAAGCATCTCCCCAGAGGAATACATGGCGGAACTAGCGAAACTGCTGGAGGCCTGCCCAGACCTCCCAACAGAGCAGGTTCCGCTTCGTGATGCTCTGGGGCGCGTTCTGGCAACGGAAGTTCACAGCCTGGTTGACGTTCCAGGGTTCGATAACTCGGCCATGGACGGGTATGCCGTCAGAGCGGAGGACCTTTCTACAAGCGAGCCGGTGGAACTGGTCGTAGTGGGAGAACAGCCGGCCGGCCTTAGCCGCAACCTGCAGGTCAGTTCCGGGCAAGCAGTTCGGATAATGACGGGGGCACCCGTACCCAAGGGCGCTGACACCGTTGTTCAAAGCGAGGTCACTACTGAAGAAGACGACATCGTCACCATCCAGCCTTCCGCCAAGCCGGGTGGGAACGTCCGGCTGACAGGGGAGGACACCGTCAAAGGAGACGTGATCTTGACCCCCGGTACAAAACTGGGTGCACGCCAACTTTCAGCCGCGGCCTCTGGCGGCCATGAAGAACTCACTGTTTACCGTTCCCTACGAGTGGGAGTGGTTTCGACAGGTGATGAACTGGCGCCCCCCGGCGCGGAACTGAGACCCGGTCAGATTTACGAGTCAAACTCGGTGCTCCTAGCCGGACTGGCCGGGACGCTGGGGGCCGAGGTAACCACGATCGCCGCCGTCGACGACGCTGGCGCAGGTCTGGTGGCGGCCCTGGATGAACTTGCTGGCAACGCGGACGTGATCCTCATGTCTGGAGGGGTCAGCGTGGGACGTTTCGACGTGGTGCGTAACGTCTTGGGCGTGCGGGCGGCTGCTCGCCTCACCCGGGTTTCAATCCAGCCGGGCAAACCACAGGGATATGCGCTGTGGGAGGGCACTCCGATCCTGGCATTCCCTGGTAATCCGGTGAGCGTGTTCGTCTCGTTCATGGTTTTCGGGGCACCGTTTCTGCGGGCCCGCGCCGGCCAGGAGTTCAGGGCCCCTCGTACATTCGCTGCGATTGCGGGAGACGGTTGGAAATGCCCAGAGGGGCGACGCCAGTTCATTCCCGTGCGTGTCGAGCCGCAAGAAGGCGGCGTGCCAGTCGTATACCCGCTGCTAGAAGGCGGTGCCAGATCCCACTTAGTGACGACGATGGCTTCCGCGGAGGCCTTGGGAATCGTGGGCGAAGAAGTTGACCGCGTCAAACCTGGCGACCAGATCCGGCTGATGGAGATCCTGTGACCGAGCAGCAGAACCTGACCCACGTGAGTGAGGCCGGGGAAGTCTGGATGGTGGACATCTCGGGAAAGAAAGCCGGCCCACGGGAGGCCGTCGCAACCGGAACCGTGCGGTGCAAACCCGAGACAATCAATCTGATCAAGAACCATTCGGCCAGTAAGGGCGACGTGTTGGCGACGATCCGCCTTGCCGGGATCCAGGGGGCGAAGAGAACCCCCGACCTGGTTCCTTTGGCGCACCCCATCGCTATTCAGGCGGTGCGTGTCGATTTGGAATTGGACGAGGACGCCATCAAAATCTGCGCCACCGTCAAAACAAACGACGCAACCGGCATTGAGATGGAGGCGCTCACGGCCGTGAGTTGCTCGGCACTCACTGCGATCGACATGATCAAAGGGGTGGACCGGGGCGCGTTCATCGAAAACATTCGTTTGGAAAAGAAAACCGGAGGCAAGGTGGGCGTATGGAATCGCGACCAAGTTCTAAACGCATGAGCAAAGGCCGCAAAGAGGCCCCGATTGCCTTTGATGGCATCGTGCTGGGGGGCGGTAAATCAAAGCGGATGGGGACCAACAAAGTGGTTCTCTCGATTGATGGAAAAGCGATGCTCCACATGGCTGTGCGTGCACTAAAGGGCGCAAACCAGGTGGCGGTGGTAGCGCCCGCGAAAGTTGTTGCCGAGGTCTACTCGCGTAAGCGTCCTCCCGGTCTGATCCAAACGTTGGAGGACCCTCCATTCGGTGGCCCCGTTGCGGGCATCCTGGCCGGGCTGGAGGCGTTAGGGCCGGACGGCGCAGAAATAGTAGGCATCGTCGCTGGCGACCACCCGCGAGCCCCACAAGCGTTGAAAGCGCTCAAGCATGCGGGTGCGCTGAAACTGCTGTCGGAAGGTTCATGCGACGGGGTTTGTGCCGGCACCAAGGGAAGCGGCCCACAGCTGCTTCTAGGGTTTTACTCGCGCAAATACTTGGAGTCCCAAGTTAGCGAGGGAGCCGTGGGAGATGGGCGAGACGTCTCAGTGAAGCGTTTGCTGGGGGCAGCGAAACTTGAGGTGGTGACTGTCCCCGAAGCGGATATCCTGGACTTGGATAGCCCGGCTGATTTGGACCGTTATGGCAGGTCAGCCAAGTGATAAGCGACTTTTGGAGACACAGTGAGTGAGCGAGAGATCGAGGTTCACTATTTTGCCGGCCTCATTGACCTGGCAGGCGTTCGGCAGGAGCGTTTCCAAGACGTCACAGACCTAGAAGGGCTTAAGGAAGCAATTGTCGAACGTCATGGCCCTGGAATCGAAAAGTCAATCGCTGTTTCAAGTTTCATGGCGGATGGGGAGCGTTTGAAGAACTGTCAGTCTCTTGAAGAAGTGACCAAAGTTGAAGCGCTCCCGCCCTTTGCGGGAGGGTGACTAGCCGCCGATCCCGCTCATGTTTCGCTTCGGGATGGTGAACCCAGCCTTGCCGATTAGGTGTCCTGGCTCCTTGGCTTTAACTGCGGTTTCGAGGCGTTCTAGGATCTCCTCGTCCGACGCGCCCGAGCGGAGCAACAAGCGCAGATCGGTTTCCTCATCACTGAACAAGCAGTTGCGTATCTGACCGTCGGCGGTTAGCCGAAGGCGGTCGCAATCCCCGCAGAACGGATGCGTCACAGACGCGATGATGCCGACGGTTGCGGGACCACCATTGATGTACCACTTGGCGGCAGGGGCGCTTCCACGCCCGGGCACCTCGCTCAGTTCATACTTGGTTGACAAGGTGTCCAAGATGTCGCGTTGCGTAATGATGGTGGAACCATCCCACTTGTTTTCCCCAAGGGGCATCTGTTCGATGAAACGTAGTTCGTAGCCGCCCTCGACACTGAACTGGACCAGGTCTAGTATTTCGTCCTCGTTGATGCCCGGCATCAGCAACGTGTTGATCTTGATGGGGCGCAAATCAGCGTCCCGAGCAGCTTGCAGCCCTTCCATAACTCGGTCGAACTGATCACGAAGGGTGAGTTTTACGAATCGCTCGGGGCGCAACGTGTCAAGCGAAATATTGACGCGGTCTAGCCCCGCTGCCTTCAACTTGGGAGCGAACTTTTTTAGCAGAAGCGCGTTCGTTGTCAATGAAATATCAATGGGGTGACCGGGTCCCTCAATCGACTGGATCCCTGCGATGATCTGGGCGGCATCCGGGCGGATCAGTGGTTCCCCTCCGGTGATCCGGAAGTCCGTGAATCCTACAGAGTAGAGAATGCGCGCCACCCGGACAATCTCTTCTCTTGTGAGGATGTGCGAGGAAGGCAGCCAAGGCATCCCCTCCGCAGGCATGCAGTACGTGCAACGCAACTGGCACTTGTCAGTCAGGGAAATCCGAACGCTTTTGTGAACGCGGCCGAAAGTGTCGACAAGCTCTGTCAAACGAGGCTTGACACGGCCACGAGCTAAAGAGTCAGTGATCACGGGAGATTCGACCACTTGGTGCTCCCGTCATCAAGGCTCTGTTTCTTCCACACAGGTATCGTCGCCTTGATTCGTTCAACGATGGCGGGCACCAGCTCCATACTGGGATTGCGGTGTGCGCCCGAGACAATCACCAGCATTGCGGCCTCTCCCACTGCGATTTTGCCGACCCTGTGAATCGCTACCACGGTGAGGGGGCGGGAGGCTTCACCAGTTCCAAGCACCTCATCCACGGTGGCGCACACTTCTTGCTGCAAGATTTCTGTGGCGTCAGGGTGCGCCGAGTACTCGATGCCGGTTACGCCTTGGTCTCCCGCCTGTGGATCATGGTTCCGCACCGTCCCCAAGAACATGGAGGTGGCCCCGTGGGTGCTGTCGCCGATTTGTTCTAACCAGGCGTTCACGTCCAGAGGCTCTTCCTGGATGCCGGTGAAAAGACGCATCGTCTCATTCATGGTCAGCGTAGGTTCCTTCGGGGCGGTCGTCTTGATCTAACTGGTCAAACGTGTGCTTGAGTAGCGGGAACAGAGCCCGTTCTGCTAGTTTGGCCGCCTTCAGGCTACCTGGAATATTGACGATCAGGGCGGGCGGTTCGGTTGCAGTGAGCCCCATGTGACCGCGCGACAGCGCCGCGTAATGCGTCTCCTTCAAGGATTCCTGTGTGAAGAATTGTTCGAGGGCAGGTAGCGGTGTCGCAATGAATGGGGCCGTCGCTTGCGGGGTCACGTCCCTTGGACCAATTCCGGTGCCACCCGTTGTGATGATGAACCTGGCCCCAGCGGTCAGGGCGTCGCGGATCGCAGCGTAGATCTCTCCAATGTCGTCTGGAACAACTTTGCCGAGGACTCCGCAAAATCCTCGTTCTTCTAGCGCCGCGCGCAAATGGGGGCCAGACAGGTCTGCTTCCACCCCGCGCGAGCATCTGTCAGACACGGTGATAACCGCGCAGGTTGCGGACATTGCTCCTCCGATCTGCCCAGTTCGCTGTTGCGACTAGGGGTATCAATATTAACACGGGAATCTTGGAGAAAATCGGGACGCATCGCACCTCACAGTGGCACGTAAAACCCTGTGGTTGCGGGGTAGATCAGCCGAGATCGACACTGTCCCAGAACCCCTGAAAGTGACAGAATGAGAGCTGTCGCACAGTGATTCAACAGCGTATTCGGGTGGCGCCGGGGG
>ERZ1031159.28-NODE-28-length-32602-cov-6.378714_pt1 | contig 32602 bp, 31 predicted proteins | sample MGYA00516706_ERZ1031159 | MGnify/ENA primary metagenome ERZ1031159 (study PRJEB33719, sample SAMN04262508) | wastewater metagenome | biome: rural village; feature: composting latrine chamber; material: composting feces with ash | place: El Salvador | collected... | reverse complement strand
CCTTCCACGATGTCGCCATCGCTAAAGTCTTTAATGGTCTCATCAATGGCGGCGAGAAGGTCCTCTTCAGAACCGATGTCGTTGAGGGCAACCTGAGGGGCTGCGCCAGTGGTAGTAGAAGAACTGGTCATGTAGTCGTGTACTCCGGACGGACAAAATAGTAGGGGTATTTATTACTTGATTGGCTTCAGGGCACTCTGGTGCTCTGCCGCCCTGCAAAGCCTACCAGCGGCCTCCCACTCCTCTACCGCTCCCTTTATTACGTTTAGCACACAAAAATCAGCGATTTTCGACCTTTTAGTGGGCTGCGTCTCTCCACGAACGTCCAATGCCCACCGCAACGTCCAAAGGCACCGAAAGTGAGACGGGCGCGGCCATTGCGCGGCGCACTAGTTCCTCGACTTCTTTAGCTTCTCCGGGCGCGATTTCTAGCACCAGTTCGTCGTGCACTTGGAGAAGGATTCGGGATTCGTAGTGCCCCTCAGCGAGAGCCCGCGCGACCTCAACCATGGCCAGCTTGATGATGTCGGCCGCGCTGCCCTGGATCGGCGCGTTGAGCGCGGCCCGCCCGGCCATGTCGCGCACCCGCTTCACGTCAGAGTTGAGTTCTGGGAAATAGCGCCTGCGACCCAGCATTGTTTCCGTGTAGCCGGTGCGGGCAGCCTCCTCCACCACGTTTGCGAGGTAATCTCCGATGCCCCTAAACCGCACGAAGTATTGGTCATGCAAATCGCGCGCGTCGTCAACGGAAATGCCAAGCTGTTTCGAAAGCCCGTATGGAGAAAGTCCGTAGGCGAGCCCGTACGAGGTCGCCTTGATCCGGTTCCTAAGTTCCCCCGTCACTTCGTCAAGAGGGACCCCAAAGATGGAAGCAGCCATGGTTGCGTGCAAATCTTCACCCGAGTTGAACGCAGCAATGAGGTCTTCATCCTTCGACAGATGCGCCATGATCCGCATCTCAATCTGGCTGTAGTCAACGCTCATCAGGTCTTCGAAGCCAGGACCGGCCACAAACGCTTCGCGGATCCTCACCCCCGCATCCGAGCGGACGGGGATGTTCTGCAAGTTCGGGTCAGAGGAAGCCAGACGACCCGTCGCGGAAGCAATCTGGTGGAAGGTGGTGTGGATTCGCCCGTCCGCTGCGACCTCCGAAAGCAGCCCGTCAATCATTTGGATGAGCTTGGTCTTGTCGCGATGCGCTAGGAGCGCCCCAAGGAACGGGTGCCCCGTCTTCTCATGAAGGTCAAGCAGCGCTTCAGCGTCAGTCGTGTAGCCCGTCTTCGTCCTGCGGGTTTTCGGCATGCCCAGCTCTTCAAAGAGAACGACCTGGAGCTGCTTCGGACTCCCAAGGTGGGTTTCGTGGCCTATCGCTGCGTAAGCGTCCTCTGCGGCTTGGGCAGCTTCTGCAGCAAACTCAGCACGGAGAGCCTTGAGCTTAGGAACGTCAACGGCGATTCCAACCGCTTCCATTTCTTCGAGCACCCCTGAAACTGGAAGCTCCAGATCCGTAAGTAGAGCGAGTTCTTGATCGGCTGTCAACGTCGAGCGCAGAGGATCTACCAGGTCCAAAACGACCGCAGCGTTAACAGCAAGTGCCTCCTGACTTGGGGAAAGGTCGCCACTGCCAGCTCCACCAACGTCCTCAAGCGACAGTAGAGCCCCGTCCCCCGAATCGGCAACTTCACGCTGAAGCACCTGACGGGCAACCGCATCGAGCGCGTAAGTTCTCTGCCCAGGGCGCACCAGGTACGCCGCCAGCTCAGTGTCGAAAGCAGGAACCGGCATGGGCCACCCCGCAGACGCGGCCGCGTGCATCAGAGCTTTTCCACCGTGGGCCACAGTGTTCCCGTGAGCCGAAAGAAACTCTCCAAGCTGACCGTGCTGATCTTCGGTGAGTTCCGCAGGGTCGATCACTAGCGTCAGCTCATCACCCGAAATGGCAAGACCCACCAGGTCCGGTTCGTTCACCCCGAGCCTGCCGGAGCCCCAAAGAGCGACAAGTTGCTCGGTCCCGTCTTCGTTCAAGAACCTTCCGAGAAGCGCCGTCAAGTCGCTCCCGGGGGTGACCACAACGACTTCCTGGTCGCGTCCTTCAGGACTGGCCTCACCAGTTGTCCCCTGGCTCAGGATGTCGGCTCCCCACAGCGGCTCCATCGCCTTGAACACACGGTCCCGGAGTCCCGAGATTTCAAGATTGTCAAACAGAGCCTGCACTGCCAGCGCGTCGGGAGCTTCCACCAAGCACTCTTCCGGCTTCAACTCAAGCGTCATGTCGGTCAGCAAGTGGTTCAGTTTCCGGTTCGTCCGGACCGCCTCCAAGTTTTCCCGGAGCGCCTCCCCGCGCTTGCCCGTCACCTTCTCAGCATTTTCGAGGAGGGACTCTAGGCCGCCCATCTTCACCAGCCACTGCGCAGCGGTCTTCGCACCCCAGCCAGGAACGCCAGGGAGGTTGTCCGAGGTTTCCCCGACCAGTGCCGCAATCTCTGGGTATTGGTTGGGGGGCACCCCGTACCTTTCCAACACCTTTTCTGGGGTCATGTAAACCAAGTCCGAGGTGGAACGCCCGGGGTAGATGACGGTCGTCTCTTCGTCAATCAGTTGGAAAGTGTCGCGGTCTCCCGAAGCAATCAGCACCTCAAACCCGTCCCTGCGTGCTTCGGTGGCTAGGGTTGCGATGATGTCGTCGGCTTCGTAGTTGACGACCTCGGTCTGCTTCACCCCCATGGTCTCAAGCAACTCTTTTATCAGAGCAACCTGCCCCGCGAACTCGGGTGGGGATGTCTCCCTGTTCGCCTTGTATTCAGGGAACATCTCAGTGCGGAAAGACTCCCGGGTTGCGTCGAAAGCAACCGCAAGGTGCGTGGGTTTTTCGGTGTCGAGTAGCTTCGTCAGCATCGATAAGAACCCGTACACCGCATTGGTGTGTTGGCCTCCGCTGGTGGTGAAGCGGTCGGCGGGAAGAGCGAAGAACGCGCGGAACGCCATCGAGTGGCCGTCGATAACAAGCAGCTTGGTAGTCACGTATGCCACCCTAAAGGGTATGGATGGCAAGCGAGAGACCTACCGCCCAGTGAAGGCACCTCTGTCGGCCTCTATGGGCATGGAACTACTCCCACCAACGGCGGAAGAAACCATTGTCCGAATGCCGGTAGAAGGCAACACCCAGGTGATCGGCATTCTGCACGGAGGTGGGACTGCAGCACTCTGTGAGACTGCAGCGTCCATCGCTGCGAATCAGTACGCGGCAGGCATGGACGGCGGCCCCTGGATCGCCGTTGGTTCTGACATTTCGGTCTCACACCTTCGCCCGGCCACGGCCGGGTCCGTGACCGCGGTTGCTACGGCTCTTCATCTGGGGCGAAAGTCAACGGTCCACAGCGTGCAGGTTCGCGATGAGCGTGAGCGCCTGGTGGCAACCGGAACCGTCCGCAACATGATTGTGAAGCGGCGGGCGAACTAGAGTGACCTAGTCCTCGGCAACCTGGTCGACTACCGCATCCGCAACTTAGCGCATCGAAAGCCTGCGGTCGATCGACGTCTTCTGGATCCACCGGAACGCTTCCGGCTCCGTCATGTCCATCTTTTCCATGAGCAGACCCTTCGCCCGGTCCACGACCTTCCGGGTTTCGAAGCGGTCAGACAGGTCGGCAATCTCAGATTCCAGTGATTCGATCTGTGCCTGGCGGGAAAGTGCAATCTCCACAGCGGGAATCAGGTCGGTCGGGCCGAACGGTTTCACAACGTAAGCCATAGCGCCGGCCTCAGCTGCGCGTTCAACCAGCTCCGCCTGCGAGAACGCGGTGAGCATGACGACGGCGCAAGAAAGTTCTTTCAGGATTTGCTCTGCAGCAGTTATGCCGTCCATCTTCGGCATCTTTACGTCCATGACGCAGAGGTCAGGTTCTAGTTCCAGCGCCAGCTCTACGGCCTCAGCGCCATCACCAGCTTCACCGACCACTTCGTATCCAGCGTCTTCTAGGGTTTCGACAATGTCCAGCCTGATCAACGCTTCATCTTCGGCAACCAGAACCCGTTTCGGCGCCACTTCTTTGGGGGGCATAAGAACTCTTCCTGTTCGCTTCTTGGGCAAGCATATCGACCAAGGATCCTGGCTGCGGCCCCTTCCGCAAAGGTGTTTGCCACATGTGACCAGGCTAGTGCGCGTAGCGGCGACCGCCCGGCGCAAGAAAACGATGCAATGCCCAGCCCCAGCGCCCCAAGTCCCGCAGCGACACCGAAAGAAGCTTGCAAGCCGCCGGCCCCAACGTTGTTTTGGCCGCGCGTCGTGCCCAGACCCACCTCAATGACGTTGTGATTCCTGCACGATGCGCGGCCAAGACAGAAACGGCCCGGCTTGGAAGCCGTTTCTGGAAACCGTTTAGTGAGGAAATACGGGACCAGCTAAGTAGCCCTGCCGGGAAAGGCACGCTAACCTTTCCTAGTGGGCCCCGATAGCCCAACTGGCAGAGGCGGTCGACTCAAAATCGGCATGTTGTGGGTTCGAATCTCACTCGGGGTACTCTTGACGCAGACGGGCCAGTGCGGGACTCCGCTAGTCGGCAAAGGCCAGGTCACTTCCCTCGATCAGGTGGATCCACTGGAGGTTGCCCTCTTGAGGCTCCGAAAGACCAGAGCTTGGTAAGGGTTTCAATAGTCCCTTGCCCTTCTTGCTGTCCCAATACGCCTGCCTGTCCTCAGCCGTCCACTCCTCAGGGAACTCCCACCCGTCTTCGTCAAAATGTTCTTCCGGACTGGTCAGGCGGCTGATGTCGCAGGAACATCCCGCTGTTCCTACCGATAAGCCGAGAGCTAGAAGAAGAACGAAGACCCCCACCAGGACTTTCGCGCCACGACTGGTCGCGCGCACCAAGCCTCTACTGACTGGCACCGTAGTCGCCTCCTCAACAGAGGAACAGAAAACCCTCTGCTGATTCCCCGCGTTACCAACGAAGACTCTGGCGAACACGCGTTTCGCGAACGTGTTACGTTTGCCTATCGATCATGTCTTGAGCCTTCCCGGCGGCGTCCGTCACCCAGTTCTTATCGACACCGGCTCGGGAACCACGGACGTCGCCGTCGTTGGCTCCCTTCATCCGGGCGTTCTTCAGCTTCTTCAGGTTCTTGACGAACTGGTCCTCGCCTTCAACATCGGAGATGTGAGCGATGGTCTCCACTTCGTGGAAGTGACGCTTGTCCGTGTTGCGGTAACGGACGTACATGAACGCGTAGAACAGGAACCCGGACGCAAGGAAGACGATAGCCCACCAGCCGGAATCCTCGTCATCGCCGGAAGCCGCTAAAACACGGGAAACAAAATAGCTCAGCTGCACCAGTTCGAACACGTCAGCCCCCCATCACTACAGCCAGAACGAAGGCGGCGATACCAATGATTTCAACGAGCGTGGCAACGCTGATCAGGCGGCGCTGGTTCACCGGGACCGAACCCATGGTCTCCCCCGTCCGGGCGTTAACTGCAACGTAGTGCAGCATCTCCTTGCCCTTCTTTTTCCCCTGCCGGTAGCTGTACAACCACACGGGGAGGTACGCCGAAACCCAACGCTCACCAACAACCTCAAGGTTCTCTTGGTCCCAACGCACGCCTCGATCAAAGAACGTGATGAGGTCACGGGCCTTGCGCCTAGCAATGTCCTCTGTCTGCAGTTTCGCAAGCGGAGCGAGCTGGGCGATGTTTGTGTCGCGCCGTTCCGAAGTGAAACCCGACAGGTAGTTGGAGTCGTACACGACAGCGTTTTCGGTGTCGAACGGCATCACCGAGTTGATGATGTTGTTCGTGTTGGTCTTCGTGTCTTGGTCCAGCCGCTGGGCAGAAGACTCAACCGTGAGATCGTCGACATGCACGTTGAAGCTACGCCAAACGTTGTACAGGTCCGCCTCGTAACGAGTTTCCTTGTTGTCGCCGCTACCGACCGTGTACCTGCGGGTCTCGTGTTCGCCTTGACCGAAGAAGGACGCTTTGGCGTTCACGTCAATGACCATGTACGGCAGATAAACTCCCATCACGTTGTGCGGATCGAACTCCCTCAGGAACTTGCGGTGCGCGAAGAACCTGCGTTTAGAAACGAAGTCGCCGATCTGCTTGACCGCCTGCTCCTTCGGGAGAGCGAACGGCAGCACCATGTCGGGAACCGCCCCATTGGGAATCTGCTGGTTCATCGACAGCACGTTGCGGCACCAGTGACACCTCGCTTGCGTGGAGTGCTCTGTGTCAATCACGACCTCCGCACCGCACGCTTCGCACTTGAAAGTCACGACAATGTCGGTGGAGGGGATTATGTCGTCAGCCCCCGAGCCCATCACCAGGCCTGTCAATTGCTCGATGGGCGTGTCCAGTCCCATGGTCGGGAGCGCAGCTTTGGCCACCCATTCGTGCCTGCAGAAGTGGCAACGAAGCTGCCCCGTGCTTGGGTTGAGAGAGATCTCAGTTCCCCCGCAACTGGGACACTTGCTTAGCCCGTCCACCCCATCTAAGTCCGTCTTGATTATGGTAGGCGCGTTCGGATCCGTCTCTTCCTGTTCCAGATCACTGCCGGGGGTTCCTAAGTCGCGGACAGGCTCCTCAGCCGGAAACTGTGCTTCTTCCTGATACGTAACGCTCGGCTCCTCCACCACCTGGTCGGTTTCCACACGCACGGTCTCCTGCGGGAAACCTGCTGGCGGAGGCACCGGAGGCAACGGTGCCTGCGGCATTGGCGGTGGAGGGACGGGTGGGATCGCGGCCGCTGGCTGCGGTGCCTGTGGCATGTACGGGTCTTGATCCGTCATGTCAGTTCCTTACCTGGGTCTCAAAGACCCAGGATGCTCGCTTTCGCGGCGTCGTAGTCGGCTTGTGTGATCAACCCAGCGTCCAGCATGGTCTTCAGCTGAGTCAGCTTCGCAACCGGGTCCTCAGCGCCGCCCGGCTGGGGAGCAGGCGGGGCGTACTGCGATCCCGGAGCGGGAGGCGGGGGCGGGGCCTGCTGGTAGGCGCCCTGCTGACCCTGTGGCGGGTACTGGCCTTGCTGCGGGTACGGCGGTTGCTGCAGGCCCTGGACGGCAGCTCCAGCTGCGCCCATCCCCATTCCCATGAACGCCATTCCCATACCACCCCCACCAGAGGGGTTCTCGCCAGCCGCCTGGATCCCGCGCGCTGCGGCCTGTTGCATGAAGGAGTTTCCGCGTGCTCCGCCCAGGGCGTCGGCCTTCTTCACGTCGGACAGGAGCGCCTTCGTGTCCTCGTCGTATTCGATCGCTTGGATCGCGACTTTCTCAATCCGCAGCCCTCGGTCTGACGTCCACTGGTAGCCCTCTTCAACGGCCGCAGAGAGGGACTGTGCAAACCCGACGGCGTCCCCCTGAATCCGCGCGATTCGGTTCCCCTTGTTGGGGTCGTTCGTGTAGTAGGAGAACGCAGCAGCAAGAGAACCAACGACCTCATTGAACAGCTGGGATGCTGCGGGGTTATCCAGGTCAGAGAAGTCGAAAATCAGAGAATCGGACGTGTAATACGCAAGAGGGACAAAACCCTTCACGAACAGGACGGGGTCCACAATGCGGAGCGTGTAGGTTCCTCGCGTGATCGCGCCGACCTGAGCACCCAGGTAGGCGTCATCCCAGTAGATCTCAGATTGCGTCCCGAAACGGTTGTTGGGGATTTCCTTGAGGTTCACGTAGAACGCCATTTGTTGGCTGCCGGGAATCCCCCCGAACTTGAAGCGCTCCCACGACATCTTGACAGTTGGTGCCAGGAAGCCGTCACCCGCAAAAATGGACTTCGAGTTGGGGTCGTTGGACTCCCAGATGAACCCGCCAGGCTCCCCCACGAAACCCGTTAGCTCGCCGTTTTGGAAGGTGAGGAGACCGTAGCCTTCTGGAACCACGATCCGCGACCCGTTCGTGATGATGTTCGGCGAGCTCTTGGTGTTAGAGCCGCGCCCCGCAACCCGTCCTACCTTCACCGCGGGAAACAGTGCAGCAGAGGCTGGCAGATTCGGTGGAGGAGTCAGATAGTCCTTCCACTGGTCCGCAAACATGCCGCCGATAGCGCCGCCGAAGGCCTTGATGAAACCCATTACCGACCCCCAAAGAGAAGTGACGTGGAATACTCTTGCCGCAGATGGTACGTGGGGTTCGCGTCCTGCGGGGGCGAATCAAGCTAGATATGGACGCGTGGTTGCGCACCGAACGAACTAGGGCCACGAAACGCGGACCTACGCCTAAGGTTGCAAACAAACACCTCCAACGCAGAAGGTGCCAGGAGAGCAAATGTCCCAGACACAACAAGAACCCGCGCGACAGACGAAGGGCAAGTGGCTTCGTGCCGGTGGCGCGGCTCTCGCGGCAGTGCTGCTTGTGGTGGTTGGCGTCTTCTTGTGGGCAAACGCCCGCTCAGGCGGAAAGTCCAGCGCGCAGGCACCAGCAAGCGACGTCATCCTGACCACTTTCCAGTGGAACTGGAAGTCGGTTGCCCGCGAATGCCCAGCCACCATCGCACCCGCAGGTTTCCGGTACGTCCAGATCTCCCCACCAAACGAAACGATCCAAGGTGAGGCCTGGTGGACCTCCTACCAGCCCGTGTCCTACAAGCTCGACTCAAAGCTAGGAACAGCAGAGGAGTTCCAAGAAATGATCGACGTCTGCAAGGAGGTGGGTGTCGGCATCATCGCTGACGCTGTCCTGAACCACATGGCCGCCGTCGACCAGTCCCCCGGCATCGGCGTCGCCGGTTCCCGGTACGCAGAAGATGACTTCCCCGGGATCTATGGCGCGGAGGATTTCAACGAGTGCCGCGACAACATCTTCACCTACCGCGACCGCGACCAGGTGCAAGGATGCAGGCTGCTGGGACTGCAAGACCTGGCAACAGCCAGTGAACATGTTCAGGAGACTGAGGCCGCCTATCTGAACGAACTCATCGCAATGGGGGTTGAAGGCTTCCGGATCGACGCGGCAAAGCACATCCCAGCGGAGGACCTCGCGGCCCTGAAAGCCAGGCTGAGCAACCCGGACGTGCTTTGGATCCAGGAAGTGATCCGGGGTCAGGAGGAACCCATCAAACCCGAAGAGTACGTGGGGACAGGAAAGGTGAACGAGTTCGGGTACGGGCGGGAACTAGTCGACGATTTCAACAACCAGATCAAGACCCTTCGCTTCGCTGGGAAGGGCCTGCTTCCATCCTCGGACGCGGTAGTTTTCGTTGACAACCACGACACCGAGCGCGACGGATCGACCCTCAGCTACAAGAACGAAAACGACTACCTGCTCGCAAACATCTTCATGCTCGGTTGGGACTACGGGGAGCCGGCCGTCTACACCGGCTACCGCTTCGACGATTCGGACGCCGGCGCGCCGGGAGCGACCGAAACTTCAGTTCCGGACGTCGACTGCGACGCTGGAACCTGGACCTGCTTGCAGAATTGGCCGGAGATCGCCGCCATGGTCCACTTCCACAACACTGCCGCAGGAACGCCGGTCACAAACTGGTGGAGCAATGACGGGAACCTGATCGCTTTTGGACGAGGAGGGGACGTAGAAGACATAGAAGCCGCGGCCGTGCCCGGGGAGGGCGTTGCGTTCCTAGTGATCAACAATGAGACTGACACCTTCGTGGCCGGCGATGGTGAGCAGACAGGAGCACTGTCGGGACCCAAGTTCCGCTCGGCGTTGCCTGCCGGCAAATACTGCAACGTGATGGTGCCGGACTGTGCAGAGATCGTAACCGTCCAGAAGGACGGCTCTTTCAGCGCAGAGGTCCCGGCAGGCAAAACCCTGGCACTCCACGTGGGAGCGCCAGGGTAAGCGGAGAGTTTGCCTAGTCCCTAGCTACTTCGATGCTTCTTCTTTTGCGGCGTCCGCCTGGAGAGAGTCGCGGATCTGGGTTAGTAGAGCAACCTCAGGCGAGACCTCCTCTTCCTCTTGCTCGTCCTCGACACCCAAGACCTCGTCCTTCTTCTCTGCAAGCTTGTTGATCGGCACGACGACCACGAAGTAGAGGGCCAGCGCAACAATCAGGAAGTTGAACAGCGCGGTCAGGATGGCACCCGGCTGGACAATCGCCGGGTCGCCGAAGAGGCCCACCTCAAACTGAAGCACGTTGTCGAACGAGGGCTGACCGAAGAGCGCTCCGACGAGCGGGCTCAGGAACTTGTCAACAAGGGCGTTGACGACCTCGCCAAAGGCCGCACCAATGACGACGCCGACGGCAAGGTCGATGGCGTTGCCGCGGGCAATAAACTCCCTGAAACCAGCAAACATGCCAGTCGCCTTCTTCACCTTGTCAGCCACGCCTGTTGCTTCTTTACTCAATTTGTTTCACACCTTCGTCTAGATGTTTCTGTATTCTCAACGAGCCTAGGATACGGGTTCCTAACACAAGAATGCAGTCGCCCCCATGGACAGGGCACTAATGGCCGGCTCGACGACCGGTTTGAGAGGTCCTACACCGCCACGTAGGCTTTAGGCGAAACGCAAACGCAAACGGCGGAATGCAAACAGAAAAAGGAGTCTCAGTCCTATGGCAGAACTGAAAGATAACGGCCCGGGTCCCTACGTTGTGGACATTGAAGAACTAACCCTTGAGAACGACACGTTCCGCACCGCAGTCTGGACGGGCGCCCACCTTCAGATGACGGTCATGTCTATCCCCGTCGGTGGAGACATCGGGAAAGAGGTCCACCACAAGGAGGACCAGTTCCTTCGCATTGAGCAGGGTCGCGGTCTGGTCCAGATGGGCCCAACCGAAGACGAAGTGACCTTTGAAGCCGAGGTTGGCGATGACTGGGCCGTGCTGGTGCCCGTGGGTGTCTGGCACAACATCACCAACGTTGGCGATGAGCCCATGAAGGTCTACTCCATTTACGGCCCTCCCCACCACGACTTCGGCACGGTCCACCAGACCCAAGCTGACGACGTTGACTAGGAGTTAGCAACGACAAAGCGGGACGACCCTAAGGTCGTCCCGCTTTTTGTATCGCGGCTCACTCTGTCTACTGGGTGTAAACGTCCAGGTGGTTGCCATAAGTGCCGCGGTCGTAAATCTTGCCTGGCGCACCGAACGGCGTCGGGTAGACCGTTCCCATGGGCGCTGAACCTGCCAGGACAATGTATCCGTCCCCATCGGAGACAAAGCCGCTGCCGTTCACGTGCCTCCCTGGAATGCGGAGTCCGCCACCTGGAAGAACCCGTTGAGAGTAGTAGGTGAACTTATAGCCGCCCCACATGATCACTCCCTGGAACTGAAGGTCGCGTAGACCGTATTGCCCTGTGGTGCTCAGGTTGGTCTTCACTTCACTGCGACTTGCGCCCACGGGGTCAGCTGCCACGGGCTCCGGCTCCGGCTCCGGTTCCGGTTCGGCGGCCGAAGGAAGTTCAACCTTTGTTCCGCGGTGGATGACCCGGTCAGAGGACTCCTTGACGATCGTTGAGACGATCTGCGGCCCTTCGGTGTCCGAGTACTCCGAAGTGTAGACGTGCTTTACGCCGTTCGAACCAGCTTGCTTCTCAACCTCAACATCAGCTGGTAGATCTGCGTCTTCAACAACCTTGGTCTGGTACGGGATCTCCACGATCGAAGTGAGTTTCAAGTTTGTGGGGACGGCTCCGGTCGAGCTGGCGGGTGCTGCGCTCGCTATGAAAGCGGGAACGGCAAGAGCCAGCGCGGATGCGGCGCCCAGCAGCGTTGCAGCCTTGGCAGTCTTCTTCTTGGTGTCTACCATCGTTTCCTTTCCCATCTGGGAATGAGGCTAACGCGAAGCAAGAGCGGGGTCCACGGATTTAGGCCGAATTGCGCCCTAAACCTCATTCTGGTCAATGCGCGACCACAAGCTGAGCAGAAGTCTCAACTAGAGCTTGAAGTTGGAGACTGTTACCAGGTCTTCCGGCCCGCCGCTCAGGGTGTGAACGCGAATCGAGTTTGAACTCTTTTGGACCCCCGGCGGCATGCCGGCAACGATGACCAGTTTCTCCCCACCTTCAACGATTCTTGCCGCGCGCGCCACCTGGTCAACCTGGTTCACCATGTCATCGGTGTGCTGGACCGTCGGCAACTTGTAGGACTCAACCCCCCACGACAAGGCGAGCTGCCTGCGGGTTTCTTCAAGCGGCGTAAACGAGATCTGTGGGATGGGGCTACGCATCCGCGACATCTGCCTAGCGGTGTTGCCCGACAACGTGAAGGTCACAAGGTAACGCGCGTCCAAAACCTCAGCTAGAGAGGCTGCCGCCTGGCAGATAACACCGGACTGGTCAGACTTGAACTCTCCAAGTGGAGCAATCCGATCCAAGCCGTTTTCTTCAGTGTTCTCAATGATCCGAGCCATGGTTCGCACCGACTGAATCGGGAAAGCACCGACAGAGGTCTCACCAGAAAGCATGACCGCGTCAGCGCCGTCAAGGATCGCGTTCGCGCAGTCCGAAGCCTCAGCCCTTGTGGGACGCGGGTTCTTGATCATCGAATCCATCACCTGGGTCGCGACAATCACCGGCTTCGCGGCCCGACGCGCCATTTCGATGGCTTCCTTCTGGACCAGCGGCACCTGCTCCAGGGGCATTTCGACACCAAGGTCACCGCGGGCAACCATGATCCCATCGAAAGCCCTCACAATCTCAGCCAGATTCTCTACTGCCTGCGGTTTTTCTATCTTCGCGATCACAGGCACGAACCGGCCCTCTTCGATCATGATCGCACGCACGTCGTTCACGTCAGCAGCGTCACGAACGAATGAGAGGGCCACAAAGTCGGCCCCGTGACGCAGGGCCCAACGCAGGTCCTCACGATCCTTTTCAGAGAGCGCAGGCACGGACACAGCGACACCGGGCAGGTTGAGCCCCTTGTGGTCTGAGACCTCTCCGGGAACCTCAACCCTGGTCGTCACGTCCGTGTCAGTGACTGAAATCACGCGGAGGCCAACGTTCCCGTCGTCTATCAGCAGTCGGTCACCAGGGCGGCAGTCTGAGGGAAGACCCTTGAACGTCGTCCCCACGATCTCTTTAGTCCCTGGGACGTCCCGGGTCGTGATCACAAACTTGTCGCCCTCTTCTAACTGCTGAGGTCCGTCTTCGAAGGTTTCAAGCCTGATCTTCGGGCCTTGAAGATCAACGAGCACGGCGACGGCGCGGCCTGAGTTGTCAGCTGCGCGGCGCACCCTGCGGATGACCTTTTCGTGTTCTTCGGCCACGCCGTGGCTACGGTTGATACGGGCGACATCCATGCCTGCGTCCACAAGGGCCTGGATCTTTTCGGTAGATTCCGTTGCCGGACCGATGGTGCAGACAATCTTTGCTCGACGCATAAACTCACTCCAAATGTGGTTGGCTGCCGGCCGCTGCCAAGAAGGTTACTGTCACAAACCCTATCGCTTTTGGTCCGGCTCTCCCATGTCTTGCGGTTCGCTTGCTCGGTTGTCTGCGCGCGCCCTTTGTGAAGCGGGAATCGCAGCTCGGTTCGGCCCAGGTTTTGGGTCTTCTTGAGGCTCCCGCTTTTCCAGGTACTTCTCCACTTCTGCAGGGCTGACAGTCGTGGGGGCATCCACGGCTCTTGCCACGAAGAAGACGATGATCCCCAAGAGGATCACAAGCAGCGAGGTGAACATGTTGACGCGAAGACCCAGGATGCGATCGGGGGTGTCTAGGCGCCAGGTTTCTAAGATTGTCCTGCCCGTTCCGTACATCACCAGGTAGAGGGCCATGACCTGGCCGGACTTGAAGCGGATGTGATCGTCCAAGAAAACCAACAGGAGCGCCATCGCCAGGTTCCAGACAATCTCATATAAGAACAGCGGCTGGACCAGCGTCCCCGGAGCGATTCCAAAAGCCTGAAGGTACGGGTCACCAATCTCAAGTCCCCAGGGGAGCTCAGTGGATCCCCCAAACAGCTCCTGGTTGAAGTAGTTGCCGAGACGCCCGATCGCTTGGGCAACCAGCAGTGCCGGTGCGACGGAGTCAGCGAAAGGTCCGATCCTTTGCTTTGCGATCCGAAGTGCGATCACTGCCCCGAGCGCGCCGAAGCCGATGGCCCCGAAGATGGCCATTCCGCCTTCCCAAACCTTGAACACTGCAAGGGGATCCTTGCCCTCTCCGAAGTAGTCGCCGGGGTGGGTAAAGACGTGGTAGATGCGCGCACCGACCAGCCCCATGGGGATAGCCCAGAACATGGCGTCAAGCGCTACGTCGCCGCTCCCGCCGCGGCGCACGTAGCGCACGTAGGTGATCCAGCCTCCCGCTAGCATCGCGAGGATCATGGTGAGGGCATAGATGTGGATGGTAAACGGTCCTAGGGGGAACCCGTGGATGGGTGGGGACGGAATGGACGCGGGAATCATCGATCTGCCCACTGCCCGGCCACGCCTGCGCTGAGTTCTAGCGCCTTCTTTTCAAGGGCCCCGGTGGCTTCCCTCCACGGTAGGTCAAGCAGGGGGCGCACCAGGGCACTCCCGACTATCACGCCGTTTGCGAAGCCTGCGACTTCCCGCGCCTGTTCCCCGGTGGATACCCCGATGCCGACACAGACCACTTTGGCTCCTGCGTCGTAGGTGCGCTCAACCAGCTTTTCAGCAGAGGAGTCCAGTGAGGACCGGGCGCCGGTGACTCCCATGGTTGAGGCCGCGTAAACCCAGCCGTTCACCGCTTCGCTAATGAGTTTTAGGCGATGGGTTGGTGAGGACGGCGCAGAAAGGAAAATGCGCTCAAGCCCGTACCTGTCTGAAGCTTCGATCCACTCCCCCGCCTCTTCTGGCGGGAGGTCCGGGGTGATTAGTCCCGAGCCGCCCGCTGACGCGAAGTCTTTTGCAAACTCCGCCGTCCCGTACCAGTTCACCGGGTTCCAGTAGGTCATCGAAACCACGGAGGTACCGTAGTCGTTCAGCTCTGCGGTCGTTTCCAGGAGGTCGTCCAGGTGGGTACCCCGCTCAAGTGCCAGGGTCGTTGCTTCCTGGATGACGGGGCCGTCCATCGCCGGATCAGAGTACGGAAAACCCAGTTCGATCACATCGAAACCCGAATCAACCAGGATTTTCGCGGCGTCGATCGACCGCCTGACCGTTGGAAACCCCAGCGGCAGATATCCGAGCATTGCAGCGTTACCTTGGCGGTTCGCTTCCTGGATCACGGTTCTGCTAGCTGTCATGGCGCACCTCTTCCGTACTTGAACGTCCTCCTTTTGCGGCAGGGTCTATCCGGTCCAAGGTCGGCTCTCCCACGTCGAACCAGCGGGCAGCTGTCTCCATGTCTTTGTCGCCGCGCCCAGAAAGATTCACCAGGAGGATCTGATCTTTGCGATCCGCGTTGGCCTCCGCCCACATCAGTGCACCGGCCAGCGCGTGCGCGGATTCGATAGCGGGGATAATGCCCTCTGTTCTTGAGAGCCGTAAGAACGCGTCCATCGCCTGCGTGTCGGTCACGGGAATGTACTCCGCGCGCCCAATTTGAGCGAGGTGAGCGTGTTCTGGTCCGACCCCTGGATAGTCGAGGCCCGCAGAGATGGAATGCGAGGGTTTGGTCTGTCCGTCCTGCTCCTGCAACACGAAGGTCCTTGCTCCGTGCAGGATCCCAATCTGCCCCGCAGTGATAGAGGCGGCGTGCCGGCCGGTTTCAACGCCGTCCCCGGCCGCTTCGCAGCCGATGAGCTCAACGTCTGGATCAGGCACGAAGGCAGTGAAGGTTCCGATAGCGTTGGATCCGCCTCCAACGCAAGCGAAAACAGCGTTAGGCAGTCGGCTTGTGGCTTCTAGGAGCTGCGCCCTGGCCTCATCACCAATGACGCGCTGTAGGTCGCGCACCATGGCGGGGAACGGGTCGGGTCCGGCCGCGGTTCCAAAGATGTAGTTAGTGTCGGCTACGTTCGTCACCCAGTCCCGAAAAGCTTCGTTGATCGCATCCTTCAGGGTCTGAGAGCCCTGCGTAACAGCGATCACTTCGGCGCCCAAGATCTGCATGCGCGCGACGTTTAGGGCTTGACGTTTGGTGTCTTCAAGGCCCATGTAGACGGTGCAGTCAAGGCCTAGCAGAGCCGCAGCTGTCGCGGTCGCAACGCCGTGTTGGCCCGCACCTGTCTCCGCTACGACCCTGGTCTTACCGATGCGTTTGGTGAGGAGCGCTTGACCCAGCACGTTGTTGATCTTGTGGGACCCCGTGTGGTTCAGGTCTTCACGCTTTAGGAAGATGCGCGCACCGGTGCCGGCAGCAAACCTTGGCACTTCGGTGAGCATGGAGGGTCGCCCAGCGTACTGGTCCAGCAGCCGAGCGAACTCGCTGCGGAAAGCAGGGTCAACCCACGCGGCCTGCCACTGCTCATCAAGCTCTTCCACTGCCGCCATCAGCGGCTCCGACATGAATCGGCCCCCGAAAGAACCAAAGTACCGGTCTTCACCCGACATTAGTTGTCACCCAGAGCGCGCTGCACGCGCTCTTTCCTCTCCGTCAGTAGCGAGGGATGAGCCCCCGCAGAAACCATGTCAGAGATTGCTTCTAAGGGGTTGCCAGATGTGACAAGTGCTTCACCAACGAGCACCGCGTCTGCGCCGGCCAGGGCGTAGTCACGGACGTCACGGCCAGAGCGAACCCCCGACTCTGCGACCGCCACCGCGTCAGCGGGAATCGCATCCAGAGTTTGCTCCACGGTGGAGCGGTCAACTGACAGGTCCTTCAGGTTGCGAGCGTTGACACCGATAAGATCCGCCCCGGCGTCAAGCGCTTGGAAGACCTCGAGCCGCGAATTTGCTTCAACCAGCGGGGTCATACCGAGGGAGCGAACCCGTTCGATCAAGGAAACAAGAGCTTCTTGCTCTAGCGCAGCGACAATCAGGAGCACCGCGTCGGCCCCGTAGGCGCGGGCTTCGTGAACCTGGTAAGGCGTCACGATAAAGTCCTTGCGTAGCACGGGGATGTCGACTGCCTGACGAACCGCACGCAGGTCCTCTAGCGAACCACCGAAACGCAGCTCTTCGGTAAGGACGGAGATCATCGCGGCTCCGCCTTCTTCGTAAGTCTGCGCCAGCTTCGCCGGATCCGGGATCGCGCTCAAGGCTCCCTTGGACGGTGAGGAGCGTTTGATCTCAGCTATCACTGAAACCGCACCGGGTCCGTCACGGAGAGCAGAGATAACGTCTTTAGCAGGAGGAGCCGCGACCGCCCTTTCCTTGATCTCTTCTAGAGAGACCAGCGCCTCACGCCCCGCAAGCTTCTCCCGCACGCCGACGATGATGTCATCAAGAACAGTCATTTTCGCCTCCTCAAACCGACGCTACGCGCGAACACTTTCCGCAGGCGGGCTCATCCGAGCTTCGGGAATCTCCCGCCCATCGAAGCAGCTGCGCGTCCCTGTGTGGCACGCTGGCCCAGTCTGTCGGACACGCAGCAGGAGCGCGTCGCCATCGCAGTCAAGTGAGGCGCTCACCAGGTGTTGAACGTTGCCTGACGTGTCGCCTTTGCGCCATAGCTCCCCGCGGGACCGAGACCAATAGGTGACGCGTCCCTCACTCAAGGTTCTTGCGAGGGCTTCGTCGTTCATCCACGCAACCATCAACACCTTGCCCGTGCTGTCCTCTTGCACCACCGCGCAAACTAATCCGTTCGCGTCGCGCTTGAGCTGGTCAGCCAGCGCGGGGTTCAGCCCGGTCACAGCGGAACCTCAACTTCGAATCCTGCGGCAAGTAGCGCTGCCTTGACCTCTGCGATCTGAACGGCACCGAAGTGGAAGACGGATGCACCCAAAACCGCCGCCGCCCCCGCCTTCGCTCCTTCCACGAAGTGCTCAACGCTACCGGCACCCCCTGAAGCGATCACAGGAACTTCTACCGCTTCTGCAACGGCCCGGGTCAGTTCTAGGTCGAAACCTTCCTTGACGCCGTCTTGATCGATCGAGTTCACAAGGATTTCGCCCGCGCCACGACGCGCAGCCTCAGAGGCCCAGTCAAGAGCATCTTTGCCAGTGCCGACGCGGCCGCCACGCACCGTCACCTCAAAGTAGGACTCCCCCGATTCCTTCCGCGCCCGCCTGGCGTCAAGGGAGAGAACCACAGTTTCAGGCCCGAAGCGGTTTGAGATCTGGGTCAGCAGCTCGGGCTTTTCGAAAGCAGCAGTGCTGAGGGAGACCTTGCTGGCTCCCAGGTCCAAGAGGGTTCCTACCTGGTCCACGGCGGATATGCCGCCGCCAACGGTGAGCGGCACGCTGGACTGTTCAGCCGCAGCTTCAACGACGCTCAGCATTGTGGAGCGCCCCTGCGCTGAAGCCGAAAGGTCCAGCAGCGCGATCTCGTCTGCGCCAGCCTCGCTGTAGGCGCGCGCAAGTTGTGCGGGATCCCCCGCGTCGCGCAGGTCCTTGAACTTCACGCCCTTCACGACACGGCCGTCATCGACGTCCATGCAAGGAATGACCCTGATGAGTCTGCCCACTGATGCCTCCACTTGACCGGTTTTCGTTTACTGCAAGTCTGTTGCGTGAGAGCCGGTCGCGGCGAGGATGTCCACGACAACGCAGAGCGCGCTTTCACCTGTTGCTTTTTCTGCCGGGATCACAGCGGCGATGCGGGTTCCGACCCGGCGGTCTAGCAGCACTTCCTTGAGGCCCGGCATTGCAGTAGAGAGGTCTATGAGCTTGGGTGAGCCCTCAATCCAGGTCGAAGCAGTTAGTGTCCCGTCGTCCCAGACGGAAGCAACGTATTGAGCGACGACGCTGTCACCCTCCTGCACTTGGAGCCCGCCACCTTCAATCAGGACCTGGGTGATGACCTCTGTCGGTTCGTCCCCCGCTTCGTGGCTCGCGTGCGGTCCCGCATCCGTCAGCGTCACTGAGAGCGGGCCCTCCGCGTTTATCTCCTCACCGCGAGCAATGGAGTAGAGAACGTCCACTACATCAACTTCAACCCTGCCGGTGTCGAGTTCCCGACCAACCACAAAGCGCGAACCTTCCGTGGACCCCAAAAGGACGTTGTTCAGGGTGTCGCCGAACTCGTCCGACCCGACGACCCCGACCACCAAAGAGGGTTCTCCATCCGGCTCTAGGTTCTCCCCCGTCTCGCCGTCGAACGCCGAAACCGAAAACAGGACCGGGGTTCCGTTTTCTACCGTGCGCCCAGATCCGAACAGGTCTTGCCTGATCTGAACGCCCTTCACTTCCACCGGTTCTTCCAGGTCAAGCACGACGGGGGCGCCGTGTGCTCCGCTCACGACTGCCTCATCTAGAACACCTTCGGCGACAAGCACCGGGAGCGTCTCAGACTTCGCGTAGTTCCCCGCAAAGTAAAACACCACGAACCCGAACACTGCCACGACTGCCGCGATCACCAGTGGCTGCCAGTAGAGGACCCACCACGGAAGGGAGACCAGGGTGGTGCGCGACCGGGCCCCCATTGCGGGGATCGCAGTGGTGACCGGACTTTCTGGACCGTTTGTGGCCTCTTCTTCCACTTGGGATTTGGCTGCGTGGAGCGAACGGCGCGACGGGAGCGGGGAGGTCAATGACTTCCCCCTTCAGAAATTTCCTGAATCAGTCCTGGGATACGCGGATCTTCGACCGCAAACGGATCCTGCAGTGCCACTTGCGTGCTGCTTCCTTCTAGACGCAGGTTAACCCAGTCGACACCCAGGGTTCGCCCGGCCTCCTGAGCAGCCCCGATAACTGCGCCCCGCAGGCTGGCTCGCGTGCTCTGGGGTGGGACCTCCTGCGCGCCGCGAACCTGTTCGGGCGAGGACAGTCTTTGCATCAGGCCTCCCTGCTCCATCTTGGGTGCGAGTCCTGCGGGAGTGATGTCGTGGTAGGCCAGAACAAGCCGTGCGACGCGCGGGTCCCCAAGTGTCACTTTTTGACGCTTGCAGTAACCGTCGACCAGCCTTTTCTTTATCGCATAGTCGATCTCAGTCTCAATCGCACTCCAGTCGCCGCTGGCGTACGCGTTTATTGCCCTTCCCCAGAGGTCAAAAAGATAAACGTACAGCTGGTTGTTTGGGTCAAGCTGACCCGCGGAGCGGTTTCGGTATTCGGCCTGGATTTCAGCTGCGGTAAGTCGCCGGCCGTCTGCGAGCTTCAGCCTCGCGCAGCCTTCCAGATCTTCTGAGATGGTCCGGATTGCGTCCATTGGATCAGCGAGTTCCAGGTCGGTGAAGTCGATTCCTGCCTCAAGCGCGGAAAGCACCAGGTCTGCGCTCGCCACCTTCAGCGCGGTGGTTGGTTCCGCAACGTTGGTGTCCCCAACGATCACGTGAAGTCTGCGATATGAGGACGCGTCGCCAAGTGGTTCGTCCCTCGTGTTGATGATCGGCCGGCTACGCGTGGTCGCTGCGGAGACTGCGTCCTGCATGCGGTCGGCGCGAGCCGAAATGACGTAGCGGGTTCTCCCGTCCTTATCGGTCCGCAGGTCCCCTGCTCCCGCAATGATCTGCCGCGTCACAAAGAAGGCAACAAGGGAGTCGACCATGGCCCGGAAGTCGCGGCTTCTGCGGAGCAGAAAGTTCTCGTGGCACCCGTAAGAGGACCCCTCGAAGTCTTGGTTGTTCGCAAACAAGTGGATGGTGCCCGCCTCTAGGCGCCCGTCAGCGTCCGTTGCCATCGCCGCCAGCATTTCCGAACCAGCGCGAACCTGGGCCAAGAGGTCCCAGAGTTCATCGCATTCGGCAGTGGCGTATTCGGGGTGTGCGCCGACGTCAAGGTATAGCCGTCCACCGTTCTTCAAGAAGAGGTTCGTGGACCTGCTTTGTTCTAGCGCGGGCGCGAACAACGCTCTCGCGGCTTCTTCGGCGTCGACCTTTGCGTTTGAACCATCGGGGTTCGAGGCGGTGATGCCGTATTCGGTCTCGATGCCGAATATGCGGCGCTTCACCTACTGGCCGCCCTTTTGGACAAACCCTTGAACGAACGCCTGCGCGTTCGCTTCAAGGACAACGTCAATCTCTTCAAGGAGCGCATCAAGTGCGCTTACCTGCACCTGGCCGCCACTTGCCTGCGTCTCTTCTTCATGGTCGTCGGCTCCTCCGCCAGCGACTTGGATCTGGGACACGCTACCTCCTACCAACCTTTCAGTTCCTGCGCACTAGTTTGCACCCTGAACGGAGCGCGGAAGTTCAGGGCGTGTCGGATCCCCTATTGGGACGCGCTGATACTCCCCGCCCTCGCCTACTCCTGGCTTGTCGAAAACCAGGGATGTCCAAGAAGCCGCGACCAGGTCGGGGCGGGTTTTCACGGCTTCACCCCTGGCTGCGGCCCGTGTCTGTGGGGGCGCGCCGTCCGCTGCGATTCTGACTTCTTCGGAGGTGAAGAGCCGCTTCACCAGGCCTGCGCGATCCAAGGCTGCAACCAGTGACTTTGAGGGGCGCAGGTCAGCCCACGCCAAGTCCATTGCGGCAAGCCTGGGGTCGGCCCACGACGAACCAAGCCGTTCTTTCTGTCGGTTGAAGAGCGCGAGCTTCCCAACCCACTCAACTTCAGTGGCCACTAAGAAAATGTCCTCGCGCATCCTGGTGATTACGCTTTCCCAGATTTGCAGGACCAGTTGCTCAACAGGAGTGGGCACTTCTCCTCGTTCAATGAAAGATGCCTTCACCAGCTCCAGGTAGCGTTCCTGGATGTCGAGGGCGGTGCTGGGCTCGCCAGACGCCATGGCAAGCTCGCGGCTGCAGGTGAGGTCGCGAGACACCTCTTGAACAGCCCCCACCGGGTTCGCTAGATCAAGGGAATCCCACGCGAGTCCCGTCCCGGATTCGATGGCCGACAAGACCAGAGCAGTCGTCCCAAGTCGGAGCAGCAGGGAGACGTCGAACTGATTTGCGTCTCCCCCGATCACGTGAATGCGCCGCCAAGAGTGGTGATCGGCGTGGGGTTCGTCGCGGGTGTTGAAAATAGGTCGATTGAAGGTGGTTTCTAATCCAACGTCGTTCTCAACGTAGTCGGCGCGCTGGGAGATCTGGAACCCTGGCTCCTCTGACGCCTGCCCCAACCCGACCCGACCGGCCCCGCAGATCACCTGCCGCGTGACTAGGAAGGGAATCATGTACCTAATGAGTTCATCGAGGTCGGTGAGCCGGTCCACCTGGTAGTTCTCATGGGAGCCGTAAGTCGCTCCCTTCCCGTCCACGTTGTTCTTGACCAGCACCAGGTCAAGTGGGGCGCCCTCCGGTAGCTCTTCTTGACGAAGGTTCATCACGCGTCTTGCGATCTCATCTCCAGCAAGATCCCAGAGGACTCCCTGTAGCGCGTCTGCCACTTCAGGCGAAGAGTACTCGGGGTGGGCGTGGTCAACGTAGAACCGCCCCCCGTTCGGAAGCACGATGGAGCTCGGCTTGAGCAACCTCAGCTGCTCTTCACTTGGGCGTGGGAGGTGCTCCACACCCCCTGAAGGGGCCAAGTGGTAGGGGTCATCGGTCAGCATCGAAGGGTCGGCCGTGGCGCGGTCTAGGCGCATTCCGCGCACGTCGTTCAGTGGGTCCTCACCCCTGTAGTCCCACCCGACTGCGGGCGCGCCGTCCCTGTACCAGGCGCCGTACGTTTCCACGGCCTGCGTCGAAAGTGCGATCGGGTTTGCGTAAGGGTCTGCAGGGTCATAGACACCGAATTCGGTCTCCGTGCCTAAGACGCGGGCGTCACTGTGCTTGCTCACGGTGTCTCCATTCCAGGGTCATCTGCCAAGGGGAACGACGGAAACCACTTCGGCGCCGCGCAGGCCAACCGTTCGGGCCCACTCATCCGGTGAGGTTGTCGCTGCGAGCTCTGATGATTCACGGGTTTCTTGTTCCGCTCCCGCAATCAGGTGGCCGGTGGAGAGCCCGCCGCGCCCGCGATCCAGGGAATCCTTGATTGCTAGCTTCTTCGCACGCTCAACAGTTCCAGCAATCATGGCCCCAGACACCAGGTCCGAAATGAAGATCTTGGCGCTGGTGCCGTCCGCAAGGTGCACTTCAAACAAAGCCGCGTCATCATCAGTCGAGTACAGCCGGTCAAGGGCAGCCTCGATCATCTGTGAAATCGCAGCTTCCGGCGAACCTGCTTCGGCTAGCTGGGCTTCGGCGATCGGGAGGTCTGCTCCCAGGTGTTTGTGGAAAATGTCCCTTGCCTGATCCCGCCCCGGTCGGTCGATACGGACCCGAACGTCGAGCCTGCCGGGTCGCAGGACGGCTGGGTCGATCATGTCGGCGCGGTTTGATGCGCCGATCACGACAACGTTGTCCATTGATTCCAGACCGTCCATCTCGGCAAGCAGCTGGGGGACAATCATGGTTTCAACGTCCGAGGAGACGCCGGAACCGCGGGTACGGAACAGTGCTTCCATCTCGTCAAAGAACACTACGACGGGAACATCGGAGGCAGCCAGAGCCCGCGCCCTTGAGAAGATAGCGCGGATGTGCCGTTCGGTTTCCCCAACGTACTTATTGAGGAGTTCCGGGCCCTTCACCGAAATGAAGTAAGCCTTCTTCCCGTCCTCGGTCTCCGACGACAACGAAGACGCTACCGCCTTTGCGATCAGGGTTTTTCCGCATCCGGGAGGACCGTAAAGCAAGATCCCTCTTGGGGGCCGTAGCCCGTAAGAGCGGAACAGCTCGGGGTGCTTGAACGGGAGTTCGACTGCGTCGCGCACCTGTTCAATCTGTGAGGCAAGCCCACCGATGTCCCGGTACGAAACGTCGGGGACCTCCGGGGTCAGGAGCTGCTCAACGAAGGCTCGAACAATGCGTTCGTAGGCGTAGCCACTACGGGTGTCGGCAAGGACCGTGTCGCCGGGTTTCACGTTGCCGTGCCTCAGAGGCCCAGCCAGAGTCAGGACACGTTCGGTTCCGCCTTCAAGGCCAACCAGGACACGGCTTCCGGAAAGGGTTTCAAGGACTGAGGCAACCGCCCCTTCGCGGGGGTAGCCCATGGGTTTCACCGCGATCATTTCTTCGCTGACCCGCACCAGCTGGCCGGGGGAAACGGAGTCGAAGTCGAAGTCCGGGGCTGCAGCGAGTCGCATTAGGCGCGTCCCAACAATCAGCTCCACCTCGTTCGCCGCCTGGTCAGAACTGACGTACGTCGCGGTTTGGGCCGGAGGGTAGGCAATCTTGTCGACCTTTTCCTGGAGGATGCCCAACTGCTCTTTTGCATCCAGCAGGGCCCGCGTCAGATTCGCGTTCTTCTGTTCTAGAAGCGCAACTTGGGACGCTGCCATGCGCGAGGCGTTTTCAGTCATCGTCTTGGTCCTCTCCGGGGTCAACCCAGCGGCTGACCTTTGTTTCTAAGTCTCTGCGAACCCGCCGCACCTTCTTCGGTGACGTGGCGCGAAGGCCAAGCGAAGACTCCGACCACTCTTGGTCTTCTTCCCAGCCCCCACTGGACCCTTCGGCTGCTGGCGCCGGATGCTTCACTCTCTTGTGTTCGCGGCCGCCGTCTGCTTTTCTGCGGGCGGTGATCAGGTAGCCGGTGTGAGCGATCATCCGGTGGTCTGGCCGCACTGCAAGCCCTTCGATGTGCCAAGTGCGGTTCGTCGAATCCCACGCGACCGGTTCCAGGAACTTTCCCGAGTCCCGAAGAGACTCAACGGTCCGCGACATTTGGGGGACGGTTGTCACGTAGCAAACCAAGACTCCGCCGGGAGCGAGGACGCGCGAAACCCCGTCTGTGAACGACCACGGGTCCAGCAAGTCCAGAACAACCCGGTCAAACGACTGGTCATGCAGGGCCTGCAGCTGGTCGGCAAGGTCAGCAACGACCAGGTCCCACTGCGGCGGGCGTGCCCCAAACCAGAGGTCCACGTTCGCGGCGGCGATGGCCGCGAAGTCCTCTCGTTTCTCAACGGAAACTAAGGAACCGCTCTCCCCTATTGCGGAGAGCAGGAACAAAGCGAGCCCGCCGGAGCCAACGCCTGACTCAAGGACGCGGGCCCCCGGAAAAATGTCGCCCATCGCAATGACTTGCGCGCTGTCCTTGGGGTAGATGATCGCGGCTCCGCGAGGCATGGAGAGCACGTAGTCCGCAAGGAGCGGACGGACAACCTGGAACGTTCGTCCCTCGCCTGCGTCAATGACGGCCCCGTCTGGGCCGCCCAGCACGTCGTCGTGGCGGAGAATGCCGCGGCTGGTCTGGAACTGACCTCCAGCCACCAGCGTGACGGTGTGCATCCGACCCTTCGTGTCTGTGATCTGAACGCGTTCGCCCTCTTGCAGAGGTCCCCTGCGTCCGGCTTGACCGGTAGCCTCCCGGGTGTTGGTCATTGAGTCTCTCCGTCCACCTTTGCCACCGCTAGCTTATAGTTCCAGGCCAGTTCCCCTTCCTCTACCGGCGCAGTCTTCTTGTCGGGGTGAGCCGATAAGGTGGGGCCGTGAGTTCAAGACCTGCAGCGCTGAGTGCAAGCAGCACTAAAACCTACCTGCAGTGTCCCCTGAAGTTCCGTTACCAGGTGATTGACCGGATGGCGGAACCTCCCAGCGAAGCGACCGTGAAGGGCACGGTCGTCCACCAGGTGCTTGAAGACCTTTTTCAGCTGCCGCGGGACCTGAGGGACTTGGAGCACGCGTCTCAGCTGCTCCCCGCAGCCTGGGAAAACACTCTTGACTCCAACCAGGAAGCAGAACAGCTCTTCTTTGACGAAACCCTTTTGGAACAGGCAAGGGCGGACACAGAGCAGCTGCTCAGCAACTACTTTCTGCTGGAGCACCCTCGGAACCTAGCGCCTAGAGCCACTGAAAAGTTCGTGGATGCGCGGCTGGATTCTGGAATCCTTCTTCGCGGGATCATTGACCGTGTCGATGAATCCCCGGATGGCAAGCTCCGCGTCGTCGACTACAAGACGGGCCGCGCACCAAGCCCACGGTTTGCAAATGAAGCGCTTTTCCAGATGCGCTTCTACGCCCTTCTCCTGCGGCAAACCTGGAAGTTCCCCAGCAGGCTGCAACTGCTTTACCTTCGTAGCGTCCAGAGCCTCACGCTGGACCCGGACACAAGAGACATCGTGACCTTCCAGCTGGATGTTGAAGATATCTGGCGAAGAATCAAAGCGGATGCGCTGGATGGAAACTTCGGGACAAAGAAGTCTCGCCTCTGTGACTGGTGTGCTTTTCAGTCGATCTGCCCGGCCTTTGGGGGCACTCCCCCGGCCATGCCAGAAGACGGCCGCGAGCGCCTGCTGTCCGTTCAGCAGTAGCTACGTTAGGTCGATGACTTCGCCAGAGATCAGTCTGTGGAGCACCTGGTCTGTGAGGTCGTCTCCGCTCTTCACTCTGCTGCGCTCCGGTGCCCGCGCTATCGGGGTCACGCATGGGATCCCAACCACGCGGGCACCGCTCGCGTGTGCTGACGCTAGACCGGAAGCTGAGTCTTCAATCACGATCGTGAGGTCCGGTTCGGCCTGCAGCTCCGCCATCGCTTTCAGGTAGGGCTCAGGATGGGGTTTCAGCCGCTCCACGTCGTCCGCTGAGATCACAGCTGAGAAAAGCCCCCACGGGAGTCTGGAGGTGACTGCTTCAGCTATGGGTCGGTGGGAGGAGGTCACGAGCGCCATGGGGACGCCGTGAGAGTGGAGACGCGTCGTCAGTTCGGCCATTCCCGGGCGCCACGGGAATGCTGTGTTTTCGAACCGTTCTAGAAGGAAGTTGATGAGGTAGGAACGGATTTGAGCGTGCGTTTGGCCCGAACCGGTGACCCTGGCTAGCCGAGCTGTGGTCTTGGCAAGAGGAGCACCGACCATTTCGTGAGCGTCGGATTCATCCCACGCGGCGCCATAGGAGAGCGTGTACGCGCGCTCCGCGGCGAACCACCAGGGTTCTGTGTCAACCAGCGTTCCGTCCATGTCGAACAAGACTGCGCTGGGGCGTTGAAGACCAGTGGTTGAGGACATCGAACTAGCTTGTGAGTGGCGGCATCGGGTAGATGACGTGGGTGAGTAGCAGGGCTGCGATGAGTCCCGCGAAGACCAGTCGGTAGATTACGAACGGTTCGAAAGAGTACGTGGAGATGACCCTCAGGAACCAGACGATCACGACGTAGCCGACAGCGAAGGCGACGACCGTGGCGATCAGGGTTGGGAAGGCACCGACACTGCTCTCATCTCCCACTGCTTTGAACAGCTTGTAGAAGCCGGATACGTAGACAGCGGGTAGTGCCAGTAGGAACGAGTAGCGGGCTGCTGCTTCACGCTTGAAGCCCATCAACCGGCCTGCGGTGATGGTACCGCCCGACCTGGAGACGCCGGGGATCAGCGCCAGGGCCTGCGCGAAACCGTAGGCGATCGCCTGTCCCCAGGTCATTGTGTCGAGCGTGTTCACCCGCTTCCCAACCTTGTCCGCCCAGCCAAGCAGAAGTCCGAAGGCAGCCAGCATGAACACAGTGATCCAGAGGTTTCGGAAGTTGGTGTCGATCCAGTCCTCTAGGAGCAGTCCGAGGATTCCAATCGGAATGGTGCCGACAATGATCATCCATCCCAGGCGCGCGTCAGGGTTCTTGGAGCTGAGGCGTTTCGTTTCGGGGATGAACGGGAGGGAGAGCCACCAGCTGCTGATGATCCTGACTATGTCTTTCCAGAAGAAGATGAGGACCGCGGTCTCTGTGCCGATCTGGGTGATAGCGGTGAAGCCCGCACCTGGGTCCCCCGCACCGATCAACTCCCCAACGAAACGGAGGTGCGCGGAAGAAGAAATGGGGAGGAACTCTGTGAGTCCCTGCACCAACCCCATAATCAGGGCCTCAAGAAAATCCATGTTGCAAAGCGTACCTGCGCCTTGGCAGGACCGGGCCCACCTTGGACGAGCCCTAGCCCACAGCGAGTCCGTGGCACGTAGACTCGGGGAGCTGGAAGTCGCGGCGGATTAGGGGGAGCAGTGCAGACAAGGCGCCTGGGTCGGTCGGGGCTTGCGCTATCCGCTTTGAGTCTAGGGACCCTCACTTGGGGCCGCGACACCGACACCTTCGACGCGACGCAAATCTATGACCGGTACCGCGAGGCTGGTGGCAGGGTGATCGACGTGCCTTCTGACGCGGACAGTCCTGTGTTCGCTGGACGTCTAGAGAGCGTGCGGGAGGTTTTGGATAGTGCCGGCGGACCCGCGCCGACCTTGCTGCTGCATTCTTTGGAGCCTCGTCCTCACAGTTTTGTTCCGGACGCCGCCTCCCTTCCTTGCTCAAGGCGATACCTGCTGGACACCCTGCGTGCAAGCACTGACGCGCTGGGGGCCCCAGCTGACGTGTGGCTGGTCCACGGGCCGCGCTTTGGGGTTGAGCACCAGGAAATCGCCTGGGCGATGCGAGAGGCCGTGCAGCGAGGACTAACTAGCTATGTTGGCTTGGCAGACATGGACCAGTGGGACATCGGAGCTATTGCTAGCGAGCTTGACCAGTCGGCGGCCCCCCTGGTTGCAGTCGCGGAACCTCTTTCACTGCTGCGTTCGGCGCCGACTGCGGGCTTGTCCGGGCATTTGGCGGAGTCGGGAGTCGGACTGATTGGGCTTTCCCCGCTTGCTTCCGGAGCGCTGACCGGGAAATACAGGCACTCAACGCCACCCGACTCCCGGGCAGCTTCACCGCACCTGTCCTACATGGTGCAGCCGTACCTGGGAGAACCCCAAGCGAAGATTGTGGCTGCAGCCCAGCGGGTCGCGGAAGGACTTGGGGTCTCCAGCGCGGGGCTCGCGGTCGCGTGGGCGCTGGCACAGCAGACTGTCAGCACTGTCGTGGTCGGCCCAAGAACTGAAGCGCAGCTATCAGAGATTCTGGATGGCTATGACCTAAGGCTCCCCAGAGAGCTGCGCGAAGCACTCAGCGAGGCAGCTCTCCCCTAAGCGCTATTCCCAAATGACGTCGACGTCGACCCCGTTGTCCAACCTGTCGTCGCCGCTAACGTCTTCTTCGCTGTCCTCACTGTCCTCCTCTTCCTCTTCCAAATCGTCATCCAAGATCTCGAAAGGGAGCTCAGTGTCAAACTGGGTGAAAAGGACGTCGTCGTAGGTGAAAAAGGCGTCACGCAAGCGATCCTCAGCAGCTTCCAGCAGAGCAGGCTGAACCACGTCTGCGTTCTGCGCTAGCTCAAAGTGATATTCGAGTGCGGCTATAAGGTTCGTGAGGCTGCGACGCGCGCTGTTAGACATGGCTCATACTCTAGTGCGTTACCCGAGTGTTTTGGCCCCGCATTTGAGCGGCTTACGGGAGTGAAAGCTGGGAGCGGATCACGGAGACCATAAGGTCAGTGCCTTTGATCTCCGCGGTTTCCTCGGCCCCAACGACCCGCATCTCCCCCTGTTCGTCGACCAGCTGGGAGGCTCCCCGACTTGGCCCCAGGGGAAGAACAATAATGTCCCTGCGGGGCTTGTAGGTCGCATCAGGTTCGTCGCCGCGAATCTGCGATGCGATGTTCGCGATCACGACACGTGCTTGGTTGCGAGCCGCGTCCGCCCGTTTTGACTCAGGAACGTCAGTGATGTCCCCGACCGCGTAAGCGTGCGGGTGACCCGCAACCTGCATTGTCGGGAGCACGCGGATTTCGTGGTCTTCAGTGAGAGCCCCCGCGTAATCGGTGTCGCGAAGGTAACCGGTGACCGGACGCGCGCCGTAGCACTGGAACCACATGTCTGCCTCAACCTTGACGCCACTTGTCGTTTCGACTTGGAAACGCCCCAGGGTTCCCGGGGGTGTCGGAGGAAGGTAGGCAAGCGGCGCACCCAGGATCACTTCGACACCTAGGTCGCTGACCTGCTCTGCGACGCTACTTCGGAACTCCGGCGTGAATCCGGGCCACGGCAGGATGCGGTCTTCTTTTTCAACGATCACTACTTCCAGTCCAGGATGAGCAGCAAGGAGTTCCCCAGCCATTTCCAGACCGACCGTGCCTCCGCCGACCAGCAACACTCGCTGAACGTGCTGCAAGGACTCACTCAAGTCAGCCAGACGCGACTTCGCGATGGCGCTCTGCGCAGAAATGTATTTTGCGGGGAAAGGGTAGGTGGAGCCGGTCGCGAAAACGATGTAGTCACCCTTGATCGGTTCGTGACCGTAAAGGTAGACGGTGTCGCCCTCAACCCTCGACACCGTGCCGTGCACGACCTTGCCCTTGGAAAGAAGGTAGGAGTATGGCATGAAGATGGTCTGCCGCCACACCTCATCCACCGCGGCTCGCAGCGCTGCCGCGTGGTGAACAAACTGGTCTTTACGTTCAACCAGGACCACGTCCGCAACGGAGTCCAGTCCTTTAGCGACCGTCACCCCACCGTATCCGCCACCAATAACGATCACTCGAGCCACGGTCTCTCCTTACCTTTCTTGACGTCTACCCTACGTTCTTGTTTAGGCCCCGTCGCCGCACGACAGCGGCCCCTTCCGGTTCGTGACCACGCACCGCCAAGAAAGACTCCAGAGGGTCCCTTGAGCTGCCGCGGCTAAGCAGTTCACCGCGCAGGATTTCGCCAGCTTCACGGTTCAGGCCGCCGTCACCGTTCGCGCGTTCGTTCCGGAGCCACTCCTCAAGCTCTCCCACCATTGCCTCAGCCCACATGTATGAGTAGTAGCCGGCGTCGTACCCTCCCGCGAAGGAGTGCGCGAAGTAGGGCGTGCGGTAGCGAGGCACAACCAGCGGGTCATCGAGCGCGACAGCAGCCAGCAGGCCCGCCTCGAAGTCATCGACTTCTTCAGCCGAATCTGGGAGTGCTTTGGGGTCATCGTGCCAGCCCTGGTCAATGAGCGCGGACTGGACGTATTCCAGGGTTGAGTACGGCTGGCCGAAGAACTTCGACTGGACAAGAGCCTCTTGGACGTCCTTGGGAAGCGGCTCCCCGGACTTCCAATGCTTCGCGTAGCTGCCAAGCACCTCTGGGTGAAAAGCCCACATCTCATTCAGCTGGCTGGGAAGTTCCACGAAGTCCCGCGGCACGTTTGTGCCCGCTGTCGCGTCGTAATAGGTGTCGGTCAACAGGCCGTGGAGCGCGTGCCCGAACTCGTGGAAAACGGTTTCCACGTCGTCCCAACTCAGCAGGGTTGGTTGGCCCTCGGCAGGTTTCGTGAAGTTCGCGTTGTTCGTGATGACCGGGAGCTTCTTGGACCTTCGCGACCCGGCAACCAGGTCTGCCATCCACGCGCCACCGCTCTTTCCTGGGCGAGCGTAGTAGTCGGCCATGAACAACCCGATGGGTTCACCCGATTCGTCCCGGACCTCCCAGGACACGGTGTCATCAGACCAGCCTGCGATGTCGGGGCGTGGCTCGAAAGTCAGACCGTAAAGACGGTTTGCTGCCAGGAAGATTCCCTGGTTGATCACCCGGTCTAGCTCGAAATACTCCTTCAACTTGGCTGAGTCGACCCCCAGGGCTGCGGCGCGCGCCTTCTCTTCGTAGTACGGCCAGTCGGAAACAGCGAGTTCAACCCCGTCTTCGGCCGCAGCCTCCCGGTATTCGGCTGCTTCTTCAGCAAGCGCTTCCTTAGCGGCCTTGCCGACACTAATGAGCAGTTCTCGGGCAGCCTCCGGGCTCGGCACCGTCTCCTCATCGACCACGACCGCGGCGTGCGAGGGGAAGCCAAGCAGGCGAGCCCTCTTTGCGCGAGCACGAACCAGCTGGGTGATGAGGTCCCGAGTGTCAGTCGCGTCTTCTCCGGTTGACCCGCGCTCAAGTGAATCCTTCAGCAGCGCTGCCCTGGTCTTCGGATCTTTCAGGACACTGAGCTTCGGTGGCACCGAGTAGTTCATTACCCCCAGTTGCCACCCGTTTCCGTTCCCGCCTGTTGCCGCGGCAGCAAGTTCCTGGTCGGAGAGCCCGTCCAGTTCGGCGAGATCTTCCCCGGTGCTGACCGTCTGGGCGAGCTGTTTAGAGATCTTGGTGTCGATTTGCGCTTCTAGCCCCGCGATCTTCGCGTCCAGCTTGCGCAGTTTCGCTTTGGCTTTGTCATTTAGACCCACGCCCTGCCGTTCGAAGTCCCGCACGGTCTGGTTCACCAGATAGCGGGTTTCGTCAGTGAGGTCGTCCCTCGCAGCGATCGCTTTGTAGCGCTCATACATTTGAGTGTTCGTGAAAAAATCGGCTGCGTGGGCTGCGTAGAGCGGGGCAAGTTTCTCTTGTAGCGCGTCAAGCTCGGGGCCACCTATTGAGGACGCCAGGGTCCAGAACGTTGCGGTTGCGCGGTCCAACAGTGCCCCAGCGCGGTCGACAGCAGAAACCGTGTTCTCAACGCCCGGCGCCTCCGGGTTCGTAGCGATCCGGTGCCAGTCTTCCGACTCCTCCTTTAGGCCCGCCATGATCGCCGGCTCCAAGTCCTCAAACTTGATGGACTTGAAATCCGGAACCCCGAAGGGCTCCTTTGAGGCTTTCATTAACGGGTTTTCCCGCTTCTTCTTTTCGCTCATTTCCTCATTTTTCTTTCTAGCTCCGTCGGCCGGCTGAGCCCGCTGGGACAGGTTTCAGGTCTTAGTGGCTGGAGAGTCGCTTGTCGCGCCCGCTGATCACTGAGCCGATGTCGGGCTCCCTGAAGTCCGGTCCCTTCAAGATTTTTCCGTCGTCCCTGCGGCGGTCGCTACCGTCGGGCATCAGCTTTGAGAGATTTGACGAGTGAACTTCACTAAGGACCGCATCCAGGTCCACCCCTATCTCTAGGGCCATCCCGTACACCACATAGACCAGGTCCGCTAGCGCATCCGCGGTCTCGACTATGTCGCGTTCTTCCTGGTCGGGTGGGTTTGCG
>ERZ1031159.27-NODE-27-length-33201-cov-7.125777_pt1 | contig 33201 bp, 25 predicted proteins | sample MGYA00516706_ERZ1031159 | MGnify/ENA primary metagenome ERZ1031159 (study PRJEB33719, sample SAMN04262508) | wastewater metagenome | biome: rural village; feature: composting latrine chamber; material: composting feces with ash | place: El Salvador | collected... | reverse complement strand
CCTGCAACACCCGCTGAAGGTCTGCCTTGGAGATGGCCGTCCCGCTGGGATTGTTGGGACTGGGAAGGAAGACAACCGAAGGTCTGTGTTCCAGCATCGCGTTGATAAGGGAGTCGATTCCCGAAGTTCGAGCATGCTCAGATGGATGGTTTTCGCCCACCAGCATCCAGGGAGTGTTGGTGTCCCGCGCGTATTCGACGTACATGGAATAGGTGGGGTATTGCGCCAGAGCCAATCTTCCGGGCCCACCAAAAGCCTGGAGGAGCTGCAGCATGATTTCGTTGGAGCCGTTCGCCGCCCAAACCTGATATGGCGCAATCTCCACCCCCGACTCCTGGGAGACGTACTTGGCCAGAGAGCCCCGCAAGTCTTCTGCATCCCTGTCGGCATACCGGTTCAATGCTGAGGCTGCTTCGCGAACCGCTTGGGCAATCGCTTCGACAACTTCCGTCGAGGGGGCATGCGGATTCTCGTTTACGTTCAACCGCACCGGGACGTCAAGTTGAGGTGCACCGTACGGCTCCACGTCACTCAACTCATCACGTACTGGCAAGCAAAGCTCCTGCGGCCTGGTTCTTGCGGCGTCGCGAATGCGTGCGGCATCGGCATGAGCGGGCAAGCCCTCGGACTCCGCGAGCGTGACGAGGGCTGGCGCAACTTGAGCCAACGCATCTTCGCCATAGTCAATGACCTGAACGCCGCGCAGGAAGGTGGTCGTGGAGAGGCCCGCGGCGAAGCGTGCCGTGCCACCGGTTGGGAGCACGTGATTGGAACCGGCTACATAGTCGCCAAGGGGCACCGGAGCATAGTCACCGACAAAGATGGCGCCGGCGTTCTTGATGCGAAGGCTACGTTCGAGCGCGTCATGAGTGACCACTTCCAGGTGCTCGGGGCCGTAACTCTCAACGATCTGGGTCGCCTGATCCAAGTCCCGTGCCACGACAATGGCTGATTGAGGACCGGCGAGGGCTTTGCTGACACGTTCACGGTTGAAGGTCGCCGCAACCTGGGCACTCAGCGCGTCCTCCACCTGAGCGACAAGCTCCACCGAGTCCGTGATCAGGACCGAGGCCGCGGCCGCATCGTGTTCCGCTTGGGAGATGAGGTCGGCGGCAACGAAGTTGGGGTTGGCCGTGGAATCAGCCAGGATCGCAATCTCGGTAGTCCCTGCTTCGGAGTCGATTCCACAAATACCCTGGACCGCGCGTTTTGCGGCGGCGACATAAATGTTCCCAGGTCCCGTCACTTTGTCCACTGGGCGGCAGGCGTAGTCGGCGTCGGAAAATCCGTATGCCATGGCCGCTATTGCCTGCGCGCCGCCGACAGCGATGACCTCGTCTACTCCCAGGAGCGCACAGGCCGCCAAGATAGTGGGGTGTGGCAGACCTTCAAACTGTTTCTGGGGTGGCGAAGCAACCACCAGTGAGTCCACCCCCGCAACCTGGGCGGGGACAACGTTCATGATTACCGACGAGGGGTAAACAGCGAGGCCACCGGGCACGTAGAGTCCCACGCGTTTCACGGGCACCCAGCGCTGGTAGACGAAACCGCCGGGAACAACCTCAGTGACCGTCTCTTCCGGGAGTTGCGCTTCGTGGGCAATTCGGGCGTTGGTGATCGCAGTCTCAAGCGCGGAGAGTATCGCTGGATCCAGATTCGCGAGGGCCTGGTCCAATGCCTCTTGCGGGACGCGGATGGTTTCCGGATCGATCCCGTCGAAGCGCTTCGCCAACTGATGCAAAGCCACGCCACCGTCGTTGCGTACCTGATCCATGATCGGTTCCACTACGTCAAGCGCGGCGGCCACCCCCATTTTGGGGCGCGGCAGCACATTCGCCAGATCCTGGTCGGCCGAGTCACGTAAGTCGAGAATTCTCACGCTGGCAATCCTAGGGACAGCCCTGGTCGAACTGCCCGTTCGCCCGCTCCCTGGCACGGAAGCCCTAGTGCACGGCGTTCGTGCCTAGCAATCCCTTCAGGTCCGCATAGAGTGCGGAGTCGGCCTCGACTGCCATGCCCTCGCCCAAATCAATGGTCGTCGCACGCAATTGGTCCTCAACCTTCACACGGACTCGGGTTGGACCCGGGCGTGCCGTGAGCATTCGACGAATGGTTCGTAGATTCTCCGGTGTGCACTGACGAGCGTCCAAAGTGATTTCGAAAGGTTCATCAGAGCGGTCGCGGACCTGGATTTCGGCTACGTGCTGGCCGGTAATTGACACCTGATCATCGCGGACCCCCACGCGCCCGGTCACCTGGACGATGGTGTCAGGTTTGATTGCTTCCCGGAGTTTCTCATACTGACGGGCGAAGAAGAACACGTCTATGGACCCGGAGAAATCCTCCAGAGTGGCGATCGCCCACTGTGCTCCCTGCCGATTCGTTTTCAGGTCAACCCCAGTGATGAGGCCGGCAACCTGCACCCTCTTCGTGTCGAACCTGTGCGGCTCTTCTTTGATGGCGCCAATCTGGACTTCTTGATGCCTGGCGAGGGAACGTTCGACCCCCCGCAGGGGGTGATCGGAGACGTAAAGGCCCAGCATTTCACGTTCAAATGCCAGCTTGTCGCGGCGATCCCAGTCGGGAATGTCGGGGATGTCAACGGAGAAAGTAGATGCAGAATCTTCGACGCCCAGACCCGCAAACAAGTCGTACTGGCCCTCGGCCTCATTGCGTTTTAGACCAACCACAGCTTCCACGGCGTCGTCCGACCGCACCGACAATGCGCGGCGAGAATTCCCAAAGCTGTCGAACGCCCCTGCCTTTATCAGTGACTGAATAGTCCTCTTGTTGCACACCGCCTGGGGGACCTTGTCCAGGAAGTCCTGGAAGGACGTGAAAGCGCCCTTTTCCTGCCTGGCTTGCACTATGCCTTCGACAACGTTTGCCCCGACGTTTCGAACTGATGACAGACCAAAACGGACGCCCTCGTCGTCGGCGGTGAATGCCGCATAGGACAGGTTCACATCTGGGCGGCTGACCTGGATTCCCATGTGGCGGCACTCGGCCAAGTACAGCGCGCGTTTGTCGGTGTTGCCTGCAGTCGATGTGAGTAGCGCCGCCATGTATTCGGCTGGATAGTGGACCTTCAGGTAAGCGGTTATATACGAAACCAGCCCGTAGGCAGCGCTATGAGACTTGTTGAAGGCGTAATCGGAGAATGGCACCAAAATGGCCCACAGCGATTCGACGGCGTTCAAGCTATAGCCACGCTCCAGCATTCCCGCTTTGAAGGGTTCGAACTCTTTGTCCAGAATCTCCTTCTTCTTCTTGCCCATTGCGCGCCGCAACATGTCGGCTCCGCCCAGGGTGTATCCCGCGACTTTCTGGGCAATCTGCATGACCTGTTCCTGGTAGACGATCAGGCCGTACGTAGAGCCCAGAATCTCCTCTAGAGGTTCCGCCAGCTCAGGATGGATGGGAGTAATCGCCTGGCGCCCCGTCTTGCGCAGCGCGTAGTTTGTGTGGGAACCCGCGCCCATGGGACCGGGTCGATAGAGGGCCGACACGGCAGAAACGTCCTCGAAGCGGTCAGGCTGCATAAGGCGCAAAACTTCGCGCATCCCAGCACCTTCCAGCTGGAACACTCCAAGGGTGTCGCCACGGGCCATCAACTCATAGGTTGCCGCGTCTTCCATATCCAACGCGTCTACATCGGGAACTTCTTTCCCTTGCAGACGAATGTTCTCCAGGGTGTCGGTGATGACAGTCAGATTGCGGAGCCCAAGGAAGTCCATCTTCAACAAGCCCAGTTCCTCGCAGATTGCGTATTCGAACTGGGTAATGATGGCGCCATCTTGAGGCCTGAGCATCAGAGGAATCGAATCCACTAAGCGTTCGCTGGACATGATGATGGCGCACGCGTGGACGCCCCACTGGCGGGTGATGCCTTCCAGGCGTCGCGCCAGGCTGATCACATCCTGGAGGTCCTCGCGCTCCTCGTGGAGCTTCCGGAACTCGGCGGCTTCCTTGTAGCGGGGGTGTTCCTCGTCGAAAATCCCGTCCAACGGCATGGGCTTGCCCATGATGTCCGGGGGAAGAGCTTTGGTCAGTTCGTCCGCGGTCTTGAAGTCGCGCCCCATGATGCGCGCAGAGTCTTTCAGCGCCTGCTTGGACTTGATTCGACCGTAGGTCACGACTTGAGCTACCTTGTCGCTGCCGTATTTGTCCCGGACGTAGTCAATGACCTCGTCGCGTCGGCGATCATCAAAGTCAACGTCGAAGTCGGGCATGGAGACGCGCTCGGGGTTCAGGAATCGCTCAAAGAGCAGACCGTGTTCGATCGGGTTCAGTTCCGTGATGCCCATGGCGTAGGCAACCATTGAGCCAGCACCGGACCCACGGCCGGGGCCGACTCGGATCCCCTGCTGCTTTGCCCAGTTGATGAAGTCAGCGACCACCAGGAAGTATCCCGGGAAGCCCATATCCAGGATGACCTTTTCCTCATAGGCGGCGCGATCTCGCACATGAGAGGGCACGTTATCGCCAAAACGCCGACGCAAACCGTGTTCCACCTCTTTCACAAACCACGAAGTTTCGTCTTCCCCGGGAGGAGTTGGGAAGCGTGGCATGAAGCTCGCGCCCTCGGCGGCGGTGTGGAAATGAACGTCGGTCCGCTCCGCAATCTCCAGCGTGGCTTCCAGCGCCGCGGGGTTCTCTGTACCCCAGGTCCGATACATGTCGTCAGTGGAACGGATGTGGTAGCTGTGCCCCTCGAAGGAGAACCGTGTTCCGCCCTCGTGCAAAGGTGGTTCGTCCAGGCGTGCACCAGAGTTGATCGCCAGTAGAGCATCCTGAGTTTTTGCGTCCTCTGCCCGCACATAGTGGGAGTCGTTAGTGACCACCATCGGCGCGTTCAACAACTTCGCTAGGCGCGGTAGGTCTTCCCTCGTCTTCTTTTCGATATTGGCACCGTGGTCCATCAACTCGACGTAGAAGTTGTCTTCACCAAAGATGTCACGCAGTTCGCTGGCTTCACGCACGGCCTCATCCCATTGGCCTAATCGCATGCGTGTCTGCACTGCTCCCGAGGGGCAACCAGTGAAGACAATCAACCCCTCGTGGTAGCGCTCCAGGAGCTCACGGTCCATGCGTGGCCATTTGCCCATCTGCCCGTCAAGGGATGCTTCCGTCCCCATGCGGAAGAGGTTGTGCATCCCCTGGGTATTTTCGGCGATGAGCGTCAAATGGTTATACGCACCGCGAGCGGAAACATCATCTTCCTTCTGCCAGGACTCCCCCCACAGAACGCGGGTCTTATCAAAACGGGAGGTGCCCGGGGTGACATAGGCTTCAAGCCCAATTACCGGCTTGATCCCAGCCGCCTTGCACTCGCGGTAGAACTCATAGGCACCAAATAGGTAGCCGTGATCGGTGATCCCCAGGGCCGGTTGACCCAACCGCACGGCTTCTGCCACCATCGGTTTGATCTTGGCGGCACCATCCAGCATCGAATATTCGGTGTGGTTGTGGAGGTGGGCGAACTGGGGTTTGGCAGACATGCGCCCCAGCATAGCGTCGCTCTAGAGGGAGACGCTCTTGCTCATTTCTTGGTGCACAATACCCGCATCATAAAAGGTCGGCGTGTCGGTGGCGACATATCCCAGACGTGTGTAGAAGCCCTCGGCGCTCACCTGTGCATCAAGAATTAACGACAACTCAGTTGCGTTTTTGTCCTTCGCATCTTCGATGGCTACGCGCTCAGCGGCGCGCATCAGCTGTTGGCCTATTTTCTTGCCTCGCCATTCTTCACGCACCGCTACACGTCCCACGTGGAACTGAATAGTCACGGCATCGTCCTCATTCTCGCTGTCGTGAGGGGGGATGGTGCCGTCCGCAACGAGTCTGGCTGCCCCGATGACGCTTTCGTCTCCGTTGGCGTCGGTAACAGTTGCCACCAGGTGAAGAGTTTCCGGGACGTAATCACGCCCGTCGATCTCCATGACCGGCGGAACCTCTTGCTCAACCACGAAGACATCCCAGCGCACGTCAAGGTGTTCCAACATTTCGGCCTTGTCCCTCACCAAATGGCAGTGGACCACTTCGTTTCCGACACTGGGCTCAGACACTAATACTCCTCCAACCGTTCCAGGGCGTCCGTTAAATCCTGTGGATACGGAGCTTCGAGGCTGACCGTTTCCTCTGTGACGGGATGCTTGAACTGAAGCTTACGGGCATGCAACCACTGACGATCCAAAGAGAGGTTTTTTGCGCGCACTGGATCAGCGCCATAGAAAACGTCCCCCACGCACGGGTGCCCGATCGCAGCCATGTGAACGCGAATTTGATGGGTTCGCCCTGTCTCAAGATCAATCTCTAGGAGCGCCGCCCCCGGGTAGATCTCAAGCAAGTCATAGTGGGTAACCGCGTGCTTTCCACCTTCCAAGACGGCCATGCGCCACGTGCGCGAGGGGTGTCGTCCAATGGGAGCCTCGATGGTTCCGCGCAGTGGCTCAGGGTAACCCTCGACCAAGGCGTGGTAGGTCTTGTGGACCTTCCGATCGCGAAAAGCCTGCTTTAGCCGTGAGTAAGCCACTTCAGACTTGGCAACCATCATCGCCCCAGAGGTTCCAACATCTAATCGTTGGACAATTCCTTTGCGCTCTGGAGGACCAGAAGTAGCGATCGTCACCCCAGAAGCCTCAAGTGAGCCAAGGACAGTGGGGCCGTCCCATCCCGGACCGGTGTGAGCTGCTACGCCGACAGGTTTATTGATGACGATCAAGTGGTCGTCTTCGTAGAGCACTTCAAGGTGCTCGGTTGGTTCCTGCGTGTCTTTCGGTTCTGGCAGCTCTACATCCAGAACGTCGCCGGCCACCAGACGCTCTGACTTCGCCGGATGTTGCCCGTTGACCAGGACAGCACCAGAATCAATTAGGTCAGCACAACGTGAGCGTGACAGTCCCAAGAGCTTACTCAGCGAAGCATCCAGACGATTCCCAGCCATGCCCTCGGGCACTGGAATGGTACGTTTGTCACTCATCAGACTCTGCGCCCGGAGCGGATTGCACGGAGAATGCATCTGTTTTCGCCGCATCGTGATCGGATGCGTTTCCTGACTCAACCGTGAGGTAGATGGCAAAGGCGATCGCCCCCACCACTATCCAGATGTCGGCAACGTTACCGACGAACCACCCGTTGTAGTTGAGGAAATCAACGACGTACCCTCTCCCAAACGCCGGAGGCTGAAACAGCCGATCAAGGAGATTGCCTGCCGCTCCCCCAAGAATTAGGCCAGCCAGTAATGCAGGAAACCAGCTACGCACCCGAAATGCGTACCAACAAAGAACACCGATCACGGCCACAGATAACACCGTGAAAACCCAGGTTGCGCCCCCTCCCAAAGAGAAGGCAGCGCCGGGGTTATGCAGAAGCTGAAGGGTGATGAAGCGGCCCATGAACGGACGGTCCTGTCCCACGACAAGGTGATCCAGCGCCCACCATTTGGTTACTTGGTCGATTCCGAGGGCAACAGCCCCCACCGCGAAAACAATCCACCAATAGCGAGGGCCTCTTGAGCTCATCGAGCCAGAAGATGGCTGTGAGTGGTTTGCGGCAGTGAGTTCGGTGTCAGTCAAGACGTTGGTCCTCCACGCGCTCTCGGCAGCATCCAGGCCACCTGTGGACAGCAAACCCGCCCGCGTACCCGGCGCGGGCGGGGAATTGCTTATCGGTTCACGAAATCCGTGGGGTCGGGTCCTACTTATCCCCAGCAGGTGCCGCAGAAACTTCCTTCAGCAGCGTCTCAAGGTGCGAGGAGATCGCAGACCTGTAGTCGGATTCGAACTCACGCAGATTATTGATGGTCTGCTCAAGGTCTTGCTGCTCATCGCCCAAGCGCTTCAAGATGGCGTCACGCTTGTCATTGGCTTCAGCAACAATGCTGCTGCCTTCTGCCTGTGCCTCGGCAACAATACGCTCGGCCTCTGCGCGTCCGTCGTTGACGTACTCGTCATGAAGCTTCTGGGCAAGTGCCAACATTGACGTCGCGGCCTCAGGCCCGTCTGCGGCTGGGGCCGGCGCCACGGGTGCCGGAGCAACAACCTGCTCAACGACCGCTTCCTCCACGACCTCTTCAGCGGGCTGCTCAGGAGCCTCCGGTTCAGGTGCCGTCTCCACGACGGTCTCTTCGACAGCGGCACTTTCCACTTCCCCGGAAGAAAGTTCCGCGATCCGGCGGTTTGCCGCTTCGAGCTTCTCTTTGAGTTCCGTGTTCTCCACGGTCAGGGAGTAGATGGTACCTACAACCTCATCGAGGAACTCGTCTACCTCGATCTGGTCATAGCCTTCACGGAACTTGACGGACTGAAACTTCTTCTGCAGCACATCATCGGCGGTAAGAAGCGCCATTTTGTTCACCTCTGGTTATTTCGTTCGGTTCTGCGCCAGCCAGGCCAGATGCGGGCTTTTTGCACGGTAGAGGCTGACCTCTGCCATCTCGATACTAGCGGAAAATCTGCGATCCTTGTGCACCAATAGCAACATCATTCACATTCGCAACACAACGGGCCTTTCCGGAGGGCCCTATTGGCGGTAGCCCAAGACAATTAGGGCGTCACCAAACCTACCCAAGATAGCAACTCCAACAAAAAGAACCAGGAAGCCAACATCCAGTGCGATGTTCCCCACTCGCAACGGCGGAATGTAGCGCCTCAGAAAGACTATCGGCGGGTCCGTCAGGCGGTAAACCCAGTCGGCGATAAATAAGACGGGACCGGACGGAACCCACCTGGGCGCCAAAATACGCACCCAATCGAAGATCACGCGGGCAATCAAAATCAACGCGTAGATGGACGATCCATAGGCAAGAATGCGACCAATGATGGCTAAGAACACACGAGTCCTCTGGTGTTTTGGTCAGCTAGCTAAACGGACGCGCTGAGGCGCTACGAGTTCCCGAAGAAACCTCCACGCTCTTCGGCGACAGCAAGTAGACACGGTGAGTGACCCGCTCAATGGTGCCGTGAAGAGCGAAAATCAAGCCTGCGGCAAAATCGACCAAGCGCCGAGCTTCCGCGTCCGGAAGGTCGCCAAGGTTCATAATGACAGGGATCCCGTCGCGAAAAGACTCACCAATTTGAGGTGCATCCGCGAAGCCCTGCGGTCGCAAAGTGACAATGCGGCGCAGAGAGGGAGCTGAGGAAACCGGGTGGAACTCCACGTCCATCTGGCCGCCCGGCAAAGATTCAAGCGCAAACCCGCGGGCCTCCGGTTCAGGAACCACGACTTCCTCCTCATAAATCTCTTCGACATCGTCCGGGACTCGCCACCCCATGATCTCCATCGCACGATGAAAACGTTGTGCCATCCCCTGTCCTCCCCGGATTTCGGTGACCCCAGAGCTGGTGCTCTAGTTCAGTCGCCGTTCTGTTTCGCGCTCCAACTTTGCACTACAACGGTAATGCAGTCAGGCATCTTGGAGCGCGATACACGCCGTAGCCATCAATCTGACAAACGACTCGTGCCGAAACCACCCGTCACCGAAGGAAATCGGGGATATCCAGGTCTATGTCGCCCTGGGCTTCTTCGTAGATGCGTGGGGCAACAAAACTAGTGTCATCCGTCTCTACGATGCTCTCTACCGACTCGAAGTCAACGGCACGCGGCGCACGAATCGGGCCCGTACGTGTTGGAACTTCCGGCTCCGCCCTGTGCAACGGCGCGTTACGACGAGGAGTTGGAGTCCAGTCGTCTTCGTCGACTTCCTCGATCACCTGCACAGCTTCCACTCGTGGCTTCGCGGACGGTGCCACGGCTGCCCGCGGCGAAGCGGGTGACGCCCCAACCCGACCGGATTCAGTCGCCTTGCGATTCTCAGTGCGCATTGATGGCGTCGCTGAAGTGACCTCACGTGGTTTCTGATCGAAACCCGCCGCGATGACGGTCACCCTGATTTCATCGCCCAGGGCATCGTCTATTACCGCACCAACAATGATGTTTGCCTCTTGGTGTACGGATTCGCGGACCAGTGTCGCGGCCCTCTGAATCTCCATCATCCCCAGGTCCGGACCGCCCTGGAAGAAGATCAAGACACCGTGAGCACCATCGATGGAAGCCTCCAATAGAGGCGAGGAAATGGCCGTCTCTACCGCGCGCACCGCGCGATCTTCTCCAGTGTCTGCACCCATTCCCATCAGAGCTGAACCTGCGTTCTTCATCACGGACTTCACATCGTTGAAGTCCACGTTGATCAAGCCAGGAATTGTGATGAGCTCTGTAATCCCCTGCACACCTGAACGCAGGACCTCGTCGGCTGCACGAAACGCGTCAAGCACCGAGATTGACTGATTGGAGATCTCCAACAGCCTGTCATTGGGGATCACGATCAGTGTGTCTACTTCTTCTCGAAGGGCATCGATGCCGCTGTCTGCCTGCGCTGAGCGACGGTTACCTTCGAACATGAACGGGCGCGTCACTACCCCCACGGTCAGCGCACCTGCAGCACGGGCCACACGCGCAACAACGGGCGCACCGCCGGTTCCGGTGCCTCCGCCCTCCCCCGCAGTGACGAACACCATATCGGCACCCGCAACTGCCTCTGCGATGTCTTGTTCGTGGTCCTCAGCCGCTTTGCGGCCCACTGCGGGGTCCGCGCCCGCACCCAAACCATGAGTCAGTTCACGACCAATGTCGAGCTTTGTTTCGGCGTCAGACATGAGGAGCGCCTGCGCGTCGGTGTTGATTGCGATGAACTCCACGCCCTTGAGGCCCGATTCGATCATGCGGTTGACGGCATTTACGCCACCGCCCCCGATGCCGACGACCTTGATTACGGCCAGATGGTTCTGCGGTTCTACCACTTGTTTTCTCCCCGGGGAATGCGGAACTCTCAAGTTCAGCCTGAAGGTTTACTCTGCTGTCTGGTTTAGCGCCCAAACATTAAATGCCCAGTGTGCCTTGAGCAAGCACCCCGCGCCGCGTGTTGAGGATTACCCCTGGTTTTCTTCCTCTTCTGTTTCTACTTCCTCCGCTTGCGTCGTCGGCTCCTCATTCAATCGCGTGGTGGGACGGCTCGGGTCGGAAACGTCGTAGATGGGCGCCGCACGCTCTGCGAGAAGGAGCGTGACGATCTGACTTTTCAGCGCGCTTTGCTCAGGACTGCCCCAGACAACGCGCTGACCGGTGTTGAGAAACAAGGTGATCTGATCGCCTTCAACGGAAAGCGACTCAACCGCGTCGGCGAGGCTTGGTTCAAGCGCCTCATAGGCCTCGTACGCATTCTTCGCTTCACTTTGGCGTTCCTGTGAATCGTCGGCTGAGAGTTCGACCTCGACTAGATTCTGGTCAGATTCCCTAACGGAGGCGACCACGATTCCGTCTGCGCCCAGCAGGTCAAGGCCGGAGTCGGCCTTGACCACCATGACGGGCTCTCGCTCTTCGATTTGGAGCACGATTCCTGATGGCCAGCGGCGCTTGGCGTCCGCTTCGGAGACAAACGGCAGCGACTCAAGTTCGTCACGCACAGCCCCCTCGCGCACGCGAAGAAGAGGAGTGCCCACATACGGATCGAGCGTAGACAGCACCTGATCGTAGTCAGAACCAGACTGAATCCCCTCAACCACAATTGAATCCGAACGCAAAGCGAACAGCGGGGAAAGCCACAGCGCATAGAAGGCCACACCAAGTACCACCACTGCCCTGGATATGGCTGCTAGCCGTGATACGTGCAGACGCCGACGGACAGCCCGCTTTTCGGCTAGGCGATCCCCTATTTCAATGCGCGCACCACTTCGGGTTTCCTCCGATTTCGGCTTTGCCCCATGCACTGACTTTGGACGGCCAGCAGAATCGGGTTGAGGCTTTGCTCCCGTGCGCTGGCCAGCAACGGGCGTGCTGGGAGAATCAGGGTTCGACGACGCCAAAGCAGTCTGCGTAGAGACTGAGGCGGCCTTACTTCCTGATCTTCGTGTCCAGCGTGACCTTCCCGATTTCGTCGAGGTTCCAGAAGTTGCCTCCGACTCCCGGGGCTGGGCCTGAGAAGAATCCTCCCCGTCCTTCGCTGCCTTCGATGCAGGAGTGCGGGGTACCTCCGGTCGCGACCCGCGAGAAAACGTCATGAGCGCCCCTCAGAATGAGAGACCTCTTCCCACTCTTGCAGCACGCTGGCTGCTTCCAAATAGATGTCACCAGCGCCCATGAGTACCAGCACATCCCCAGGGGCCGTAAGTGAAGCACCGATCGACGCGGCCGCAGCAGCATCGCCGCCGTTAATGAAGTCGGTGTTTTCCGGCGTCTCTTCAAGGATCAGCTCAGAGGTCACCCCGGGCATCGGGTCCTCGCGTGCCGCATAGATGTCGGCCAGAATGACGCGATCTGCGCCGGCCAACTCCTTTGCAAACCTGTCCGCAAACGACCGGGTGCGAGAGTAGAGGTGCGGCTGGAAAACTACGATGACCTTGCCCTCTCCGGCGATCAACCGGGCCTGTTTTATCGCGGCAGCCACTTCCGTCGGGTGATGAGCGTAATCGATAATGACGGTCTTTTCGCTGACGATTCCCTTGGTTTCAAACCTTCGCCCCGCACCTTTGAAGGCTGACAGTCCCTTCGCGGCGGCAGTCGGGCCCACTCCCAGAGCGACACAGGCCCCCCAGGCGCCGGCCGCATTCAAGGCGTTATGAGCGCCTGTGACAGACAGGTTGAACTCCTGGTGAATAGCGCCCCAGGACAGCCGTCCGGAAACCTGCTCCGCAGAGGTCGCTACATCCGAAAGCTCAATGTCTGGGGGAGAATCGCAGTGGTCAGAGCGTCCATAGGTGAGTACCGAAAAGCGCAGATCACTTCGTTCTTTCATCTCTGCGGCCAACCGCGCGGATCCCCGGTCCTCACCACAGCAAAGCAAGGTTCCCCCGCTGACAATCCTGTCCGTGAACTCCTCGAAGACGTGGAACAGCGACTCGGATGAGCCGTGAGTGTCCAAATGGTCAGCCTCGATATTTGTGATCAAGGCTAAGTACGGTGAGTAATTGAGGAAAGAACCATCAGACTCATCCGCCTCGGCCACGAACACGTCGCCACCAATTCGCGCACCGGTCCCTACGCCTAAGACGTCGCCGCCGATGGCAAATGACGCATCCACGCCAGCGTCCAACAGTGCGGTGGCAAGCATCGCCGAAGTCGTCGTTTTCCCATGGGCTCCTGCAACAGCCACCATCCGGTGGCCCTGGGCAGCGAGGGCAAGTGCTTGCGAACGGTGAATGACGCGTTGACCTCGGCTGCGTGCCAGGACGAGCTCAACGTTGTCATCGCGGATCGCCGAGGAAAGCACCACCGTCGCATCAGGATCAAAATCACGGGCGCCATGCGGATAATAGACTTCCAGTCCTTGGTTCCGGAGCGCAGTCAAAAAGTCAGAATCTTGACGATCAGAACCGGTGACCCGTGCACCTTGTGCCGCTAGCAGCTGAGCGACGACACTCATTCCCGCTCCGCCCGCACCAATCAAGTGGAATGAAGGCTGCCCTTCATCTCGTTCGCTCACGCAACCTCCTCAATCAGATCAGCCAGCAGTTCAGCGCCGTCTCCGGGGCTTAGCTCTCGCGATGCCTGTCCCATCTGATCCAGGCGCTCCTTGTCTTTGAGTAAGGGGATGACCTCATGGATGAGGGTTGACGCCGTGAAGAACTTGTCGTCTACGATTCTGGCTCCCCCGGCTTTAACCTGCGCCTGGGCATTCAAACGTTGTTCGCCATTGCCTATGGGTAAGGGAACGTAGAAAGCCGGTATCCCAAGGGCCTGAAGCTCTGAAACCGTACCCGCCCCCGAACGACAAAGAACCAGGTCACTGGCGGCCATCGCCTCGTCCATGTTGTGTACGTATTCCGCGATTTCCCATGCAAAACCGATGCGGGGTGCCGCTGCAGCCACTCTGACTTCGTCCGCTTTCCCGTGGCCGGTGCCGTGAAGAACCTGGACGGGCTTCTTGATCTTGGGGGCTGCCTCGATCAGTACCTCGTTTAGGTGCTGTGCCCCCAAAGAGCCACCTGTCACCAACAAGGTGGGCTTCTTAGCGTCTAACCCGAAGATACGAGCACCGATCTCCTTGGTTTCCGCCCGCCCTGCTTCACTCTGACGGGCCCTGGCGAGATCCATAATCTTGCGGCGTAGCGGCATCCCTGTCACCCGCGTGACACCATTGCGCGCACGCAAAACAGTGTTGGGGAACGTCAGGGCGACCGCCGCCGCGGATCGTGCCCCCAATCGGTTTGCCCATCCGGCGCGCACATTTTGTTCGTGCACCACGAAAGGGATGTTCAGGCGTTTTGCGGCGATGTAAGCAGGGGCAGCAACATAGCCACCAAAGCCCACCACCGCGTCAGCACCCGTGATGACCTTCTCCGCTGAAGAAACTGCGGCGTTCAATCGTGTGGGAACAGAAAACAAGTCAGTACTTGGTTTGCGCGGAATGGGGACTTTGGGCACGATCGCCAGTTCGAATCCGTCCTCTGGGACGAGCTTGGACTCCAGCCCCTCTTCGGTACCAAGAACCTTCACTTGCGCGCCACGCGTGCGTAAGACGTGAGCGGTAGCCAAGAGCGGATTCACGTGACCGGCTGTTCCGCCTCCGGCAAGTACAACACGCAGACTCATATCAGGAGGCCTCCTTTGATCTCTGTGTTCCACGACGGCGACCCCTCACGGTCCCGAATCGTTGACGTGGCTGTTGGGTCTGACCGCGTTGAGCTCCGGCGCGTTGCTGAGTGCTACGGCCAGCCTGCGAGTTCCCTCCGACCTGAGCACCGCTTCGAGGATGGGTGCCGCGTCCACTCACCTGCCTGCGCGCAACGACCTTTCGTGGGTCGCGACCCCCGGTTTCTGCGCTCAATTTGCTGGCACGTGTCATTCCGGCTTCGGTGCGCGCGAACGAGAGGAGGACGCCGATGGCCATGGCGGTGAAGAGGAAGGAAGATCCACCGTAGGAAACCAGGGGGAAGGGAACGCCGATGACCGGTGCCAGACCCGTGACGGTGCCGACGTTGATGAGAGCTTGAATGATCAGCCATCCGGCGATGCCACCTGAGGTGATTCGGATGAACGCGCTTTTTGCGTTCGCCGCCAACTTCAACACACCAAAGGCAAGTGCACCGAAGACCACCAGCAATGTCAGTGTCCCAAGAAGACCGAATTCCTCGCCGATAATGGCCAAGATGAAGTCAGTGTGGGCTTCTTGCAAATAATCCCATTTTGCCCGCGACGCTCCCGGCCCCAAGCCCGTGAGACCGCCAGAACCAAGTGCCCACAGGGCGTGGTCGGTTTGCGTGGGAGCTGTTGTCGATGGAGGAGTGCCAAAGCCCGGCAGGAACTCCACGACGCGGCGTGTGCGTGAGGGACTAATCGCGATGAGGAAAACAGAAACCGCGGCAGTAACAAGTCCGACGCTACCGAACCATTTCGCGGGAACTCCCGCCACCCACAGCGCACCAATCGCCAGGCCAACGAAGATCAGAGCGGTGCCCATGTCCGCACCAACCATGACCACGCCAATCGCTATGACGGTGGGGACGCCGGCTGCCATTAGGACGTGCTTCCAATCGTCCAGTTTCACCATCGCCAGTGACAAAAGACGACCAAGAACCAGTGCCGTAGCCAGTTTCAGGAATTCCGAGGGCTGAATCATTTGTCCGGTGCCCGGAATAGGCAGCCAGTTCACGTTTCCGCCCTCGCCCACACCAAAAGGAATCAGCATGAGCTGGAGAAATACGGCGAGGGCAAAAACCGCGACGGCGCCACGGTCCCACAGCCGGGGCGGGATAAGCGCAGCAGCTATAGCAATCACCAAGGCCAGCACGGAGATCACCAGAGTGCGCACAAAGGAAGAGTATGGATTCAACCCCTGGGCAATGTTCGTCACCGAAGTTGCTGAGAACCCCATCAGCACGCCGAATACTCCCAGAAGGATGGCAGGAATCAAAATCAGGTAATAGGTAGCAACTGGATTCCATTCCGTGCGCGCCTCTGGCCGACCGAACTGGAAACGAGGTAGACGAAACGGTTGCTTTGTCTTGGGTTCCTTGGGGTCCATCCTCATTCCCCTCCCCCGGCCGACAGTTCCATCACAGCATGCTTGAATGCGTCACCGCGCTGAGCATAGGAATCAAACTGATCCCAGGAAGCACAGCCCGGCGCTAGCAACACGGTATCGCCAGGTGAAGCCATTTCGGCACAGGCACGCACGAGTGTCATCATCCAGGCCTCGATAGCGTCCGTGCCGCGGATGACCCGGACCGGGGTTTCAGAAGCCTCCTCACTCAAAAGCCCCACGAGCCCTTCCGCGTCAGCACCAATGACAGCGACAGCGCGTGCGTAACGGCCAGCAGCGCGTGCCAGTGGCCGCAGGTCCTGTCCTTTGGCGTCGCCTCCCAAGATCCAGACGACGGTTCCCGGGGTCAGTGCCTTAGCCGCAGCGATGGCAGCATGGACATTAGTTGCTTTGGAATCATCGACCCAGGTGACGTCCCCCTGGGTTGCAATTTTCTCGCGTCGGTGCGCGTCGGGGCGAAACCTCTCCAACCCACGTTGAATCGCTTCGGGCGCGACTCCTTCAGCACGGGCCAATGCGACTGCTGCCAGTGCGTCCCGAACCATGGGATCTGCGGAGTCACTCTGTGTGTTATCCGAAGCGGTAGTGGCCGCAAGCAGTGGGATGTTCGCGAAGTCTGCCAGGACATCGGGGGTCTGCCCCACCAAACCGGAGCGATCTAGGACAACCTGCCCTTCTATTCCGATGGCCCCTGAAGGCACATCCCCAAACGTCAGGGGGACCAAAGCGGAAGACGATGCACCCTTTGCCTGCCGAGCCATCGCTTCAGTCTCACGTTCATCCTGGAAAAAGAACCGCGCCACACTCACGCCGTCATACACGTGACTCTTAGCCCGCGCATAGGCTTCTCTGCCACCGTGCCAATCAAGATGATCAGTGGCCACGTTCAGGCAGATCGCAGCCGTTGGGTGCAGATGTCGTGATGTGGCCAGTTGAAACGATGACAACTCGACTGCCATGGCCTCGAAAGGCTCTGACATTGCCGCGGTGATGGGGTAGCCGACGTTACCCACGGCACCGGCACGCAGGCCCGCCTCCTTGAGAATAGAGGCAAGCATCCCCACGGTTGTTGTCTTGCCATTGGTTCCGGTGACACAGAGCCATGATGTTGTCGGCATGCCCTCGTCCCGCTCCCCCGCTTGACTCAGATTCCATGCCAGCTGGACTTCACCAATAACTTCTATTCCTGCAGCGCGTGGGGCTGTAAGGAGTGGCGACGTCTCGGGGATCCCGGGAGAGACGACCACCACGTCTGGCGACAGTGCCACAATGGCGCGTCCCAGGTCGTCGGCAGAGGGCTCGACCACCGTGGGGAAGGAAAAGTCCGAATTGGCGGTACCGACCTTCTGATCAAAGCCGACTACCTGATAGCCGCTGTCAGTCAAGAGTTGTGCCGCGGCCTGGCCCGAACGTCCCAGACCAACGACTGCTGCGCCGGGCGATCCCATTAGGACGATGCCACCCACTCAAGGTAGAAGAGTCCCACGCCAGTGGCGGCGAAAAGGGCAGCAATAATCCAAAAGCGGCTGACGATGGTGACCTCTTGCCACCCCTTGAGCTCAAAGTGGTGGTGCAGCGGTGCCATTCGAAACACGCGTTTCCCGGTTTTCTTGAAGACACCGATCTGGATTACATCAGACATGGTGACAATGAAGAAGAGACCACCAATGATGATCGCCAGAAACTCGGTGTGAGAAAGGATAGACAGACCGGCAAATAGGCCGCCCAGGGCCAGAGAACCCGTGTCGCCCATGAAGATCTGCGCCGGGGAGGTATTCCACCAAAGGAAGCCGACAAGAGCCCCCACGACAGCAGCGGAGACAATCGCCAAAGTCAGCGGATCACGTGTCGCGTAGCAACCCAGCTGTTCTGCTGCTCCCCGCTTACAGGACTGACTGAACTGCCAGAAAGCGATGATCACGTACGCAGCAAACGCGGCTATAGACGCACCCGTGGCAAGGCCATCCAAGCCATCGGTCAGATTGACGGAGTTAGACCAGGCCGCCACCAACAAGTTCGTCCAAATGACAAAGAGAACAATGCCCACTCCCAGACCGAAATACCCCAGGTCCACAACCCAGTCGTTGACCACGGAAATCCTCATTGATCCCGGAGTCAGCCCATCCGAGTCTGCATTTAGCAACGCTAGAACCGCGAAGCCCGTCGCGACGGCCACCTGCCCAATGATCTTGCCCAGCGGATTGAGACCCAAAGACCGGTGTCTCTTGATCTTGATGAAATCATCGAGGAACCCAATGAGTCCAAGCCCTACGAAGAGCCCGATCAGTATCCAGGCCGAGTAGTCGGGCCAGGTCCGCATGGAACCAAAACCAATGATGATTCCCAATGTCACCGCACCGATGATGACCAGGCCCCCCATTGTTGGAGTGCCTCTCTTAGTGAAGTGAGCAGTTGGCCCGTCCTGCCGAATGAATTGACCGTATTCGCGTTTGGTCAGGAACTTAATTAGAAGGGGGGTGCCGAAAAACGACAGGAGCAGTGAAGACGCAAAAGCAACAAGGACACCGATCATTAGGGCTACAGCCTCTCAGCATCCGGGCTTGCAACAGAAGTCGGAGTCGGCGAGTCGTCGCTGTCTCCTGCAAGCAGAAGCTCGGCAACCTCCCAGGCCCGGGAGCCATTTGAACCTTTGACTAACACGACATCGCCCTCTCGCAACTCTTCCATGAGGAGCTTATGCGCAGTAGCCGAATCTGGGCTGGTCGCCACGACGGGGGACGTACCTTGACCTCGGCTGCGCGGCACTTCTCTTGAAAACGCGGGCGAAACACCGCCGTAGAGTGCTCTATCTCCCAACTGGATGAGCAACGCTGGTTCCACGTCTATGGCGGCCTGCCCCACTTCTCGGTGGATCTGTTCCGACGTAGGCCCTAGTTCCAGCATCTCCCCCAAGACCATCAAGATGCGCGAGCCCTGCGAAGCAAGCCCTCTGGCAGCGATGAAGGCAGCACGCATCGAATCCGGATTAGCGTTGTATGAGTCATCCAATAGCGTGAACTGACCCGCAGATTCCGCCCCGAGCGCCGCTGGCGGAAGGCTCACTTGGTGCACGGCCATGCGGTGGGGCGAATCCGCCCTCGCTGACTCGCATATTTCGACGGCCGTGGATAGCTCCAGCGACATCGCTTGAGATGTCGCTATTGCAGCGAGCACGTTAGAGACCTGATGGGCGCCGACCAGGTCCAAAGTAACTGGCAGTTCCTTGCCGGGTGCAACCAATGTGAACGAAGCACGCCCCTGGCTATCAACTTGTACGTCCTGCGCTCGGTAAGAAGCAGATACGTCTCCCTTCGCCGAAAAACCGACGATAGTGCCCGGCGCTACGGCACCCATGGCCCACACGGCAGCGTCATCAACATTGAGCACAGCGGTTCCACCAGGAACCAATCCGGCGACCAGCTCCGCCTTCGCATCCGCTAAAGCCTGTTCTGAACCGTAACCCCCCAGGTGTGCTTGCCCAACCATCAGCACTGTGGCAATGTCCAGTGGCGCAATGTCAGTGAGATAGGCGATGTGGCCCGGACCTGAGGCTCCCATTTCTAGAACAATGAAACGAGTCGATTCGTTCGCTTCCAAGATGGTCAGAGGACAGCCAACTTCGTTATTGAACGACAACTTAGGCGCCACAGTCGGCCCGAACGCCTGAGCAATGCGAGCGAGAAGATCCTTGGTGGTGGTCTTTCCAGCAGAACCGGTAATACCAACCACGGTGACCTGTCCCGCACTTCGAAGATCCGCGAGATGCGCCTTCGCAAGTTTTCCCAGGGCAAGAGTTGAATCCTTCACGACCACCTGCGGCACATCCAAAGCGTCCACAGGGCGCTCCACGACCACCATGGAAGCTCCGGCTTCAACTGCCGACGGAACGTATTTATGCCCGTCAGCGGACTCCCCCACTCGTGCGACATAGATGGACTTGGCTTCGCATTCTCGAGAATCGGTCGTGGTCAGCGCCAAGTCGAAGGATTCTTCGCCTCCTGGAAGGCTGTCCGAGGGGAGTACCAGAGATCCATCAACCGCAGATCGAATCCACTCAAGATCACGGTGCACGTGGCCTCCTTGGCTAGCTGGCGGCTTCAACGCCACGGGATGAATCAATCTTCCCAGAATCGATAGTGAACTTGAGTCCTGTTCCGCGTTGACAAGACATTTAGCTTGATGGCGAGGAGGGGAACAACCTGGCGGGTTCTTCGGAAGGAGCAATGCCCTGACTGAGCAGCGCGTCGCTGGCGACCTCGGAAAACAATGGTGCCGCGGAGGTACTCGCTAGTAGTCCCGGACTGACCTCGTACAAAACCACCGAGATAGCCAGCTGTGGATCTTCAGCGGGGACCAGCCCAATGATCGAAGCAGCGACCTTGCCGTTCCCAATTTCGGCAGAACCTGTTTTGGCGGCAACGCGGTACCCATCAACATCTGCCAGTGAACCGGTTGCAACGTCAGGATCCTGAACCACGGACTCCATCATGGATATCAGCGTCTTGGCGATTTCGGGGCGAAGCGCCTGGCGAGGAGTCACCGGCTCAGCCTGGTGGAAAACCCCGTCTGTTGTAGTCCATCCTTCGACAAGTCGAGGGGACGTGTAGATACCGCCATTCCCAATGGCCGCGGCGGCAGCAGCAGCCTGAATTGCGGTCAACGCATAGCCTTGACCAAACATTGTCGTGTACTTTGTGCGCCCATTCCAATCACTACTTGGTCCTAAAAGACCAGCGGATTCCCCCGGCAACTCAATGCCAGTGACACTACCCAAGCCAAAGCGCTCAAGTACGTCATGACGCTCTTCGTCGGTGACCGTGCTACCAATCTGGATGGTGCCGGTGTTGGATGACTGTGCCAAAATCCCAGTCGCAGTTCTGTTGGCGGTTCCGTAATCGCCCAGATCCGTGAATCGTTCCCCTGCAACCACGTAACTATCGGTAATCGTGAACTCTGTCGTGGGGTCGATGGTTCCAGCCTCAAGAGCCGCGGCAAAAGTGAACACCTTACCCACAGAGCCGGGCTCATAGACCATTTGGACAGAAAGGGCCGGGGTTTGCTCACCTTCAGCTGCCGCGGCGCTTACATCCGCCAAAGCCAACACCTTAGAAGTGGCAACGTCCAGCACTACAACCGAGCCCCAAGATGCACCGTACGTCCCAACGCTCTCGCGTAAGTCTCGTTCTACGGCATATTGAAGATCGGAATCCAAAGTCAGATGCAAGGTCGCCCCTGACGAGGCTTCCTTCGTCACCACTTTCGCACCGGGCATAACCGCCCCGGTCGGGCCAATCTCGTAGGACTCTTCCCCCTGGGTTCCTGTAAGAACTTCGTCGTATTGCAACTCAAGTCCCGCGTTGCCGTTTCCGTCTGCAGATATCGAACCCAGGACATTCAGCCCCGTGTTCTCTGTGGGATACTGACGTTCGTAGCTTGACTCCCATTCGATCCCGTGGATTCCAAGTTTGCGAATCTTTCGCGCGGTGGTCTCATCGAGGTTCTTCACCAGGTACGAATAGGTTGAATCACCAAGAAGGAGGCCGCCGAGCTCAGAGGGATCCATATCCAAGAGTGGGGCCAGCTGACGGGCAGCCTCAGCAGGGCCTGTCCCTACGATGATGCCGTCCTCGATATGACGGTATTCCAGGATGTTCTGCTGGTTCACCGCGATGTGGTACGTCTGAACGGAGTCGACCAGGGTCTGCCCGGAGGAATCGACGATTGCACCCCGAGGGCCATCGATAGACGATGCCGCCGTGCGCACTATGCGCCCCTGCTCCTTGAGTTCAGCGCCCCGCACAATCTGGATGGAAAACAGCTGAACTCCAGCAGCAACCAGCGCGAATAACGTCACCAGCCAAATGACTCGAGTTCGCTTACGCGCCTGTTCAATCGCTGGATCCACGCTCACCTGGGAGCCATGACCGTCGCGGACCAGATGATCGTTCACCACGCCGGAGTGCCTCCCTCCACGGTCCCGGTGCCCAGTGTGATCACGCCGGTGCCCTCAGAGGGGAGCAGGCCGATTGCTCGAGCCTTCTCTTCTAGGGAATCAGGCGCGGCCTCTTTCAGAACCTGATTTTCCAGCGCGGTCGTCTCCGACCGGAGCTCGGCGAGCTCAATCTGGATGTCACGGATGTCGTAAGAACGCTGGGCCATCTGCGTATTGAGAACCAGTGGGAGAACAACAGCAACGACGATCGCTAGAACAGCCAGGAGAACAAATGGCCACGCATTATGGGTGATCAGCTCTCGCTCCCCCTCCACCACGCGCAAACGCTCACGAGTCTTTCCCGGAAAAGTTTGAGACACGCCGAGGGGATCGGGCAGCTGTGCTAACTTCCGCGCAGAGCTCCCCTCGGTCGGATCCGCATACGAGTGTGCCAAAGCAGCACTCGGGCGTCGATAAGCCGAGTGGGGGGAATAGGAGGGAGCAATGCGCGTTGTACTAGTGGACACTGGACCTCCAGGGAGCGACTAACTCGGCAGCCCGCAACCTAACGGAAGCTGCGCGAGGATTGTGTTCTATTTCTCTTTCGTCTGCGCGAACGGCCTTGCGCGTAAGGATGCGTAATCTTTCACCTTTTTCCGCGAGGTCCGCCATCACCGGCAAGTCCGAGGGCAACGTCGGCGCACGCCCCTGGTTGAATACGGTCTTGACCAACCGATCCTCAAGGGACTGATAGCTCTCCACCACTATTCGCCCGCCGACGCGGAGGCACTCAAGGGCCCGAGGAAGAGCGTCTTCCAAGATCGAAAGCTCGCTATTGACCGCAATGCGGATTGCCTGAAACGTCCGTTTCGCGGGGTTGCCCCCCGTGCGCCGTGCGGGAGCAGGCACTGCCTGTCGAACGACGTCAACCAGCTCGGATGTCGTAGTCAGTGGTGCTATTTCCCGGCGCCGAACGATCTCTTTGGCAATTCGGCGTGCGAAGCGCTCATCGGAGTACTTCCAGATTATGGAAGCGAGCTCGCCCTCGTCCGCTTCATTGAGTAATTCCGCTGCCGTTACACCCGAACTCTGGTCCATGCGCATATCTAGCGGCGCATCCCAGGCATAGGAAAAGCCGCGCTCGCGTTCATCAAGCTGCATGGAAGAAACACCCAGATCCATGAGGATCCCATCGGCCTTCCGCCCCTCTAGAGCGTCGGCGATTTGATCATAGGTGCCGTGGAAGGGAACGAAGCGTGAACCGAAACGATCAAGCCGTCGCGTCGCCTGCTCAAGGGCCGAAGGGTCGCGATCAATTCCAATCACCTGAAGAGTTGGAAAACGAACCAGGGCGGCCTCTGTGTGACCACCGAGCCCAAGCGTGGCATCCACCATCACCGGAGCCTCGACACTGCGACCAAACGCGGGAGCCAAGAAGTCCAGGCACTCCTCAACGAGCACCGGCTTGTGCTTCGCCGTAACATCTGCCGTTTCCATCAGCCCCCCTCTCCCATCAGCCGTCTGACTTTTCACCACGCCCCTCGCCAAACCCCAAAACCAGCACCAACATCAGTGCCGAGGGGGTTGTCCTTTTCAGTGATCCGGCCCTGTGCTCTGACAACGGGGAAGTGAAGTCAGAACACAAGGGGCCGCATCACCGACAAGGACTCAAAACATTCCCGGAATGATCTCCTCCGCTTGGTCTGCAAACTGATCCTCTTGTGCGGCCAGGTAGGTTTCCCAAGCCTGTCGGTCCCAGATCTCCGCCCTGGTCCCCGCACCGATGACCACCAGATCACGGTCCAGGTGAGCGTAGTTACGCAGGGGCGTTGGCACGGTGATCCGGCCCTGGCGATCTGGTTTCTCATCAGACGCGCCGGACAGCAGAACACGCATGTAATCTCGTGCCTGCTTTGAAGTGGTGGGGGCCTTCCGGAGCTCATCGAACATCCGCTGGAACTCCGCCATCGAAAAGACGTATAGGCAGCGTTCTTGCCCTCGCGTCAAAACGAGTCCCTCAGCCAGCTGATCACGGAACTTTGCGGGAAGAATGACTCGTCCCTTGTCGTCCAACTTTGGTTCGTAGGTTCCAAGAAACACAGTCCACCTCCTCGCACCACCACCTTACTCCACTTTGCTCCACAAAAAACCCCAACGGGCGCCATTTCAGCAGCTTGCGGTCAGATAGTGCTGGAAACACGCGGAATTTGGCGGTGGAGGACAATTCCAACTTGCGAGGAGTTTTCTGACACACACAAGGACGGACAGACCGAGGGGAGGAACAAAAAACGCGCCCAACCAAGAGCGCGTCTATTGGTCCTGTGCAAGGCATCCTCGGTGCCCGCAAGGGAGTGCTGGTTTAGCGGTTCTCCCACCGCTTACGGCGGTCCTCTGCCCGACTTGCGACGTTGCGCGGTTTAGGACCGCGTGCGGCTTTCGAGCCGGTGGAGCCAGTCAAGCCGGGAGTCTTTTCCGTACTGACTGCCAGCAAGACCCCTCCCACCATCATGACGAACCCCAGTGCCCCAAGCACCACGGTTAGCCAGGGGAGACTAACGGTTACCCCAATCAGAACCACGCCTAGGCCAGCCGCAGCGAGAATACTGCCCAAGGCAACGCGGCGTGGAGACATGGAGGACTTGGGGGTCTCCGGCTCCTGGATGGGGATGGACGAGGCCATCTTGTCAGCAAGGTCAGGGTCTTGGGTACGCAGATGGTGCTCCATCTCCGCAAGCACACGCTTTTCGTAGTCGGATAGTGCCATGCTGCCCCTCCGTCCCCCCGAATCGAGACCCAGCTCCGCTGAGTGACCAAGCCCCGTCATTTGCGGCGCCCTGAACCTATCAATGATGTCACACTACCGGTCACAATGTCCTGCGCAACCACAGACGGCACCGGCCGAGCAATCACGCAGGCGACCGTTCAGACAATCAGCCGCATGATCGCCTGTGTCTAAGCTCCCCGCTGTAACTGCCATCCCCGTTGAAGCAGGAATAGCTCACCGCAGTGATCCATCGATCCCGTCCTGCCGGGAGATGTCGCGCAAACGAGCGGACTCACCGCGAGAGTCCGTCAGTAAAGATGCAGGGAGTAATGCGCTCTTGCCGAATTTCTCGACCGCCAGATCCATGGCTAGCTCGGCGTCACGATCACGCGGATCTTCATCCAGCAAAGTGGGAATGCCCTCTTCGATGCCGACCAATCCGCTCACACCAACTCCAGCCAAACGGATTCCGCCCCGGGGAATCGGCTGGGCACGAACCAGTTCCAAAGCAGCGGTGGCAACTTGACGTCCGACATCTGTGGGCGCGGTCAAGGTACGCGAACGCGTTATCGTTGCGAAGTCCTTGTCCCGAAGTTTCACCGTCACTGTCCACCCCAACAGCGAGAGTTCACGCAAGCGCCGCGCGCATTGGTGCGACGCGTCCAGGATGAACCTCTCCAAAGCTGACTGTGATGTGACATTCACTGAAAAGGTGGACTCCGTCGAAACGGATTTCTCACGTTCTCGAGGTGAAACAGGTCGCGGATCTTTCCCCCACGAAAGATCCTTTAGGTGGATTGCCGCACTATCACCCAGCCAACGCCTCAGCATCGAAATGTCGGTGTGGGCCAGGTCTGCGACCGTATCTATCCCTTTGGAAACCAGTGTCTTTTCTGTCTGCTTACCCACTCCCCAAAGCGCACCAATCGGAAGGCTATGGAGAAAATTGACGGTCTGTGAGGCTGGGACCAGGAGTAGGCCATCTGGCTTGGCATGTGCCGAGGCAATCTTGGCAACAGACTTGACCGAGGCAATTCCTACAGACGCAGGAAGCCCTAGCTCGCGTTTGATTCGCAGACGCAACCCAATGGCAATCTCCACGGGACTGCCCAGCCGCCGACGCGCCCCAGAAACATCCAAGAACGCTTCATCGATGCTGAGTGGCTCAAATGCCTCTGAGACCTCACTGAGGATCTGCATGACACGTCCCGAATACTCCTTATATAAGGAATGACGGCCAGGAAGAAAAATGGCACTTGGACAAAGGCTTCGGGCTCGGCCGATGGGCATCCCCGCATGGATCCCAAAACCACGCGCTTCGTAAGTCGCCGAGGTCACTACCCCGCGCGTCCCGGTACCGCCCACAACCACTGGTGATCCAACCAAATCCGAACGTTCCAACAGCTCAACGGACGCGAAAAAACTATCCATATCAACGTGAAGGATCTCCGCCTGCGAGTCATCGGTACCCCAGTTTCGCCTTGCGCTGGACGAACGGGCGGCAACGGACATGTGAGTCTCCCCCTCCACGATCAGCGACTGCACATCGGTTAGTGTCTATGTGTGGCAAAGAGTAGAGGACCCTCACGACAAAATCACGACCAGCGTAGGCAAGGCATTGTCACCGCCCAAGGAATGACCATACGTTTCGAGGGTTCAGCCCTTGTCGTGGACTCAAAAGGCTGGGAACAGTCGTGGTCAGACGGTAAACGCCCCGACCTCCTTGAGTTCGAGTACATGCAGCACATGGACCTCTTCTTGCAGGCCGCACATCCGGCCACCATCCGCGATCGGGTGTTTCATGCGGGGGCCGGCGCGTGTGCCCTTGCTAAAGCCTGGGCCAGCACGCGACGGGAGTCGACGCACTTGGCGGTGGACACCGATCCAGAACTGGTGGAGTTTCTAAAGGCAACCGGGTGGATCGGGCCGAAATCTCGTATAAGGGTTCGCCATGGCGATGCACGCGACGTTCTTGCCGGGTCCGGGGCTACCTACGACGTGATCGTGCGCGACGCCTTCGATGACGACCACACCCCCGCACCTCTCACGACGCTTGAATGGGCACACCTGGCCAAGTCGCGTCTTCGTCCGGGCGGCCTTTACCTCGCCAATGTCAGCCATGGCCCGCAAGCCTCCGGCAAATCAGATATCGCCGCGACGACAGAGGTCTTCTCCCACGTTGCGGTAATCGCCGACCCCAAGGTGTGGCGCGGAGGGCGCCACGGAAACCTAGTGATCGCAGGCTGGGATGGATACGACATTGATTGGGACAAGCTGCACCGCGGGATTCGCACGCTCCCACTTCCAGCAAGCCTGTTCGTCCAAACTCAGGTGACGCGGTGGCTGGGAGGGGCCGCTCCAACTCACGACTGAGGCCGCCACCTGAAGGCTGCCTCACCTCGACAAGAACGCCGTTAGTTGTTTTCGGATTGCTCCTCGTCATTTTCCCACGCCCGAGGAGCCCTGTGCCTGGGGGCCGATCGCCTGGGCGCTTCGGTGGACTGCGTCGCGGAGCTGCCCGCATCAGACCCCTCAACAACTGTCGCGCCGCCCACGGAGTTCCTGGCCGCGTCACTGCGCCGCTTGGTCTTGTTCTGAGTCTTCAGATACCTCTCGATCGCTTCTCCGATGGCATCCGCAAAGGTGTCTTCTTCATCCTCTGAGCCCTCCGCTTCGGGAAACTCTTCTTCTGCGGAGTCCATCAAAACGCGCTCCCAATCCGAGAACGAGGGGTCCCGTGCGCCATCGGTACCAGAATCCAGATCCTCTGACAGGGCACCTTCTGTCACCGTTTGAACGATGGAATCGTAATGGCTTTCCAATGCCGACACCGTGCTTTGCAAGTCCTGATTCTGCTCTAGGAGTTGCTCAACCTGCCCCGCGTCTTCGTCCGCGCCCCGCTCCAGGTCACCAACGGGCAAAGACAGACCGGTCATATCGGATAAACGCCTGAGAAGAGCGGAAGACGCCCGTGGGAACGGCGAATTCGACATGTAATACGGGACAGTGGCCAGCAAGGTTATCCCTGTTAGCCCCAGATCTTGCATTCGATGCTGCAGGTAGGACGTGTACGGCGCCGGGAAGCGCGCGACACCACCCATCTGCGGCTGGGACGGCACCAAATCGGGGTCCGTACTCTGTACGTGAACCGTCGTGGGGCGCGTATGTGGCACCGCCGAGGGCAGACCGTGGAAGGAGACGATGGCCTCTACTTCAGCGTCAGTGACAATCTGCTGGATTACACCGGTGAGACGATGCCAGCGAGCGTCCGGTTCAGGGCCGTGAAGCACCAAAATGGGTTGGCCCTGGTCGTCGTGAACCAGATCCAGTGCGATTTCGGGTTCCTCTACAGAGCCCGTCACCCAGTCTTCGACTTCCATCACCGGTCGGTGAGAGCGATAGTCGATCAGTTGGTCAGCGTCAAAAGTAGCCACCCTTTGCGCATGGAGATTGCGCAACAACTGGAGCACGGCCAAACCGCCAGCAGAACCGGCGTCAATAGCACCATCCAGATGAGCGATCAGAAGTGGAGCTTTCGCGCCGTGCGCGGGTCCTGCTGAATACAAATCGAGTTCTTGCATGACTCACCCCTCCCCCATATAACCGTATCGCCGTGTCCCGACTCGGGAAAGAGAGGCGCCCATTTTGAGCTGCCAGGGAACACAAACGGTGGCTGACACAGGCGCCGTAGGGAATAATGGTTGTTCGATATTTCGCGACGGGTGGGGACCATTGACCACGAAACAGCACGCTCCGGAAAGTAGCGATCGTGAGGCGCTTGAACGCGAAATTGCCGCAGAGCAGATATTTGTCGATCGCGCCTATACCTCCCTGGAACAACTGCGCGCTGACTATCGCGAAATGCAGCGAAGCATAGAGTCCGAGGGCGCCTGGGGATCTCCGCAAGCGCGCACAGAGCGTGACGCCAAGGCAGCACACTTTGGCGACCAGGCGATGCGCTTAGAGCAAATTGAAGACCGCTTGGTTTTTGGCCGGATCGACATGACGGACAACCAAGCTCACTACATTGGGCGGGCCGGGCTGCCAGATGAGGCAGGCGGACGACTCCTCATCGATTGGCGGGCGCCTGCCGCCCGCCCCTTTTATCAGGCAACAGCGGCCAATCCAGAAGGAGTGGTGAGACGGCGCCACATCGCGACTTCAAATCGCAAGGTTCGCAGCATTGAAGACGATGCCCTGGATACGGCGACAGCCCCACAGCGTGGACTCGTCTTTCAGGGCGAGGGTGCACTCATGTCTGCCCTCGCCTCAGGTCGCGATGGTCGCATGGGCGATATCGTCGCCACCATCCAAAGTGAGCAGGACTCAATAATCCGTGCCCCCGGACGAGGCGTGCTGGTGGTGCAAGGAGGGCCGGGCACGGGCAAGACCGCAGTCGCATTGCACCGAGCCGCCTATCTGCTGTATGCAGATAGGAAGCGTCTGGAACGTTCCGGTGTCCTCATTGTTGGCCCATCTCGTGTGTTCTTGAAATACATCGAGCAAGTTCTCCCCTCCTTGGGAGAAAGTGGCGTCGTTTCCCTCACCATGGGCGAGTTAGTTCCTGGCGTCACAGCGACGATCAATGATCCGCCCGATGTGGCTCATGCCAAGGGAAAACTGGCTTGGATAGGGACTCTTCGCGCCGCGGTGCGTGACTTGCAGCGCCTACCCAAGGAAACCAAGGAATTCCGCATCGACGGCCAGGAAGCAGTGCTGACCGTTGAACGTGTGGACGAGGCGCGTGCCCGTGCTCGCCGGTCAGGCAAGCCACACAATGTTGCCAGAGAGGCCTTCGCACTGGAGCTGGTTGAGGAAGTTACGCGCCAACTGGCAGGGGATGACGCTGACCCTGAGACTCTGGATTGGTGGCGCGACTCAGTGCGGGCGGCGAAAGATATTCGTCGGGAAATCAATCTATGCTGGATGCCCACCACCGCTGAAACCCTGTTGCGGCGCCTGTATGCGCGCCCCGAGGTTCTGGCCCGTGTGGCGCGCGGGCTAAACGCCCAGGATCGAGCACTGGTGAAGCGTCCTTTGGACAGCGAGATGACCACTCAGGACGTCCCTCTGCTCGATGAGCTAGAGGAGTTACTGGGGACCTCCGATGTTTTGGCCCAGCGGCAAAGCAACGACCAAAGACGCAAGGAGCAAGAGGAGATCGAGCGTGTACGCGCCGCGATGGAGGGTCAGAATCTGGGCGAGGGCATTGTGTCAGCGGAGCTCCTAGCGGATCGTGCGCGTGGCGAACGCGAGTGGACCCCTCTTGCAGAGAGGGCACTGGGCGACCGAACATGGACTTACGGGCATGTGGTGGTGGACGAGGCCCAGGATCTGCAGCCAATGGCATGGCATGCGCTCCTGCGTCGCTGTCCGTCGCGGTCCTTTACTGTTGTGGGTGACCTGGACCAGGCACGGGGTCACCGTCGGCCTTCAAGTTGGTTTGATGCCCTTGGACCCGCCGCGAAAGCGCTGGAGGATGAACGGGCTCTCACCATTTCTTATCGCTCGCCAGCAGCCATCTTGGAAGTCGCCCAAAACGTGCTTGCGCAGGTACATGAGCCTGTTGCCTATCCCCTCACCTCAGCACGCGAACTCCCCGACTGCCTGGCAGACACGTTCGTTGCTTCAACGAACGCCCCCAGTCCCATCGCACCGCGAAGCGAAGATCCGCTTTGGGAGACAGTGCAATCAGTTCTGGTTGATGAACTACAGATCTTGGATGAACAAGTAGGTGTGGGGTCCGGACGAATAGGTGTCATTGTCGGTAATGAACGCGGCCGAGCATGGAACGCAGACACCGAGGGCTGGGAAGCACTAGATGAGCGTGTTGCTGTTCTCAGCGCCGTTGGGGCAAAGGGGCTGGAATTCGACACCACGGTCCTGGTTGAACCCATGGAAATCCTAGGCGATGGTCCCGGCGATCTATTCGTCGCCATGACACGTTCAACACGGCGCCTACATTCGGTGCGCACGTCAGAACTGCCCGACGCGTGGACGCAAGCCATAAGGAATCAGGGAAGGGAGACAATCGATCTGTGACTAACGTATTGCTCCTCGAAAATCCTCATCCCATCGCGGCCAAAATACTGACGGCGCGCGGCATGTCTGTTCGTACTGTTAACGGCAGCTTGGATGAAACCGACCTCATTGAAGCGCTCCAAGACGTGCAAGTCCTTGGGATCCGTTCGAAGACGGAAGTGAGTCGGAAGGTCCTGGCAAGCGCCCCCTCGCTTGAGGCAATCGGAGCGTTTTGCATTGGCACCAACCAGATTGCAACCAGCTTCGCTGCCGAGCGCGGTGTGGCAATCTTCAACGCACCGTTTTCAAATACGCGATCCGTCGTTGAGCTTGCCATTGGTGAAATCATCGCTTTGACACGTCGACTAACAGTCAAGAACTCTCTGCTCCACCGCGGGGTATGGGACAAGAGCGCGACAAGCGCCCACGAGTTGCGTGGACGAACGCTTGGGATCATTGGATACGGCAATATAGGCACACAGCTGTCGGTTTTAGCCGAAGCCTTGGGGATGCGAGTCGTCTTCTTTGACTTGGAGGAACGGCTTGCTCTGGGCAATGCGGAGCCTGCGGAGTCAATGGCGGAGGTCCTAAGTCAGTCTGACATAGTCTCAATCCACGTGAACGGACTGCCCTCTAATGCCAATATGTTCGGCGCCCAAGAGCTCGCACAGATGAAGCCCGGGGCCGTACTGGTGAACTTGTCCAGGGGCTTCGTCGTGGATATCGATGCACTCAAAGAGTCATTGGAATCCGGACATCTGGCCGGTGCTGCGATAGATGTTTTCCCCAAAGAACCCAAGGCTAATGGAGACCCCTTTACCTCTGAGCTCCAGGGGATGGACAATGTAATTTTGACCCCTCATATCGGTGGGTCTACAGCCGAAGCGCAAAGCGATATCGGGGCTTTCGTCGCTGGAAAACTGATTGACTTCCTCAATCTTGGTAACACGTCGATGAGTGTCAATTTGCCCAACCTTTCTCTGCCCCCTGCCCCCACTGCTGCGGGACGCCTTTGCTTCATGCACCACAACGTCCCCGGGGTTATGGCCAGACTCAACGACGTCTTGGGACAAGACAGCGTGAACGTTGAGGGGCAGGCCCTGGCCACTGCGGGATCAATCGGCTACGCCATCACAGACGTCGGGTCGGTGCTGTCACCACAGATCTTGGAACGGATCGAAGGTAGCAATAGCGCCATTAAAGTTCGATACCTCCCCTTGGGAGGCACACGCCGCGGCCCTGCGGGGCACTAAGCTCAAAGAAGTTGCACTGCCCAACCGCGCTACAGCACATTGTCAGAACGGAGACCCGAAGATGTCACTCACAGACCAGCTCCGGAAAGGCTATGCACCCGGCGTCCCGTTCCACACTGACTCATTCGATCAGCGAACCAGTGATCTCTTGCTGGATTCTGCCGCTCGCTACCCAAACCGAGTAGCAATTGACTTCCTCAGCAGGCAAACGACGTACGCTGAGCTTGAGACACAGGTACGCCAGGCCGCTACCGTCCTTCTAAATGCGGGCGTCAAACGGGGCGACAGGGTCGCGCTCATAATGCCCAACTGCCCCCAACACATCGTGGCCATTTTTGCCATTAGTCTGATCGGGGCAATCGCAGTCGAACACAATCCCATGGCCCCCTCAGATGAGCTTCGGCATGAGTTTGAAAGTCACAATGCGCAGGTCATCATTGCGTGGGAGAACTCAGTTGAAAAGCTCTCTTTCCTGGGACGCAACGTGAGGATATTCGGTGTCAATTTGGCCCACGCCCTGTCCCCGATCAGCCAGGCTCTCCTCCACCTTCCCATAGAATCCGTGAGGAAGCGCAAGAAGATGTTGGGCGCGAAGGTTCCTTCAGAAGTCCGGTCATGGGACAAATATGTTCGCGTAGCTAAAGCGTGGGGCGGCGACTCCGTGGTGGGTCCGGAAGACCCGGCCATCATGATCCACACCGGCGGAACAACGGGCGTCCCCAAAGCCGTGGTCCTCACGCACAAGAACATCTGCTCCAACGTGGCGCAGTCGGCTGCCTGGGTTCCAGAACTGCACGAAGGCAGCGAAGTCTTCTACTCCGTTCTCCCCTACTTTCACGCCTTTGGCCTTACGGTCACCCTCTTTGCGGGGGTCAGGATGGGAGCGACCCTGGCGGTCTTCCCCCGATTCGATCCCGCACAGGTCCTACTGGCCCAGAAACGCCTCCCATGCACATTCTTTGTTGGGGTTCCACCCATGTTTGAGCGTCTCCTGAAAGAGAACGAGAACTTGAATACGGACCTGAGCTCAATGCGCTTCACGCTATCGGGAGCGATGCCCCTGACCGGCGAACTCTCTAAGCGTTGGGAAGCCCAAACACTGGGCTATGTCATCGAAGGTTTCGGGATGACGGAGGCCTCCCCCATTCTCCTGGGCTCCCCCGTTTCCCCCGACCGCCGCCCCGGTGCACTTGGC
>ERZ1031159.25-NODE-25-length-33809-cov-6.384340_pt1 | contig 33809 bp, 31 predicted proteins | sample MGYA00516706_ERZ1031159 | MGnify/ENA primary metagenome ERZ1031159 (study PRJEB33719, sample SAMN04262508) | wastewater metagenome | biome: rural village; feature: composting latrine chamber; material: composting feces with ash | place: El Salvador | collected... | reverse complement strand
GCGCCCCAGCACAGCCGCCGGGTAGCGTTCCGGCTGTGCTGGGGCGCCGGCAGGACTCTATAGCCGGAAGGGACTACGGTTTCTGGAAGTCGGCCGCCAATTGCAGCAGCAACCGCGCACCAAATGCTGTGGGGCCGGCGTTGACCCATCCCTTGGTCTTGGATGCCCACGATGTTCCCGCAATGTCTAGGTGCGCCCAGGGGGCGTCGCCGACAAATTCCTCCAAGAATAAAGCAGCAATAATGGTTCCGGCCGATCCGGCCCCGATGTTCTTCAGGTCCGCGATGTCGGACTTGAGCTGATCGCGGTATGGGGCCCACAACGGCAGCTCGCAGGCGGGCTCGCCTGCCTTTTCTCCAGCAGCAATAACCTGCTCCACCAACGCGGGAGAATTGGACATGGCTGCAGCGACATCCTCACCAAAAGTGCGAGCGGCCGCCCCCGTCAGCGTTGCAATGTCGACGATGGCGTCAGGATTGCCCTCGGACGCCAAAGCGAGTCCATCCGCTAAGACCAAACGTCCTTCCGCGTCGGTGTTTAGAACCTCCACAGTCTTGCCATTACGCATGGTGAGTACATCACCAAGTTGCATCGCAGGACCCGAGGGCATGTTGTCCGTAGCCACCAGATAGCCGGTGACCTCCGCCGTCACGCCTAAGTCGCGCATGGCTGACATCGCGCCCAGGACGTCACCAGCCCCGGTCATGTCTGTTTTCATTTGGGCGTGCGAGGCATTGGCGGGCTTCAAGCTGATGCCGCCCGAGTCGTAAGTTATGCCTTTGCCAACTAGGGCAAGGTGGCCGGTGGCCTCTTCACCCTCGGCCAGCGAAGGACGATAACGCAAAATAATAAGTCGGGGTTCCCTGGCAGAACCGCGATTTACGCCCAGTAGTCCGCCCAGACCCATTTCATCGATGGAGGCCTTGTCGTGGACCTCCACCTCCAGGCCAGACTGAGCTCCAACGATTTCAGCTACTTCACCAAACACCGGTGCGGTCAATAGGACTGGGGGAGCGGTCGCTAAGTCTCGCGCCAATGAGGTGGCTCGAGCAGCCGCCAGGCCACGCTCGGCACCCTCCTGGGCCTGTTCTAGGTCTTCGGGCGTCCCAACCACCGTCAATGTCACCAGGGGAGCCAGGGCCGGCTCTTCCGCCGACAGAGAGTAGTCATAGCGGGCCAGTACGGCTCCTTCAACGATTGCCGCGGCGGCATCCGCCACGCTAACCGAGTCAGTGACGGGGACAGGCATCGCCAAGGAAGAGTCATGGGGAACGGCACGAGCAAAAGATGCCGCCGCGTCACGGACCTTCCCGATTGTCAGCTCGTCGGGATCACCAATGCCAACGGCGACACTTACGTGTGCGCTGGTGGAGGGGAAGGCTACTGACTGGCCGGTCTCGGGCTCAAATCCCGCGCGCTTCAACGTCGCCAGATCCGTCTTGAGGGGCGAGGGCAATTCGCCTTCCGAGGGCACCAACACCGCCACTGAGTCAGCGGTGACAGTCGCCCCCTCCGGCACTGCTTTCACAGTGATTGATTGGCCAAAAGAAGGTGCGATTTTGTTGATGTCCATGCCTTGACCCTAGCGAGAAAGTTCACCGCCTCGTGGCCTCTAGGCTGTTTGCACAATCGTTTCACCGTCCGGCTTAAACCTTTTTAGCTGGCCGCGAAGTAAATGGACTTCTGCTACCGAAGACGGACGGGCTCAACTTGATCTTGCGAAAACGGCTCTGACCAAAGAAACAGTCACTGATTCGGATCTACTGGGAAGGGGAGAAAACGCGTATACACGGCCATGCCGATCGTGATAACCGCCGCTAGGACCAGAGACGCCCCGTTGAAGGTGTGCCCGTCCAGTAGGTACGCGACAAGTGCACAGACGGTGAAGGTTAGAACAATCAGGAAATAGTTGGCTGCCCAGTCCAAGTTAGTTCGCCCCATGGGGCCGCGCTTACTGAAAAAGGAGTTCGCCAAGGAGTTGAAGGTGGCTTGGACCACCGAAGTCTCCGCGATGCTGGAATATGACCGGCCCTCGACCTGGTGGAAGGCATTCCCCTGGACACCAGCAGCAAACGACAGGATCGCCACCACAAGTAGAGGATTCACGGACCAGGTGTTGTAGACAAGGAGCGCGACCAGGAACAGCACTCCGGTGATCGCCAGAATCACCGGACTGTAGCGACGCGACCGTTGGCCCAAAATGTTCTTGATCAAGGCTGTTGCTGCCGCCCCCAGCCCGAAAGTGGCCACAATCGACAATAACCACCCGGCCGTGGCCCATTCCTTTTGCGACAACCGATATGCCGTCGTCAGCAGGTTTCCCGACATGATGGTGGAAAAGGCCTTCGCGTTGAGGAATGCCCAGGCGTTGATCAAACCAGAAATACCTGCCATTCCAGCCGCAACGCGTGGCTGCTCCATGAGTGGAATCAGCGCACCTGATGGCTCCAAGTCACTCTGAGGAAGCTGGGGGTGTGGGACTTGGGGCTGTTGCGCGTCTGGGGTGTCCTTACTGACCATGGTTGTTCGAGGAATCTGTGCTGATGGTGGCACTTAGCAACCGTGCGCGGCCTTGCCTCTCACGACTACGGGCTTTCACCCGGCCTTGCGGAACCGCGGCGTGGCACCACACAGAACGATCAAATGGTTACCTGTCGGTTTCGTCGTCTTGGTAGGACTCCGCAAGCTTTTCGAGCTCCTCAATGACCTCCGCGGCATCAGCGCCACGTCCTGCAGCAAAGCCCGCAAGATAGGTGGTCAGCGGCGCTCCCGGCCGCGAGGGCCCATGGGCGACTTTTCGCGTCAAGCTAAGCAGCGGTGCCTCCTGTGGCTCATAAGCCTCAGGGGGGATGCCCAACGTGTTTGCGGCATCTCTGATCCAGCTACGCATGCGCGCCATTTCTGCTGGGTCATCTTTTCGTTCTGCCATGGTTTCCTCCTGAATGCTTTGTCATGGGAACCCTCACAGCTTACGTGCCCCGGGAGGGAGTTTTGCCTGTGAGGCCGCGGACTCGCTCGCCAGGCTCCAGCCGGTCATCCGCGTCCAAGCTCTAGTCGTGCGTCTGTGTCCAGACCTGAGAAAAGGCGCTCAATAGGGCTTCGACGCTCTGGGCTCCCGCCAGCGCATACTTGCGGTCGATGACGATAAACGGCACGCCCTGGGCACCCAGTTCCCGCGCTTCTGCTTGGTCGGCCTGGACCTGAGCGAGGAACGTCCGCTGCACAAGCGCTACACGTGCATCATCAGCGCGCAATCCGAGCTCCTTTGCGAAAGGAACCAAATCCTCGATGGTCCACAGTGGTGCCTGGTTCGCGAAATGTGCCTTAAATAGCAGGTCCCATGCTTCGTTCTGTTTGCCTTGGGCGCTGGCCCAGGCAAGAAACTCATGGGCAAGTGTCGTGTTCCCAACGGAGTTATCAAGAACGTGGTACGGCGTTTGTCCATCTGCGGCCGCAATCTGCTCCACGGATTCGGCCATCTTCTTCACCTGGTCGGAGGGCACCCCCTGCTCCACCATGTATTCCCGAAAGCTGTAGGCCTTGCCCTCGGGTGCGTCCGGCATCAGACGGTAGGAACGGTGGACAAACTCGACATCGTCCCGGTGGGGGAAGGCCTTCAATGCTTCGTTAACCCGACCATTTGTAATCCCGCACCAAGAACAGACAATGTCTTCCCACAACTCGATCTTCATTTGCCTCTCCTTGGTTTGGGCTCCATGGCGTTCTCTGCTGTATTGAATGCTTTCAGCCTAGCGTCGGACCTGCCTGGACGTCTTCGGTGGACTACCGTGGGAACTGAGGCAAACGGGGCCCGTGACGAAAGAAATCGCGTGGACCGCCCCGCGAACTGCCGCGTAAACCCGGTCGAAAAGGGAGGGGTTGAGATGCCCACCAAACGCCCACCTGCAGTTGCTGGGATGTTCTATCCGGAAAACCCCAGAGAGCTCGCGTCGCTGGTTGAGGCCCTGCTTTTGCAGGCCGACGATACCCCAGGTGATCTCGACAAGTCCCGCGCCGTGATGGCCCCGCACGCGGGGTATGTCTACTCCGGGGCAACGGCTGCTGCGGCATATCAGGCTCTTGACCCAGCGGTTCGGCGTGTTGCCATTTTTGGTCCGACCCACCGCGTAGGGATCCAAGGGATGGCGCTAACCGGTGCAGATTTCCAGGAGACGCCCCTGGGTTTGATTGAAACCGACGCGGAAATCACGTGCGCGTTGGAGGACCTACCCTCGGTGATCACGGCTCCGGTAGTGCACGCGCAGGAACACTCCATAGAGGTTCACCTCCCGTTCCTTCAACGTTATTTGGAAGAGGGCTTCACCGTTATCCCCGTTGCCGTCGGTCTCACTTCGCCTGAGGAAGTCGCCGAAGCGATCTCCACGGTTCTGAGTTTTCCCGACACGGCGGTCATCATCAGTTCTGATCTTTCTCACTTTTTGTCCTACGACCAGGCCCGCAGAGTCGATGCACAGACTCTCGCCCAGATCCTTGCCGGCGGTCCAGCACTGGTGTCCGAACAGGCCTGCGGTGTCTACCCTGTAAACGGGATGATGCATTACGCCAGCGACCACGGTTTGGCCCCGCAACTCATTGATGCCTGCAACTCCGGGGACACCGCGGGAGACAAGAACCGTGTGGTCGGGTACGCCGCAGTTGCGTGGAACAAGGCCCGGGAAATCCTCGCGGAGGACGACGAGGGCAAGACCGCAGACACTGCAGAAACAGAGATTCCAGAAGAGGGCGCACCGGATCCGCTGGCCGTGCTCGCCTACAACGCAATCGCAGACAAGTTGGGTGCGAAACAACGGCCGATCCCCTCGGACAAAGATGCCGCTGAGCTAGAGAACACCCTGACCGCCGATGGTGCCGCGTTTGTCACGCTGAACCTGGATGGAAGTTTGCGCGGCTGCATTGGCTCTCTCGTGGCGCATCGCCCGCTTGGCGAAGACATCGTGGCTAATGCCCAGGCCGCCGCTTTCCAGGATCCGCGATTCGCGCCACTGACACCCGCAGAGTTCAATCGCATAGACCTGGAAGTGTCAGTACTCAGCCAGCCCGTTCCCCTATGGGATGCAGGCACTGCCGCCCCGCCAGAAAGTGAGGTGCTCGCCGCGTTACGCCCCGGAGTCGACGGGGCAGTGCTGTCATTTGGCCCCTACCGCGCTACCTACTTGCCGCAGGTATGGGAGCAGTTGCCACAGCCTTCGGACTTCCTCAATCAACTCAAACTAAAAGCCGGTTTGCCTTCGGACTTCTGGGATCCACGGATCCAAGTCGAAACCTACCAGGTGGAAGAACACCACCTGACTCCGTCGGGGGAGCACCGATGACGCAATCCACTACAGACCACGTTGCCCGTTGGGGAGAGACGCTGCCCGATGGGCGCGTGCGGTGCCATCTGTGTCCGCGCGAATGCACTATGCGCGATGGGCAGAGGGGATTTTGCTTTGTCCGCATGAGCCGTGGTGGGAAGTTGGTGCTGGACACCTACGGGCGCTCTTCTGGTTTCGCTGTTGACCCCGTAGAGAAGAAGCCGCTCAACCACTTCCTCCCCGGATCCGATGTTCTGTCGTTTGGCACGGCTGGCTGCAACTTAGCATGCAAGTTCTGTCAGAACTGGACCATGTCGACGTCGCGTGAATTCGATTCATTGAGCCAAGTGGCATCTCCCAACCAGATCGCTCTAGCGGCCCGCCGCTACCGGTGCGAATCTGTGGCGTTCACGTACAACGACCCCACTATCTTCGCCGAATATGCCATTGACACCGCTCATGCCTGTCGCAGAGTTGGCGTTCACCCTATCGCGGTCAGCGCGGGGTATATCAATGAAGGCCCTCGTGAAGAACTCTTTGACGCGATGGACGCGACAAACATCGATCTCAAAGCCTTCACTGACGATTTCTACCGGCGCGTGACAGGGGCACGCCTGTCAACGGTCCTGGAGACTTTGGAATATGTCGCCTCCACTCCCACGTGGCTGGAGATCACCACCTTGTTGATCCCGGGCCTGAATGACTCCGACGAGGAAATTGCCCAAATGAGTCGCTGGATCACCGAAAACCTGGGTCCAGACGTTCCGCATCACTTCAGCGCTTTCCATCCCAGCCACCGCATGATGGACGTCCCACCCACACCCCAGTCCACTTTGACTCGAGCGCGGCAGATCGCAATGGCTGAGGGTGAACACTATGTGTACACCGGCAACACCTATGATCCGGCCGGGCAATCCACGTATTGCCCGAACTGCGGTGAGGCCGTAATCGTCCGTGACCGTTACCGGGTGATTTCGATGTCCCTCAACGTCGACACAGAAACTGGACGCGGCACTTGCGCATTCTGCGACACCCATATTCCTGGAGTATTCTGACCAACCCGCGCAGCCCCAACGGAGGACAAGATGACCGATTCGACCCTGGCGAAAAACTGGATTGGTCTTTCCGGGTGGAAGTATCCCGAATGGCGAGGAAGGTTCTTTCCCACCGGCCTGGTGCAAAAAGATGAATTGCACTACACCGCTTCCCGGGTCAATTCAATTGAAATCAACAGTTCCTTCTACCGACTTCAGCGCGAATCGACGTACGAGGGCTGGGCTGCACAAGTCCCTGAAGATTTCCTCTTCGCCGTTAAAGGCTGGAAAGAAATCACTCACCAACGACGCCTCAATAACCCCGCACAATACGTTCAGCAGTTTTTGAACTCTGGCATTTCCGGTTTAGGGAATCGGTTAGGACCGGTTTTGTGGCAACTTCCGCCCTCGTTGGAATTTACGCCCGACAGGGTAAAGACATTTCTGGAATGTCTCCCCGCGGAACTACCTGGCGGGGTCAAGGCGCGCTATGCGATCGAAGCGCGCAATGAGACCTTCGGTTCCGAAACCGCCATCGCTCTTTTGAAAGAACACAACGTTGCTTTGGTGATGGCAGATACCGGGGGAAGGTACCCACAGTTTGACCAAGTCACTGCGGATTTCGTTTACGTGCGCCTGCACGGATCACCGCGGATGTACTACTCGAACTACTCGGATGCGGCGTTGGAATCCTGGGCACGAAAAATCAAGACGTGGAATCAGCCGGACGCTTCGGGAGTGGTCAGGGACGTCTACTTCTACTTCGACAACACCGCCGCGGGGTGGGCTCCGTACAACGCGGTGAAACTGATTTCGTTGGTGACGGGGAACCCGGAACCGCCCTCAGATGCCCTGTTCTAGCGGGTCTGGGCCCCGCACGTCCAAGTGGACCCCGGGACGGGTGCCGCGCCTGAACGCACCGCTGCTACGCCAGCCGCTATGCCGGCTGTGTCCAAAGAATAGTTCCGCTCGCGTCCTTGATGATGGCGTGGGGGACTGAGTCAACATCCAAAGTGACGTCCAGGTAGCGCTCCCCGCCATGTTCGCGAGAACGGTAGACGTAACGAGTGTTCGTCAACTCCAACGTTTCCACTCGCGCTGTGACCAGCCATGGGTTCGCCCGGCGCAAGGCGATCAGAGCCTTATGTACATCGAAGGTCGCGGAGCCAAGAGAGGAAAGTTCTGAAGGCTGGGCTGGCATCGGCGGACGCACTGAGTCATCGCCAGAAATGGTCTCCGTCTTTTCGCCGGTGAAACCTTGTTCATCCCCGTAGTAGATAGACGGGATACCAGGCATCGTCATCAAGGCGGCAAGTGCGGTGAGTGCGTTTTCGGCTCCGACCATGGTTGCGATGCGTGTGACGTCATGGTTGCCAACGAAGGTGGCCGGCGTGAATGAGTCGAGGAAGGCGTTGTTTTGCCGGACAGCCCAGTCGAGCTCAAAGAAGTTCTTGTCATTCAAACTGGACCAAGTGGCTTTCCAAAGCTGGTACTGGGTAACTGAGTTCACCGTCGATTCCTCAACAAATTCGGCGTAATCACCATGGATGACTTCACCTAGGAACCAGGCGTCAGGGTAGGCCTGACGAACACGGGGGAGCACCTCAGCCCAGAACTCGGGTGCCACCGAGTACGCGGCGTCCAGGCGCCAGCCATCAATGCCACGTTCCAACCAGTACATCATGACCTGGGCAACGTAAGCCTTGGCCTCGGGACTTTGATGGTTCAGGCGAACCAGGCCGCCGTGGCCCTCCCAGACGCGCGGCATCGGACCATCGGGACCGTCCCAATCGATGTCGAATAAGGCTGCGTCGGCAGAGTCGGGTCCAGCCTTGAGCGCTGCCTGCAGACGCGGGTGGAAGTAACCCACGTGGCTGAAGACCCCATCCAACAGGATTCTTATTCCACGAGCCTTGCATTCCTTGACCAGTTCATCGAACTCCGCTTCAGTTCCCAGGCGGGGGTCAATACGGAACTGATCAATGGCGTCATACCCGTGGGAAGAGGACTCAAAGATCGGCGCCAGCAACAGCCCATTGAGTCCCATAGAAACCATGTAATCCAGCCAGGGGATCAATGCATTCAAACGCGGTGCTCCGTGCTCCCGAAGCTCAGCAGTACTTTCGAAGACGGAGTGGTTGGGGTCGCCTGGTCGAATGGGAGCATCCGCGAACCCCAGGGGATACACGTGCCACCAAATAGCGTGATCAACCCAGCTCATGGCATTGCCTTTCAGTTTTTCTCCAGATGCGAAAACAGCAGCATCTATGTCTCAAGCTACCAGTGCCAGGAAGCCAAACAGTGACGGCCTGCGTCGGTTAGCTCATATCCATGGTGGGGAAACGGCCGGCCTTCACCGCCGCCTTCAACGCTTCGTAATCCTTTTCCGACTGATCTGCGTACGCGTGGGCCCACTTAGCGATTTGCTCTCCAAAGGCGGTGTCAGTTCCCATATATCCAGCAGCAAACGCACCATCCTTGCTCCGCGAGTGAGCCCGCCCCAACTGCGCACCGCAAGCGCGCACATAGTCCAAGAACTGGCTCTGAGACAGCGTGGGCACGTCAATTCCAGCGTTCTCGTCGCGGAACTGGCGAACGTAAAAGCCCTCATTCCCCAACTCCACATCGCTGAGGAACTGGTCCGGCACTTCCTGGAGGGCACGCTGGCACTGAACCACGCGGTACCCGGGGGTTTTCACGGTGAGCTCAGGAACCAGGATGGGGTTATCGGGGATCTCTTGCTTCCCGTATTGGACGAGGGCGGAAAGGACCGCCTGCTTGAGTTGCAAGACGAAAGGTTCCCCGTCCGGGCCGGTGAACACTGCAGCATAGCAACGCGTGCCCACTGATCCGACACCGACAACGCGGCGTGCCACGTCAGTCAGTTTGTATTCCGACATGAAGAGGGCGATGTTAGAGCGAACCTTCGCCAAGTAGGCATCCAGGGCAGGCTTCACGAATGGGAGGTCCTTGGGGTCCAAAGGGGTAAGAACGGGGGGATTATCGATGACCACGCGGCGACCATCTGCGGTCAGGTGCGTCATCTTCTCCGCGGCCCTGACGTCGGTGCGCTTCTTGGCGGCCTTAATTGTGTTGGACAGGGCCTTGCCGACGCGGATGCTCTTGTCCTTGGGGCCCGGGTCTTCCTTTTGCGCCGCCCTGGTCGGATGGAAGAAACGGTCCTGGACATACTTTTGGAGTTCTTCGTGTAGCGAGTCCTGGTAGGCCAGGACTGCTTCCAGAGTGCATTTGGCGATTGTGTCCGGAGAATCGTTACGTTCGCGTCCTGCCAACACCACGGATGTTGCCATCCGCTTGAGATCCCATTCCCAGGGGCCAATGGTGGATTCGTCGAAATCATTGACATCGAAGACCAGACGTCCCTCGGGGGTATCGTAGACACCAAAGTTGTTGATGTGAGCGTCACCGCAGACGAACGTGCGGCCCCCGCTGATGGGCTCGGTGCTGAGGTCGGAGGCCATAATGGCGGCCGCCCCTCGGAAAAATGCGAAAGCATCCTGGGTCATTCGGAACATGCGTAGTGGCACCAAGTCTTGGACGCGTGACAGGTTCTGTTGAGTCAGGATGCTCAGCGGTGCGCGATGCGGATCCGGAGTGTATTCCCCCTGGGCGGAGAACGGGACCGTCTTCCGCGCTGCGACGCCCGCGGCAAAGCGTTCACTCTGCCACTTTGGGGCGCTGGCAGTGAAAGGACCGTCCGGGATGGGGGCGCTGGATTTGATCTGCTCTGTCTTCGTCATGTGCTAAGCCTATAGACTCCGCGGGTGTGAGCAACGATAACGTCCCCATGTTTGGATCGGACTGCGGAGAAGACGCGGCCGCAACCTTGGCCCACGCTCGCCGCGTTGTCATAAAGGTCGGTTCATCTTCGCTTGCGCGGCCAGATGGTCACCTCAGCGTCGCGAAACTGCACACTCTGGTGGAAGCGTTGGTGGCATACGCGAAAGAAGGACACCAGGTGGTGCTGGTTTCCTCCGGCGCGCAAGCAGCGGCGATGGGTCCCCTTGGGCTGAAAACGAAACCGCGAACCCTGGCTGGAGCCCAGGCGGCAGCCAGTGTGGGGCAGGGCCTGCTGATCGCTGAGTACACCCGAGCATTTGGCACGTTTGGTCTTCAGGTGGGTCAGGTTCTTTTGACGGCTGAGGACGTCTTACGTCGCAACCACTACAAGAATGCACGCCGCGCCTTGGAAGAACTCATTGCCCTGGGAGTCGTCCCCGTCATCAACGAAAATGACACCGTCGCCACCGATGAGTTGCGTTTTGGGGAAAACGACAAGTTGGCCGCCCTGGTTGCACACCTGGTGGGCGCTGATGCTCTGGTGCTGCTCAGCGACGTCGATGCTCTGTACACAGGACCCCCGGAAGTGGAGGAATCGCGGCGTGTCCCCGTGATCTCACGCTTTTCAGAACTGGAAGCCTTCGACATTGGGGGCTCTGGGTCCAGTGTGGGTACCGGGGGGATGGCGACAAAAGTCGCAGCAGCCGCCATGGCAACGACGTCCGGTATCCCCGTCATGCTGACATCGGCAGCCAATGCCCAAGCGGCGTTGGGTGGTCAGGATGTGGGGACGTGGTTCCGGGCGACAGGCAAACGCCTTGCTCCCCGGCAGCTCTGGCTTGCTTACGCCGCGAACATTCAAGGGCAAATCGTTGTGGACGCCGGGGCTGCCCAGGCCATAACGACGCGGAATGCTTCTTTGCTTCCTGCCGGTGTTGTGGGCACCAACGGTGACTTCGATGCGGGTGATGTGGTTGAGGTCGTCGATGAAGACGGACTTGTCCTTGCTCGTGGACGTAGCGGGTTCAGTGCGCAGCGTTTGGAACAGGTCAAGGGGATGTCCATGGCAGACATCGAATCCGCTACGGGCAAGTTCTACGCTCACGAGGCTGTCCATCGCGACGAATTGGTCGTCATGGCACGTCATCGGAGGATTTAGGGGGCTAAACGGCGGTCGGCGGCGTCCGCGAAGCGAATCGGGACGGCACCTGGCTAAAGCAGCGCTTACATTGGGGATATGATGACACCTTCCACAGACGCCAACGTAACCGAACGGATCCGGGTCATAGCGACCAGAGCTCGCGCCGCCTCCCGGGTAATTGCCAATGCCTCTTCGGCTCAGAAAGAGGCCACCCTGCACGCAATGGCGGATGCTCTGGTAGAGGCAACGCCGGCAATCTTGGATGCGAATTCACGTGACCTTGACCGCGGGGTGCAACAGGGCTTGTCCGCTGGTTTATTGGATCGACTGGAGCTGACTCCAGATCGGGTCGAGGGCATTGCCGACGCTTTGCGCCATGTCGCGTCACTGCCGGATCCCATCGGGGAGATCGTCAGGGGCTCCACACTTGCCAATGGTTTGCGGTTGCGCCAAATGAGGGTGCCCATGGGGGTCGTGGGAATGATCTATGAGGCTCGTCCTAACGTCACCGTGGATGCAGCCGGAATCGCTATCAAGAGTGGAAATGCGGCGATCCTGCGTGGGGGCTCAGCCGCTTTGGAAACCAATGAGGTCACTGTTGACGTATTGCGCCGCGCGTTGCAGCAACAAGGGATGCCGCAAGACCTGGTGCAGAGCATCGATGCTTTCGGACGTGAAGGCTCCGTAGCGCTGATGCAAGCACGCGGATTGGTGGACGTCCTGGTTCCCCGCGGTGGTGCCGGTCTGATTCAGACCGTAGTCCAGGAATCAAAGGTTCCTGTTCTGGAGACCGGAGTCGGTAACTGCCACATCTACGTGGATAAAGACGTCGATGAACAACAGGCGCTGGACATCGTTGTGAACTCAAAGACTCAGCGCGACAGCGTCTGTAACGCGACGGAGACCTTGCTGGTAAACCAACTGGTCGCGGGCACTTTCCTTCCCAAGATCCTTCAGGAGCTATCCGACCGGGACGTTGTCATTCACGGCTGTGAATTGACCGTGGGACACGCCCCAGTTGGAGTTAGCGTCCTGGAAGCCACAGAAGAAGACTGGGCCACGGAGTATCTGGGGCCAGAGATTGCCGTGCGCGTGGTAGCCGACATCGATGATGCCATCGACCACATCGCCACGTGGTCCTCTGGGCACACGGACGCCATCTGCACCACGGTACTCTCAGCAGCAGAAGAGTTCGTTTCCCGCGTCGATTCCGCCGTTGTCAACGTGAATGCTTCCACCCGGTTCACCGACGGGGGCGAGTTCGGCTTGGGGGCGGAGATCGGCATATCCACCCAAAAACTTCACGCCCGCGGCCCCATGGGACCGGCGGAACTCACCACGACGAAGTGGATCGTGTACGGGGACGGCCAGACCCGCTGAACCCGGACGCTGACGATAGCCAGAGCGGAACCGGTGGGAAACTAGCGGGGGAAAAGAACCTCGAAGGTCTCGACGACCACTTCTTCTGATGGGTTTTGGGACGAGGGCTTAGTTTGCACTGCCGTATCGGAGATAAGTGCGACGGGCATGCCCTCGCCATCACAGATGATTGAGAGGTCTCCGTCTGCAGGCAAGCCCACTCCATGACCGAAATCGTTGCGAGGCGTTATCCACTGAGTCCGTTTGCCGTGCAATACGTCCTGTGCGATCTGAGTTGCCTCAGCGCGGTTCTCTGAGTACTGGAATGGCGGTGGGAACAGGCCTGTCTCAGACTGTTCACCGAACAGTGCAGAGTCAGAATGCCAGTTCACCAGGTCAAAGGCTTCCGACCAGAACTGGGAGACAGCGGCAAGGTTAATGGGGAGGGCGGGTAGTGCTTGATTCATTCCGCAAGCCTACTTTGCCCTATGACTTTTGCGGTAAGTCCGATCAGGAGTTTGGATTCGTATTCCTTGCGCGGGTAGCCTCAAGGACGTCAGGTTGAGCAACGAAGCTCTAACACACAGGACCATCAGGTTGGGATCAATGCGAATTGTTGTTGTCGGCGGAGTCGCCGCGGGATGAGCGCTGCGGCGCGAGCACGTCGGTTGGATGAGGGCGCAGAAATCATTGTGCTTGAACGCGGGGATCACGTCTCCTACGCGAACTGCGGGCTGCCCTACTACGTGGGCGGCGAAATCAAAGAGGAAAGCTCCCTGATTGTTCAGAGCCCCGAATCTTTGCGCCAGTCCCTGAATCTGGATATCAGGCTGCGTCACGAGGTAATCGACATTGACGCCAAAGCTAAAACCGTGCGCGTCCGGACCCAGGATGGGGAGGAAGATCTTTCCTACGGCGCGCTGGTTATGGCACCGGGCGCCCAGGCGGTTCGCCCGGATATCCCCGGACTGGACTCGAGGCGTGTGACCACACTGCGCACTGTGAAGGACGCTCTGCGTCTGCGCGATGCTGCCCAGGAGGCCCACGATGAGACGCTTGAAGATTCCTCCTCTTCAAAGCCAGAGCATCGGGGCACGGCCGTTGTGCTGGGTGCCGGTTTCATTGGCTTAGAAGCCGCAGAAGCCCTCGTCCAAAGGGGCCTTGACGTGTCCGTGGTCGAACTGGGCGCACACGTCCTGCCTCCTCTGGAACCCGAACTGGCGGCCATAGTCAAAGATGAACTGGGCCAGATGGGTGTCACCGTCTATGACGGGGTCGCTGCCACCGAGGTCATCCCTGGGGAAACCCCTGACACAGTTGTGTTGTCAGATTGCCGGCAGCTGGATGCCGAGATCATCGTTTTGTCCGTTGGGGACCGACCCGCCACTGCCGTTGCTGAACGAGACGGGCTGGACTGTAACCGAGGCGCCATCGTCATTGATGAGCACGGTAGGACCAACCTCCCCGACGTTTGGGCTGGCGGTGACGCCACACAGAGTTGTGATTGCGTGACCTTGGCTGAGCATCCAGTGCCTCTGGCGGGGCCGGCGAGCCGTGCCGGGCGTCTGATCGCCGACGACATCATTAACCCGGGTTCTGCTCGTCCTGTGCCCAAGCCCATTGGCACCGCGGTGGTGCGGGTTGGTGAACTCACTGTCGCTCTCACGGGTGCCAACCGCCGTGAGCTGGAACAGGCTGGCATCGGCTATCACACCCTCCACTTGCACCCGAACCAGCACGCAGGATATTTCCCTGGGGCCAAGCGGATCAGCCTAATCATCCACTTTGAGCGCCAGACCGGCCGCATCCTGGGCGTCCAGGGCGTGGGCGAAGAAGGAGTCGACAAGCGCATCGATGTTCTGGCTACTGCCATCAGAGGAGATTTGGGGATCGAGGACCTCATTGACCTTGACCTTACTTACTCGCCTCCCTACGGGAGCGCCAAAGACGGCGTGAACATGGCAGGGATGATGGGTCAAGACGTGCTGGAAGGGACGACAACGCAGTGGCAGGGCGAAGATATCGCTGAAGCAATGGAACAGGCGCTCATCCTTGACGTTCGCACCGTTCCCGAGTACGAAAGCGGTCATCTACCCGGAGCGATGAACGTCCCGCACGTGCAGGTTCGCGCACACCTGGATGAGATTCGCGAGGCGGCTGCCGGACGTCCCTTGCGTGTACATTGCGCATCGGGTTTCCGCTCCTACATGGCCGAACGTATTCTGCGTCAAAGTGGATTTGACGACGTGGCGAACCTTTCCGGGGGAATCTTGACTCTCAAGATGGCGATGGCCGACGGTCTTGCTCCTCAAATCGAACTCATTGAAGGGAATTGAGATGTGCTCACGAGTTAAGTGCCGGGTATGCGGCAAGATAACTTGGGCGGGGTGCGGACACCATGCTGACCAAGTGATGCGCTCGGTGCCGGAGAATCAGCGGTGCCCAGGTCACCCTGACGTAGGGCAACCGTACGCAACGGGCTGCTAGCAATAAGAAGGGCGGCCCCCCGGCTTTAGGGGGACCGCCTCTTGTCTTCTGCAAGACACCTATATTTTAGTCGGTTTCGACCACGACGCCAAGGGTAACTCCGCGGCCAAAGCGCACCGCGCGGACCATTTGCGCGATGCCAAGCCCAATGAAAGACAGGCCGAGCAGCCAGCGTAGCGCTTCTTTGTCAAACATCGGCGAAAGGAGGACCAGAACACCTGCGGCAATGGAGATCACGACGTAGGCGATGGTCCAGCCGTTGGGTTGGCCCTTTACCATAATCACCAGCGTAACTACACCCTCGACAACCCACATGACGCCCACGGTGATGGAGATGACCAGGGCGACCACGTTGGTTGTCACCGTGGAGAAAACGAGAGCAAGGATTCCTGCAGCAATAAAGATGACGCCCACTACGCTTCGCCCGGCGCGCGTCCAGTTACCAACATCTTTGGCGAAGATGCCCAGCCCCAAGTAGATCGAACCAGCAACGATCGCGAAGACGCCAACCACAATGGCGACGGCCTCGACCGCAAAGTTTGGCCAAAAGAGGATCAGGAGGCCGGCCACGACCGCGAGGACGCCGGCGACCGCGAAGGCGATCCGATAGCGGGTGACCGCCGCCTGGATTTGTTCGGCAGTATCTTTTACTTTCGACATGCGTGCTCCTAGCGCGGGCCGTCTTACTACGGACAAATGAAATATCTTTTCTCTGAGCTTAGCCGCTGAAGGGCACAGAAGGTTTGGCTATCCTTCGTTGCAATCCTTTGAATTTACGGACATGGTTGGCCTATGTCCGCGATTGCTCGTTTCTTCGTCCGTTACCCGTTCGTCGCCACGACCCTGGTCATCATTGCTGTGTCTTTGGGATTGTGGTTGGGGGATCTGCGCAGCGCCGCCCAGATTGTTGCTACCGTCTACGTGGTTCTTTTCGTTTTGTGGACTTCGGTAGACATGGTGCGTGACATCATGCGGGGAAACTTCGGTCTGGATATTTTGGCCGTCGTTGCGATGGTGGCCACCATCGCGGTGGGGGAGTATTTCGCAGCATTGACCGTGGTCCTAATGCTGTCCGGCGGTGAAGCTCTGGAAGATTACGCGGCGAACCGCGCCCGCCATGAACTGTCCAGTCTGGTGAACCGCACTCCTCAAACCGCACAGCTGGTTGCCGAAGGTAAAGATACTTCTTTGGAAGAAGTGCCCGTCGAAGAGGTGCCGGTTGGCGCCAGCATTGTGGTCCGTTCCGGTGAGGTCGTCCCGCTGGATGGCACTTTAGTTTCTCCCGAGGGCACATTCGACGAATCCTCAATCACCGGAGAATCCCTGCCTCAGCATCGCGGCAAGGGCGAAGAAGTCCTTTCTGGCGCCGTCAACGGCAATACCGCTGTCACGTTGAAGACGACTCGACTGGCGGGGGATTCGCAGTATCAACAGATTGTGAAACTGGTCCAAGAGGCGGAAGAGTCAAAGGCGCCCGCCGTGCGCGTTGCCGATCGATTTGCGGTTCCCTTTACTGCACTCGCCCTGATCATTGCGGGCGCGGCATGGGCGATAAGTGGCCAGCCCGTGCGCTTTGCGGAAGTCTTAGTGCTGGCCACCCCTTGCCCACTGTTGATAGCCGCGCCCGTGGCATTCATGGGCGGGATGTCACGCGCAGCAAAGAACGGCATCATCCTCAAGGGCGGCGCGGTCCTGGAGACCTTGGCGCGCATCGAAAGCGCCGGTTTCGACAAAACGGGGACCATCACACTGGGGCGGCCCGAAGTCGTGCACATCGAAAGGAGGGGGAAGTGGGCGCAGGATCCCGACGGGGCAGAGAAGCTCCTCCAGCTTGCGGCCTCCGCCGAGCAGTACTCCAGTCACGTGCTTGCAGATGCAATATTGCGCGCGGCACGGGACAAGTCGCTACCGCTGATGGAAGCGCAAGAGGCCCACGAAGTCGCCGGAGCTGGCATCGAGGCCACCATAGGAGACCACGTTGTTGTGGTCGGCAACGAGACATTGCTGAGGAAGAGCGCCAAAGTAGACTTTGTTGCGCTCGCAGTAGAGGGTCAAGCAGTCGCACACGTGATGGTGGATGGCCATTACGCGGGCGCGCTGGTCTTGGCCGACGAAATTCGCCCCAATTCGCCCGGTGTCATTCAGTGGCTCAAGGACAACGGTGTAACGACTGTCGCCATGCTGACAGGTGATCATTCTTCGGCAGTGGAGAAGATCGCGGCTCAGGCAGGCGTGACTGAAATCCACGCGGGGCTGAAGCCGCAGGAGAAGGTGGAAAGGGTCGGCGAACTCTCGCCCAAACCGTCACTCATGGTCGGTGACGGTGTCAATGATGCGCCCGCCCTGGCAGCGGCAAACGTGGGGTTGGCGATGGGCGCCCGAGGAGCAACCGCAGCCGGGGAAGCGGCGGATGGCGTCATCATGGCAGATGAAATATCCAAGGTTGCTGATGCCGTAGCAATCTCTAAGCAGACGCTTAGAGTGGGACTCACCGCGATCTGGCTGGGAATTATCCTCAGCGTCGGACTGATGTTGATTGCCACAACGGGTGCGATCCCCGCCCTCGCAGGCGCGTTGACACAAGAATTCGTTGATCTTGCCGCAATTCTCTATGCGTTGCGTGCATTGACAGGCAAGCTCCCCGAGCTACCTACCGTCAGTGCTCCTGTGGGGGCTAAGACACCAGTGCGATGATAGCGACGATCAGCCCTGCCAGGCTGGTCACCGCCGCTGAGGTGGCAACGGAAAATCCTGCGATCCCCCAGCGTCGAGCGATGCGATCATAGGACGCAAAGCCGGGTTCTCCCTGGAGAGGAACTCCCGCGGCGGACGCGCGAACCTCCGGATCATTGAAGATCGTGTGCTCTTCTACTGTCATTCCCCCTGCGGTGTAGGGGATTTGGCCATGTAACGACTCAACAAAGTCAACAGCAGCACGCGGCGAGTTGAAAGTGACGGTTGCGATGTCATCGCCGTAGTCAACTTCCGCGGGAAATGCTGCTGAGAGCTCGTTCACGTCGTCTTCCGACAGACGGATGGTTGCGGGCATGGTTCTCAGGCGGAACTCGTGAGGAATTTTGATGAACACGTTTTTACACTAATGCATTCACCGAGTCATAGCCTCCTCTGCGCAGGTAGGAACCGCTGTCTGTGCCAAATGCCGCACTTTGCAATGCGCCGTCAAAAACTCTGACTGTGCGCTCGGTTAAATCCCATTGAGGCCAGTCCACGGCACCGTTCTTGATCAGGTCAACCGCGTCCTGATGCAGATCATCGGCAATACTCTGCGGTGGCTCAGTGCCCAAAAGTGGCTCTGTGTCGTCTCTTGCAAGGACATCAAAGAGGAAGGGAACGTCTACGCAGTGTACGGCTCCGCCATGCGTGGGAGAGGCCCAGTCGAAGGTATAGACCCAGGTAGAATCTGCCCCTGGGCTGCGGTTGGCCCTGGCTTGCGCCACCTGTGCAACGGCGACACGAAAGATCTCGTCGGTCGCAAGGCGTGCGATGACGTGTGACCCCCCTTGACCAAAAGCGTCTGGATTACCGGCCCGGTAGCGTTTCAAAGCGTCCCCACCTATACCCAGGATGCGCGCGGCCACGTTGGCGGGGACGAATTTGGCGACTGCCGGGAGGGTATCGGCCAACCCAAATAGCTCGTCGTTATTGGAACCAATGACCAGGGATTTGTCTGCCCCGACTCCGTTCCTGATGGATTCAAGGACGGAGCGCGGAATGAGATCTCCATCAATGACTGGAGCCAGGGAGAGACCACCGCCCATCCGAGAACGCAGTCCAGCCACGCCTTTTTCTGTCGGCTCGCTGGCAGCGGCTTGTCCCTGGAACATGGCTGAGGCATCTACGTCGGCGAATCCTTCAGCAGTTGCCGGCACACCCAGTATTTTCGCCAGGCGGTAGGTAAAACGCATTGCCTTGCGCGGATCAATTTCGGCCAAGACCGGCGAGGACGCCCACACCGATTGGAACAGCTGCTCAGCGCTGGGCATTGTGAGCAAGGTGAGGACCGCAGTTCCCCCCGCAGACTGACCACCAATGGTGACCCTGGCTGGGTCTCCCCCGAAAGCGGCAATATTGTCTTGAACCCACTGGAGGGCCGCAACCCAATCACGAACCGCGCGGTTGTTTTCCTTGCCTGGCAGCCAACCAAAACCGGTAAAGCCCAAGCGGTATCCGCAGGTCACGACAATGACGTCGTCTCGATTGAATGCCTCACCCTGGTACCACGGCCCGATCGGCGATCCCATGGTGAACCCGCCACCGTGGATCCAAAAGAACACGGGAAGAGGGCGTTTCGGCGTAGTCGTCGGGGTGTAGACGTTGACCGTCAGATAGTCATTGCCCACTACTGCTGGCTCGGGAATGAGCGTGTCGGGCATCGTCTCCTGCAAAGCCGTAGCACCGGGTTCGGTTGCATCCCGGATACCCTCCCACGCGATCGGTGGTTGCGGGGCGGCAAACTGCAAAGGTCCTACGGGTGGTGCCGCGTAGGGAATGCCATAGAAAGCGACTGATCCGTCTCGACATGTCCCGCGTACCTGACCTGTTGAAACCGAAACGACGGGGTTCGGGGGAGTCTGAGAATCTGAAGGGTCAGGACGCATAGTCGCCTCCGCAAGCGGGACAAGGTAACAGAAGTCGCCGTAAGTGTACCGCCGCCCTCGCCAACCGAAGCGGGGCCCCAACCACGTTTACCCCTATTTGCGGCCTATGGGTCCGGCATCTGACCGCAGTCTGGGCGCATGGGGGCAACCTTCGTAGACTGCTGAGGCTCTCAAGGCACGGTGCCATACCGATAGGAAGGAGGAGGATCATGTCGCTAATCGTTTGCAAATTCGGCGGATCCTCCGTCCAGGACCCCACTTCACTGAAGCGGGTCGCCAGCCGACTGGTCCGTATGAAGAAGTACGGGCACGACGTCGTCGTGGTCGTATCCGCAATGGGAGACACAACCGATGAGTTGTTGGACTTAGCGACCCAAGTGGCCGGACTCCAGGCGCACCCAACCAGAGAAATGGACATTCTTCTCACGGCTGGGGAACGAATCTCAATGGCACTGCTAGCAATGGCACTGGAGGCGCAAGGAGTCTCGGCCCATTCCTACACCGGTCCCCAAGCCGGCTTGATGACGGACGGCAACTTCGGGCAGGCACGCATCGTTGGCATCGAACCCAAACGCATCAAAGCTGACTTGGAGCGCAGCTGCATACCAATCGTTGCCGGCTTCCAGGGATTCCACGCTGCCACCTTCGACACAACAACCCTTGGTCGCGGCGGTTCAGATACCACCGCGGTGGCTCTGGCTCATGCGTTAGGCGCGGATATCTGCGAGATATATACAGACGTCGATGGCGTGTTCTCCGCAGACCCCCGCGTAGTGCCAAAAGCCCGCCTCCTCAAAGAAGTGACGGCAGAAGAAATGTTGGAATTGGCGGCCCACGGCTCAAAGGTGCTCCATGTGCGTGCCATCGAATTCGCGCGGCGCCACGGGGTGAAGGTCAGGGTTCGCTCTTCATTTTCGGATATGCCCGGAACGCTCATCACCGCCTCCGCAGAAAGGAATCCCGACATGGAAGACGCTCTGGTTTCTGGAATTTCAACCGATCGCAGCCAGGCGAAAGTAACCGTGGTCGGCGTTCCCGACAGTCCGGGCGCAGCGGCAACACTATTCGAACGTGTCGCGGCAAGCGGCGTCAACGTCGACATGGTCGTGCAGAACGTTTCTGCCGTGGCAACGGGTCTGACAGATATCTCCTTCACAGTGGCGAAGGGTGACGCTGAGGCACTGCTCCCTGGGCTAGAGCGCCTGGTCACTGAGCTGGGGGCTCAGGGCGTTCTGGTCAACTCCCAAATCGGAATCCTTTCCGTTGTTGGCGCTGGCGTACGCTCACATCCCGGCGTGTATGCGCAGGTCTTTGGGGCGTTACGTGACGCTTGCATCAACATTGAGATGATTTCTGCTTCCGAGATGCGCATCTCGGTGGTCATGGGTGAGTCCGAACTAGATCGGGCAGCACGGGTAGTACATGAAACCGTGGGACTGGACGCGGAGTCCGGAGAAGCCGTCGTCTACGCCGGCACCGGTCGGTAACGGCGCAAATGAAATCGGGAAGAAGGAACCAGGAGTAATGACTTCTCCAAGGAAACTGAACGTCGCTGTTGTTGGAGCCACCGGTCAAGTCGGGGGCGTAATGCTGGAGCTGTTAGAAGAGCGCAGCTTCCCCGTGAACGAACTCCGGGCTTTTGCCTCTCCGCGATCAGCGGGATCCACCATTGGCTGGCACAACGAACCAGTTATCGTCGAAGACGTTACCGTCGCCACCCCCGAAGATCTGCAGGGCATCGACATTGCACTGTTCAGCGCAGGTGGGGCAGCGTCACGGGAATACGCTCCGCTGTTTGCGCAGGCCGGTGCTGTAGTGGTCGACAATTCCTCGGCATGGCGCAAGGACCCACTGGTGCCGCTGGTAGTCGCGGAGGTAAATCCCGAGCATGCCCAACAGCGCCCATTGGGGATCATCGCCAACCCCAACTGCACCACCATGGCTGCGATGCCGACGCTGAAGGCACTGGACGCTCTGGCCGGTCTGAACCGCTTGCGGGTCACGACCTTCCAGGCAGTCAGTGGTAGCGGGGTTGCTGGCGTCAATGAACTGGGGACCCAGATCCGCGCCGCTGTCGACCAGCCGTTTGAAGATCTTGCCCTTTCTGGCAAGGCCATCACTTTTCCCGAGCCACGCGTTTACGCAGCACCAATCGCCTTCGACGTAGTCGCTTTGGCCGGATCCCTGGTCGATGATGGAAGCGGAGAGACAGACGAGGAACAAAAGCTTCGTGACGAATCACGCCGGATTCTGGATCTCCCCAATCTTTGGGTGTCGGGGACCTGCGTTCGCGTCCCTGTATTCACCGGCCATTCCCTCGCTATCAACGCAGAGTTTGAAAACCCGATTTCTGTTGACCAGGCCATTGCCGCGCTAGAGGCACAAGACGGAGTTGAACTTGTCGCGCTACCAACGCCTTTAGCGGCAGCTGGTACAGACCCAACATATGTGGGACGGGTGCGGCGTGACCAGTCGGTTCCGGACGAAAAAGGTCTGGCACTGTTTGTGGTTGCCGACAACTTACGCAAGGGGGCGGCCCTCAACGCGATTCAGATCGCGGAACTGCTCGCCAAGGAGCTCGGTGCGTAACGACCTCTGATCTTGCGAGGGTGTCCAGCGCTGTATGCCCTCGCAACCCGGGCTCCGGTGACGATGAGCTGTCCGCCTCCGCTCTCTACGGAGCTGCGTCTTGGAATCACGCTACAAGTTATGTCCGCGGAGTGACGGCGCGGGCCCCATCACCCGGGCGCAGCAGGTGGATTTGCCACCCCTGGGCCTCCGTCAGCCCGTCGACAACTCGGATCAATTCTTCGCTCTGCTCCTGTGTATGCAGAACCGCAACGGTTGGTCCCGCTCCGGAGATGACAGCCGCGTAGCCGCGCTTTCGCAGGGCGGCGAGCAGCCCATGAGAGCCGGGGTAGAGGCCCGCGCGATAAGGCTGATGCAGCGTGTCTTGTGTCGCATCGAAAAGAACGGACGGATCCTGTGCCAGGGCGTGGACCAAAAGTGCCGCGCACGCGATGTTAGCGACGGCATCAACCAGGGGAACCTCCTTCGGCAACGCCGACCGAGCGCTGTCTGTAAGGAGCACTTCTGAGGGGACGAGGGCAAGAACGCGTAAATCCCCTCGTACAGAAGACGTGCGGATCTGCGGAAGAGCAGAACCGGTGTGGTTAGACCAGGTGATGGTGAGGCCTCCCAAAATGGCCGGCCCGACGTTATCGCCGTGTCCTTCCACCCGGTAGGCCCTCGCAAACGCCCAATCCGAATCCATGGGGATTCCCGGGCTGGCTAGTTCCCAAGCCAGAGCCAAGCCAGCGACGATGGCTGCCGACGAGGACCCCAGGCCGCGGGCCAAAGGAATGGTGCTATGAGCGCGTAGGTGCAACCCCGGGGCGTCCCATCCCAGTTCATCAAGGGCGTCAAGCAACGTGCGAACAACCAGGTGGTCGGCGTTACGCGGAAGAAGGTCAGTGCCCTCGCCCCGGATGTCGAAAGTCAGGTCGCGGGGCGTTACGGAGACTTCGAAGAGATCAGTCCAGTCAAGGGCCATTCCCAACGTGTCAAAACCGGGACCCAGATTGGCGGTGGTTGCGGGGACAGACACTGCGGCCCTGCGGCCAACGGGAAGGGCTTGTGATGTCATGCCAGTTCAAGCGCACGTGCTACCACGTGGACGTCAGCGGGGAGGACCTCGGACTCCATTGGTCGGTTAGCCAAGGCCGTGTCGATGTCTTTCAGCCCGTTGCCCGTAACGGTGATCGTAATGGTTTTTCCCTGGGGAAGATTGCCCGCACGGTGCGTCTTCAAAAGACCGGCAACGCCGGCCGCGGAGGCGGGCTCAACAAAGATGCCTTCCTCGGCAGCTAGTAGCGCCTGCGCGTCAAGGATCTCCCGGTCTGTCACGGCTTCGATTCGCCCGCCTGAACTGTCGCGTGCTTCGATGGCCTGGTTCCAGGAAGCGGGGTTGCCAATGCGGATCGCGGTTGCGACTGTCTCGGGATCTTTCACGGGATGACCAACAACGAAAGGAGCAGACCCTGCCGCCTGGAAACCCCACATTTGCGGAAGACGCGTGGACTTGTTCGCCTCAAAATACTGGCGGAAACCGCGCCAATAGGCGGTGATATTGCCAGCGTTCCCCACGGGCAGGATGTGAATATCAGGGGCATCACCCAGGACATCCACGATCTCAAATGCCGCGGTCTTTTGTCCCTCGATGCGGTTGGGATTGATGGAGTTGACCAGGACGATCGGGTAGTTCTCATCCAGTTGACGAGCGATCTCCAGACAATCGTCGAAGTTGCCGTCGACCTGCACAATTCGCGCCCCATAGACAATGGCTTGGGCCAGCTTGCCCTTCGCTATTTTTCCCGAGGGCAAAAGAACCACGGGCGTCATCCCCGCCCGCACCGCGTAGGCAGCAGCCGAGGCAGAGGTGTTTCCCGTCGAGGCACATACCACCGCTTGGGCGCCTTGGGCAGCGGCCGCACTCACGGCTACGGTCATCCCACGGTCTTTGAAGGACCCAGTGGGATTGGCACCTTCAACCTTGACCCACACGTCGTTTCCGACGGTCTGGGATAGGCGGGGAGCCTGGACCAAGGGAGTATTACCTTCTCCCAGACTGATCACGGGACCGTCTTTTGCGAGGGCCAACCAGTCGGCATAGCGATGAATCAGACCGGGCTGGACGGGGGAGTGTGCCACTTGAACCTCCGGTGCAGCCATGCGAGCTGCGAAATAGCGAGTGCGAGCCTGCAAATGCAGACAACTCCCCATTTTGCAGCGTCGATGCTCGCCGCACCTCGGCGCCCCAGCATCCGGACCGCGTTTGCGTTAGGTTTATTTGGTGACGGCCCACGGGAAGTCACCGCAAATACGCTCAAGAGCCAACGGAGAAAGGCGCACCTTGGCCTACGTGAGGAAGCGCGGCCCCGCTGTAGTGGGACGTTTAATCGACGAAGCGGCAGCTCGCGATGCAAAGATCGCTCCCATTGACTGGACGAAACGCCCGGAGGAAATCAAGGAATGGACGTTCCTGGCCCCCAGTGGGCCACTGGCGGCGGTGCGTTGCGGTGATATCTCAGCGCCCATGGTGATCCTGTTACCGGGATTGACCGGTTCGAAGGAAGACTTTGCCCTCCTCATGCCACTACTTGCTGAGCGTGGATACCAGTCCGTGTCCATGGATCTGGCCGGTCAGTATGAAAGCCACGGTGACAAACTCTTTGCGCCGGCATCCTATGACTGGGATTTGTTCACACATGACATTGAGGCACTGTTGGAACTAACTGGTCCCGCGCATCTCTTGGGACTTTCTTTTGCCGGGCAAGTAGCCGAACGTGTCGCGGTGGAAATGCCCGACTACGTATTGTCGTTGACTTTGATGTCAGCGCCACCCGTTGCCGGGAATGTTTTCGAAAAGGTGAAGATCGGCGGTGCGCTGGCTCGCGTACTTAAACCTTCTTTCCTTGGACGCATCTTGTTGCCCGCCCTCAAGTTGAACCTAAACCGCGCAGAAAAGCAGAGGGCCGCTTTTGTCCGCCGCCGCGTCGATTATCATGACCCGAAATCGGTCAGCGATGTTCTTGTCCTCATGTCAGACAGCCCGGACCTGTCCAGGCGATTGGCAGAATTAGACATCCCCGTTTTGCTGACGACCGGATCCCACGACCTGTGGCCCCTGGAACTCCATCAGCAGCGTGCTGAACAAATTGGGGCGTCAACGGCCTTTTATTGCACTGGGCACAGCCCCTGTGAGACCACACCCAATCAGCTCACACGGGACATGATTGCCCTATTTGAAGGCAAGTAGAGCATCTGGCGCTGTGGGGGCAGCAGCACTAGTCCATTCGCAGTGCCCGACGCCAGTGGTAGCGGCGGCGTCGATGCACAAAGGGCCTAGCTTCCGGCCAATTCGCCTGGAGTGTCCGCTCCACTAGTCGCAGACGTCTGCCAAATGATGCCCAAGAGTCGAAGGGACGCGCTGACACCGGCATTCGCCAATAGTGGTTGTACTTCGTGTTCATCCAGGGCTCTATGTGGTAGCCCATGTCCATGTCATCATGGACTTCAGCCGTATGCTTCGTTACCCGATTCCGTATCTGCGCCCACACCTCTTTGCGAAATCCCAAGTTGCTTCCAAAAGGACCGGCGTGGCCCAAGTACGGATTCCAAATGGGCCGCAACGCGCCAACGTAGAGGTTAGTTCCAACCCAGTTAGCCCAGGCTTTGTCCCCATAGAAGTCTCCCGGCCCGACCAAAAGATCAAGTTGAGGGTCATCGGCGAACTGGCAAATACCTTCTTCTAGCCAGTCCGGCTTAGGATGCGAATCGGCATCGACACGAAAGATTAAATCGGTGCCAATCGCGTCAAAGCCGGTGGCTGACGCCGGCCATATTCCACGCACCGGTTCGTGTAACACGCGAGCCCCAAAGGAATGGGCGACTTCAACTGAGTTATCAGTCGACCCATTGTCGACCACAACGATTTCATCTGGCAGTCGGTTTTGGTGTGTGAGGGCAAGCAGGCAATCACGCAACATTGCGGCATCGTTGAGACAGGGGATCACAACTCCGGCGGTAACTGTCGGTGCGCTCATTGCTTCAACTGTACTGGGGGACAGCACAGTCGGCACTTTGACGGAACAGCCAAGCCCCTTCGTGCGCGTCGTTACTAGGACTGGGCAAGAGCGCTGGCCCATGCCTCGGCCAGTGTGTCTGCCCACCCCCGTGGTGTGTCCTCGTCGATCCAGCCACCAATGCCCTCGGCGAAGCTACCGCCAATCGCAATGTAACTGCGAATCACCTTCTGCCCCGCTTCCTCCGTTCACGCACGCGAACTGAAATCTGGATGGGCGTCCCGACAAAACCGAACTCCTCGCGCAATCGGCGCTCAATGAACCTGCGATATGTGGGTTCCAAGAACGCTGTCGCGAAGAGGACAAACCTTGGCGGACTTGTCGAGGGCTGTGTCGCGAACAAGATCCGCGGCTGCTTACCACCGCGCACGGGATGGGGATGTGCTGACTGCAATCGTCCTAAGAAGGCGTTAAGTCGTCCGGTGGGGACCCTGGTGCTCCAACCTTCGAGGGCAGCATCCAAAGCCCTCGTCAGCCTGTTCAAGTGCCACGAAGTCTGGGCAGAAACGTTTATCCGCGGGGCCCACTCCACCTGACCCAAATCCAGCTCTTCTTCTCGCTGCAGGAGCTGGCGGCGGTCGTCATCGATGAGATCCCATTTGTTGTTGACGATGACCAGAGCTCGGCCCGCGTCAATGACCTGTTGAATGACGCGAACATCCTGCTCACTCAAGGGCTGGGAAGCGTCAATCAGAACCAAGCCCAATTCTGCGCGCTCCAGAGCGGCCTGGGTCCGCAAGGAGGAGTAGTAGTCGGCCCCCGTGACGCGGTGGAGGCGACGTTTGATGCCCGCGGTGTCGACAAACTCCCACTCTCGACCGTCGATAGTCACAATTTCGTCGACGGGGTCACGCGTGGTGCCGGCCATGTCGTGGACCACTGCACGCTTCTGGCCCGTGAGTGCATTCAGGAGGGATGACTTGCCGACATTGGGGCGCCCCACAATTGCAACCCGACGGAGGCCGCTACCCACGGTGGCACTGGTTGTCGCGCTCTGTTCCGGCAGGGCTTCCAGGACTGCGTCAAGGAGATCACCGGTTCCCCTGCCGTGAAGTGCAGAGACGGGACGAGGCTCACCAAGGCCCAATGCCCACAATTCAGTGGCATCAGATTCTTGGGTGACTGAATCTGCTTTATTGGCAGCGAGCACGATGGGTTTTCCGGCACGACGGAGCATTCGCACCATCTTTTCTTCGGTGGCCGTGGCTCCCACGTTCGCGTCGATGACGAAAAGGACAGCGTCGGCTAAATCCACGGCGACTTCGGCTTGGGAAGCGACCTGCTGGTCTAGCCCTCGTACATCAGTTTCCCAACCGCCCGTGTCGACCAGAACAAATGGGCGCCCCGCCCACTCGGCGTCATACATGACGCGATCTCTCGTGACTCCCGGCGTGTCCTGAACCACGGCGGCACGACGACCCAAAATGCGGTTGACCAGCGTCGATTTACCCACGTTGGGACGCCCAACCACGGCAAGCACCGGGGGAGCGAACGCGGGCTGTGCTTCCTCTGCCTCGCCTAGCTCCGCGTCAATAAGAGCCAGGTCCTCCTCATCAAGCTCGTATGCCTCAAGGGCCGCACGCATTGTTGCGTATTCAAGTTCATCTTCATCGGCGTAAACCAGCGCTTCTTCCTGTTGCGGGAGCGCATCTTGTGAGTCGTGCATAAGGACTGCTTTCCTCGTGTGGGGTCCGCGGGCGGCCCTCGTCGCCGCTGCAGCCCTATTGTATGCGTCCCTCGCGTTGGGTCCTGTGTGCCCTCTGACTCCGGTGCCTTAGGCAAGGTATGGTTTTTCAATCCGCTAGCTCAACGACGATGGGGCGAAGCGGCCCGCAACATCAGGACGGGGGTGACATGACAGACTCAGCCCAGCCCGACGTTGCCGCCTCTATGTCGCTGCTGAAACGGATAGTGGACGGCTCTCTGGATCCGGGATATCGAAGTGCTAGCCAAGAGCCGAAGACCGATAGGTCCGGGGCCGCCAAGGTCTTGTGGCAACTGGTGGTTTTCCTAGCTGCCGTAGCCCTAATGTGGGGGGCCACAGTGGCAGCGCGCTCACTGCACACCTCAACTTTGGGGCAAGAAAGACCTGCTGCCACGCTGTCCGGCCAAGTGCAAGAATCGGCGGCAACGGTCAAGAGTCTAGAAGCCGAGACTCAGCTGCTTGCCGAACGAGTCGCTGCCCTCGGCGTGGAGTCAGCGGTGACAAATGACGCAGACCCGATTGAGTCCGCTACGACGCGAGTCCAGGGACCTGGGGTTGTCCTGTCGATTACCGACAGCTTCGGCGGGGGCCCCGGGTTGATTCAAGACGGCGACATCCGCACGCTCCTGAACGCTTTGTGGGCGGGAGGCGCAGAAGCCATCGCGGTCAACGGTTCCCGCATCGGACCCCAGACGACCGTGAGGACGGCAGGGTCTTCAATACTTGTAAATCTGCAACCAATCAGTTCGCCCTACGTCATCGAAGCGATAGGGGACCCAGCGGCGATGACCGGCGCGCTTTCATCAGGTTCTGCTTCAAAGGCAGTGCGTAATCTAGAAACGTCCCTTGGGATGAATGTGAAGACAACACAATCTGAAAACCTGGTCTTGAGTGCACAGAGCCAGCTGGTTCAATGGAGGATGTCGGCCGAGGGGAGACTGACTAATGATCGCGGCCATCGGTCTGATAATCGGCGTCGTTTTGGGGTTGGTCTTTGATCCTGTCATCCCACTGGCGCTTCAACCGTATTTGCCGGTGGCCGTTGTCGCCGCGATGGACGCTCTGTTTGGCGCATTTCGCGCCTCTCTAGAGGGCGTATTCTCCGACAGGGTCTTCGTCACGTCCTTTTTCTGGAACGTCTTAGTTGCCTGTTTCTTAGTCTTCCTGGGCGTTCAACTGGGCGTTGGATCCGCCATGACCACGGCCGTTGTCGTCGTGCTGGGCATCCGCATCTTCGCTAACTCCGCGTCCATCCGCAGGCTGATCTTCAAGGCGTAGGGATGCGCACATCACGGGGAAGACACGCGGCGAATGCGCCGTCTTCAGCCGAGGGCGTGGGCGACCCAAGCCTCCGCGACCGCATGAGACCTTTCCTGGTCTCGCGCCCCCGAGCAATCCACCTCCTGGTCGTCTTGCTCTTGGTTCTCTTTGGGGTTGCCGTGACCACACAGGTCCGAGCCACGGCAACCGATCCCTTGGAGAGCTTGGACGAAGCCGAACTTGTGGGACTGCTGGCCGATCTACGCCAACGAGAAACCGAACTGCATGCGACTCGATCCGAACTAGAACAGGAGATCGATGAACTGCAGGATGCGGCGACATCGCAGAAGGCCGCACGGGAAGCGGCCCAGCGTAGCGCTATTCAATCCCAGATCTTGGCCGGAATGATTCCGGTCACCGGTCCCGGAATGGTACTAACGGTGACTCAGGGAGACTCCGAACTGCCTGCCTCACTGTTCGTGACGACCTTGGCTGAATTGCGCAACGCCGGCGCCGAAGCCATCGAGCTAAACGGCATCCGGATCACCGGCCGTTCGTGGTTTGGAGAAGGCAACGGCGGCGTGGTTCTTGACGATCAACTGATCACATCGCCCTTTGTTTGGCGTGCACTTGGAGACCCTCCAACTCTCACCGCGGCACTGGGGATCCGCGGAGGCGCGTTGGCCCAGTTGCAGGCATTTGGGGCCGGTGTCGCAACCCAGGAGTACGCTGCGATGACAATAGAGGTTACGGCTACCCCCGACACAATGATCTGGGGTGAAATGGTTTCAACAGGGTAGCCATCGAGACTTTCAGGACCCCTCATATCAGCTAGGCTGATGATGATTGTTGAGGAAAGGAGCAAAGAGTGTCTGACGACCCCACCTTTGATCCCACGAGCACAGCGTTCTTCACCACGGAGGTAGAGGAGCAGCCAGAATCAGCGCGGATTCCGCTGTCCAGCCGCGATCAACAAGCCGTTGAGGCGCTTCCACCTGGATCTGCGCTTCTCATTGTTCAGCGTGGGCCCAACACCGGTGCCCGCTTTCTGCTTGACAGCGAGATCACGAACGCTGGCCGTTCGCCCTCTTCGGATATCTTCCTCGATGACGTCACGGTTTCGCGTAAACACTGCCAGTTCGTTGCAACGGATCACGTGCATTTGGTCCGCGATTCGGGTGCGCTCAATGGAACATATGTGAACCGTGAGCGCGTTGACCAGGCGGTTTTGGCAGCCGGTGACGAAGTGCAGATTGGCAAATACCGCATGACCTACCACCCGTCCGTCAAGAAGTGATGACGGCCCGGGCGGCACGGGAGCCAGAGATTCTGGCACATGGCGACATTGCCGGGGGAAATGCACAGGTTTGTGAACCATGGCCACGAGGGGTTTCACGCGAACCCACCTTGGCAATCGGGGCCGTTGTCAAAATCCTCCAGAGGGAATTCCCCGCCACCACTGTCTCAAAAGTCCGGTTCCTTGAAGACAAAGGGTTGGTGGCCCCGCACCGAAGCGCCTCGGGGTACCGCAAGTTCTCCTTGGCAGACGTGGAGCGTCTGCGCTTTATCTTGGCGCAACAGCGCGATTCCTATGCGCCCCTAAAGGTCATCCATGAAAACCTGCAAGCCCTTGACGGCGGCCATGATGTTGAGCCTGCCCCCAAGGCACGCCTTGTTGCGGTCGAGGGCAAGTCAGTGGCCCCCAGCGGCAGAGCGACCATCACCGCTACTGAGCTAAGCGACCTCACGGGCGCAACAAGAGAGAATCTTGAAAGCTACGTCGAGGCTGGCCTGATCGCACCTGACCTAGGTGGACACTTTCCCGCCCACAGCGTCCAGATCGTCAACATAATCAACTCCCTGGTAGCAAGAGGCGTCCCACCTCGTAATCTACGTTCAGTTAGGGGAGGGGCCGAACGAAGCGCGGATGTGATTGACACAATCATCACCGCAGGGTCACGAATGGACCGTCCAGGCGATAAGGAAAGAGCCTCTGCCAGAGCGGCAGAACTGGCAGAACTCTTCGGCGCTCTTCACACGGAATACCTACGAGGCCTAGCTGGAGACGGCATTCAAGACTGAGGTGAAAATTCCCTCGGCGACAGTGCGACACTCACCCTTAGGTTGAAGGTTAGATCCGCAACTCGCTGTAGTCTGAAGCAAGTGGCAGCTATGGTGGAAACACTCGGTCACACGTACAACAGGGTCAACAATGTTGTCCCACCGACTTGGCGCAAAGCCGGAGCGAAGGAGCCGCAATGAGCCCCACCCCTGGGAGCGGTCAGGATGGACTATCCAGACAGAGCATGCTTTTTGGCGACCCTTTGGAAACCATTGACACCCTTGCGGGCTACCGCGGCCCGGTCGCCTGCAAAGCCGCCGGCATAACATACCGCCAACTGGACTACTGGGCACGAACGGGGCTGGTAGTCCCGTCCCTACGTGCCGCTTCAGGATCCGGTTCGCAACGCCTTTATTCCTTCAAAGATGTCCTAGTCCTCAAGGTCGTCAAGCGCCTGCTAGATGCCGGCGTTTCCTTGCAGCAGGTGCGCATCGCGGTAGCGCAGTTGGCCGACCGGGGGATTGATGACCTCTCATCCATCACCTTGATGAGTGATGGTGCAACCGTCTACGAATGTTCCTCCGCTGAAGAAATCGTCGATTTGCTCAACGGAGGTCAGGGCGTCTTCGGAATCGCCGTTGGTCGTGTCTGGAGAGAAGTCGAAGGAACGTTGGCCGAACTCCCGGTCGACAACGGCGACGGAGTCATCGGAATGGATGAACTCGCAGCACGTCGACGCGCGAAGCGGAACGCGTCTTAAAGCGAGGCACCCCTCAACAAGCCCTCTTTCTGGAGTGGGGAGGGGCACGCCAGAAAGAGAACGCCAGCATCCATAAAAGTGGGTGGCACCCCTCGTATGCAATCTGACATAACCTACATTATCGGAGCGCGATTGTGCCGAGAGAGATGGTTGCACGCCCAGGCTGTCCTTCTTTTGCTCAGAGACTTATAATTCCACGTAGTCCGTCAGAACCGTCGCGGGCGTCGAACTTATGAGGAGCACACGTGTCAGATCGCGCGCTACGAGGCATGCAAATTGGTTCCAAGTCTTTGGAGACCGAAGAAGGTGTCGTTTTCGCTGATCGCATTGAGGTGCGCTACCTGTGTCCCAATGGCCACGACTTCTCCGTGACCTTTGCTGCTGACGCTGAACCACCAGCGACGTGGGAATGCCGCTGTGGCGAATTCGGTGACGTTGTGGATGAACCGGACGCTGTTGATGACTCTAAGCCCGTGAAGCCCCAGCGCACCCACTGGGACATGCTCCTTGAGCGTAGGTCCTTGGAAGAACTTGCTGTGCTGCTCGACGAACAGCTCGAGGCTTACCGTAGCGGCGATCTGGAACTGGACGTTTCTTACCGTAACGGCTGATAACGCGAGTTCGGCGGCGGAGGGGGCGAATACCATAACGCTCCCCCAAGGTATTATTACGGTGTTTATTGGGTGCGATCAAGCCGGTTGACGCCCATTGATCAGGCGTTCTTGCGCAGTGTTGACTTGGAGCGCTCACGCTGACCAGTTAGCCGCGTTTGCGCCACTTCACCGAGGAATTGTCGGACGCTTGTTGCGTCTGCTCCTGTTCTGAGCGCCGATAATCACGCCACAGCGTACGCCCATACAGGTATGCCCCCAGAGAGAACGCGGCCAACGCGCCTCCCAATACCATTGCCGTGTTTGCTGGAGCTTCCCCCATCCGCGCCGAGGGGGTCAGGCTGGTCCGCAACGGAACAGACGCCACCAGGAAATCGGCAGTCTGCTCTTTTGTTTGAGCATAGACCGAACCATCGGGGCGAACAATCGCGGAGGCACCATTGGTGGAAACTTGCAATGTTGAACGAGAGAACTGGGCTGCCCTAAAGCGAGCCATCTGCAATTGTTGGACGGATTCGGCTGAATCCATGAACTGCGCATTATTTGTGGGAATCAGGATTAGTTGACCGCCTAACTGCACCCCCTCCGCAATGATGGGTTCGTAGGCAACTTCAAAGCAGATTCCGACTGCAATCGGCAAGGTTCGCCCGTGGGCTAACGGGACGTCAAGCAAAGCGGCGTTGTCAACCGGGACCAGGTCCAGGGAGATCTGTGCCGCGGCGGTAGCGAGCTTCATAGTGAGCTCCCGGAGGGGCACGTATTCTCCCCAGGGCACGGGATGTTGTTTTCCGTAGAGGTTTTCACTGAGACCGGTCGTGGGCTGCCAAACACCCACCCAGTTTCGCCGCTCGGTCTCAGTTACTTCCATGAAGCCTACGACGGCTGGAACGCCGGCTGCATCGATCGACTCGGACACGATTTGGGTAGTCTCGGTGCTTTCCCGTGGGTCCTTGTCAATGGAGTGCTCACCCCAGAAGATGACTTCAGGTTTTTCGCCCTCGCTCATCATCT
>ERZ1031159.24-NODE-24-length-35180-cov-6.646861_pt1 | contig 35180 bp, 30 predicted proteins | sample MGYA00516706_ERZ1031159 | MGnify/ENA primary metagenome ERZ1031159 (study PRJEB33719, sample SAMN04262508) | wastewater metagenome | biome: rural village; feature: composting latrine chamber; material: composting feces with ash | place: El Salvador | collected... | reverse complement strand
GCCAAAAGGGGCGGAAGTCGAAGCGCGCTAAGAGGCAAGAGTTTGAGCAGCAGGACGCTCCCACTATTGGCGGCGTCAAAATCCCTCGTGGCGGCGGCAAGGAAATCAGGATCCGCCAAGGAGCCTCACTTGCTGACTTCGCTGAGAAGATCGATGTAAACCCCGCATCTCTTGTTCAGGTGCTGTTCCACCTGGGCGAGATGGCCACAGCAACCCAGTCGCTTGACCAAGACACGTTTGAGGTTCTGGGCGAAGAACTCGGCTACAAGGTGGCGGTGGTTTCGCCCGAAGACGAAGACCGTGAACTTCTTGAGGCCTTCGATATTGACCTGGAAGCCGAACAGCTGGACGACATTGAGAACCTGATTCCTCGTCCGCCAGTTGTGACCGTGATGGGTCACGTTGATCACGGTAAGACGCGCTTGCTAGACGCCGTACGAAACACGAACGTGATTCGCGGTGAACACGGCGGGATCACGCAACACATTGGTGCCTACCAGGTTGCTGTCCCGATCGATGACGGCCAGCGGGAGATCACGTTCCTTGACACCCCGGGTCACGAAGCCTTCACGGCCATGCGTGCTCGCGGCGCCCAGGTCACGGACCTCGCGATCCTGGTTGTTGCCGCGGACGACGGTGTCATGCCGCAGACGGTTGAGGCAATCAACCACGCGCAGGCAGCGAACGTCCCGGTCGTTGTTGCTGTCAACAAAGTCGATAAGGAAGACGCGCAACCCGACAAGATCCGCCAGCAGCTGACCGAATACGGTCTGGTGGCTGAAGAATACGGTGGGGACGTCATGTTCACCGACGTTTCTGCGAAGGCGGGCACGGGGATTGAAGACCTCCTGGATTCGGTGTTGCTGACCGCTGACGCAACGCTTGAGCTGTCGGCTAACCCCGAAGCTCCGGCGCGCGGCGTGGCAATCGAAGCGAACCTTGATAAGGGACGTGGTGCTGTCACAACGATGCTGGTTGAACGCGGCACCCTGCGTGTCGGCGACGCAGTCGTTGTTGGGTCCTCCCACGGTCGTGTTCGCGCCATGTTCGACGAGCATGGCAACCCGGTTGAAGAGGCGGGACCCGCGCGTCCCGTCCAGATGCTGGGGCTCACGTCGGTGCCGCGTGCCGGGGATTCCTTCCTGGTTGCGCCCGACGACCGCACGGCTCGCCAAATCGCTGACAAGCGTGAGGCTGCGGACCGTCAGGCAATGCTCGCGAAGCGTCGCAAGCGCGTAACACTTGAAGACTTCGACAAGGTCCTGAAGGAAGGCAAGGTCGACACCCTCAACCTGATCATCAAGGGTGACGTTGCCGGTGCTGTTGAGGCCCTTGAGGACTCCCTCATGAAGCTTGACGTTTCCGAAGAGGTCGCGCTACGGATCATCCACCGCGGTGTCGGTGCGATCACGCAAAACGACGTCAACCTGGCAACCGTCGACAACGCGGTCATCATCGCGTTCAACGTACGCCCGGCTGAACGTGTTGCGGAACTCGCTGACGCTGAGGGTGTAGAGATCAAGTACTACACGGTCATCTACAAGGCTCTTGAGGAGATCGAGGATGCTCTGAAGGGCATGCTCAAGCCGATCTACGAAGAGGTCGACCGCGGTAAGGCAGAGATTCTACAGGTGTTCCGAAGCGGGAAGTTCGGCAACATTGCGGGCTCCCTTGTCCGTAAGGGCGTCATCAAGCGTGGGGCTAAGGCACGCTTGGTCCGCGACGGAGTCGTAGTGGCACCCGACTTGTCGATCCAGTCGCTGCGCCGCGAGCAGGATGATGTCACGGAGGTCCGTGAGGGCTTCGAATGCGGTATCACCCTGGGTTACCGCGAGATCATGGTGGGCGACATGATCGAAACCTGGGAGATGGTCGAAAAGGCTCGGGAAGTCTAAGAGAGCCCGGAAGGGGAGCGGCAAATGGCCGACGAAGGTAGGCAGAGGCGCACTGCGGAGAGGATCCGCAGCTCTGTGACGAACACGCTGGAGCGGAAGGTCAAGGACCCTCGTCTAGGGTTCTTCACGATCACGGACGTCCGTGTCACCGGTGACCTGCAACACGCGACCATCTACTACACGGTGATGGGTGACGAAAAGGAAGAGCGCAAGACGACTCGCGCACTGAACTCGGCCAAGGGACTCATCCGGTCCGAGGTCGGGGCTGCGCTTGGTACGCGGCTCACCCCCACCATCGAGTTCGTCTTAGACGCGCTCCCGGAGAGTGCAGCTTCCATTGAGGAAGCTCTGCGGCTCGCGAAAGCCCGTGACGCGGAGATTGCCGCGGGCGCGGAAGGTAAACAGTTTGCGGGTGACCCGGACCCCTACCAGGTAGATAAGAGCGAACAGGAGAACACCGAAGTGGCAAGTGACCAGAGTGAAGAACTGAAGGACCTGGATCAGGCCTGGAGTGACTGGGACAAGAACTCCAAGGAGCTCCGGGACGTGGATAAGGTTGAAAAGGACCTTGAGGACCCGAAGCTGCAGTTGGAGACGGACTACGAGCTGACTCCTCCCGGCGGGACCCCACAGGTCTAGCACTTCTTTGGGCACCAGACCGCCACAGCCGGGCCCCAGTGGCATCCTCGTCATAGACAAGCCGGCTGGGATCACCAGTCACCAGGTGGTTTCGCGCGTCAGGCGCATCCTGAACACCCGGAAGGTCGGGCACGCAGGGACGCTTGACCCTATGGCCACCGGTGTGCTGGTGGTCGGAGTGGGGCGCGCCACCAAGCTCCTTGGGTATGTCGCGGGGGATTCAAAAACGTACCTCGCCACGATTCGTATCGGGGTTGGAACAGACACGGAGGATCGCGAAGGGACCGCGGTGGAAACGCCGGGAACCACGCTTCTGCTGGGGAGTGCCGAAGACCTGAGGCGCCTGAGTGACGCGATGGCTTCCCTGACGGGTGACATTAGTCAGGTCCCCTCGGCCGTCAGCGCAATAAAAGTGGATGGGAAACGCTCGTACGCCAGGGTCCGCGCCGGCGAGCACGTCGAGCTAAAGCCAAGAGTGGTTACTGTATCCCGATTTGTTCCAACCGGGAAAGCACGGGAGGCGGTTTCGGAAGGTGTTCGCGTCGTTGACTTGGACGTGGAAGTTGACTGCTCAAGCGGAACCTACGTAAGGGCTTTAGCTCGCGACCTGGGGGCCGCGCTTGGCTCCGCTGCTCATCTGACCGCTTTACGTCGCACACGCGTCGGTGACTGGACCGTGCACTCCGCGCTCACGCTAGAACAACTGGAGCAGGTTGCCTGCGATGGGGGCTCACCGCTGATTCCTTTGGCTCAGGCAGCTGCCGAGCAGTTCCCTGTGCTCTTAGTAACGCAGGGCGCGCAGGCCGATTTCGCTCACGGCAAGCGGCTCGCTCTTCCAGAAGCGCTGGCGGAGCCCTCAGAAGCGTTGGAGGGGGCGGGCCCTTCCACGATCTTTGCGTTGGCAACGCCGACTGCTCCTGGCGAACCTTTTGGGCTCGCCAAAGTAGAGGGCAGTAAGTTGGTTTCTGTTCTCCACCTGTTTCCGGGGGGACACTGAAACTTTCGGAGCAGACCTAGAAGCTCTCAAAGCAGACCTAGAAGAAAGAACAAACATGGCTGAAGATAAGAAGAAATCGGGCGGGTGTGGCTGCGGAGGATGCGGTTGCGGCGGCGGGACAAAGCGCAGCCGCGAAGGCAGCCCGGTTGACGATGAGGGACGCACCAACCTGGGACTACGTGCTGCGGGATCGGACTCCTAGGTCGCCTTGGAGATCTGGACAGACCTTGACGAAGTCCCGCCTGGCAAACGTCGGGTGGTGACCGTCGGGAACTTTGATGGGGTCCACCGCGGGCACCAGCGCGTCGTGGAGACCTGCGTGCGGAGTGCTCACTCCAGAGAGCTGGAGTCAGTTGCACTCACCTTTGACCCGCATCCCCGGTCGGTGCACGACCCTTGGAACCCAACTCCCTTAATCATGTCGCTGGATTCGCGCCTGGAAGCGTTGGCGCGCACTGGGCTCGACGCCGTCTTCGTCGCGGCCTACTGCGAAGCTCTCTACACTCTTTCTGCACGCGAGTTCGCTAAGCAGTACTTGGCTCGTGGCCTTGGCGCCGAAGAGGTTGTGGTTGGAGAGGACTTCAGATTCGGGGCAGGGAACACGGGTGACATCCAAACGCTTCGTGAACTAGGCGAGGAACTGGGCTTCACCGTCACCATGGTGATGGACGTGAGGCATAGCTCGGGGCGGCGCTGGTCCTCGTCCTGGGTCAGAAAGCTGCTGGGGGAAGGCAGGGTAGACCAGGCTGCAAAGGTTCTGGGCCACCCCTACCGGCTGGTGGGGACAGTGCAGCACGGACACAAGCGCGGCCGAACCCTGGGTTTCCCAACGGCAAACTTGGATGCGGGCGAGGGTGTTTTGGCTCCCGCCGACGGCGTTTACGCAGGGTGGTTGGTGCGGGACGTTCCAGGCCACGACCAAGCACAAGAGTTCTTGCCCGCAGCAATCTCTGTCGGAACCAACCCTCAGTTTGACGGCGCCAAACGCACTGTTGAAGCCCACGTGCTTGGCAGGAACGACCTGGACCTTTACGACCAAGAGGTCGCGGTTGTTTTTGAGAAGCGACTCCGCCCCATGATGCGTTTTGACGGTGTGGACGCTCTGCTGGACCAGATGGATCAGGACCTGCGCGAAAGCGCTGCGGCACTGGGGGCGCGCCCCGCGACGCGGCTGCCAGTTGAAGAGTGAGGTGCTGCATCTCACGGCCCCTCCCTGTGGGCCACGACTCCCCTCTGGTCAGCAGGGGTCTGCCAGGTGGTAGCGTTCCTAATGCCGTGCATCATCGGCCGCGGTGAGTCTGCCCGGGTGGAAATGCCCCGACGCTCCGCGCAACGAGAGAAAAGGAAGAGCCATGGCTATAGCAACCGAACAAAAGCAGAAGATCATTGAAGAGTACGCCACCCACCCCGGTGACACTGGCTCTCCTGAGGTCCAGATCGCTCTACTCACTGAGCGGATCAAGGAACTGACCGAACACGCGAAAGCTCACCCTCACGACCACAACTCCAGGCGCGGTCTGCTGCTCCTGGTTGGTCACAGGCGCCACCTGCTTGACTACCTGCAAGGCATTGATGTCGAGCGGTACCGCAGCCTGGTGTCAAGGTTGGGTCTTCGCAAATAGGGGTCGTGGCCGGTCATCTTGGCCGGCCACCCTTGCGGGGTTTCCGCAAGGTCAAAACAAGAAGACGGTGAAGGAAGCTGTAGTGCCGCGGCCGTCGACAGTGGCTCCCGGAACGAAAGTGCCTGTCACCTCCGGTCCGTGGGCTTCGATCGAGGGCCGACGCTCATCTCTCCTTCACCGAAGAAATAGGAGAAATGCATGTCGGAAGACATCACTGCGGAGCACGGCCCTGTCGGGGTCGTAACCGCTGAAGCCGTTATCGACAACGGCAAGTTCGGCACCCGCCGAATCACTTTTGAAACAGGTCGCCTAGCGCTTCAGGCTGCCGGCGCGGCTGTCGCAACACTGGATGACGACACCGTCGTCCTGTCGACCACTGCTGTCGGCAAACACCCGAAGGACCACTTCGACTTCTTCCCTCTTACCGTTGACGTTGAAGAACGCCAGTACGCGGTTGGGAAGATCCCCGGCTCGTTCTTCCGTCGCGAAGGCCGCCCGGGTACTGAAGCCATCCTGGCCTGCCGCTTGATTGACCGCCCGCTGCGTCCCGGATTCGTGAAGGGCCTACGCAATGAGGTTCAGGTCATTGAGACAGTTCTCGCTGTTGACCCCGATGACGCCTACGACGTTCTTGCGATCAACGCGGCCTCCATGTCAACCCAGATCGCCGGACTGCCCTTCACCGGGCCTGTTGCCGGGGTTCGCTTGGCCCTCATTGATGGCCAGTGGGTCGCGTTCCCTCGCTACTCCGAAATGGAACGTTCCGTGTTCAACATGGTTGTTTCCGGTCGGATTGTGAAGGGCGAAGATGGCAGTGAAGACGTTGCCATCATGATGGTTGAGGCCGGCGGTGGCGACAACCAGTGGGAGCTCATTCAGGCAGGCGCAACGAAGCCGACTGAAGAGGTCGTTGCTGGTGGGCTTGAGGCCGCGAAGCCTTTCCTGCGTGCTCTCTGCTTGGCCCAGATCGAGGTTTCCGACAAGATCGGCAAACCCGCAGCTGAGTTCCCGTTGTTCTTCGACTACACGACCGAGCAGTACGACAAGCTGGTGGCTCTTGTTGGCGACCGTCTGAACGACGCCTTGAAAACTGACGGCAAACTCGCACGCATGGAAGCAGTTGACGCGGTGAAGGACTCCGTTGTCGCGGAACTTTCCGAGTCGGACCCGGAGGAAGAGAAAGCTTACAAGGCTGCATTCCGCGACCTTGAGAAGCAGTCCATCCGGATGCGCACCCTGCGTGACGGCGTCCGCGTCGATGGCCGCACACCGACCGACATCCGTTCGCTTTCTGCCGAGGTTGACATCCTGCCTCGCGTTCACGGCTCTTCCCTGTTCCAGCGCGGCGAAACCCAGATCATGGGTGTCACCACTTTGGGCATGCTCCGCATGGAGCAGCAGCTGGACAACCTGAGCCCCATCACCCACAAGCGGTACATGCACCAGTACAACTTCCCTCCCTACTCCACTGGAGAGACGGGGCGCGTCGGCTCGCCGAAGCGACGGGAAATCGGTCACGGTGACCTGGCTGAGCGTGCTCTCCGCACCGTCCTGCCTTCCCGCGAAGAGTTCCCTTACGCAATCCGTCAGGTGTCTGAAGCTCTTGGGTCGAATGGTTCGACTTCCATGGGTTCGGTTTGTGCCTCTACTCTGTCGCTGCTTGCAGCGGGCGTCCCGCTCCGGGCCCCTGTTGCGGGCATTGCCATGGGCCTGATGAGCGGCGAAGTTGATGGAACCCAGCGTTTTGTCACCTTGACGGACATCCTGGGCATGGAAGACGGCTTCGGTGACATGGACTTCAAGGTTGCCGGCACCCGCGATTTCATTACGGCTCTGCAGCTAGACACGAAGCTGGACGGTCTGGACTCCGACGTTCTGAAGGGCGCTCTTGGGCAGGCGCACGACGCGCGCCTCTTCATCCTGGACGTCATGGAAGAAGCCATCACGGGCCCGGACGACATGAGCCTGCATGCCCCGCGTATCATCACGGTTCACGTCCCAGTTGACAAGATCGGTGAGGTCATTGGCCCGAAGGGCAAGATGATTAACCAGATCCAGGAAGATACCGGCGCAGACCTCACCATTGAGGATGACGGCACCGTCTACATCGGCGCTGCCACCGGCGAAGCAGCTGAGGCTGCCCGCGACATGGTCAACTCCATTGCTAACCCGCAAATGCCAGAGGTGGGGGAGCGCTTCATCGGAACCGTCGTGAAAACGACTTCCTTTGGCGCGTTCATTTCGCTCAGCCCCGGCAAAGACGGCCTGCTACACATTTCGCAGATCCGCCGCCTGGTTGGTGGTAAGCGCATCGAGAACGTTGAGGACGTCCTTCAGGTCGGTCAGCGAGTTGAGGTTGAGATTGCTGAGATCGACGACCGCGGCAAGCTGAGTCTCCACGCAATCGTCGACGACGAAGGCGAAGAGCTTGAAGCAAAGGCCTCAGAGCGCGATCACTCCGGCGGGGAGCGCAGGCCTCGCCAGCGTAACCGCCGGCGCCGCGAAGGCGAGGGTAGCGAGGGCTAAGCCAAGCTAGCCAAGCTCGGATAGCGCCAGATTCTGGCACAAGGGGCGGCCGGCCGTTCAACAGAGCGGCCCGGCTGCCCCTTTCCTTGTCCCGCTGACAGTGGATGGCCCGTAGACTAGGACTATGAAACGGTTCACAGACCCACTTTTGTTCGCTGTGCTCACCATCGTCGCTGTTCTTGCCTGGCTGATCATGGAGTGGCAGGACGCGATCCCGCCGGTGCCCGAAGGCATGATGACTCCGATGACCGTTGCGGTTGCTGTCGTCATCTCTGTGCCGGCCTTGATCTTCGTTACGGTCATGGCGCTGATACGCGCCATCTTCAACATCAACCCAAAGGCGTTTTGGGGAATCATGTTCGGCGGCACCCTGCTTGCTTCAGGAACGGTAGCTCTTGCAGCCATCATCACGCGTGCTCAGGGTCTGGAACTCGGGTTCTCGACAGCCGCCTGGTTGTTCGCGATCGCCGCATTAGCCAGTCTTGTCGCGGTCGTGCTTGCGCTCACCGGCGCCATCCCCGGACCCGCAAAAGAGACCTCAGGTTCGAAGAGCGGTGAGGCCCAGGCTGTGGGGTCCGGCTCTGAGCAGGAGGAGAAGGACGGGAAGAAGCGTTTGGGACATCGCAAACACGAGGAGACGACTGTAGAGGCAGAGCTAAGTGTTGACGACGCACCTGAAAGCGCCATCGAAACCGAGCTTGTTGAAGAAGTCTCACCGGATGGTGACCTGTCTTACCTAGAGGCCACAGAAGCGGTAGAAAGCCTGCCTGACCAGGATTTTCAGGTGGCCGAAGTGAGCGAACCCACTGCGTCCGAAGACTCACGCTAGAGCGTAAGTAGGCGCGCCCCAACCTGATGTGAGCTGCGGGCAAACCCCATGGCAAGATTGCTCTATGACGTCAATCTATGAAGACCTAGCCTCGCCCCCTCCCGCCGACCCCTCCGCACTGAGGGCTGTCGCTCTAGGTGGACTTGGTGCCATCGGGCGAAACATGAACGTGCTTGAAACCCAGGGGAAGTTCCTAGTCGTTGACTGCGGAGTCCTATTCCCTGATGAGAACCAGCCGGGAGTTGACCTGATACTCCCAGACTTCGACCACATCGAACAGCGCATCGATGACGTGACCGCCCTTGTGCTCACGCACGGGCACGAGGACCACATTGGTGCGGTGCCCTACCTCTTGAAACTGCGCGCAGACATCCCGGTCTACGGATCCGAGTTCACCCTGGCCCTTTTGGAGCCGAAACTGGCCGAACACGGGATCAAGGGTGCGAAGCTAAACGTGGTAACCGAAGGCGAAATAGTCCAGCTCGCCCCATTTGAGGTTGAGTTCGTTCCCGTCAGCCACTCTATTCCCGACGCAATGGCGGTCTTCGTCCGGACGAAGGCAGGAACGGTTCTCATCACCGGCGACTTTAAGATGGATCAGCTCCCCATGGACGGCTGGCTCACCGACCTGCGCAGCTTTGCTCGCTTCGGTGAGGAAGGCGTGGACCTGTTCATGGTCGACTCGACCAATGCTGAGGTCCCAGGGTTCGTGACCCCGGAAGTGGAGATTGGCCCCGTCCTCGACTCGGTGTTCGCGCAAAGCCAGGGCGCAGTGATCGTCGCATCCTTCGCCTCGCACGTCCACAGGGTTCAGCAGGTCCTGGAGGCCGCCGCGAAGACTGGTCGCAAAGTCGCGTTCGTTGGCAGGTCCATGGAACGCAACATGATGATTGCGGAGGAGCGCGGCTACTTGGATGTCCCGGACGGTGTTGTGGAGTCCCTAAACAACGTCAACAAGCTACCCCGCAGCAAGAGGGTCTACATGGTTACAGGCTCTCAGGGTGAACCCATGGCTGCTCTGGGGCGCATCGCTCGCGGAGCTCACAACCAGATTGACGTGGGCCCGGGTGATACCGTCGTCTTCGCCTCTTCAATGATTCCAGGCAACGAGACTTCCATCAACAGGGTGATCAACGAGCTCACCGAGCTGGGCACAAGGGTCGTCCACCAGGGGAACGCTAAGGTCCATGTTTCTGGCCACGCCTCCGCAGGAGAGCTCCTGTACCTCTACAACATCGTAAAACCGAAGAACGTGATGCCAATCCACGGAGAAACCCGTCACCTGGTTGCGAACGGGCAGCTTGCAGTGAAGACAGGAGTCGACCCCGAAAGCGTCGTCCTCGCGTCAAACGGTGTCGTTGTCGACCTGAAGAACGGCAAGGTGACAGTCGCGGGACAGGTCCCGGTTGAGCTGGTTTTTGTTGACGGAGCTTCTGTCGGTGAGGTGTCTGAAGACGAGCTTGCTGAGCGGTTAGCGCTAGGTTCTGAAGGTTTCATTACCGCCTACGCCGTCGTCGATAAGAAGGCAAAGACACTGACTGCGGGCCCGACAGTGAAAGCTATCGGCGTTGCGGAAGACGACTCCACGATCGAAGGCATAGTGCCCGACATCAAGGAAGCATTGGAGCGCGACCTTGCGAAAGGTCAGACAAATCCGAAGCAGCTGCAGCAGTCGATGCGGCGAGTGATTGGACGCTGGGCCAGCAAGAAGCTGCGTCGCCGCCCCGTCATTGTTCCGGTGGTGGTTGAGCAGTGAAGCAGACCCCGGGCGCTCAGTTGGCGTTTCCGGGCAAGGGCGAGACGCTCAGTCAGTTCGTTACCACGCAGTCGATGCAGCTGAACGTTGACCTGCGGGTCCGCGAGCTACCACGAGAAGGCCAGAACCTGCAGGCACGCGGGGCTGAGGCGACGCCGGGCGGTGGCTACATTGGCGCTGCTGCAGCCAAAGCGCAAGGGGCCCGCGTCTTCTGCGCGTCTCCGCTTGGAACCGGGCCGAACTCCCATGCGATCAGGCGCAGCCTTGAGGAACGCAAGATAGAGACCCTAGACGGTGTCATTGTTGGCGATGTTGGCGTTGGTGTCTCTTTGGTTGAAGACGACGGGAAGATTGCCTCCGTCGTCGCTGCGGGCGTTGAGGTTGAGACGTCCAGGGAACTCCTTGACTCAGTAGCGCTCGAGTTCGGAGACATCGTTTTGATCCACGGGCGCGACCTGGCGTTGGAGCCTTCGGCTGGGGTCCTCGCGTCGTGGGTGCCGGATATTCCCGACGAAATTACGGTGGTGCTGGCGGTGTCCCCGGCAGTTGATCAAGTGCCGGCAGAGATTTGGATCCCCATCCTGAAGCGCGCTGACATCGTCAGCATGAACATTAGGGAGACCGCCGCGATCCGTGAAATTATCGCCTCCCACAGTCCCGGAACCGGGCTGCGTAACCTGATGCGCCCTTCGGCGGCGATGGTCCGGCGGCTCGGCTCTTTGGGATGCGACCTGCAGATCAGCTTGGAAGCCGTACCTATCTTGATTCGGCCGTTCCCTTCAGAAATCGTTGATACGACGGGGGTGGGAGACACCCACGTTGCTGTCATGTGTGCTGCGCTGCTTCAAGGCTTTGACCTGGCCGAGGCGTGCGTGCGGGCCAATGCGGCGAGCGCCCTCATGATTCAGCATCCCGGGGCGACGCCGTTCCCCACAAAAGAAGAAGTCGACGCCGTCCTGGAATCGGGGAGCGCCAAAAAAACGCAGGAAGCTCGGGGCGTCTAAGAGCCCAGGCGCCGCGCGGCAAAGCTAGATTCTGAGCGGCTCAGGGTAGTTTCGAGTTGACATGGCCAGGAAGAGTGAATCACGAAAAACGCCCTCCAAACGTGGGGGGCGACGATCCCAGGCGCCTAAAGGAAAGGGAACGCAGGGGAGGCTTGCGGTGGGTGAGAGCGGGCAAGATCCCAACTCGCCCGGGTTTTTTTCCAGGGCGGCCAGCTCGATTCGCGAAGGCTGGCGTAGCGTCCACCCCCAACTGAAGCGGGACGCCCTTGCGTTCTTCCTGGTGGCAGTAGCAGTGACGGTTGCGCTCCGCGAGTGGTTCGATGTGTCGGGCCAGGCCGGGGAAGGCATCCACCACGCTGTTGCGGGCGCCGTTGGTCTGTTCGCCCCGGTTGTTCCTGTGCTGCTACTGTTTTGGGCCTTCACACTCATCCGCGCGCGCAAGAGCAGTGAGGCTCTTGCCTACACGTTTGCGGGCATGGTCGGGGTGACGCTGGCACTGACTGGGCTCGCGCAAATCGGGGGAGGCAACCCACCGGTCAGTGACTTCGTCGCGGTTGAAGGAGCCGGGGGTCTGCTCGGCTGGTTCTTTACCTATCCCCTGGTGAGACTACTTGGGCCGTGGGCAACAGGGGTGGCCCTGGTCTTGCTGTTGATTTATTCCATTCTTGTGGCGCTTCGAACGCCCGTGCGCGAGGTCCCGCAAAAGTCTCAGGCGCTCATTGCAAAGTTCCGCCGGGCCCCTGAAACCACTGCCGACGAGCCCGAGGGGCTTGCTACTGCAGGGGATGAATGGCTCGCGAAGGAGTCCCGCGGTGAGAGTTCGGTCGTGAGACGCCCTAGAGTGCGGCGCAGTGGTTTCAAAGCGCCTGCGGAACCAGAAGAGGTCGTCAGTCTTGACCGGGGCCTTCGCGAAGACGAGCCTGAGGAAGGCCTTGGGGAAAAGGAGTTGGCCCTCCAGGCGCCCGACTCTGCGGCCACGACAGTGCTTCCCAGTGGGGAAGCGACGCAGGAATCGCTAGCCATTCAGGGTATCCAGGTCGAGAAAGAGAAATCAGCTGAGACTAGCGACGAAAGCCATCCAGCCCCATCCGGGTTGCTGACGAACTACGAGCTGCCCCCCGCGGGGACACTGGTGCGCGGAGCGCCCCACAAGGAACGCTCAGCCGTCAACGACGCGGTGGTGGAAGCCCTAGAGGGGGTTCTTAGGGAGTTCAACGTCGACGCGACGGTTTCCGGATTCTCCCGTGGGCCCACCGTGACACGCTACGAGCTCTCTCTGGGTCCCGGCGTAAAGGTTGAGCGGATCACTGCCCTCTCAGGCAACATCGCTTACGCAGTCGCAAGCACGGACGTGCGGATCCTGGCACCGATTCCCGGTAAGTCGGCGATAGGCGTGGAGATCCCGAATGCTGACCGGGAAACCGTTGCGCTCGGGGACGTCTTGCGGTGCGGGAAAGCGCAGAAGAACCGCCACCCGCTCATGGTTGGCGTTGGCAAGGACGTTGAGGGTGGTTACGTTGTCACCAACTTGGCTCGAACACCCCACCTTCTGGTTGCCGGTCAAACCGGGTCGGGCAAGTCCTCTTTCATAAACTCCATGATCATGTCGATTCTGATGCGCGCTACACCCGAGCAAGTTCGCATGGTTCTCATTGACCCGAAACGGGTCGAGCTGTCAATCTACGAGGGCATCCCACATCTGGTCACGCCCATCATCACCAGTCCGAAGAAAGCTTCCGAAGCCCTTGAGTGGGTCGTGCGGGAAATGGACGCACGCTACGACGACCTGGCCTCTTTCGGTTTCAAACACATCGACGATTTCAACGCGGCGATCAGGGAAGGCACTGTGAAACCGCTTGAGGGGTCGAAACGCACGCTGAAGCCCTACCCCTACCTACTTGTGGTGGTGGATGAGCTCGCCGACCTGATGATGATCGCGCCAAGGGACGTCGAAGCGTCGGTGCAGCGGATCACCCAGTTGGCCCGAGCAGCTGGGATCCACCTGGTGCTGGCGACTCAGCGCCCTTCGGTTGACGTCGTCACAGGACTCATCAAGGCGAACGTCCCTTCAAGGCTCGCCTTTGCGACCTCTGCACTCGCAGACTCGCGGGTCATCTTGGATCAGCCCGGTGCGGAGAAGCTGGTGGGGCAGGGTGACGCGCTGTACCTTCCCGCCGGGGCTGCGAAGCCGATGCGAGTCCAGGGTGCTTGGGTTGACGAACACGAGATTGAAGCGGTTGTGGAGCACACCAAGGCCCAGATGGCGCCCTCTTACAGGGAGGACGTCGTTGCGCCCGCCAAGACAGGCAAACCGGCGGAGGACATCGGGGACGACCTGGAAGACCTCCTTTCTGCGGCCGAACTAGTCGTGAACACGCAGCTCGGGTCAACATCAATGTTGCAAAGGAAGCTCCGCGTCGGGTTTGCCCGCGCCGGCAGGCTCATGGACCTGTTGGAAACCCGTGAGATAGTGGGGCCTTCAAGGGGGTCGAAAGCACGCGAGGTCCTGGTTCCTCCCGAGGAGCTGCCGGCGGTGCTAGCGCTTCTGCGCGGCGAGTCCGACTCGCTTCATCCTGAAACCGGCGACTTTGGCGGCCAGCCTGAAGACGATGATTCATTTGATTTGGAACCCGTGGAGTCGGCGGCCATTTCGGGTGGGTTCCCAGAGCCGGACCCGGAGGCAACCCAACCTCTCCAGGCGCAATACCTCTAGACCAAGAGTGGTTTGGGCCCTGAGCCCTATACTGGAGCAACCGAACAGGCCCACCGTCCTAACTGGAAGAGCACATGTCTGAACCAACCACCTCCGGTGTGCAGGCTAAGCCCGACGCCATCTGGAACCTCCCGAACGTGCTCACAATGGTTCGGTTGGTGCTGGTGCCTGCGTTCCTGTGGTTGCTCTTGGTTAACACGACGCCAAGCCGTTGGTGGGCTCTTGGAATTTTCGTTGTTGCCGCGTACACGGACCACCTTGACGGCAAGATAGCGCGCAGCCGAAACCTGGTCACCAATTTTGGGAAGCTGGCGGACCCGATCGCGGACAAGTTCATGACGCTCGGTGCGTTCGTCGCGCTCTCTATCCTTGCCCTTTTACCCTGGTGGTTCACGATCATCGTCGCCTTCCGCGAGATCGGGATAACTATCCTGAGGGAGGTTCTGCGGCGGAAAGGCACGGTTGTTGCAGCAAGTTCCGGCGGCAAGCTTAAGACGGTTTTGCAGATCTTCTTGATTTTCCTGCTGATCGTTCCCTGGGACTCTTTCGTTCCCGCTGGCTCGGTCCTGGCTCAGGTTGTGACTGTCGTCGTTTGGATTGCGCTAGCCGCAGCATTGCTCACAACGGTGGTTTCCGGGATGCAGTACGTCCTCTCCGCGGCTCGCGGCGCGAAGCGCAGCAACCAACATCAACACTGACTGTGTCATACCGCACGGAAGAAAAGCGTGGCCCGACGCGTTGTATATTGCATGGGTATGAACTACACGAATAGGCCCGGAAAATACCGGCAGCATGGAACTGGACGACCTGTTCGCGCGCTGAGTGGCGCCAAGTTTGCTGTGCCGACGGCAGAGCAAACTGCAGAGCGACCTTTGCTCCGCAGCGAACTAGGTGACGTGCTGCGTTCACTGCGTTCTAGGCAGGAGCGCACGCTACGCGAAGTGTCCTCAGAGGCACAGGTCTCACTCGGATACCTCAGTGAGGTTGAGCGGGGGCAGAAGGAAGCCTCCTCTGAACTCCTAGAGTCCATTTGCGGAGCCCTTGGGGTGCCGCTCTGGTTCGTCATCCGTGAGGTCGCAGATCGCATGATGTTACTCGACAAAACCACCGTGCCAGACACGGTGCCTGACGACCTACTAGCCCCAGAGGCCAGTGGTCTTCGGTAAGGCTCAGTCGTGAAAGACTCAGAGTTTTGGAATGCCCTGGAGGAGGTCTTCGGACCTACTCTGGGGCATTCTCTTGCGTCCGACCTCTACTTGCCACCCTTGAAGGACACCGCGCGGGCCGCGCTGGCATCCGGTGTGTCCCCAGACCTTGTCTGGGTCGCCCTAGTAGGCGAGTCGGGAGCACCTGAAGAGGCCCGCTGGACCCACAGGCGCCCTCTGGAACCTGACGCGTAGACACGCCGCCAGCCCGTAACTATTAGAACAGTTGTTCTAGTAGTCTTTCCTCAGGTGAGCGCGTTGCGAGATCTTCACAGGCAGGGTCAGCCGGGCGCGTCTATGTCGGTGGTCGGACATATTCTTGCCTGCGAGGCTCGGAGAGGGCCGCGCAAAGCAGACCAGCTTTGAAAACAGGCCGGAGAGGCCACGGGATCAGGAGTGACGATGGCAAAAGCCAGCGCAGGCAAAAGAATAGAAAACGACCGGCAGAAAGCTCTCGACCTGGCTCTAAGCCAGATTGATCGCCAGTTCGGGAAGGGATCCGTTATGCGGCTCGGTGACGATGCGCGTCCGCCAGTCCGCGTGATCCCGACCGGGTCGTTGGCCTTGGACGTCGCTCTGGGTATCGGTGGGTTGCCGCGTGGAAGGGTTGTTGAGATCTACGGCCCGGAGTCCTCGGGGAAGACAACTGTGGCCTTACACGCTGTGGCCAGCGCGCAGAAAGCCGGTGGCAACGCCGCCTTCATCGATGCGGAACACGCTCTGGACCCGGAATACGCCAAGGCACTTGGTGTCGATACGGACTCGCTGCTTGTCTCACAGCCAGACACCGGTGAGCAGGCGCTTGAAATCGCGGACATGCTGATCAGGTCCGGGGGCGTCGACATTATCGTTATTGACTCCGTGGCGGCACTAGTCCCAAAGGCAGAGATTGAGGGGGAGATGGGGGACTCTCACGTGGGTCTCCAGGCACGGCTCATGTCCCAGGCGCTCAGGAAGATAACCGGTGCCCTGTCCGCCACGGGGACCACCGCGATCTTCATCAACCAGCTGCGTGAAAAGATCGGCGTGTTCTTCGGGTCGCCCGAAACTACGACGGGTGGTAAGGCACTTAAGTTCTACTCTTCTGTGCGCATTGACGTTCGTCGGATCGAAACGCTGAAGGAGGCCGGTGCACCGGTAGCTAACCGCACCCGTGCCAAGATCGTCAAGAACAAGATGGCGCCGCCCTTCAAGCAGGCAGAGTTCGACATCGTCTACGGGAAGGGGATCTCCCGTGAAGGTTCCATCATCGATATGGGAGTCGAAAGCGGGATAGTCCGCAAGTCCGGCTCTTGGTTCACGTACGGGAAAGATCAGCTGGGCCAAGGAAAAGAAAATGTGCGCCAGTTCCTGATCGACAACCCCGACTTGGCGGACGAAATCGAGAACAAGATCCTGCTTGAGCTGGGCATTGCTGAGGCCCCGCAGGACGGTTCTAAGCCGGGAGCCGAAGGTGAAGAGAAGCTCGCCTGAACCCAGCGTGTACAGCGCCGCCGTCCGTCTCCTTGGGATGCGTGAGCACTCTCGAAGTGAGCTGCGGCAAAAGCTGCTCACCCGCGGGCACGCGGAGACAGAAGTAGAAGAATCCTTGGACCGGCTGGTGCAGCAGGACTACCTGAACGACTCCAGGTTCGCTGCTTTAGTGTTCCGCCAGTACAGCGACCTGGGTCGCAGTGGAGTGGAGCGCCAGATGCTACGCCGCGGCCTTGCCCCCGAAGTCTGGGAAGACCTGGTTCACCAGATCGACAGTGAAGACGAAGCAATTCGGGCCCGCGCAGCAGCCTCAAAGAAGGCCAGGGAACTGCCCGCGGACCTGAACGATTACGACCAGGTGCAGCGTTGGCGTCGCCGCGCGGCTGCATACCTGATGCGCAGGGGTTTCAGCGGGTCGGTCACAAACCGGGCACTTGGTGAAGTCTTGGATCGGGCAAAGGAAAACGCGTGAACGCCCCTCTGCAGGACGTTCTGGTGGAGCTTCAAGCGCGCTCCCTTACTCTGGCGACAGCAGAGTCCCTGACAGGAGGCGCCCTGGCTTCCAGGATCGTTGACGTCCCGGGGGCTTCTAACTGTTTCTTGGGTGGGGTTGTCACCTACGCCGTCGAATCCAAGAGCGAACTGCTGGGGGTTTCGTCAGATCTGCTTAGGGCTGGCGGACCGGTCCAGGCTGAGGTAGCGGCACAAATGGCGGCCGGAGCAGCCCGGCTGTTTCGCGCCGATGTCGGAGTTTCGACAACGGGTGTTGCGGGTCCTGGCGATTCTCCCGATGGGCCGTGCGGCCGTGTCTACGTCGGAGTCTCACTTGGCTCTGAGCTGGTCACAGAAGCACACAGTTTTGTGGGGGACCGCGGAGCGATCCGTTCCCAAAGCGTCGATGCGGCCCTCGCGCTGTTGTGGCGCTTGCTACGAGATCTCCCAGAGCAAACGCCTGGCCAGTAGGCTGACCGGGTGGAAACGGAAGCACTTCCCCGGACGTTCCAGGTTCGCACGCTCGGGTGCCAGATGAACCAGCACGACTCCGAACGCATTGCGGGGCTGCTATCCGGGATGGGTATGGTCCCGGTTGCAGAAGTCCCCGAAGCTGTAGCGCGCGCCACCGAGGCCGGGGATGGCGGGGCTGACGTAGTCGTTATCAACACGTGCTCGGTGCGGGAGAACGCCGCCAACAAGCTGTTCGGGAACCTGGGCCAGCTCGCTTCGGTCAAAAGGGAGCGCCCCGGTATGCAGATCGCTGTTGGAGGTTGCCTGGCGCAGCAGATGCGGGAGTCCATTGTGAAACGCGCGCCGTGGGTGGACGCTGTCTTCGGGACGCACAACATCGATGTGCTGCCAGCACTGCTTCGTAGGTCTGAGCACGGCCGCGAAGCAGCAGTTGAGATCGAAGAGTCTCTGAAGGTTTTCCCATCCACGCTGCCATCGCTGAGGGAGTCTGCCTACGCAGCTTGGGTCTCCATCTCAGTTGGCTGCAACAACACGTGCACGTTCTGCATCGTTCCGAGGCTTCGCGGGCGGGAAAGGGACCGCGTCCCAGAAGAGATTCTTGAAGAAGTCCGGGCCGTCCTGAGCGAGGGAGCGATTGAGGTCACCCTGCTGGGACAAAACGTGAACTCCTACGGTGCCTCCTTCCGGCAGCGGGGTGCGTTCGCTCAGCTACTGCGTGACGTCGGGGCGCTAGAGGGCTTGGAGAGGCTGCGCTTCACATCGCCCCACCCCGCGGCTTTCACGGACGACGTGATCGAAGCCATGGCTGAGACACCGGCAGTAATGCCTAGCCTTCACATGCCACTCCAGAGCGGTTCCGACAAAGTCCTTCGGGAAATGCGGCGCTCGTACCGGCGTGCCCGCTTTGAGGGCATCCTGGAACGCGTGCGCGCGCAAATACCTGACGCCGCCATCACAACTGACATCATTGTGGGTTTTCCGGGCGAAACTGACCAGGACTTTGAACAGACGCTTGAGGTTGTTGAGGAATCCCGTTTCAGCTCAGCCTTCACCTTCCAATACTCACCTCGTCCTGGGACGCCCGCCGCAAAACGCACAGACGTCGTGCCAACCGACGTGGTCGCGGATCGCTACGCAGCCTTGGTCGACCTACAAAACCGGATCTCAACAGAAGAGAATCAGGCGCAGGTTGGGAAAACCGTAGAGGTCCTGGTGTCAGAGGGTGAGGGACGAAAAGACGGAGTGACGCGGCGGGCGTCCGGTCGGGCCCGCGACAACCGCCTGGTGCATTTCGCGTTGCCGGAAGGACAACAGGCACCGCGGCCCGGTGATCTGGTGCAGGTGCAGGTCACCTACGGTGCGCCTCACCACCTGCTCGCTGATTCAGCCCTGCAACCACAAGGTCTCTACCGGATCCACCCGACCCGCGCGGGAGACGCCTGGGAGAGCCGCCAGAAGAGGGAGCCTTCCACAAGGGTCTCCCTTGGTGTGCCAACGCTGCGAGTGGCGCGGCCGTGATCCTTGCCGTCGTCGGCCCGACTGCAAGCGGGAAGACAGCGTTCGCTATGGACCTTGTGTCCGCCATCGCCGTTCAGCAGGGAGAGGCGGAGAGCGAAACCGCAGAGATTGTGGGGGCGGATGCTTTCGCCCTCTACCGAGGCATGGACGTTGGTACCGCGAAGCCGTCACTCAAGGAACGCCAAAGGCTTGCACACCACCAGGTCGACACTCTTGACATCACCGATGCCGCTTCTGTAGCGGAGTACCAACGAAGTGCCAGGGCGGACGTAGCACGCATCCTCGGACTTGGGAAACAGCCCGTCGTTGTTGGTGGCTCGGGACTCTACGTGCGCGCACTCCTTGACAGAATCGATTTCCCCCCGACAGACCCGCGGGTCCGTGCTGCCCTGGAACAGCGCGCCCGGACTGAAGGACTAGATGCGCTACGTAGTGAGCTAGAGCGGCGCGACCCGCAAGCGGCTAAGGAGATCGAGCCGAACAACGAAAGACGCATCGTCAGGGCACTGGAAGTCATCGAGCTGACCGGACGGCCTTTTTCCACAAAGCAGCCTAAGCACCAGTATTGGAAACCGACGCTGCAGCTTGCCCTTGATTGGCCTCTTCCCGAACTTCAGGCCCGAATCAAGAGGCGCACATCGCAGATGTTTTCTGAGGGCCTAGTCGATGAGGTGAGGGGCTTGGAGCAGCGGGGGCTAAGAGAAACCAGAACGGCTTCGCGTGCCACTGGTTATGCGCAGGTCCTTCAGCTCCTAAGCGGGGATCTTTCACTGCAGGAAGCACAGGACGCGACAGCGCTCGCAACCTTCCAGCTCGCGAAACGTCAGCTTAAATGGTTCCGAGCTGACCCGCGGGTGCACTGGTTAGACCCGCGTAGGCCAGAGGTGGCGTTAGGGGAGGCTCTGCGACTCCTTGGTGAGCGCCAGTACCCGAAAACCTCGTTTTGAGGCGATCCGTTTCGCCCGGAAACCCTGAGTTTCAAGCCACTTAGCCATAGAATCTGCCCCGAGGTTCTTGCCGATGACCAGGTAGGCAGTGCCGTGGGGGGTCAGCCTAGGCAGCCAACGCATCAACAGCTCTTGGAGCGCTTTCTTGCCGATACGAACCGGCGGGTTAGACCAGACCAGGTCGAAGCTAATGTCGCGTTTTGCAGCTTCAGCAAGTGCTTCGTCTTCCGTCAGGACTACGGTGTCTTTAGCACCGATCGCCGCCAGGTTCCGCCTTGTCAGCTCTAAGGCTCGCGGGTTCACGTCGACGGCCCAAACGCTTGCATCGGGGGATTCGGTTGCGAGCGCTGCGGCGATCGGACCCCAACCGCAGCCGAGGTCCAGAAATGTCCCTAGGGCTGGGGGAGGAGGTACTTGATCCAAGAGTATTGCAGTCGCAGCGTCAAGAGCGCGTGCGGAAAAAACGCCGTCAGTGGACGCCATCTGGTATCGGGTCCCACGCGTGGAGTAGGTAAGCGTTCGCAGCTGGTCGGGCAAGTCGGCTGGCTCTGTGCTGAAGTAGTGGGGGCTCACCCCTTGAGCCTAGCCTCCCCGGCTAAACTGGGGACACGGGCTAAGCCGCAAAAACTGGAAGGGACCTCTTGGAAGAACAGCCACTCGTGACAGATGGGCGAAGTGAGACTCTTAGGCGGGCGGAAGAGGTTGCGGCGCGGGTGTTGGCCCGCCCTGCTCCAGCACTCGCTTCAACGGAGGACTCTGCCGAAGAAACTCACGAGCAGTGGGAAGAACGGAGGGCGACCGGCAGGGGCCTCTCGCACTCCTCGGAACTCCAGGAAGTCTCAGAGGTTGAGTATCGCCAGGTTCGACTTGAACGTGTCGTGCTGGTGGCGTTGCGGACGACTCAGAGCCGGCTTGACGTAGAGAACTCCTTGCGCGAACTCAGCGCCCTTGCAGAAACCGCGGGGTCGGAAGTTCTTGCGAGCGTCATGCAGTCCCGCCAGACGCCCGACCCTGGTACTTTCCTTGGGGCAGGGAAGGCGCGGGAGCTTCGCGACCTTGTCGCAGAAGTCGGGGCCGACACTGTGATTGTCGACTCTGACCTTTCCCCCTCCCAACGCAGGGGGCTGGAGGACATTGTCAAAGTTAAGGTGGTGGACCGCACCGCCTTGATCTTGGACATCTTCGCTCAACACGCGCAGTCGCGAGAGGGGAAAGCTCAAGTTGAGCTAGCCCAACTTGAGTACCTGCTACCCAGGCTGCGTGGGTGGGGAGAATCCATGTCCAGGCAAGCTGGAGGACGCGTAGCGGGCGGTGAAGGGATCGGCTCCAGGGGTCCGGGTGAAACCAAGATTGAGCTTGACCGTCGCCGGATCCGCACCCGAATGGCAAAGCTGAAGAAGCAGATCAAGGGCATGGAGCCCGCCAGGGTCACACAGAGGTCTGGGCGCAGACGCAAAGGAGTCCCCTCGGTCGCCATTGCCGGGTACACGAACGCCGGCAAATCGACGTTGCTCAACAGGCTTACCGGGTCGGACGCGCTAGTACACAACGCGCTTTTTGCGACGTTGGACCCGTCGGTTCGCAGGGTGGAGACCCCGGAGGGGCGCACCTACACGCTTACCGACACGGTTGGTTTTGTCGCGAATCTTCCAACCCAGTTGGTGGAGGCATTCCGTTCCACGCTAGAAGAGATTGGGGAGTCTGACGTGGTTCTCCACGTCGTTGACGCGGGCCATCCGGATCCGGCGGGTCAGGTGCAGTCTGTGCGGCAGGTGCTTTCTGAGATTGAGGGGTTCGAGCCGCGCCAAGAGCTGATCGTCTTGAACAAGACGGACCTGGCAAGCCCAGAAACCCTAGCCCAGCTGCGCGCGACTTTCCCGGGCGCGTTGGAGGTCTCGGCGCTCACGGGCAGGGGGATCCCGCAGCTACAAGATGCCATACAGGAGGCGTTGCCGCGCCCCGAAGTCAACGTCGACCTTGTCGTGCCCTTCGACAAGTCCCGCTTAGTCAGCCTGGCGCACGACGCCGGCGAGGTTCTCTCGCAGGAGTGGTCCGAACTCGGAACGCACCTGGTGGCCAGAGTCGACCCAGAACTCGCTGCAGCCCTACAAAGTGCAGCAGCCGAAACTTCAGCTATCGTTTCGCCCGCAGAAGGTAGTCTTACCCAAAGATAGAAGGTAAAGGAGCCTATTTTGTCTGTTGAATCATCAGGTGTTCCGTCCCTTGCAAAAGGCCGTCCCTCGAAACTGTCTGTTGTCGGAGCCGGCGCGGTTGGCACCGCGGTGGCCTACGCTGCTGCGATGAGCGGCATCGCTCGCTCGATCGCCCTCTACGACATCAACGGCCCTAAGGTTCGCGCTGAGGGTTTGGACATTGCTCACGGCATCCAGTTCACGCCTGTCGGGTCCGTTGTTGGCTCCGATGACATCGATATTCTGTCCGGGTCGGACATGGTGGTTGTCACGGCCGGCGCCAAGCAGAAGCCTGGCCAGACCCGGATGGAGCTGGCACAGTCGACGGTCGGACTGATGAAGACTCTGGTGCCGCAGATGCTTTCCGCGGCTCCCGATGCCATTTACATGTTCGTGACGAACCCTGTCGATGTTGTCACCTACGTTGCACTGCAACTCATGGGGAAGCCGCGCGGCCAAGTTTTCGGGTCGGGAACAGTCCTGGACACCTCGCGTCTTCGCTACCTCATCTCTCAGGAAACCGGCGTCTCCTCAAAGTCGATCCACGCGATGATTGCGGGCGAGCACGGCGACTCAGAGGTTGCCCTCTGGTCTAGCGCAGAAATCGGCAACGTCCCCGTGGATGATTGGGGCCCCACGCTTTCCGGGCGCATCTTTGACCGGAAGCTTCGTGAGGAGATTGCTCGCGACGTTGTTGATTCCGCCTACCACATCATTGAAGGTAAGGGCGCGACGAACTACGCGATAGGTCTCGCTGCCAATGCGATTGCCAGTTCTGTTCTTCGGGACGAACGCCGCGTCATGACGGTCTCTACGTTCCTTGACGATTGGAACGGCATCTCTGACGTCTGCATGGCGGTGCCGACGGTTGTCGGTAGGGGTGGGGCTGGCAGGATCCTTGAGCCACCACTTAGCGTCGACGAACTCCGTGGCTTGCGGAACTCCGCCGCTCAGATTCGTAGCGCGGCCCGCGAGTTGGGTTACTAGAGGGCGCGAACGACAGTCACGACGCGTCCCAGGATCTGGGCTGGGCCCGCTGGGATGGGTTGAAAGTCTGGGTTGCGCGGTAGGAGCCAGGTGCCAGAATCGTCGCGCAACCAGACTTTCACGGTTGCTTCCCCGTCGATCATCGCCGCCACGATCTCTCCGTTTTCAGCGACGTTCTGGGCGCGGACAACCACGTAATCCCCATCGCAGATTGCCGCGTCAATCATGGAGTCTCCACGGACTTCTAAGACGAATAGCTGTCCGCGTCCCGTGAGCCGCGTGGGGAGTGAAAACACGTCTTCGACGTTCTGCTCAGCAGTAATGGGCGTGCCTGCTGCGATCTGCCCGACCAGCGGAATTGAAACTGCGTCGCTGTCCGAGGATGAGACGGGGACTTCTACTGCACGTGGTGAGAACTGCGTCGCAGCTTCGGTCCGAAGTGCCCGGGGGCGTCCAGCTTCCCGGGTGAGCATCCCCATCTTCTCCAGTGAATCCAGGTGGTATTTGACGGTCGAGGGGGAGGCCAGTCCAACCCGCTGCCCTATCTCCCGGACCGAGGGTGGGTAGCCGGTGGTCCTGATGCTTTCTTCTACCACTGACAGAATCTGCTCCTGGCGGGCAGTGAGCTGTTTTTGGTCTGACACGTTGGCCTCCCGGTCACCCTGCGTTCATTCGAAGACTAACCGAAACACACCTCTTTTCAAACATATGTTCGAGCGAGTCTGCATTTTGTCGGAGACCTTTGGTATCGTACAGGTGTTCGACGAACGGTTGTTCTAGTGGTGTTGGCCGTTCGAAAAGTTCGCTTGCGGGCTGGATGCCAGCTCTGGGTGGGAGGTAGCGATGAGTGCAGTGTCGACGTACGAATCGACGGATCGCGAGCTTAAAGTTCTTGGCCGCTTGCCGGAGCCGGCGCCGGTCATCGATCTTGCTGCAGAGCGGCGGCGCAGGCAGGTTGCGGAAGCGGATCTGCAAAGGGCGATCGCGCGACATCCAGCAGGGTCCGCGCTGGCTACAGCTGACATGGGCGGCAAAGAAACCGACGGTCCGCCGGTGCAGTACAGGATCGTGGTGCCGCTTTACGCAAAGGTAGTGGGGTGGGTTCTCGCTTTCGCCTTGGTGATCGGCGTAGGCGGGGCCCTTGGGGCCGCGTTCCGGCCCGCGCCGTTCGCGGGCGAAACCTACACTCATTCGGTGGCGTCGGGCGAATCTCTCTGGGGGCTCGCCGCTGGACTTGGCTCCGCCAGGGCCTTGGAAGACGTCGTGGAAGACATTAGGGCCCTAAACGGTTTGGATGATGCAACCTTGCACCCGGGTCAGGAGATCCTGCTCCCTTTGGAGTAGTGGCTCTGAACTCACTTGCTTCTACTTTTTGGTAGCGTCCGCGGCCTGCGATACGGTTTTCCTAAGTAGTCGCGGAAAGGAAACCCTCTTGCGTTGCCCGTTTTGCCAGCATGGAGACACGCGTGTCGTTGACACCCGGGTTACTGAGGACGGCACCGCTATCCGCAGAAGGCGCGAGTGCGGTAGGTGTGGGCGGCGCTTGACGACAACCGAGACCTCGAGTTTTTCTGTTGAGAAGCGCTCAGGAGTGCTGGAACCGTTTTCCAGGAGCAAGGTGACCGGTGGGGTTCGGAAAGCCTGCCAAGGGCGCCCGGTGTCAGACCACGACCTAGCTGTACTTGCACAGCAGGTTGAAGAGAAGCTTCGGGCCTCCGGGCAGCCGGCGGTTTCGGCTGATGAGGTCGGCCGCGCGATCCTGCCGTTTTTGCGGCAGTTGGACGTTATCGCCTACATGCGTTTTGCGTCTGTCTATTCCTCGTTCGAATCTCTAGAGGATTTTGAGGACGCAATCATGGAGCTGCGAAGCGAGAACCTGACCGGCGATTAGGGCTCTTCCCGCGGCTCGCTTGACTCGTCTTCTTTGGAGCTTTGTCGGGCTCTCAGGGTTTCGGCTGCTTCTGCCAACGTCTCGCGGGCCTCGGCAGTCTTCTGGCCTGCGCGTTCCGCCAAGTCGGACACTTGTGCGGCCAGGTCTTGCAGGCCTGAACGCAGTCCGGTTTGCACTTCAAGCAGGTGCCTTTGGACTCTGCGGCGCATGACTTTCCCGATTTGAGAGCGGGGGAGTTCTTGAACAACCACTATCTGTCGGGGGAGTGCATAGCGGGCTAAGGATTTCTCAGCCCACTCACGCACGTCGGCGAGCGTGATCGACGCCCCAGCCTCCAAAACCAAAGCTGCGACGACGTCGTCCCCCCGGTTGGTTCCGCTGGGCATCCCCACGACGGCGACGTCTGAGACGCCCGGCATGGAACGCACAACCTCCTCCACCTGCGTTGGATAGACGTTGAACCCGCCGGTGATGATCAGTTCCTTACGGCGGTCCGCCATGTACACGAAGCCGTCGCGGACCTGGACCAGGTCCCCGGTGCGTAGCCAGCCGCCGACGAACACTTCTGCACTCTCTTCGGGGTCCTCCCAGTAGCCGCTGAAAACCTGGGGTCCCTTGACAAGGAGTTCTCCGATTTCCCCTGTAGGGACGTCTTCTTCAGGGTTTTCTGGGTTGACGATTCGGATGAACGTGGAGGGAAACGGTGCACCTAGCGCCCCTGCACGTTTTTCCTTTGAGAGGGGTGAACCCAGTAGCACGGGGGAAGTTTCTGTCATTCCGTATCCCTCAATGACTAGCCCGCCCGTTGCTTCTTCCCAGCGCTTTGAAAGTTCTTCTGAAAGAGGCATGGCCCCGGAGAGCGTAAAGCTCATGGAGGACAGGTCAACCGGCAGCGTCTTGTGTTCTGCAAGAAGCCTGTCGAACATGGGCGGCACACCCACGAAGAATGTGCAGGGCAGGCGGCGCTGCGCTAGCAGGATTTGGGCGGGATCGAACTTCGGGAAGACCGCGATAGTGGCGCCTAACTGCACTGCCGACAACAGTGTCACAGTCAGCCCAAAAGCGTGGAAGTAAGGAAGCACAGAATAGAAGGTTTCCGCGCCCGCGTGCAGCGGCGGGACCCACGCTACGGACTGGGTGACGTTCGACGCCAGGTTGCGGTGAGACAGTGCGACAGCTTTGGGGGTTCCGGTGGTGCCTCCGGTGTGGATTAGCAGCGCCGTGTCCGTGGGGCGTCCCACGTGCTTTCCTGCCCACGGGGAAGCGGAGTTCACTGACTTGTCCCAGTTGACCACCGAGTTTGGGGTTTTTGCCCCCAGAGCTTTTCTCTTTGCTCGAACCCCGGGTAGGGGGAGCTTCAACAAAGCGCGTGAGGTCCTGGACAGGGCGTCCGCAAGGTTCACACCAAAAACCTGGTGGTCAGACCCCAGGAAGCTGAGCTTTTCAATACTGTTTTCCCAGGCGACCGTGACTTTGGCACCGTGGCGTTCGTACTCCAGTTTCAGCTCGGCTTCGGGCGCCAACGGATTGTGTTCAACCGCGATCCCGCCGACTAGGGCTGTGGCAAACAGTGCCACGATGTGCTGAGGGCAGTTCGGCATGACAAGCGCGACGCGGTCGCCGGGCTTGACGCCCACCGATTTCAGGACGCTAGCGGCCTTTCGGACCTGATCAGCGAGCTTTGCGTACGTGGTTTGCTCACTCAGGAAGTCGATAGCGACCCGGTCGGGGTAGCGCTTTGCGGAGCCCATCAACATGTCCGCGAGCATTAGGTCGCCAGCGTCCACGCGGTACGGGACACCTGGCGCGTAGCTCTTTCGTAGTTCGTCAGTCAGAGTCATACGCATTGCCCGTTTCTGGTCGTGCCTACTGCTGCAGGCTCAGGTACCTGGTGTCGATGTCGACTTTCAGACCGCTTATTGCTGCGACGACCTCTTTTGGAAGCGGCGCAGCCACGTCTGTGATCGCGTAGCCGATGGAGCCCGCGGTCGCCAGAGCCTGTGCTTCGACGTTCACACCCGTGCCGGCCAAGATGTCGTTTAGGTTCGCCATCACGCCCGGGATGTTGTGGTGCATGAAGGTTAGCCGACCCGCAGCCCCAGCGCTGGGTGGGAGAGCCAAGTTAGGGACGTTCACCGACATGGAGGTGTTGCCGAGCCGCATATACTCGATCAGTTTGGTGCTGACAAATGCGCCGATGTCGTGTTGCGCTTCGATCGTTGAGCCGCCAATGTGGGGTGTCAGGATGACGTTGTCCATCATTTGCAGTTCCGAAGCAAACGGGTCCCCGTTAGCTTTTGGCTCCTCTGGGAACACATCAACCGCGGCTCCGCTGAGGTGCTTTGACTCAAGGGCGGCCCTCAGGGCCTCCACGTCCACCACGAACCCGCGCGAAAGGTTCACGATCACCGCTCCCGGGCGCATCTGGGAGAGCTCTTTTTCGCCGATTAGCCCCCGGTTAGATTCCAGCCCACTCACGTGCACGGACACTACGTCCGATTGTGAGAGGACGTCCGCCATTGAGTCCGCGCGTTCAGCGTTCCCTAACGCAAGCCTTTCCTCGATGTCGTAGAAGAGGACCCGCATACCGACTGCTTCGGCGAGGACTGAAAGCTGGGTGCCGATGTTCCCATAGCCGATGATGCCCAGGGTTCTTCCACGGACCTCGTGAGCCCCATCGGCGCTTTTGTCCCACGTGCCGCGGTGGAGTTTTGAGTTCTTCACTGTCAGGCGACGCGTCAGGGCAATTATCTCTCCAAGCGCCAGTTCAACCACCGACCGAGTGTTTGCGTAGGGTGCGTTGAAGACCGGAATTCCGCGTTCGGCCGCGCTTTCGGTCGCAATCTGGTTGGTCCCAATACAAAACGCGCCGATGGCCTCAAGTGAGGGACTGCTCGCGAGGACCTTTCGGGTCACTTCTGTTTTGGAGCGGATCCCTAAGATTTGCACGTCCTTCAGGGCTTCAATGAGGTCGGTTTCGCCCAGACTGCGCTTCAGCACAGTCACGTTCATGCCGGCCCTCTCAAGGGTGGCGGCGCCGATGGGATGCGGGTTTTCAAGAAGAAGGACGTTGATCACGACTGCATCGTCCCGCTTTTGAGGTGGCGTTGCGCCGCAGTTCCACCTAGTGGCCGACACTCAGAGCGCCTGGTCAAGTGCTTCCTGCCACACTTTTGGAAGAGGCCTGCTGTGAACGGAGTGAAGCCTACGCGTGGGGCGAGTCATCGCAACGAACAGGTCTCCCGGCCCGTCATCCGCGATTTCTGCCGGTTCGACGACAATCGTGACATCGAACTCTAGGCCCTTCGCCCCGACGGCGCTAAGCAAGCTGACCCTTTGGTCCAAAGCGCTGGCTCCTTCGCCATCAGCTCCCCACGCCCGGGCACGTTCGTTGCCCACGATGATCCCGATACGGCCCTCTCCTACGCCAACAGCGGCGTCAAGGGCGGCGCTTTCCTGCTCGAGTGCCCGCTGAACGGCCGCCCAAAGAGGGTCTGCTACTGGGGGGAGGATTCCTTCCGGGGTTTCCAGGTAGGTGTCCGCAAGAGGGTCGGGGACTTCACGGGCGGAGCTGAGTGGGAAGATCACGGGTTCGCCTAGCTCAGCTAGGACCTCTTGCGCGAGGTCCGTGATAGTTCGGGGAGTCCGGTACGAAATAGTCAGTGCGTACTCGCCTTCCAGTCCGCGTGCGGCGGGTCCAAGAGCCTGGTACCAGGAGGTGGGGCGGTCGTGACCGCGAGCCTGGTCGAGATCCCCAACGACGGTGATGGAACGCGAGGGGCAGCGACGCAGGATGGAGTGCCACGCCATGGGGGACAGGTCCTGGGCTTCGTCGACGACGATGTGTCCGTAGGTCCACGAGCGGTCGGCCAGGGCTCGCTCCGCGAGCGGCGCCCACTCCCTTGGGCCGCGGGCCTGCTCTGCCAGCACTTCCGCGCTGACGATGCCGTCCCCCAGGTTTTGTCCCACCAAAGCTGTCTTGACCCGCTCGATCTCTTCGCTTTGTGCGAGGGCACGCACTGCAGCTTCGGCGTCGCGAACCGCTTCGGAGGTTCCCAACAGTTCCTCGAGCTCGTCGAGAAGGGGAACGTCGGCAACGGTGAAAGGACTGCCCTTTGGACGCTGAACCAGCTCCAGGTCTTCTTCGCTGAGGCCCCTTGATACCCGCCGCAGCAGCGCTGGTTTGGCGTAGAGGCGCGCCAGGAGGTCTTCGGCCCTGGTCGGCATCCAGCAGAGGTTGATCTCCCGCCGGACATCGCGGTCCGCGCGCACAGTTTCCCGCCACCACGCCATGGTGTCGGCGTCAGCGTCTGCGCCAGATAGTTGGCGGGTGATGTGGTTGAGCAGCTCTAGCGCAAACCCGTCCCGTGCAACGTTGTGCGGTGAACCTCCACGCCTCGCCTTGGTGCGGGCTTCGCGCACAACTGCCGGAGTAAGGCTCGCTTCCTTACCGTCGATCTTGAAGTGCTTGGTTTCGTTCGGCAGCCGCTGCAGGTCACTCACTGCGGCCCTCAGGGTTTCTACCCAGTCCAACCTGCCTTTAGCACGGGCGACTTCTGCGCTGTCCATGACCCGAGCATCTATCCCTGGGACCAGACTGCCCATGGTGGCGGAGACGACGCCGTTTTCTCCAAGAGAGGGCAGGACCTGCTCGATGTAGCGAAGGAAGACGGGCGAGGGGCCGATGACCAGGACACCCGATTTCTCTAGTCGTTCCCTGTTCGCATACAGCAGGTAGGCAGCACGGTGTAAAGCCACTGCCGTCTTACCCGTCCCAGGACCACCTTGAACAACTAGGACCCCCTTGTCAGGCGCCCGGATAATCGCGTCCTGCTCCGCCTGGATGGTGGCGACAATGTCGCCCATGCGCCCCTCGCGTGCGGAGGCAAGCGCAGACATGAGGGCGCCTTCACCCTGAAACGAAAGTCCCTCTTGGTTCGCCCTTTCAGCGTCCAGCACGTCATCCTCGATAGAGCGGACTTTGCGTAGGTGCGTCAAGATGTGGCGGCGACGCAGCACCCCCGATGGGTCTGCGGCAGTCGCTTGGTAAAACGGGCGCGCTGCGGGTGCTCTCCAGTCCACAAGCAGCCTGCCGCCTTCGTCGTCAGGTAGTCCTGCGCGGCCGATGTAGTGACTTCCGCCGCCGTCCATGTCGATACGCCCGAAAACTAGCCGGTCCTCGATCTGCTCCAGACGGGCCGCTTGGTCTCCGAAGTGGGCCGCTTTGGCGTCGCGTTCCGTGCGGGCTTGCGGGGATCCCCAGGCTCCCTCGCTCTCAACTTTGCGTTGAGCAACGCGGTACTCCTTGCGGAGTCGCTCCAGGACTTGGTAGGCGTGGTCGACTGAAGCCTGTTCGCGCGCGATCTCTGCGGCGTGCGAAGTCGGCTCACCTTCCATGACCCCTCCTGCTTCGGGTTCGGCAACCGGAAAATGCAACACCCCATTATTCCTCACCTGCTCTTCTGGTGCGTCCCGAGCCAAGGTCGCTGCTCTGGTTTTCCTGTTGGCTCAATTGGCCTCGTGACCCTCGCCCCAAGCAGTGTTCGGCGTTACGGTGGGACCAGACCTTTGGGAAGTAGGAAATCTCATGAGCCGGACTCACGAGCTATTTGAACCGGGGCCGGCCAAGGGGGCCGCAGCGAAGATCCTGGTAGCTCACCTCGAAGGAGCCCTTGATGCGGGCTCTGCCGGGGGTCTTGCCGTGCACCAACTGCTTCGCAATCTGGACCCGGAGCGGGTCGCAACTTTTGAGTCGGATGAGTTGATCGATTACCGGTCCCACAGGCCTGTGATGGAGGTTGCGGACTGGGTGACAACTGGGGTGCGAGTGCCTCAGATTGCACTGGATCGCGTTCACGATGACCAGGGGCAACCGCTCTTGGTTCTTCACGGTCAAGAACCGGACTCCAAGTGGGGGCGTTTCACGGACGCGGTGCTTGAGCTGGCCAATGAGGCTGGCGTTGAAGTTATCTTCGCTTTGCACGGCTTGCCGGCTGCAGTGCCACACACGCGCCCCACCGCCGTGCACGTCCAGTCGACCGACGCCAACCTGGTCCCAGACCAACCCCAAATGGGGGGAGTTGCGCAGTTCCCTGCGCCTTACACATCGTTCTTGCAGCACCGGTTTGCGCAGCAGCAGGGCAGGACGGGACTAACGCTGCTTGCAACCGTTCCGTACTACATGGCAAATGCGACGTTCCCGGGTGCTTCTTCCGCGCTTATCCGAAGGCTTGCCGACATCGCCAGCCTGTCTTTGCCTGTTGGTGACCTGGAGCGCGGCGCTGGCCAAGAAGCGTCGCAGGTTGACCAACTGGTTGAGCAGAGCCGTGACTTAGCTGGAACGGTGTCCGCCTTGGAGCGCCACTTCGACAGTGTCGTGCGCGGGCCTGCTAGCGAGGATGATGGCGGTGAACTTAGCGAGGAAATCGACTCGGCTCACGTGTGGGAGCAGGTCATGCAGTCCGAACCTGCCGACTCAGTCATTCCTGAAGCTGAGAAGCTTAACGGCGGCGCGCCGGACTCTTTAGCGGACACGATCGGGGACGCGATCGAGAAGTACCTGAAGACGTACTCGAAACGCAAAACCGCCGCTGACGGCTCGGTTGAGCCGGAGCGCAGCGACACTCAGTTCGGGGGCGGGCAGACCTGGGAAATCCAGATTGACCGTGACTTCCTGGACGGCACAGACGAAGACGACTAGAGGACAGGCAGGGCGCCTCCCAGCCACGACCTGATCTGGCTGGGGCGATAGAGAGCCACCGGTAGTGGGAGCCTGCGTAGTTCCGCTTCTAGGAGGTCGGTTTCGATTCCCTGTCCGTTCCAGGCCATCAGCGCTAGGTTCCCCAAGCGAGCCCCTTTCCAGACTTTGCGGTCGGTAACAATCAGTGCCTGGTCGAAGGTCTCTAGGGTGGCTGCAACGTCAGCTTTGCCGCTCAGTCCACCGCCGTGAGCGATGTTTGCTAGGTAAGATCCGCCCTCGTTCAGCCGTGAGCGCACTAGCTGGGCCCACGCGAGGTTGCTGAGTTCCACGGGAGTTTTGTTTCCATCGAAAGCGTCGCGAACCACGACGTCGTAGGTGCGCACGGAGCCTTCAAGAACCGCCCGTGCGTCTCCGTGGCGCAGTTTCAAAGTGCCCGGGCGGACCACCTCCCACTCTCTCAGCAGGTCCAGCAGTTTCCCATCGGGGTCGACCGCAACCTGGGTGGCGTTTCTGCTGGCTCTCCAAGCGAGGGGTAAAGAGCACGCGCCGGCTCCTGCATGCAGGATTCGAAGTTTCTCGTTCCCCGACACTCTCGCGTCAAGGAGTAGGTCTAGGTGCTGCATGTATTCAAACTCCAGCCGCTCGGGAGCTGCCAGGTCTGTTTGCGACTGCTCCATGTCAGCAGTGAGCAGGATGAGGGTGGTTCCTTCAAGGCGGAGCAGCATGCCGGTGTCGGTCAGTGCAGCGAGACTTTGGGAGCGTCCGCGGGAGGGTCTACTTCTTGCCACAGCCAAACCCTGCCACAATCGAAGCGGACGCCTGGGAGGCTGCGTCCATTGGGAGCGAACGTGCCGGCGAAGAACGTGGGTGGGCAGAGGCCCTTTTGGGGGTCAGATGACTCGGCCACGCCCATCCTTCACGTCGACATGGACAGTTTCTTCGCGGCAGTGGAGGTCAGGGAGAACCCCGAGTTGGCGGGGCGGCCAGTGATCGTGGGAGGCCTCGGTGCTCGTGGTGTCGTGACTTCTGCGACGTACCAGGCCCGGCCCTTTGGGGTTAGAGCTGGGATGCCAATCGCCAGAGCCAGGGCTCTTTGCCCCCAGGCTGTCTTCCTAGGGGGCCGCCACCACCTCTACTCTGAGTATTCGAAGCGCGTCATGGAAATCCTAGGAACCGTGACTCCCGATGTTGAGCCGCTGAGCATAGACGAAGCGTTTCTGGACGTGTCGGGGGCCCGGAGGAGGCTGGGGTCTCCGCGGCAGATCGCTGAGATTCTGCGCAGCGAAATCAAAGAGCAGCTGGGGCTTCCCGCTTCCGTCGGCATCGCTTCTACTAAGTCTGTGGCAAAAATCGCCTCGGGCCTCGCAAAGCCTGACGGGGTCCTTTTGGTGCCAGCGGAGGTCACTGTTGATTTCTTGCACTCGCTGCCGGTTGGGGCTCTGTGGGGCGTCGGCAAGACCACTGAAGAAAAGCTGTTTCAGCGGGGGATAGTGACGACGAAAGACCTGGCGGAGACCCCGGTTGCCGAATTGGCAAGGATTCTTGGGGTAGCGTCGGCCCACCACCTCCACGACCTGGCTTGGGGTTTGGACGCGAGGGTCGTTGGGACCGCGGCCCGGGAGAAGTCGATCTCAACCGAGCGCACCTTTGAGACGAACCTGACGACACACGAAGACCTGGGTGTCCACGCTTTGGACGCTGCGCACAAGTGCGCTTCAAGGATGCGCGAAGCCGGCCTTCTTGCTTGGACTGTGAACCTCAAACTGCGTGGCGCAGACTTTAAGACGATCACCAGGGCTAAGACGCTTTTCGCTCCGACCGACGTTGGGCAGACCATCGCGGAAGCTGCCCTTGGTCTGCTTCGCGCTGAGCGCATCCCTGCCGGTGGGGTGCGACTGTTAGGTGTCGGCGTCTCCTCACTTGTTGGCGCGGATCAAGGTGTCCCTGTCGCGCTTGACCAAGATGAGCGGCGCAGGGAGAGCGAAGTTGTCATGGATGCGGCGGGGAAGCGCTTCGGAAAGAAGGCTCTATTCCCCGCGACCCTCATCAAGGCGAGCAAAGATGACAGGTCGTGAGGCAGCAGGTAGTGAGGTGGCAGGTCACATCAGGTCGTGGGGTGGCAGACTAGAGAACCCGCGGCATTCTCAGGCCCGCGGACCCGCGTTCTAGATCCACAGGCTGGCCGCGTGAAGACCGCCGCTCTTCACGGTCTACGCTCTATTTCTGTACAGTGGGGTAAGGTTACGCAGTCAAAGCGGGAGGAGGGGTCGTGGCTCTTTCGGAGTACGAAAAGCAAGTGCTTGCTGAGATGGAGCAGCACCTGCGACAGCAAGACCCTGAACTCGCAGACGCGATGGCTAAGGCTGCACCAGCCAAACCGGAGGCGCCTGCACCAAGCAAGCCACTGTCGGTTCGCCGGATTGCGCTCGGAAGCATCCTTGCTGCGGCTGGACTTGGGATTGTCCTGGTCGGGGTCTCGATGGGTTTCTCATTCTTGACCGTTGTGCTGGGCGCGCTCGGGTTTCTGATGATGGTCGGTGGAGTTCTTTACGCTCTCAGCACTGACGACCCCTTCGGCAAAGGCAAGGACAAGAAGGACAAAGGCAAGAAGCCCGCGTCGCCTCCAAAAGTTAACTCCGGTGCAACGCCTTCGAAGTCGACTTCCTCGCGTCAGGAAGAGCGGCGCAAGCGCTGGGAGCAGCGCGGCAGCTAGCCGTCCGGTCCCAGCGGCTTTTGCTTCCGTCTGAGAGATCTCCCCAAACGGCCGCTCAGCCGCCCCTCGCAGCAGACCCTGGGTGGTCCTCCCCGACAGACGTTGAGAGGTTCTTCTCAACCAGCAGGCCCTCGGTGGCCCTTCACAACCAGACCTCGGTCGCCCCTCCCAACAGTCCCCGTGCCTTCGCGCGGCCTTCGTGGCCGGAAAACCACCAAAAATGCACGGAATCGTCGCCACCACCCCTGTTCGGAGGCACGGGGACTGTCGAAGCGCGGGCCACGGACGCTTCTGGGCGCTGCTTACGGTCGTGGACAGTCCAAACGGATCCCAAACCCTGTTCTTTGCCCTTTTTGATCCGCTTGGGCTGTCCATATCCGTTTGGGGCGCCCACAACGAGGCGAAACCCGGAACGGCCAAGTCGCTCCCTCACTCGGCCCGCCAACACGAGCGTCTGGGCGGGCCGGGACCGACTGCTTCTGAGCCACAGGCGTTTCGAGTTGGCTGGCGTTCTTTTGAGTTGGACGACGCCCGTGAAGTCCGGCTCACAGTCGACGCTGTCGGCTTCGGCTCGCTCGGTCTTGTTTGGGGTTGCTGGTGTCGGCTT